>WNGE01002661.1_pt1 | contig 28693 bp, 31 predicted proteins | sample 5400651 | NCBI WGS metagenome assembly WNGE01 (sample SAMN13153370, study PRJNA577476) | soil metagenome | isolation source: 60 cm soil or saprolite under grassland replicate 2 | place: USA:California | collected 2016-06-15 | reverse complement strand
ATCGTGCCCGACACGGTGCCGCTCGCCGCCTCGATCTCAAACGATGCGTTCGTGGATTGCCCCGGATGGAGCGATCCCGCGAACCAGCTCGTGTCGCCGATGGGCCGGGCCGGCGGCGCGACGCTGAGCTGCTGGCCGTAGAACCCGAACGCTTGGGCCCATGGGAGGGTGATCCGGGGCCGGACATTGTCCCAGGTGGCGGACGACGACACACGGATGCCCGCGTTCCCCAGGGCGTAGGCAGCCGCGTTGTACACGTTCACCTGACCGGCACCCTGGACGAACGCGTCGTAGCCGAGGTCGATCGCGGTCGACTTCAAGATCGACTTGACCGTGAACGGGGAAGGCGTCGAGCCGTGGGCTCTGCGGAACGCTTCGATCATGACCGCGGCGGAACCCGACGTGACCGGAGTCGCCTGGCTCGTCCCGCCGAACAGCGTGTAGGCGGACGCGCCGCTCCCGCTCCCGAGCCAGACCGGCCCGGCGGTCCAGGCGAAGGCGCCGACCTGCACGAGATCGGGTTTCGGCGCACCGAGGGCGTTCGGGCCCCGCGCGCTCCACGACATCACGTCGTTGTGGAACCCGCCCGCGGTACCCCACCCGGGCCGGGTCCAGTTCATGCTCGTGGACGCGCCGACCGTAATCGCGAGATCGCTGAATCCCGGCTCGGTGACCGTCCCGGAGCCGGAGGCTCCGTTCCCGCCGGCGTGGACCATCACGGTGCCGGGGTACGCCGGAGTCGCGTAACCGGGCGTCATCAGCGCGTCCTCGAAGACGGTGAGGACATCGTACCAGGCCCACTGGGCGTCGAAAGGCGTCGTGAGCCAGTCGGAGACGCCCCAGCTGTTGCTGATGATGTCCGCCTCGTGGTTCCCGGTGTAGACCCAGTCACCGTACCGGAGGATGTCGATGTAGTTCGGCACGTAGACGGGCGTGTCCGCCGTGCCGACGAGGTCGAAGCCCGCGGCCCACAACCAGCCCTCGATGATGTCGCCCCACGCGAAGATCGGGACGCCCATGATGTGCGCGCCCGGCGCGATGCCGGGCCCCGCGAGCGGGTGGTTCGATTCCCGGCCCGCGGCGCTCGCCGCGACGCTCGTGCCGTGGCCCTCCCAGTCGTAGATCATGGCGATGTGATCGCCTTTCGGATCGAGCGGCATTAGGACCCTGAAGCGGGTCGTCGGATCGGGCGACAGGCCCCAGATGTCGAGGAAGTTCCCGAGACTTCCGGCGGAGATGTCCGGGTATCCGTCGCCGTCCATGTCTCGTGCCGCGACGAGGTTCCCTCCTGCGGGACGAAGCATGGGCTCGTCCGAAAAACTGTAATCCGGCGTGGGCTGGAATCCCTGGAGATACCAATCGAAGGACAGGTCCAGGTACAGCGTATCGTAGACGCCCGCCACCCGGGAGTCGATCACGACCGCGGGGAACAGGTCGATTCCGAAATTCCACTCGAAGAGCACGCCGAAATGATACGTCCCGCTCAGGGAGGACGGAAGCCCGGTGATGTCCATGTCCGTCGGGAACGGGACTCGAAAGAAGTCGGACCATTGGAAGATGTGAGGACCGTAGGACCCGAAGTACGAGAACAAGTCGAACACGTAAATGGCGGGATCCGTGCCGCTGCTGTTCACGAACGTCGACCCGCCGGACGGGTAGCTTCCCAGCTGAATCGACGTGTAGGCGAACGTGCTTCCGTCCGGATCGAAGGACGTCGGCAGTCCGTTCGCGTCTCGGGCGGCCGATCCGTTGCCCAGGTTGAATGCCCCGAGGTCGACGCCCGTGTCGACGATGGCGATCGTCGCACCCGTTCCGGTGACCCCGAGCTGAGTCCAGGCGCGTCGCGCGCCCGTGAAGTTCACGACATCCCGCATCGTGATCTCCGGTTTCCCGTCGACCGGCTCTCTGGGCAGCGCGGAGGGTTGGGGACGCACCAGGCCCTGCATCGGTGCGGGAAGACGCGAGTCGACCGCAGGTTTGTCCGGCGCGCCGAACCCGATCGGCCGGTCTTTGAGAACCGTGAGAACCGATGGCAGCGCCTGCAGCTCCGCAATTCGCGGCGCGTCCGTCGTCCCGCGAATGAGCCGGGCGTTTCCGATGGCGGGAAGGATTCGTGGCGCGCTCAAGAGAGCGAGGACCTCGGACGCAGGAGCCGTCGCGTCCATGGCGACCAGCACCGAAACCGTTCCGGCGGCATCTTTCAAATCGGGGTCGAAATACCGGTTGGTCTTCGAGAAGGGAATCTGGGGATCGAAGCCGCCCGCGGTCCCTCCTCCGATGCGCGACGATTGCAGCGGAGCGAGGGGTGAGGACCCGGCGAGCTGGAAGAGAGCCAAAATCACAACAGCAACGAGAACAATCGACGACGCGGTTAGAGCATGGCGCAACCTAACCCCTCGCGAAACGACGAATCCATAAGCGGAGCTTAAGCATTTCCCGGAATGGGCAGGAAGCGGTCGTTGTCCCTCTAAGTGCTGTAAAACGTACAGCGACCAGCCGGAGCTGCTTTTTCAAATCGTCCTGAACGAACCGCCAAAGGACGACCGCTCCGCCTCCTGCTGAGCGACCGCGTCTTCGACGAGACGGTCACGACCCTGCTCTTTCAGTCGGGTCGTCATGATGTCGCGACCGCAGCGGTCGCGCGATTCTCCGGCCCGAGGCCGGTGGGGAGGGTCCCCGTGTTCGACGCCGCGTGGTCGCTCTTCCTGGATCTTCCCGATAACGGGTGGTCCTTCACGGACTGCACGTCGTTCGTGCTCATGGAGAACTTGGACATCCTCCACGCCCTCTCGTTCGACCGCAACTTCTCCGAGGCCGGGTTCGGCGTCCTCCCGTCCTGACGACCGAACCGTCGGACGCGGCACAAAAGCTTTCTAGACCCCGCCGGATGGCGCGCTCGGAGGGTGGGTCGGAGGAGGAACCGCCGGAACGGGCGGAGTTCTTCGCCGCCCCGATCGTGATCGCGCTGGACGCCCGGATCGCGGCCGAGGACGACGGGAAGCTTCAAGTAGAAGTCAGCAATACATATGTATTGATTCCATGCCAAAACAGGTGCAGCTCAGCGACGACGCGTACGCGACGCTGTCCGCCCTGAAGGCTCCCGGGGAGTCGTTCAGCGACGTCGTCCGGCGACTCGCGGCGAAGAAGGATCTCAAGGCGCTCCTCCAGCTCGGACCCCGGATGCCAGGATGGGACGACACGTCGATCCACCGCCAAGGCGCGGCGGCCGATCGCAAGGAACTGCGACGCCTCCTGGGCCGACGCGGTCGAAGGGGCCGGACAGCGTGACCGTGGTCCTCGACAGCTCGTTCCTGTCCGACATCCGACGGCGGGATGCCGGGGCGACCCGCCTGCTGGAGCGGCTCGTGCGGGAGGGGGAGGCCGCGCTTGTCCCGAGTGTGGTGGTGGCCGAATACCTGGCGGGGTCGCGCGATCCCGATGCGGACTTGGCCACATTGGACCGGGCCGTCATCCTAGATGAGTTCCGCGTGGGCGACGCCCGAGCAGCGGCCGCACTCGCGCGGCGGCTCTTTCGGCAAGGCGCCTTCCCCGGCTGGATCGACGCGTTCGTCGCTGGGTTCGCGAAGGCGCGAGGCGACCTCCGGATCGTCACGCGGAATGTCCGACACTTCCCCGAAAGCCCAACCGTGAGGTACTGACGGATCCGGTTCGGTCACTCGGCCTATAGGGGCGGGGGCGGCGGGGCGCCGGGGGGCCTCGCGGGAGGTCCCTCCGGGGACGCCGGGATGGGAGGCAGAGCCCCCTCGGGCGCGGTGGTCGCGGGCGGGCGGCGGGAGCGCCGCCATAGGAACACGGCCACGCCGGCGACCGCAGCAGCCCCAAGGCCAAGACCGAGCCCGGCGTACACGAGGACGGTCGTGGACGACTGGACGCGGACCGTGAGCGTCGTCGACTGTTCCGCTCCGTTGTCGTCCCGGACCGAGACCGTCACGGTGTAGTCGCCCGGGTTCGCGTACGCGTGCGCGGCGGAGGCGTTCGACGTCCAATTCGTCGTCGCGCCGTCGCCCCAGGCGAACCGGTACGCGACGATCGCGCCATCGGCATCCGTGGACGAGGACGCATTCACCCGGACCGATTCGCCGACGGCCGGGCTCGACGCAGACGGGACGGCGGCGGCGACGGGCGGCACGTTTTCGATGTGAATCGTGTCCACGTAGTACCGTGGGGGCGCGTTGAGCGTCTGGGGGACCCCGTAGACCGTCAGGAAGTAGTCCTGCCCCTTCGGCAGGGCCCTCGGAAGCTGCAAGCTGAATTGGACCGAGGGTCCGGTCGGTAGGACGATATCGCGCGACGACAGCGAACCGCTCGCGAGAGACCACGTCGACTGGTAGCTCGCGCCGGAGATCCTCCCCTGGAGGACGAACACCACGTAACGCATCGGCACCGGGAAGGACGGGACGGAAACCTGGAGGAGGCTACCCGCGTGGACCGTGTTGTGCGTCACGGTGAATGGGTGGGAGCTCACGTAGCCGTACCTCGAGTACCACGTCCCTCCGACATCCACGGCGTAGTCGATCGAGAGGTCTTCGGAGGGCATGAGGAACGAGAGTGTGATCCGGCCGTCCGCGTCCGTCGCGGTCTGCCCGCTCGCCAAGATGGAGCTTCCCGTGCGGGCGTAGTAGTAGACGGTCCGGCCCGTCACCGGGTTTCCGTCCAGGTAGACGGTCGCGCCCAGCGATACGGCGCTCCCGGGCGCGTACACGGAGGACTCCGGGTCCCCGAGGACGACGACGCCGGTGTAGGGAGGATTGACGTACCCGGAGAATCCGGCGGAAAGGCTGCCGGAGGTGGCGGTTCCCCGGAACGAAACCTCGTAGAGGGCGCCCGGATGCGCGAACGTAAGCCTCGCGACCCCGCTGGCGTGGCCACCAGCGCCTCGCCGTCGTACGCGTAGAACCCTGAGCGCTCCGCATTCCCGTTGAAGGAGAGGTAGCCCTCCTGCGCGAGGGTGGGCGGGACCGTGAAGGAGCCGACGTAGGTCCCCGTCGCCGGATGCGTCAGGGTGAGGTCTTGGGTGATCGTCGCGGCGCCGGGAACGGCTAAGCTGGCACGAACGACGATGGTATTCGGGTCGAGGAGCGTGCCGTTCTCCGTGAACCGTGCGGTCACATCGACCGTGTCTCCGGGGGACGCGTGAGTCGCGGAGGTCGTGAGATCCAGGGCGAACCACGGACCGAGCTGCAGATAGGCGTAGCCGTAATCGAAGAGCGTCCCGATCCACGCACCCACATTCACGTACACGTAGCCACCGTACACGTCGGTCGCCTGGATCGTGAACGTCGTCTCGTAGACGCCGGTCGACGTCCGGGTTGCCGTGAGGGTGCGCGCGAACGTGCTGACGGTGAGGCTCGTCGCATCGGCGTGGCTGCCGTACTGGAAGACATGCGTGGTGAGCGTGACGGTGGCTCCGAGGGTCGTGGTCGAGAACCCCGGGAGGGTGATGACGTCCATCGACTCGTTCAGGGCCGCCGCGTTCGGCGCGGAAACCACCAGGGCAAGCATCAGGAAGCCGACACCGAACGCGAGGAGCGCCCTAGGAATCGCCATCGAGTCCCGGTCGGGGAGCGGGCGGCGCGAGATAAGGATTTCGTCGAGCCCTCGACGGCCGGGAACCCTCCCGCCCCCGCCGTGAGCGGACCCTGTACCCGAGGACGGCCCACGGACCCTTGGTGGTCACGGGGCCGCTGGCCGCGGACGCGATGGGCCCGGCGGATCGCGGCAACCCGTGGCTCGAGTCCGGAAGGACTTCCCGATGGAGAGGATGGATCGCTTCCTCGCGTTCCTCGAGGCGGGCGATCGGCAGTCGAAAGCGAAACTCGCCCGCGAGTTGCGCCGTCGCCGGACCTGAGTCCACTGGCGAGCCTCGAGACGACCTTCTCTGTCGATCTCCTGCGAGACGTGCCGGCACCAATTCACTTGGCGAGATCGCTGGAGGCCGCGGGAGAGCCGCGATGTGTCACCGCGCCGTGCCTCGTGAGGCGGCGCGGGCCGGGGCGTGACAGCACGAGAGCGTCGTCCTCAGGGGTGTGGATCGTGGCGACGAGGAAAATATGGGTGGTAAGAGATAAATGGCACTTTTCCAGATAGTGGTAATCCTCTTATACGTGGCGGGCTGTCTTGACGCCGATGAGGCCCGTCCTGAAGAAAGTGGACCGCCAAGGCAGGATCGTACTTCCGGCGCGGTGGCGGAAAAAGCACCTGAAGGGAGACAAGGTCTTGCTACGGGATCGTGGGGACGCCCTCGAGATCCTGCCACAGGAGAAGGTCGACCTCACGGCCTACTTCGACGCGGCGGAGGTCGATCTCAAGGCGGACCTTTCGGATTGGCACGGCGTCCGGCGCGAGCTCCGGAAGCGCTAGGATGCCGCGCCGGTTCATCGACGCGAGCGTGTTTGTCCACGCCTACCTCCGCCCAAGGCGGGCACTCAAGCCGCACGAAAGGGCAATCAAGGGTCACGCGAGGACGATCGTCGCTCGGATCGAGCACGAGGAAGAGGTGGCCATCTCGACCGTGCACCTCGGCGAGATCGCCAACGTCCTCGAGGAATGGATGCGCGCCGAGGACGCGAGGGCCGTCCTCCGCGAACTCGTGACCCGAGACAATATCGAAGTCCTTCCGGTGGGTCGCGATGACTTCCTTGAGGCCATGTCCCTCGGATCGGAAGCGGGAGCCGGCACGACGGACGCCCTTGCCGCCGTCCTCATGGGAATCAAGGGGATCACCGAAATCTACTCTTTCGACCGTGCCTTCGACCGCGTCGAAGGGTTGAACCGAATCACCCGCTGATACCCGGTCGTACCGCTGCACCTGCGGCGAGAGGGACCATCCATCTTCCGCCGCACGCATCGGAATCGGCGATGGGCAAAGTCCGGTTCACGTCGCTGGGTAGAGGATCGCTCCTGGCAGGAAAGGTGGGAGGACTGTCAAGGGCGCGAGCGCCGCGGGCCGTCGGTATACGAAGGTTTTGGATCCGATCCCAGGAGAGTTGCAGAAGGTATATGCGGATGTACGGCATACCATATAGCCGTGGAAAAGAAGACCAAGACGACGCTCCTCCTCGACTCGGAGGTCTGGCGGCGGTTTCAGGAGGACGTCTTGCGCCACGAGGGGCCCCGTGCGGTCAGCGCGGAGGTCGAGAAGCTCCTCCGCGGCACGGACCTCGATGGGTTCGCGGAGGCCCTCGCGGAGATCTTCCCGCGTCCCGGACGAGGCTTGCCATCCCTCGGGGAGGTGGAGCGCACGAGGCCGCGGGTGCGAGGGCGGATGGCCGAACTGATTCGGGAGGCTCGGGATGAGCGAGCGGAGCGTGTACTTGGACTCAAGCGCCGTCGCAAAGCGCTACATCGCGGAAGCGGGCACTGAAACGATCGATGCGCTCTACGCGCGCTCCGAGGCTCGGGAGATGCAACTCGGCTTCTCCTTGTGGAACGTCGGGGAGGTCCTCGGCGCCATCGCCCGAGCCCGCAGGGTGCGATGGCTCACCCCGGCCGAGGCTGAAACCGCGGCGTGGTCGTTCGTCGGGGAGAGCATGAAGCTCCGCCGCTTGGGCGCCCTCCGCACCGTGCCCGTCCGCGGGGACCTCCTCGAGGCGGCGATCGCCCTCCTCTTCCGTCGAGACATCGAACAGGCGGACGCGTTGCAGATCGCCACGTGCAAGGACCTCCGCGCGGCCGCCCTGATCTCCGCCGACCGGCGAGTGCTCGAGGCCGCTCGCGCCGAGGGCCTGACCGCCTTGGATCCGGTCCGGGACGAAGCCCGAATCCGGTCGCTCGGGACGGGTTAGAGCCAATGGCCTTGATCTCATCCTTTCCGGTGAGTCCGCAGCCGATCGAATCCATCGAGGAATATGTACTCACGGCAGGGAGGACCTTCCCCCTCTTGGCGCTTGACCCGCCGGAAATGGCCCTGGTCGAGTCGATACGCACGGAGCTTCGGCGAAGGGGGATACTCGGGCGGGGCCGCGACCCTCATGATATCTCCGATGACCGGTTTCCGGTGGCCCAACTTGCTTGGGAACTTGGTCACGGATCGCTTCAGTACGCGGAAGGGTTCATTGGGAAGCAGAGAGACGATCGGAGAGTCGTCCTTATGAGGGACTATCTGGGAGGAGATTACAAACATATCGAGAGCGCATGGAATCTCCTACACGGGAAAGTGGTCGACTTTCTCCCAACCTCATTTTCCGCTTCGACCCCATGGGTTCGCGGTGCGGTATATTTCGGGATCGTGGCCGACGGGCAACTGACCGAGAGGCTGACACAATCGCGGGCAGAGGCGGAGAAGCTCAACGAAGACACACTTTTGTACGGAAGTCCCGTCCTCATGTCATCGAGCTCCGCCGGATCCTGGGAAGGGTGAAGGGTTCCGCAACGCGTGGCCGAGGGCGGACTCGTTCCTGGAAGCCGAGGCGCGATTCAAGGCCCCTGAGGATGTCCCGCGGTTGAACGAATGATTCCGAGCGATCAACCACACGGTCTCGGAATTAGGTCCGTTCTTTGTGAGTGGGCCACACGTTCTCCTTTTGCCGTTTTTCCAGAGTCTCCGGTCCGAAACTCTGGAGCTGAAAATGCTGCATGTTCACTACACCTAATCGGAGAGTTGGTGGTCCGAGCCACCGCTCCCCCGAATCGACAAGATGGTCCGTGAGCCTCCGGTAGTCTGTTGCGGCCGCAGTCGGTGCCCGAACCGCCGATGGCTGTTTCGCCCCCCTCCGGGTTCCAGCTATTTGAAGTACCCGCTACATATGGGGGAGGAGTGCCGGGAATGAGCGCGACCTCGCGAGAAGTCAGCTCATCAAAGGGGGGGTCCCGTGAGACTTGGGTCTCGTCTGAGGAACTCCTTGGGGCTCTGAGCGAGATCGAACAAAAGTACGCCCCAGAAAGGCTCTTCGTGGCTGGAAAGATTGAACTCCCATTGCCCCACCCGAGAGTCGCAATCATTGGCACCAGAACGCCATCTGCCGAGGGGCTGAAGATTGCCTCAAGGATCTCCAAGACCCTTGCGCAGCAGGGGGTGATCATCGTGAGCGGACTCGCACGCGGGATCGATACTGCAGCTCACAATGCGGCAATCGAGGCTGGCGGGAGGACCATTGCCGTCCTGGGAACCCCCCTCTCTCAGAGCTACCCACGCGAGAACGCCGAACTTCAATCGCTCATCATGAGAAGCCATCTCGCGGTTAGTCAATTCGATGAGAAGCATCCCACAACGCGCACGAACTTTGTTGTCCGGAACAGGACGATGGCCCTGATTGCGGACGCTTCGGTGATTATTGAGAGCGGTGAGGGCGGTGGCTCGCTGCATCAAGGGTGGGAAGCTCTGCGCCTAGGGCGACCGCTGTTCATCCACACCCGCGAGTTTGCCAAGCGGGGGCTTGAATGGCCGAGGAAGATGGCCGAGTATGGCGCCGTCGAGTTCAAGGAGCCCAGCGACATCCTCGACTTCCTGCCCAGCGCGAGGCTCGACCTTGCCATCGCTTCGCTTGACTCGACTTGAATATGCCGCTCTCCTTTCGTACACCCCTCGTGAGGGAGGCGCCATCGGCCAGCAGTCCCGCGACCTCATGCGTGCTCTAAAGGACGGACGAGTGACCGGTACACCCCCGACGCCATTCACCAGCATGATTGCCAGTTTCATCGTGAACAACGCCGCCGCGTTGGAACCCGTGAACTCCTTTTTCAGCCCCAACGCAGTCCTCGTCCCCGTGCCCAAAAGCGCCCTGTGGAAGGAGGGTTCCCTCTGGGTCCCGGACCAACTCGCGAATTCAATGGTCCAGGTTGGCCTCGGGGAACGAGTGTCCCGTCTCTTGGTGCGGACCCAGGCGATCCCCAAAGCGGCCACAAGCATTTCCTCGAACAGGCCGAACGCCGTCAGGCACTATCAGACACTTACGGTCCAGATGGACCTCATGCCCATCCCAGAGATCATTCTTGTTGATGATGTCGGGACGAGCGGCGCGGCGCTGCTCGGCTCCGCGAACAGACTTCTTGAATCGTATCCAACCACTCCGATTAGAGGATTCGCCGCGATCAGAACCATCAGTGAGCCGTCACAGTTCGAGAAGATTACTCACCCAGTCGTCGGATCGATTACACTCCGCTCGAGCGGTCGTTGCCGGCGGCAACCCTAGCCGAAACGAGCCGGCGAGCATGCCCGCCTCCCGGTGGCGGCCCGTTACTCTTTTTCCCAAGACCTGTATTCCGAGTGCTGTTGCCCAAAGTCATGCCTGGCCAGATGGCTAGGGTCACAGTTAGCGAAGGCGCGGCTCCCCTTATTGGCGGGATGGAGTTTAGAGGCCTCGTCCTCCGGTTTGCTCCCGAAGGCGGTGAGTACCGCCATGTTGGAGTTATAATCGAGATATCCGAATCCTCGACGGAACAATTCATAGGGCATACCATATTCGCAACCCCGCGACACGAAGAAATGCCTTTGGACAAACCCGATGCGGAAGGGATCGTCATTGTGAACATGGCCCTCCGTACTCCAAGTTCGGCGCTGGTCGCTCGCGGTATCGCATCCCTCGAAATATTGCCAGCAAGGAAAACAAGCTCGGCCCCGAAAATGTGAACGGGTCCCACGTTCGGCGGAGAAGGGCATACAGCCCAAGAAGCCCCGTTGCGTGGGAGAGGCAATCTGTTTCACGGACAACGAAACAGGTCCTAGGCTTGGTTACTGAAGCCCACCGTGGACTGTCAGACGAGTGTCGCAGTCCGCTTCGCGGATTTTGGCCCCGTGCGACGGGGCTGCCATCCTAGTTAACCCGAAAGAACCTTGGTCTGAGAAGGCTTAAATAAGCCCGGCTAGCACGGTGAGAGAAGGATGAAGCGGCTACTCAACAAGACCTCGGAAGACCCAAAGCTCCGGAAGGAGTTCGAGGCGTGGTTCCAGAAGGAACTCAAGAAGTCCGTTGAAGCAGACAAAGAAATCCTCAAGGCCCTCGACTAGCGAAGCCGACGAGTCCATTTCTTGACCCACTTTTCGACATCCTTCAGCGATTCCTGTCGTGTCAATCGACCGAACGAAGGCCTCAACTTCCTCCCTCGACGCTCCAATTCGAAGGCCAAAGGCGCGAAGAATCAGCGGGGCGAGTTCAAATCCGCCACGGTGATTCGCATCCCAGAATGGATGCTCTCGGACCAAGAGGTGCAGCGCGAGAGAGGCGATCATTGTCGGTGGATGTCGAGCCTCTGCGAGACGGGAGATCCGATCTGCCAGGTAGTCGATGGATCCGAAATCGCGGATTTCAAAGTTCCAAGTCTCGCCGACCTTCGCGGCTTGCTGGTGGACGGCGATGATGTCTTCCGCTCGAAGGGCTCTCAGCTTCCTGTAGCCCGGTGCTTTCCCATCGGTATTGGGCACTCCTCCGACAGTCACCTCGGCTTAAATGAAACGAAGAAGGTGGACCGATGAGAAGGGCGGCTCGCGTCGCCGCTGAAGGATTCCCCCAGCTTCGGGACCCGCTTGTCCTCGGCGTCCGTTACGAAATCCGGAAAGATTCTTCCCACGGCTCGAGGAGATCCTGGCCCGCGCGAAGGCGAAGCGGTGGACGATCGCCGCGTGGGCCCTCCCATACGGGTAAGTCTCCCTCGATCCCTTGGCTGAGGCGTGCGCCCGTTCGTAGGGGGGATGCTCGTCGCCAAACGTCGGACGCTCGACACAAACGCTTTCTAGACCCCGCCGGATGGCGCGCTCGGAGGGTCGGTTGGAGGAGGAACCGCCGGAACCGGCGAAGAAACCCAGATGGACCGAGCCGGAGGGCCTCTTGATCGTCGCGTCCACGCTCCTCCTCGCGGCGAACCTGCTCCTGATCGTCGCCCTCTTCCTGAACTTCGTCGGGAGCCTCGGCCTGTGGGATGCGAGCACGACGATCTGGGTCGCCCTCGGCCTCGACCTCGTCGGCGCCGCGGCGCTCGGCCGCGTCTTCCTGGCGACGGCGGACCGGACGGCCGGCCGCTCCCGCCTATACCGGAAGGTCGCCGGATCCCTCCTCGTCGGGTGGGTCGCCCTCTCGGCGTTCTGGCGGTTCGTCCTGCCGTCGGCGGTGGGGACGAATCTCCAAGACCTCTTCGTCGCGCTCCTCACGTCCGACGAGGCGTTGCCAGTCTCCGTCGTCCGCTCCGTCGGGGTCGTGTATCAGGTGCTGGGCCTCTGGATCGGGAGCGCGGCGATGTTCTTCGCCGCCCAGGTCGTGATCGCGCTGGACGCCCGGATCGCGTCCGAGGACGACTGGGCCCGCGGCCTCCCCGTGTACGCGTGGACGCTCGCCGCCGGGGTCTCCTTCGTCGCAACGGTCTTCATCGCCTTCTCCGTGGTCTCGGTGCTCCGGGGCGGTCGCGTGGCGGACGCCTTTCCGGGGTGGGTGCTCGCGAAGCTCGTCGTCGCGCCGAACGTCTTCATCTCGGGGTACGCCTCGAGCCTGCAGCTCGGGCGGTCCGCGGCCCGCGCTCTCGCCCCGGCGGACGCGCCGGAGGATGCGTGAGGGGCCCACTACAACCGGCTCGTCGGCTTCGAGCGGGGGCGAATCCGATGCGACGCTCGTCACGGGGTTGCGACGGGGCGTCCGCCCGCGTATGCGAGCTATGGACGAGTGCCTTCAATCGGGAGGTCGATGTAGGCCTCCCCGTCGTACAGCTTGCCCCGTAGACCCCGATGCCGGCCGCTTTTCCGCACGAGCCACGGACCCTCGACCTTCCGAGCAATGTAAATGATCCGTTTCCCCTCGATGCCGTCCCCGTATCCGCGAAGGACCGCCATTCAATCCCTCCCCAGCCGCGCCCGGCCGGCGTCGATGAGCGTTTGAGCCGCGGCGAAAGCGATCCGGGGTTCGAGTCCGAGGCGTTCGATGAGTTCGCTCACGTAGTGAGTGCCCGGATTCTTGGAAAGGTAGCGATCGACGAGCCGTGCCGCCTCCTCCATGGAGACCTCCCGGATCTCGGTGATCCCGGTCCTTTCCAATTCGTCCAGCGTCCCCAGGACCGCCTGCCGAATGAAGGCACTCCGGGACCGCAGGCCGAGCAGGTCCCGGCCGCGCTCCAGTCGAGCGAGCTCCGACGGGGTGAAGCGGGTCGGAATCGCCGAGGATTTTTCGCGTCGCCGAGGACGCGAGCCGGTCGTCGCCATGGGTATGTATACGTTTTATACGGGTATAAGAGGATTCTGTCTACCTGTAGCCTCCTTGTCGGGACCGTACCGTTTCGCCGAAGCCCGTCACCTTGGACGGTCCATGGCGAGCGCCCCCGACATTCGGCGGTCCAGGCGTGGGGCGACGGCCCTCACGAGCAGATCGCGACCCACTCGCCGCCCTCGGGCGACGTCAGGACGACGTCCGGGATTGTGCACGTCTTCGGCTGCGTGTACGAGAACGGCCCGACGTCCCCGGTCGCGTAGACTTCCATCCAGGAGACGGTCGGGGTCACGGAGAACTGCTGGCCGACGCTCAGGGAGGTGAGGTCGCCCGAGAACGTCCCCTTGAACGGCACGGAGACGGTCGAGCCCGCATCGACCGAGACCGGGAGGCGGCCCGCGGCCGTGCCGATGTCGGCGACGATCGCCGAGCCGGTCACCGAGAGGATCGTCGCGCCTAAGAGCAGGACGCGGATGCCGAACGAGTGGGTGTTCGTGACCTGCATCGTGCCGACGATCGTGCCGCTCGGGCCGGAGAGGTGGACGACCTGGGAGACGCGCGCGACGATCGTCAGGCCGGCGTCCTGGTAGAGCAGGAAGTCCGTGCGGAGGATGTCCGGCTTCGCGACGACGGTCGCGAGGAGGAGGACGGAGAGGATGGGCAGGGGCGCGTAGTAGCGCTTGCGGCCCCAGGGCGCCGGACGGAAAGGGCTGCGTCGGATCTCACGCATCTCAACAACCTCGGAGGTGGGACGCGTGCATCCGACGGTCCCACCCGCGGGTGCACGCCGGTCCGAGGACTTAATGCTTCCCAGGGGTCGAAATTTTGGTCTAGGCGGCGTAGAGCTGGATGGTCTTGGCATCTGGGTCGGGCGCTGGCTCTGGATGAGACGCATGTCCGAACAGCACGACGGAGTGGTCTCTGTGGGCCGCGATCGACTTGGAGGCGAAGGAGGTCCTCGCCGTCCACCCACGACGACGCGGTCGCGCTTCGACGCGATGGTATTCTTCGCGAAGGTCTCCGCTGGTGTCGGAACCGGCGGCTCAGTCTCGATGGAGACGTGGTCCACTTCTACAATTGGGAGGCGTTAGGTTGACAGTCTCCGAACCTTCCGGCGCAACCCTATTATACCCTGACGGAAACTGCGCCACCGCCACCATGGAGAGATTTCGTGGAAGTCATTGACGACGCCGAGGCGGCCGGCCGGAGCCTCGAGGCCGAAGGCACGCGAACCGACTTCATTGTCGCGATTCCCGCGTTCAACGAGGGTCCGACGATTGGCTCGGTGGTCCTGAAGGCGAAGCAATACGCCGACGAAGTGGTGGTCGTCGACGACGGGTCCTCGGACGATACCGCGGAGGTGGCGGCCCTCGCGGGGGCGCACGTGATCCGCCATGCGAGGAATTTGGGCAAGGGCATGGCCGTCCGCAGCGCGTGGCTCTACGCGCGGGAGGAGGACGCGGACGCGCTCGTCCTGTTGGACGGAGACCACCAGCACGAACCGAAGGACATCCCTCGACTCGTGGACCCGATCCGAGCGGGACGCGCGGACGTCGTGCTCGGCGTGCGATGGGGGAAGACCTCCGGGATGCCGATGTACCGTCGATTTGGAAAGCGGGCCCTCGACTACGCGACGGCGGCCGCCGGGAAGAATGGCATGCTCACAGACTCCCAGTCCGGGTTCCGCGTCTTCTCCCGGCACGCCCTTGCATCGCTCGAACCGGCCGAAAACGGCCTCGCCATCGAGTCCCAAATGCTTCTGGAAGCTCAGGAGAAGAATCTTCGCATCGAGGAGGTTAGCATCGATGCCCGATACGACGTCGGAGGGTCGACAATTTCTCCGGGAAGGCATGGCACGAGCGTCCTCGGGCGGATCATCACGCTGGTATCGGAGAAGAGGCCGCTTTTTTTCTTCGGCGTATTCGGCGCCATCCTCCTGTTGATTGCCGCAGCGCTCGGAGTCATCCTGCTCCAAATCTACTACACGAGCCGCGATTTCGCCATCGGCTACGCGTTCATCGTGGTGCTCTTCGGAACTGTAGGAATCGTCTCAATCTTCATCGGAATCACCCTTAACGCGCTGCGGCGGATATCCCCGAAATGATTATTCCACTTTGAGGCAGGGACTTCTTGGCCAAAGAGAATGGGAAACGGGCGTTGGTCGCTGGCGCGGGCGGCTTCATTGGACACCATCTTGTGAAACATCTGAAGACCAAGGGAATCTGGGTTCGCGGCGTGGATGTCAAGAAACCTGAATTTGAGCCGAGCCCGGCTGATGAATTCTTGGCTGCCGACCTAAGGGAGTACGCCAACTGTCGTCAAGCGGTCCAAGGGGTCGAAGACGTGTACCAGCTCGCCGCAGACATGGGAGGCATCGGCTACATAACCTCGAACTTTGCCTCCCTGACGCGGAACAATGTCCTCATCAATTCCAACTTGCTGGAGGCGGCCCGCGAAGTGGGAGTCGCTCGGTATCTGTACGCGTCTTCTGCGTGCATCTACCCCGGCCATCTTCAGAAGAGCGAAGATGTGGCCCCTCTCAAGGAGAAGGACGCGATCCCCGCCGATCCCGAGCCCGGGTACGGATGGGAGAAACTCTTCACCGAACAGCTTGTGCAGTACTACCGTGATGACTACGAACTCGACACGCGAATCGTTCGCCTCCATAACGTCTACGGACCCCAGGCCACTTATGAGGGGGGGCGAGAGAAGGCGCCCGCCGCAATCTGCCGCAAGGTTGCGGAGGCCGAGGCAGAGTCGGCGATCGAGGTTTGGGGGGACGGTGAGCAGACCCGCAGCTTCTGCTATGTCGACGATTGCGTCGAAGGTCTCTCACGGCTCATGGACTCCGGCTTCCCGGAACCCCTCAACCTCGGAACCGATGAACTTGTCAGCGTGAACCAGCTCGTGGATATGGTTTGCGAGATCGCTAGAAAGCCCCTGAAGCGGGAATACGACCTGACCAAACCGCAGGGTGTTCGCGGCAGGAACAGCGACAACAGCCTCTTGCGGAAGGTGCTGAGGTGGGAGCCGAAAATCAGTCTGAGAGGAGGCCTGGGTGTCACGTACCCTTGGATCTGGGACCGACTTAACGAAAGAGGACGAGCCAAGCCACCTGCACCGGTTGGGGTTCGCCGAGAACCCAGCGTGCGGGTACGAGCATGAAGATACTCGCATTAGCCTCAACACTGGACTTGAAATACGGGTTGGGGTGCACCCCGTCGTGGTGGCAGCTGCTGAAGGGATTCCAAGAAACCGGCAACGAGGTCATCGCGATCCCGTACCTCGGAGACCCCGTGCAGAGCCTATGGTGGCGCACCTACGAGAATCCGTGCTCTTGGCAGAGCAAACTCTTCAATGCTCTCTCCAGGGTTCGGTCCGATCATCTCAACGGCAAAGTTGGGCCCTCTGCCGCCGTCTCTAAGTTCCTCGTGAAGAACCACATACGCCCTCGCTGGAAAAGACACCTGGACTACGTTCTCTCGAAGGAGAAGGATGTGGACTTCGTCTTCATGATGAACATCCCGGTCAATCACTTCACCGGCCTGCCGAGCCACATGAGGGACGAGTACGGCGTGAAGGTCGCGTACTATGAGGGCGACATGCCCACCATCTTGCCCCAGCACGCGCTGGCCCGGGAGTTCAAGTTCAGCTACTACGTGGATGCCGACCTGTCGGAATACGACGTCTTTTTCTCCAATTCCAAAGGCGCGATTCCTGCCATCAAGAACATGGGAGGGAGAGATGTTCGTCCGCTGTATTGGGCGGCCGACCCCGACCTTTGCAAACCGCTTGAGGCAGCGAAAGAGTACGACGTCTCCTTCTATGGCCACGGGTCCCAGTTGCGCGAGGAATGGCTGGCGAAGCTCATTGCGGAACCGAGCCAACGAAATCCGGAGATTCACTTCGTCGTTGGCGGCAGAGACCTCCGCGTTCCCCTCGGGAAAGCAGAGTTTGTTGGGCCTGTCCCCTATTCCGAATTCGGTCGTTTTGTGAGCCGTTCGAGAATTAGTCTGAATATCACAAGAAGCAGTCATGCGACGGTCTACGCATCTGCGACTTCGCGGCCCTTCGAGCTTGCGGCGTTTGGGGCCTGCATGGTCTCCCAGCCGTACGAAGGCATCCAAGAGTGGTTCGAGGTCGGAAAGGAGCTGCTCGTTGTCGGAAGCGCGAACGAGGCTTCGGAAGTCTATGGCACACTCCTCGCGGACCGTGAGGCGGCGAACGAATTGGGCCGTCGAGCGCGGCGGCGAATCTTGACGGAGCATACATTCCACCATCGGGCCAAAGAGGTGGTTGCTGCGTTACGATCGGCGCCATGAAAGGGGTGTCACAAAGTGGGCCCTCGCAAGTGTGTCTCAGAGAGAGGGAAGAACCAGAGGCGTTGGAGTTCCCATCCATGCGCGTCAGAGCGGCAGAGATCGTCCCTTGGAACGTTCTCTTTCCAGACTGTATCCAATGAGACCCCACAAATACGTGAAGCCTACTCCGCGAGTCGCCAACGGACTCCGTGCCGAAGTCCTACGAAAGTAATGCGCCTGCGGCATAGAAGGAGTACTCACACGATGTACGGTTCATTGCCACGTTTAGAAAGACGCGAATAGTATGTCCCATTCCCTCGCCAAGAGGAGACTTCCAGCTAGCCTCCCGCCTGCAAAGAGCCGGGTTACGGGGTTCGAGTACATCCCAATGAGCTTTGTGGATGATCTCAAGCAAGCGTTTGAAAGGCTCAACTGGAGAAAGTTCATCAAGCGTGATTCTCGTGTGTTTGTGAAACCGAACTTCACGCTGCCATTCTACAAGCCGGGCGTCACAACTACAGAGTCTGTGGTCGAGGCCACGCTTGAGATTCTGAAGGATCGAGCCTCAGAAGTATTTCTTGGAGAGTCCGATGGAGGAGCCAATTCCTTCACGGCTGACTACTCGCTTCATGGCCACGGGATGCCGGAGATTTGCCGTCGTACCGGTGCGACTTTGCTGAACCTTTCAAGTGCGCAACGAAGGAGAGTTAAGGAAACCATCAACAGGATCCCGGTTGAGGTCACTCTACCAAAGCAGCTACTTGAAATTGATGAATCAGTTTCGATACCTGTCATGAAAGTCCATGCCGTAACGGGCGTGTCCCTATCCTTGAAGAACATGTGGGGATGCCACCCCGATGGGATGCGGCTTGTCGATCACACGCATCTTTCGGAGCGACTCGCGCTAATCGCAAAGGTTGTTAACTTGAGATTCGCAGTAGTAGACGCCATCTACGGGCTCACCAGACGCGGTCCAATGCATGGCGACCCAATAAAAGTTGGAGCAGTCCTGGTCGGCGACAACCCGGTCGCTATCGATGCGACAGCAACACGGATGATGGGGTTTCGTGCCGAGGAAATCGATCACATAATTGGGGCAAATAGGGCGGGCCTTGGTCCTCACCGAGAAGGGGAAATTGATGTAGTCGGGGACTTGTCACCGTTCCAACAACACTTCAAGCTCAAGTCCACAATTGTTGACCGACTGGGAAGCCTCACATTTCGCAGTGAGTATCTTACGAGACTGGTTTTCGATTCGGCGCTCTCTAGGCCGATATATGCGGCGGTAGGTCGCAAGTTTCGAAAGAAAATCCTAAAACCCGGAGACGAACTTTGAATGCCGAGATCCCTCCGATTGCTCCAAGTTACCCCATACGCGGCGGCAGGTCCGAGGTTTGGAGGGATACCACTCTCGGTAAGGGTTACGTCTGACGCACTAGAGGAGAGAGGTCATCATGTTACGGTCTGGACGAGCGATTTGGGAGCGAATCCCGGAATCGACTCAGAGTCGACGAACACCGGGGTATGTATTCGTTACTTCCCTGCCAAGTGGAAATCGGTCGGGGAAAAGATCAATTCACCTATCGTTCCAGAGATCATGCTGGCAGGAAGAACTGGCTTGGCTGAGTTCGATCTCATTCACATGCATGGATATTGGAATCTCTTTGCGCCCAGCCTTGCACGAGTCGCCTCGATCGCGAAAGTTCCTTTTGTGGTCCAGCCACGAGGCTCACTATCGGAATACGCACTGCGTGGCTTCGCGAAACGAGTATTCGACTTCTTGTTTCGACGGACGATCGTGAGTCGTACGACACTGGCAATTGCTCTGACTCCAGCCGAGAAACGGGAGATGATCGCAAGGGGTTTCGAAGAGTCGCAGACTGAGGTTATCCCAAACTTCGTCACCGGTCCTTCATTTGATTTACCCACTCGAAAGGCAGCCAGAAGGCATATTGGGCTGCCGCCGAATCGCCCAGTAATCCTGTTTCTTGGACGACTCCATGCTGCGAAAGGAATAGAACGTCTCATTTCGGCCTTCGCTGATGTTAGGCGGATCCTGCCAGAATCGATTCTTGTTGTCGCCGCTCCAGCTGAAGGCCCGTTGCCCGATCTTCTCGGCCACTCCAGGTCACTGAATTTGCCAGATGTTCTTTTTCCGGGGCCTCTGCACTCCGACTTGAAATGGCTTGCTCTTCGTGCTGCTGATGTCTTTTGCCTGCCCTCGCGCTCGGAAGGATTTCCGCGCGTGCTGCTGGAGGCGATGGTTGTTGGAACGCCTGTGGTGCTTTCGAATCAAGTGCACATACAGTATCTGGCGGAAGAAGGCGCTGCTCTATTCGTCAACCCGACACCAAAAGACCTCAGTGAGTCTCTTGTGACTGTATTGAGGGATAGTGGTTTGAGATCCGAACTTGTGCGACACTCTCAAGAGTGCCTGGAGAAGCACTTTAGCAAGACTATCGTCACGAGCCATCTCGAAGAGGCTTATCTAAGAGCGATTGATATTCGTCGAGGGGAGTCAGCCAGCCACTCTAGGAATCATTCCGGGAGAGTTGATGATGCCGCCTACTCCTGAACCTCAAAGATCTGTGGAAAATCAGTTGGCTTTGGCTTTCGACCAAGACGGCCGAGTGCCCCAGGGTGCGCAGACGCAGGTGATTGACGGCCGCCTTAGGCAGGTCCAAGCAGCCCTCCGGGTTTCATCCGAAGAGACCAAACCAGATAACTTCGCCATCCATACAATCAGGATGCACCAGGCCAACCCATCCAAGCTCCTTCCTGAACCGTAGGTTCGGACATGTGCGGGATCGCCGGTTACGTCGGACCCGATTCCCGCGCAGCACTGAAGAAGACGATTGCGATGCTGTCGCACCGCGGACCTGATGACTTAGGAATCTATTTGTCCGATGGCATTGGACTCGCAAACGCCAGGTTGAGTATCATTGACATAGAAGGAGGGCACCAGCCGCTTGCGGGAGAGGATGACCTTGTCTGGGTCACTTTCAACGGGGAACTTTTCAACTTTCCCGCGGAAAGATCAAACCTAGAACGAAAGGGACACAGATTCCGAACCAATTCAGACACAGAGATTCTTGTTCACCTGTACGAGGAACATGGACCGCTCTTCGCCGAGCGACTGAACGGCATGTTCGCGTTCGCCATTTGGGAGGAACGCCTGCGAACTCTCTACCTAGCGAGAGATTACGCCGGCATGAAACCTCTGTACTACACCTCAGCCAACAACAATACCTTTTGGTTCGCATCAGAAATCAAAGCTCTCCTCCCAACTCAGAGCCACCCCTCACCGAATGTCGAAGCACTTTCAGACTTCCTCCGACTTGGCTACATTCCGGATCGTAGAACAATGTTTCGAGGTATATTCAAGCTGGGGGCGGGGCAAATCTTGAAGGTGTCATCCGAAGGTCAGCAACTGACATCTTACCACAAGTTCCACCCGGATCTGGGGGTGATGCTTGACGATCGGGCTTACGAGGCAAAGCTCCGTTTCGAACTCAATCGGGCTGCCGATGACTGGCTGATGTCAGACGTTCCGGTGGGATGCTTCCTTTCGGGTGGACTCGACTCGAGCCTCGTGGCCGCTTTGGTCGCGAAACGCGTTAGGGGGGAGATACGGTCTTACACAGCTTGGTTTGGCCCGGATTTTTCCAGCGAGTTGCGGGCGGCAAGAGCTGTCGCGGAAAAGCTGTCCCTTCTCTCAGAGGAGGTGCTGGTTGGTCCAAGCCAGGTAGTCAAGGATCTCCGATCAATTGCGTGGTCGCATGACGAGCCAGTGTCCGATCCCGCCGTAATACCCACTTTTTTCGTTTCAAAGGAAGCCGCGCGGAACGTCAAGGTCGTCTTCGCCGGAGAAGGTGCAGACGAGTTGTTCGGGGGATATCCTCATCACCGATTCTTTGGGTACTGGATGGCGTTCAAGAGCGGGAGATTTCACCACCAAGCTGCCAGGATGCCGCAACCCACGAGTCACCTGGTGTCATTGGCCAGCAAGGTGGTAATCCCAGGTTACTCCTTCGCCGAGCGGTACCTAACTTTCCAGACGATCTTCGAACCGGAACTTGTCCGCAGGCTCGCTCCCAGCCTTCCTCCAGGAATTTCTGCTTCTCTTTTCGCTGGGATACTTCACGGGAACGGATTGCCTAGCCTGAACTTGATGCTCCTTTGCGATACGATGACGCGTCTAGCGGAAAGTTACATGATGAAAGCCGATAAAGCAACCATGGCCCACTCAGTTGAGGAACGATCGCCCTATCTGGACAAGCCTTTAATGGACTTCGCCTTCTCAGTTCCTGCCCGTCTCAAGATTACACCTCCTAGGGGGAAGCTTCTTCTGCGAAAGGTTGCGAAAGACCTGCTCCCTCGCTCGATCGTTCGACGACGGAAGGTTGGGTACGGCGTACCGGTTCGAGGATGGGTTCGGAGCGAGGTGGGCGAGTGTTTGGAGGCGCATATCTTTGAGAGCCAGTTGGTGAAGAGCTTGATGGACCAGACGGTAGTTTCTCGAATAGTGCGGAGTCGTCAGATTAGGCCTTACCAATTTTGGCTCTTAGGCAGCTTGGCACTCTGGGACTCGGTTTTCTTCCGAGAGAGTCTTCCAAACTTCGCATAACAATTCATCCTTGATGGTGAGGAGGGCAAAGATGAATCGTCTGATCGGAGTCCCGGTTGCGATCCTCTACGAGGTCTTCTGGACCAGATTTGTCCCTGTGAAATGCTTGTGAAGTGATTCAAATGGCTACGCTGGCGTTTGTAACTGACTGCCCTCCGGATTCCCAAAGCGCGGTACACCGAGTGAGCTACGTTGTTGAGGAACTCGCCAAACAGGGCCATCTGACTAAATCATTCTTCGGAAAACGGGGTGGCATCGCCGGTCATGTTTACTCTCGAATGACGCTCGGCGCCGCCGTGAAGTGCCTGAGTGCTATCCCCCAAGCGGACGTCCTAGTCGTACACAGGGCCGGAGATCCGATTACGGCACTTCTCATCAAAGTTCAAAAAAGGCTGGGTGGGATGTTGGTTTTTGATATCGACGACGCTGTCTACCTCCGATGGAACATCCTTACAATGTCCATCCCGCAAATTGTGAAGGCGAGCGACTTCGTAGTAGTCGGAAGTCACGAGATTGCGAACTACTGCCGACAGTGGAACAAGAACGTACATATCATTCCAAGCGGCGTTGATACTAATCTCTTTCATCCAAGTTCTCGGGTGAGGAGTAAGCACAAGCCGGTCGTTGGATGGCTCGGAGATGGACGCGTCCATGGAAGGAACCTTGAGGTCCTCGTAGAGCCGCTTTTGGCTCTAGCGGACCGCTGCGATTTCAAGTTCAAGATGGTGAGCGCGCTCGGATCCTCGTATATTCGTGGAGCATTCTCCAAACTTGCCGCCCGCATCGAGATCGACTTCGGCCTTCGACGATGGGTAGACATTTCACTCATACCTGAAATGGTCAGCGATTTCGACGTTAGCGTTATGCCATTGATCGATGATGACTTCAACCGCGCCAAAGGTGGTCAGAAGCTGCTCGAATCCATGTCGATGGAAATACCAGTGGTTGCGAGCGCTGTCGGCGAAAACAAGTATATCGTAAGTCACGGCTCTGACGGGCTTCTTGTCTCTTCAGCCGATGAGTGGGAGGCAGCGCTCGCGTCGCTTCTGAACGACCCAGAACGACGTCACACCTTTGGAAAAGCAGGCCGTCGAAAGATTCTCGAGCGCTATTCCAAGGACGTTTGTGCTTCTCACTTCGCGAGAATCTTGGAAGCCACGAGAACAAGGACGACAACATAGGATGGACGGAATTGAAGCGACTTAACGTCGTGCTCGCCTTCATACTACTGGGCATTCTCGGCTGGCTGATACGCGTATCCTCCTGGAGCGGTCTCTCTCCCGTTCGCGGAAGATACACTCCTGGAGTTGACTTCGCTGCCTTCTACACGATAACTCACGGCAGAATCCAGCCGCTCATCCCGTCAACGACTTACACGGGCAACCTCGCCAACGGAATGATCTACCTCGGCGAATACGCAAGAGCGCTACTTAACGCTCCCTTACTGCTCGTGACCGGCCTCGGGTCGTTAGACCAGGGATTGCTGTTCTATGCTGTCACCCCTTGGCCTGCGATACTTGTCCTCCCTCTTACTATCATCCTGGGCGTCCATGCCACCATGCTCGCTAGCCGGGCACCAGCGCAGGCTACTGCCAACGGGAAGGTTTACCTACTCGCGTATGGACTCGCGGTTCTTGGCTTTCCGTCGTTGATACTTCTTACGACCTCATCGGCGACAATGGATTACTTCGGCTGGATCTTCGCTGGGCTGCTATTCTACGTGCTGGTGCGACAACGAACGATTCTTAGCGCACGCTCAAAGTTCGCTGCGATGGGCATCTTGTTTCTTTTCAATCTTCAAGGCTATCACCATACCACGTCTCTCTTTGTCGCGCTGATGCTTGGGGGAGTGGTCGTTGTCCAGTACTATGTCCGGCCGCGAGTTAGAGTCCTAAGTCCCTCGCTTGTCGTCCTGTACGGGGTCGTGCTGGTCTCCTACATTCTCTACCTGACTCTCGCATTCAATGGATACTTCCTAGCCGTCACAGATTCGTTAGGAAACCTTCTGGATGGAATCCTCGGAATTGGCCGGTACGACCCTCTCGCAAGCATCAATGCCAGCAACCAATTTTCCCCGACAAGAATCGTTCTGAGAATCGTAGACGTAACTCTGATCATTGTGGTATTGTCGACCGTTTCCGTCCGAATCGCAAGGAGAAGAGTCGCAGACCCGACAGGATTGACAGTGGCAGGATTCACAGTGGGCATGGCGGCTGCCGCCATCTTCGCAGTCGGATGGGGTGGATTTGGAGAATCCTTCCTTCGAATCTCAGCAATCGCCGCGGTCGTATCGATACTCGGACTTGGCTGGCTGCTCGTCAACTCGGCTGAACGCCAGCGAAAAGCTCTTACCGTACTCGCTGTCTCGGTAATTATTGTTTCTCCGCTTGTCTTCCTGAGCGGCACACCGGCTCTTCGGCTAAACGAACACCAGTCCGAATGGTCAGCTATCGGATGGCTAGGTACGCGCGCGCCGAAGAACCTCACGGTTTTCTCTGACAGCAGACTTGCAAGTCCACTGATTTACTACGGAATTCGTACACCCATAGGTTTTGAGGACGAGGGGGTCTCCCTCGCGAATTCATCCGTCTTACTCGGCATCTACTACGACTTCTTCAGATCGGAAGGCCCCGACAACTCGACGCAAGCAATCTGTTCGATCAACAGATTGTACAGCAGCAACGTTGATTTCGTCCTCTACTCCAGGTACTTCGCCGACCCAAGAACCGGCGTAGTCGGCTATCTAGACACGTATGCGCCGGCGAACGATGACGCTCTTGCGCATCTTGAGAACTCAGCCACGTTCCAACTCGTTTACGACTCCGGTTCGACTTCGGCCTTCGCGTTATCCACCACCGCAAACATTTGCTAATAGCTCGCGTAATGAATTCCCTTTCACCATAAACAGGTGACATCAATGCCGCTCGCGGACCCGACTTGATGAGATCCTGTGCCCATTGCTATATCCTAGGACGACCGATTGATCACCCTACCAAGGTTCACCCTGGAGCGTGCGGTTGACAGTCACCGGAGGCACTGTGCGTCCCGGGCCTGGTTCGGCCAGGGGAACAACTTACCTATAATAGGCACGGCTCGTTTCCGCTGCTTCGTTGAAGTGCCTAGTGACCGGGTGCGCCGGTTTCATCGGAGCGCGTACCGCCATCCGTTTCCTATCCGAGGGCTCCGACGTAATTGGAATAGATAACTTTGATCCATACTACTCCCGGGAGGCGAAGGAGGCTAACCTATCGCGCCTGGAGCAGTACTCCGAGTTCAAGTTCGTGGAGGGGGATTTGAACGAAATCGAATTAGATCCCATTCTGGGCTCGACACACACAGTCATCCACCTCGCTGCACAGCCCGGAGTACGTGCAAGTTGGGGCGATGGCTTTTCCCGTTACTTGAGGAACAACGTGTTGACGACGCACCGACTCCTCGATCGATGCTCATCTATCCCCTTACGGAGTTTTGTCTATGCGAGCTCCGCCTCAGTTTACGGTCAGCCGTCCAAGTTGCCCGTCGAGGAAGACGATCCCACAGATCCGATTTCTCCTTACGGCCTCACAAAGCTTTTTGCGGAACACTTGTGCGTGATGTATCAAGGACGGTTTCGAGCACCGATAGCGAGACTCCGTTATTTCACCGTCTACGGTCCGGGACAGCGTCCCGACATGCTGATACATCGAGCAATCGATTCGGCCCTCCGGGGGCTTACGCTAGAGATCTTTGGAGATGGGCGCCAGAAGCGCGACTTTACTTTTGTGGAAGATGTGGCTCAAGCGAACTGGCTGGCTGCGACCAAACTTTTAGGCCCCTTTGTTTCCAACATTGCAAGTGGCCGTCCCGTTAGTGTCAACAAGGTGTTGGACCTCATTGAGGAAGAAACAGGCGGGAAAATACAGGTGCGACACCTTCCCAGAGCAGAAGGGGATCCTCAAGAGACCGTCGCAGCTACCAAGCGCGCGAGTGCAACAATCGACTTTCGGGTGATGACACCTCTCAAGGACGGAATACACAAACAGGTTGAGTGGCAACGAGCGCTCGAGTTCAGCGGATGGCGTTGAGAAAAGGGTTACTTCTTGTCCGCGAATACGAGACAGACTGGATGGGCGCCCGTCATGGCCCATTCGGCGGCGTGGCTGACAGAATGAAGCACGAGAGTTTGGCTCTCCATGGTTCGGAAACCGCGAACCGGGCGATTCGTCGTGTGATTAGCTGGGCAGCCATCGCTCTTGGCCCGTACATGACCGCCCGGATTTCGCAGGAGCTTGCATCGCGCCGCGGCGTGGATGCCTGGGTACAAACGGTGGAGGGCTCTCAAACTGGAGGGCTGCATTTTTCGAAAAGACGTTTCCACTCCCCCCTCAAATTGTACGCGTCGTACGCGGGGATTCGCACGATCGCGCCACTGTTGCCCGAGTCCGGGAGACGCTGGCCAACGAGCCCCTGGATTTCCTCTTCATCGATGGGGACCACTCCTACAACGGGGTCCGCCTCGACTTTGAGCTGTATTCACCCCTCGTGCGCACTGGTGGACTGATTGCCCTCCACGACATTATGCCTGACTCCTTGCATCGCTGTGGACGCCGAACGATTGCCGACACTGGAGACGTACCACGATTCTGGTCGGAGCTAGTCGGACGCCACCGAACTGACCACGAAATCATCGAAATTGTCGAGAATCCTGACCAGGACGGGTTCGGTATCGGAGTCTTGCGGGCGTGACCAGGAGTACCTCTCAGCCGAGCCTAAGGTGGACGTCGAACCGGCCCCTTCGAGGCGATACCTGTCGGGAAGAAGCGCCGGGGGGGAAAAACTAAACAAGGGCGATACTTGTCCTTTCTCGAGAGGATTGCAGTGCGGCTGCACTTCCAAGCGAAGCCATGGGACCTGTACCTCTCCTTTGCCTATACGACCGTCATCTCGGTTGCCCTCCTCTCCATCGGCATCGGCAATTACGTCGCGATATTCACCGTCATCTTTTTTCCCGGCTACGTCCTACTCTCGGCTCTCTTTCCAACGAGGAATGAGATTGATTGGATTGAGAGAATTGCCTTGTCCTTCGGTTTGAGCATCGCCGTCACTCCCTTGCTGACCCTCGTCCTAAACTTCACGCCCTGGGGCATCAACCTTGTCTCGGTGGTCGGCGCGATTGACCTGTTCATGGTTCTCGCAGGAATCCCTGCCTATCGGCGGAGGATGCGCCTTCCAGCAAGCGATCGCCTCTCAATGACCTTTGATGTAACGTGGCCCTCCTGGGGGGACTACACAACTAGTGACAAAATTCTAACGGCGTGCCTTACGATGAGCATTGGCATTGCAGGCGCCACGCTCGCCTACGTACTCACGTCCCCGGAGCTCCGCGAACGCTTCACGGAGTTCTATCTCCTCGGCCCCGGTGGAAATGCCTCCGGCTACCCGACGGCCCTCAACATCTCCCAGCGTGGTTCCGTCATCCTCGGGATCGTAAACCACGAGGCCATGAGCGTGAGCTACACAGTCCGTATCGATCTCGTCGGTGTGAGGGTCTCCTTTAACGCCACGTCGGGCTCCAACGAGACCGTCGAGGTCAACCGCACGACCTGGTCCACGTTCAACGTCACCTTGGCCGACGGCCGAAACTGGACTCAACCCTACACGTTCCAAATCAACGACACGGGCCTGTGGAAGGTCCAGTTCCTCCTCTTCAAGGACGGCGATGTCGCACGTGGGGCACCTCGTCCAGGAGGCCCTTCCTCCGGTACACGTACTTCCCGCCGTGGCTCGACGTCCGCTGCCCGTACAGGCGCTTCGCGAGCTCGCTCGCCCGGTCCCGGTCGTACCGCGCCAGCCGGAAAGCAATCAGGACCCACGACGCCACCGAAGGCGTTGGCGAAGGAACCCGGACGAACGGCGCCTCTCCTCTCCGCCAGCCGGACACGGCCCATCGGCCCTTCGCCCACGGGCTGCTCGGTTCAATCCCCCTTCGCCCGGAGGGTCGGGCCGAGTCCGCGCGATACCGCGACCCGGGCTTCCTGAAGCCAGGCGGAGAGCGGCGGCAGCGGCTCCCGGGTCAGGCGCAGGAGCCCGGCACGGAGGAAGGGCGCCAGGGTGGCCTCCAGATCCTCGGGGAACAGCTGGTCCAGAGATCGCACGCGGACTCCTTTGAACCGGCACTTCGACGGGAAGAGGCGGCGGACGACGCCCCAGTCGAGCCGCCGGGCCTTCGAAAGCCTCCAGACGTCGTAGTAGTCGCGGACGCGGCGACGCTCCGCCATCGCGCGCAGCTTCTCGGAGACCATGTTCTCGAGGGAGTAGACGCGCACCTTCGCGCGGGGGTAGTCGAACTCGGAGGCGGGCAAGCGCCTCGAACGCAGGGGCCCGACGGGATCCTCGCGCGAGGCTTCGATCTTGACCGTGCCCGCCCCGATGGGCCCGTCGAACCGGACGCGGGCCTGGAGGTCGTCCTCCCCGGCCACGTGCGGCGCGTCTCGCAGGGCGACGCGCAGCCCGGGGGCGGCCTCCCGCACGAGGGACGCCAGATCGGCCGCGAGGACGGCGGCGACGTCCCGGGGTGCCGCGGACTCGAGGAGGGTGAAGTCCAAGTCCTCCGACAGCCGCCATGCCCCGGGGAAGTAGAC
>WNGE01001582.1_pt1 | contig 28696 bp, 24 predicted proteins | sample 5400651 | NCBI WGS metagenome assembly WNGE01 (sample SAMN13153370, study PRJNA577476) | soil metagenome | isolation source: 60 cm soil or saprolite under grassland replicate 2 | place: USA:California | collected 2016-06-15 | reverse complement strand
TGGGCCCGCGTCCTCCAGCGGCTGCTCGCCCTCAACGCCTGCATCTGGCACAACTGGAACATCGGCGCGCCCGTCAAGCGTTCCCTGATCGCCTACGACCACGTGTGACCTGCCCACATTTCCCGGTCATCGATCTAGGCCCCGCGTGACCTAGACCGCGGGGCGCAGAAGCGTCGTGCGCAGCCGGGAGCCGGTCCTGGCCCTGGCGTGCCGCGCCCGCTGCTGGCCGCCGGGCCCGCCGGGCCGGACGACGGGCCCGCTCTCCAGCCGTTCCAGCTGGTAGGACGGCCGCTGCAGCATGCTCAGGGCCATGGCCATCCCGGCCGGGGTCTGCGGTCGCAGCGGGGCGTCGGCGGCCTGCCCCTGCAAGCCGCGGTAGGCGATGGCGTCCAGCATGGCGGGCACGCCGGCGCGGATCTGGCGCGGCGTGCACACGTTCCCCTTGTGCCGGGGCGCGGGCGGCAGCGCAGTGGGCTCGTCGCCGGGCCAGTACCCGGTGAGCAGCGCGTACAGCATCCGGGCCAGCGCCGCGGTGTCGGCCGCTGTGCCGTCCGCAGTGCCGTCCGCTGGGGGCGGGTTCCCGGCGGTGCTGCCGCAGAGCGCGTCATCCAGCCCGAGGCCGGTGATCTTGAGGCCGCTGCCGTTGTCCCAGCGCATCGAGCGCGGGGTGAGCCGCAGGTGCGGCCGGCCGGCCCGGTGCGCGACGGCAATCGCGTCGGCCGCGTCCGCGATCATGGCGGCCGCCAGGGCCGGATGCGGCAGGCCGGAAAGCACCAGGTCCTCCAGGTGCGTCCCGGGCGTCCACTCGGCCACGATGTACGGGCACTCCTGGTCGAAGTCGGTGTCGTAGATGGTGGCCAGCCGCGGGTCGGATACCTTGGCGGCCGAACGTACCGCGTCGGTCACCGCGCTCGGGACCGGTCCCCGGGGCAGCAGGTAGATGGTCACCGGACGGTTGAGCAGCTGGTCGGTGGCCTTCCACAAAGAAAGGCCGCGCGCCTTCCGTGAGGAGCCGCACGAACCCGAGAACCCGCTGACCTGGTCGTCCAGGCTTATCCGCTCGTCTAGCCTGAAGCGCCCGCCGAGCCATGTCTCCGCCGTGCGCGCGCCGGACGGTATGTCAACTACGGTCATCGATGACCTCCTGCCTGCCCGTCACCAGACAGCAGGAGCCATGCCCAGATCACGCGGCAAAATGCCAGCTCACCCCGGCCCGCCGGACCCGTAACAGCCGGAACCAGCGCCCTGACCTGCGGAAACGTCCGGACAAAAAGATCAGAAAATTTCTTGATCAGACATCCGCGGCCGCGAGGAACCGGTCCATGATCCTGACGCTCGCCTCGAGAGCGGACAGCGGGATGCGCTCGTCGGTGCCGTGGAACATGGCGTAGTAGTCGTAGCCTTCCGGCAGCACCAGCGGGGTGAAGCCGTAGCAGGTCATGCCGAGCCGGGAGAACTGCTTGGCGTCGGTGCCGCCGCTCATGCAGTACGGCACCACGACCGCGCCCGGGTCCTCGGCCAGCAGCGCCCGTGCCATCCGCTCCATCACCGGAGCCTCGAGCGGTGCTTCCAGCGGTCTCTCCTGGTGCGCGTACTCCCAGGTCACGTCCTGTCCGGTCAGCTCGTCCAGGGTGGCGCGGAACTCATCGCAGAAGCCGGGCAGGACCCGGCCGTCCACAAAGCCGACCGCCTCGCCCGGTATCACGTTGATCTTGTAACCCGCCGCCAGCATGGTCGGGTTGGCGCTGTTGCGCACGGTCCCGGCCACCAGCGCTCCCGCGGGCCCGAGCAACCCGAGCAGCTCCTCCGCCCCCAGGCCCCCGTCCAGCGCCCCGTCCGGCAGCCGCGTCCCGCCCGCGGCGGCGATGGCCTCGACCGCGGCGCGCACCGTCGGGATCAGCCGGACCGGCCACTGGTACGCGCCGATCCTGGCCACCGCCTCGGCCAGCCGGGTCACCGCGTTCGCGGTGTTCGGCTTGGAGCCGTGCCCGGCCCGGCCCCGCGCGGTCAGCTTCAGCCAGGCGGTGCCCCGCTCGGCCGAGGCGATCGGGTAGAGCCGCTGTCCCGCTCCGGCGTGGAAGGTGAACGCCCCGGACTCCCCGATGGCCTCGGTGCAGCCCTCGAATAGCTCTGGGTACCGTTCGACCAGCCACTGCGCGCCGAACGCCGCCGTGTCCTCCTCGTCCGCGGTGAACGCGAGCACGATGTCCCGCTGCGGCCGGCGGCCGCTGCGGGCCCACTCGGCGGCCAGCGCGATCAGCACCGCGTCCGCGTTCTTCATGTCGACCGCGCCGCGCCCCCACAGGACTCCGTCGCGTATCTCGCCGGAGAACGGGTGCACCGACCAGTCCGCCGGGTCGGCCGGGACCACGTCCAGGTGCCCGTGCAGCAGGAGGGCCCCAGCCCCGACCCCAGCCCCGGCCCCAGCCCCGGCCCCGGCCCCGGCCCTGGCCCCGCCGGACCCGGGATCCCCGGCGCCGCCGATCCGCGCCACCACGTTCGCCCGTCCCGGCGCCGACTCCAGCAGCACCGGCTCAAGCCCCGCCTCGGCCAGCCGTGCCGCCACGTACTCCGCGGCCGGCCGCTCCCGCGCGTCCCCGCCGCCCCGGTTGGTCGTATCGATCCTGATCAGGTCGGCCGCGAACCGTGCCGCGTCCGCTCCCGCTGGGGTCATGCCCGCCCGTCCGTCGGCCGCGGGGCCAGCCCGGCCGCGCGGTACGCGTCGTCGATCAGCCGCATGGTCGCCAGGGCATTGGCCGCCGACGTCGGGACCGGCTCACCCGAGGCGATCGCGGCGGCGAACGCGCGCAGCTGGTACACGTAGGTCGATTCGCCGGCGCCCGGCTCGTCGGCCACGACCGTCCCTTTCCGGGTCGCGGTCAGCCGCCCGCGCAGCGGGAAGATGAAGTTGTCCAGGTGGACCAGCCCGTCCTCGCAGATCACGTGCACGTCGGCCCGGAACGCGCCGTCCCTGGTGAAGGACGACTCGAACCAGCCCGTCGCCCCGCCGGGGAACGCCAGCCGGACGGCCAGCGAGCGATCCGCCGCCTCCGGGACCGCACCGGAGTCAACCGGGTCCGCCAGCGCCCCGGTGACCGAAGGCTCACCGTGCCCATCACCGTGCCCATCACTGGCACCGAGCAGCCGCAGGCAGTCGAGCGCGTAACAGCCGCCGTCCATCAGCGCCCCGCCGGCCAGGCCGTAGTCGTACCTGATGTCGCCGGGGTTGACGATGGCGAAGCTCGTCCAGGCCTGCATGTGCCGCACCGGCCCGAGCTCGCCCACGACCTCGGTCAGCCGCTGGATCAGCGGGTGGTAGCGGTAGTGCATGGCCTCCATCACGACCAGCCCGGAGGCCGAAGCCGCCTGCGCCACCTGCGCCGCCTCGTCCGCGTTCGACGCGAACGGCTTCTCGCACAGCACGTGCTTGCCGGCCTCGATGGCGCGCAGCGTCCACGGCCCGTGCAGCGAGTTCGGCAGCGGGTTGTAGACGGCGTCGATGTCCGGGTCGGCCAGCAGCTCCTCGTAGGAGCCGTAGGCCCTCTCCAGGCCGTGCCGCAGCGCATAGGCCTCGGCCCGGGCCAGGTCGCGGGCCGCGACCGCGGCCACGGTCACCTCGGGCACGCTGTCGGCCGGCTCGATCAGTGCGGGCTGGGATATCCGCGACGAGCCCAGGGTTCCGATCCGTAGCATTTGCACGGTTCAGGCTATGCCATCGGACCGCCGATCAGCCTGGGGAAGGCCCGGCCGACACGCCGGAACCGCTTATTCACCTCCCGTTAACCTGGCTAACGGGAATGCCGTTACGATGCCTGACATCACAGGGTGGGGGACCCGGGCAGAGGGAGACGGCGGTGAGCCAGGCGATCTACCGGCCGGGCCGGGTCGCGCTGGTCAGCGACGGATCACGCGGTATCGGCGCGGCCACCGTGCGGCGGCTGGCCGCGGACGGCTGGGATGTCGGCTTCAGCTACCACGGCGACGGGCCGTCAGCGCGCGAGGTGGAGAAGGACGCCTGCGAACTCGGCGGCTACGCGATCGGGACCGACGTGGACGTCACCGACGCCGGCGAGGTGAGTTCCTGGTTCCGGCTGGCCGAGGAGGAACTCGGCCCGGTCCAGGCGATGGTCAGCTGCGCGGGCATCACCAGGGAACAGCCGCTGGCGCGGCTCGCCGAGGCTGACTGGCGGGCCGTGATCGACACCAGCCTGGACGGCGTGTTCCACCTGTGCCGCACCGCGGTGTTCGCCATGATGGCCCGCCGCTCGGGCCGGATCGTCACGGTGTCCTCGGTCTGCGGTGAGTACGATCACGTCCCCTCCGGCCATGACACGCTGGCCCGGCCGGGCGTGGCCGGGTTCACCCGGGCGCTGGCCCTGCAGGCCGGCCGGTACGGGATCAGCGTCGACGCCGTGACTCCCGGTCCCGGTGCCGGAGCCCGCTACCTGGCCGCGCCCGTGCCCGAGAGGACCCGGGCCGACCTGGCCGAAACGATCGAACTGCGCCGGTTCGGCACCGCCGCGGAGGTCGCCGACCTGGTCGCCTCGCTGCTCTCCGCCGACGCCCCCGACGTCACCGGCCGGGTCCTCGAGGTCCCCACCGTCATCGCGCCATGACCCCTACCCCGGGGTGATGGACCCGCCCCCCGGGCGGCAGCCTCCGGCGGCCGAGCCACACAACGAGGCGGCGCCGCACAGCTCGGATCCGGAGCGGATCGGCACGCCGTTGCTGCGCAGCACGTCGCGGACGTCGAGGATCAGCGGGAAGACCTCGCGGTTCCAGTCCTCGCCCTGCTCGTCCCGGGCGCGCTGCTCGGCCTCGACCGCCATCCGGTCCTCGGCGAACACGCGCTCGGTGAACCGCCTGATGAACGGCCAGGCCAGGTGGAGGGCCCCCGGGATCGGCGGCTTCTCGATCATGAGCAGGCCGTATACGTGGTTGGTGCGCTGCTCGGCATCCTCGGGTACGTAGGCCACCCAGAGCGAGAACGCGGGAAGGTCGGCGTCTTCCGGCACCAGCTGGAGAGTCTGGTACGGGTACCCGGTCTTGATCGTGATGACGTCGGGCGACTTGCTGCCGCCGATGCCCTCGGCCGCGAGCAGGTTGGCGCCGCGGTTCCTCTTCCCGCCGACGTGGGTGAACAGGTACCGGGCCTGCACCGACTGGGGGTCGCTGTCGTAACCGAGGAGCTTGGGCTGGATCTTGCCCAGGATGCCCCGGTGCAGGAACTGGTGGTTCATGTCCAGCAGGTTCTCGTGCATGAACGAGTAGTGGCACCGGACGGTGCGCGAGAACGTCATCGTCTTGTGCCGGCCGGAACCGAACTCCGGCAGCTCGGGAAAGGCGGCCGTGGCCGCCCTCTCCGGGTCGCCGGGGAAGACGAACACCAGGCCGTAGGCTTCGCGCACCGGATAGGAGCGGACGCCCCGCGGCGGCCGGCTGACGCCCTTGGGCAGGTAGGGAATCTGCGAGATGCGGCCGTTCCCCCGGTAGGCCCAGGCGTGGTAGCAGCAGCGCAGCAGGTCGCCCTCTACGACGCCCATGCTCAGCGGCACCTGGCGGTGGGCGCACCGGTCCTCTAGCGCGTAGACCGTGCCGCTCTCGCCGCGGTACAGCGCGATCCGCTCGCCCGCGAACTGCGCTGCAAACGTCTTCTTTTTCCGCACGCTCGCCGATACGGCCACCGGATACCAGAAGTCCGGGTGGATCCCGGTGCGTCTCAGGTCGGCCATCGCGCCGGCTTGCCCGGTATTGACTTGTTCCGGCAGCTCGTCCGGGCCTGCCGCCGATCCGGCCGCGATTGTCTCAGTCATGCGCCCTCCCCTGCGATCGTGACTCGCCAGTTGTCCAGAGAGCCGCGCGAGCCCTTTGATACGACGTTTTCGAGTCGGCCCTACCCATACCCGCGACCCAGGCGCCTCATGGTACGGCTGTGCTCATTGATACCAAGTCCGCCGCGCCGCCCCCCAGCTGGAACGTCATGAAACCCCGGATCCAGTGCGCTCTAACGCCCCACAGGCCCCACGGTCAGCATCATCCTTCAGCGCTCACCGCGAGTTTCATCACCGCGGGGGAGCAGGGCTGGCTCGCCCCGCTGCCCGGCGCGCTGCTAGCCGCGGCCCTGGTCACCGGCTCGCTCTTCGTCCGCGCCGAACGCCGCCACCCGCACCCGCTCCTGCCGCTGACGCTGTTCCGGTCCCGGGAGCTGAGCGGCGCCACCGGCGTCGGGATGATCTTCAACCTGGTGCTGTACGGGACGCTGCTCTGCCTGTCCTTCTACCTGCAGCAGGCGCGGCACGCGTCGGTGCTGGCCACCGGGCTGCTGCTGCCGAGCAGCGTGTTCACCGGGGCCGGCTCGCTGCTGATCGGCCTGATCTCGCTGGCCATGCCGGCCATGACGGCAGCGGTGGTTGGCGCCGCGGGCGCGGAGCACGCGGGCGTGGCCAGCGGGGTCCTGAACGCCGCCCGGCAGTCCGGCGGCGCGCTCGGCGTGGCCGTGCTCGGCTCCCTGCTGGGCCGGGGACACGCGCTCAGCCTGCACGTCCCGCTCCTGGTCGCCACGGCCGGCTATCTGGTCGCCATCGCCCTGGCCTGGATGACCATCCGGGGCGGCCGGGAACGCCGCGTCAGGAGCTGACTCAGCGGCTACCATGCAGGGGTCGCGAAAGGGGGGCCCTGGTGGCGCGTGCGCCGTTGCAGCAGACGGATCCGCCGCGGGTCGGCGGGTACCGGCTGGTGGCCCGGCTGGGTGCGGGCGGGATGGGCGTCGTCTACCTGGCCGAGACCCGGGATGGCCAGCCGGTCGCGGTCAAGGTGCTGCGCCCGGAACTGGCCGACAACCCGGAGTTCCGGACCAGGTTCGGCCGCGAGGTGACCGCGCTGACCAGGATCCAAGGCATGTGCACGGTCCGGGTGATCGAGGCCGACACCGAGGCGCCGAAGCCGTTCCTGGTCACCGAGTACGCCGATGGCCCCTCGCTGTCCGAGTACGTCGACGCGCGCGGGCCGCTCGACCCCCAGATGCTGTACGGCCTGGCCACCGGGCTCGCCGAGGCGCTGACCGCGATCCACGCGGCCGGGATCGTGCACCGGGACCTGAAGCCCTCCAACGTGCTGCTCACCGCGGCCGGGCCGAAGGTCATCGACTTCGGCATCGCCCAGGCGCTGGACACGACCAGCCTGACCAGGACGGGCATCACGGTCGGCTCGGCCGGCTTCATGGCGCCCGAGCAGATCACGGGCCGTGCCGGGACGGCGGCGGACATCTTCACCTGGGCCGTCACGGTGGCCTTCGCGGCCGCCGGGAAAGCGCCGTTCGGAACCGGGCCCTCCGACGCCATCATGTACCGGATCATGCACGCCGCCCCCGACATCAGCGCGGTGCCGCCGGGCCTGCGCCCGCTGGTCGAGGCCGCCCTGGCCAAGGACCCGCAGGCCCGGCCCACCGCGCCGCAACTGCTGGCCGAGCTGACGAATGCTCAGCTGACCGGAGCCGGTGCCCGGTACGAGAATCCCACCCAGACCGTGCTAGCCCAGACCTGGCACCCGTCCGCGACCGGCCCGATGGGGGCCGCACCCGGCCCGACCGGGCCCCGCGGACCGGGACCCAAGCCCTCACGCCGCCGCACCGCCCTGCTCCCGGTCGTGCTGACCCTGGCCTTCGTGCTGGCGGCGGGCGGCACCGCGCTCGGCCTCGCCCTGGCCGGCAAGCCCGCCGGCCACGCGGCGCCCGGCGCCAGCACCACCGCGCCGGCCAGCCCGGCCCAGCCCGCGAGCAGCGCCGCGACCACGCCCACGACCCCCGCCGCGAGCAGCACGGCGCCCGGCGCCCCCGCCAGCACCCCGCCGGCCACCCCGGTCAGCACCCCCGCCAGCACTCCTGCCATCACTGGTCCGGCCCAGCTTCCGGTGCTCACCGTGGGCGGCTACACCGGGATGAAGCCGACCGAGATCGCCTACAGCGGCGACGCGACGAACGTGGTCACCAAGATCACGTGGTCATCCTGGACGGCCAGCGGGGCCAGCGGCCAGGGCACCTCCGACATCGACAGCTGCAACCCGAACTGCGCTCAGGCGCCGCCCAGCCTGGTCCCCACCACGGTCACGCTGTCCGCCCCGGTAAACGGGCGGTTCACCAAGATGACCGAGACCAGGAACGGCTTCACCTCGACCTACACCTATCCAGACAACTGGCCGGAGAGCGCCAGCTAGCTACAGAGCGCGCCCTAGCGACTTCACTGACGGAGATTCAGCCTGATACAGCCGGCCATCCGCAGTTGATCATGAAGATCGGCCCGCTGCCGGACGCACTGGAACCGGGCTTTCACTGCGTCAGACCCCAACTTCAGGGGACGAAGACAACCCGGCCTACCGTGCCCCCGTCGGCCAGCCGCTGCACCCCGGCGGGTACCTCGTCCAGCCCGAGCCGCTCGCTGACCAGCGGCCGGATGGCGCCGTCCGCCACCATCTTGGTCAGCTGGGCGTGGCAGTCCTTGATCAGCTGGGGGTTCTTGCTCTGGTACAGGCCCCAGTGCAGGCCCACGATCGAGTAGTTCTTGACCAGCGCGTGGTTCAGCGCGGCCGACTGGATCTGGCCGCCGGCGAAGCCGATGATCAGGATCCGGCCCTCGAACGCGATGCACTTGGTGGAACGGGCGTACGTGTCGCCGCCGACCGGGTCGTAGACCACGTCGGCGCCGCGTCCCTCGGTGACCTCCTTGACCACCTCGACGAAGTCCTGGGTGTTCCGGTCGATCACCACGTCCGCGCCGAGGGCCCGGGCCACCTCGGTCTTCTGCTCGCCGCCGGCCACCCCGATGACCCGGGCCCCGGCCGCCTTTCCCAGCTGGACCGCGCCGCTGCCGACACCGCCCGCGGCCGCGTGCACCAGCAGGGTCTCGCCGGCCGCCAGCCGGGCCCGCCGGTGCAGCCCGAACCACCCGGTCTGGTACGTGATGAAGAACGCGCCCGCCTCGGCGTCGTCCAGGCCGGGCGGGGCGGGCAGCGCGCTGGCCGCGTTCATCAGCGTCAGCTCGGCGAAGGCGCCGCCGGCAGTGCCGCCCACTGGGCCGCCGATGAGCCGGTCGCCCGGCGCGACCCCGGTCACCCCCGGGCCGGCCTCCACGACCTCGCCGCACAGCTCGACGCCCGGGGTGAACGGCAGCGGCGGGCGGACCTGGTAGCCGCCCCGGCACATGAGCACGTCGGGGAAGTTCGCCGCGGCGCCGAGCACCCGCACCAGCACCTGGCCGGGACCTGGCACCGGGTCGGGGACGTCGGCCAGCGTCAGCACGTCCCGCGGCTCGCCCAGCTCGGGCACCTGCCAAGCCCTCATGCCATACCTCGCTCAACCTCTTCGATCCGCTGCTGCATCCGGTTCATCCCGGCTAGCCACCTGTCCGGGTTGGCCGCCCGCATCTGGTAGTACCCGTGTACCTCCGGGTGCGGCAGGATGAGGAACGTGCCCGCCGCCAGGCCCGCGAGCAGCGCCTCGGCGACCTGCTCGGGCTCGATCGCCGCGTCCTGCAGCACCACCTTCCCGGCCTCGCCGGACTGGGCCAGCATGTTCGTCCGCACCCCCTGCGGGCAGATGCAGTGCACCACCAGGCCGCGGTGCCCGTAGGTGGCGGCGAGCCACTCGGCGTAGGACTCGGCGGCGTGCTTGGTCACCGAGTACGTGGCCGTGCCCAGCATGGTGAGCAACCCGGCCGCGGACGCGGTCACCACGAAGCAGCCGCGGCCGCGCTCCAGCCAGGCCGGCAGCAGCTCACGCGAGGCCCGGACGTGGGCCATCAGGTTGACCTCCCAGGACTGCTGCCAGGCCTCTTCCGGCGCGTCCGGGCCCGCCCCGACCGCGATGCCGGCGTTGGAGCAGTAGATGTCGATCTCGCCCAGGCAATCGCGGGCGGTGGCGATGAGCGCGGTCACCCCCGGCTCGGTGGCCGCGTCGCCGGGCGCCGGGTACCCGCCGATCTCCTTGGCCACCGCCGTCGCGGCCTCGAAGTTCAGGTCGTTGACCACCACCCGGGCGCCCGCCGCGGCCAGCCCGCGGGCCAGGGCCCGTCCGATCCCCGCGCCCGCGCCGGTGACGACCGCCCCGGCTCCCGCGATTTCTATAGCCACGCCCGCAGGTTACCGCGACGTAGATCATCTGATAAAGGCCGTCCCCCGCCGATCAGCGCGGTCGCGGTCGCGATGAGCTGGTCCACCCGCAGCGGCTTCTCCAGGTAGCGGTCCGCGGGCCCGAGCAGCCCGGCCGGCGCCCCGTCCAGGACGTGCGCGCTCACCACCGCGACCGGCAGCGCGGGCGCCAGTTGGCGCAGCGCGCCCAGCAGCTCCAGGCCGGTCATGCCGGGCATGTCCAGGTCGGTGACCACCAGGTCCCAGTGCTCGCCGGCGGCCAGCCGGAGCGCCGTCACCGGGTCGGCGGTGTGGATGACCTCGAACCGGCACCGGTTGGCCAGCACATGCACCAGGAACAGGGCTGCTTCCGGGTCGTCCTCGACGACCAGGATCCGCGCGCGTGTGACCTCAACCATGCCGCCAATCTTCCCGACCGGGCTGGCTGTCGGCGTTGCGGTTCCGGTGCAGGACAGTTGCGGATCAACCAGGAGGAACATACTTATAGCCGAACCCGCGGACCGCCTCGATGGCCGCGCCGGGTTCCCCGGCGTCCTGGCCGAGTTTGCGGCGCAGCCGCATGACGCCGAACTTCACCCGGTCCGGACCCACCCCGAGCGGGTCGTTCCAGGCCAGCTTCAGCAGCTGGTCGGGGGTGAGGGTCTGGCCCGGATGCCGGATCAGCGCGGCCAGCAGGCGGAACTCGGTCGGGGTCAGCGTGACCGGCGTGCCGCCCACGCTGACCTCGCGGGCGGTGAGGCTGACCAGCAGGCGGCCGTCGTCGTAGACCTCGGCCCGCGGCTGCCCGGCCCGGGGCCGGCGGAGCAGCGCCTCGACCCGGGCGGCCAGTTCACGGTTGCCGAACGGTTTGGTCAGGTAGTCATCGGCACCGCCGTGGAGCCCTCTGACCTTGTCGCCCTCCTGCCCGTGCGCGGTCAGGATGAGCACGGGCACGTCGCTCAGGTCGCGGATGCGCTCCAGCACGGCCCACCCGTCCATCGACGGCAGCCCGATATCGAGCACGACCAGGTCGAAGGGTTCCGGCCGGGCCAGGTGGAAGGCGCGCAGGCCCTGCTTCCCGTCGGATGAGCTGTCCACCTCCAGGCCCTGCCTGCCCAGCACGGTCCGGATGCCCAGGGAGATGTCCTGGTCGTCCTCGATCACCAGCACCCGGCCTTTCATCATCCGCCCCCCGGCAGGTAGACGCTGAACGTGCTGCCGCGGCCCAGGGTGCTGTCCACCTCCACGTGCCCGCCGTGCATCTCGGTGAGCACCTTGACGACGGACAGGCCCAGGCCGGTGCCTGGCAGCCCGGCGGTGCGCGCGTTGGAGGCCCGGACGAACCGGCTGAACAGCTGCCCGGCCTCCTCCGGCGGGATCCCGATGCCGGTGTCGGTCACGTCGATCCGCCACTGGCCGCCGTGGTAGTCGGCCGTGACCAGCACCCGCCGGTTCCGGTGCGAGAACTTGACCGCGTTCGCGATCAGGTTGTCCAGCACCTGCATCAGCCGGCGGTGGTCGGCGGCCACGAGCGGCCCTTCCCCGGTGCTGATCTCGATCGCGATGCCCTGCTTGGCGGCGCCGGGCGCGGCCGATCTGACCGCCTCGGCGGCCAGGTCGGCGACCGAGACCGGGGCCAGGTCCAGCGGCAGCGCGCCGGCCTCCAGCCGGTCCAGCATGAGCAGGTCACCGACCAGCCGGTGCAGCCGGTCGGCGTTGCGCTCGATGATGTCCAGGAACCTGACCCCCTCCGGGGTGAGCCCGTCGGCCTCGCCCTTGATCAGCTCGCTGAACGAGACGATCGACGTCAGCGGCGTACGCAGCTCGTGCGACACGATGGCCAGGAACTGGTTCCTGGCCTCGTCGAGCTTGCGCAGCCTCTCGTTCTGCTCGGTGAGCTGCCGCTGCGCCTCGAGCCGCTGCTGCTCCAGCTCCGCGCGGTCCGACATGTCCCAGGCCAGCCAGATGTCGCCGCGGTGCCGGCCGTTCACCAGCACCGGCCAGTAGTCCCATTCGACGGTGCGGCCGTCTAGGCAGGTGAGCTGCTCCCCGGTCAGCGGCTGCCGGGCGCGCAGTACCGCCACCGCCCGCCGGGTGAACCAGACCGGGTCGGCGAACACGCGCGCGACCCGGCGCAGCACCGCGGCGCCGTGCGTGCCGGCCAGGGGCTCGTCCAGGCCGAACATGACCCCGAAGCTCTGGCTGACGTTGGTGACCGTGCCCTGCTCGTCGGTGATAAGCACGCCGGGGATGGCGGAGGCGATCAGGCAGTTCAGCCGCTCGGTCTGGTCGGCCAGTTCGGCGTGCGAGCGCTCGATCTCGGTGAGGTCGCGCAGGAAGCTGGTGAAGACGGCCTGGCCGCCGAGGGTGATCTGCACCGGGGTCAGCTCGGCGACCCGCTCGGTGCCGTCGGCGCGCAGGATCGTCACCTGGAGCTGGCCGGTGAACTCCTCCGGGTCGCCGGTGGCCAGATAGGTCTTGATGTGCTCGAGGAACCGGGGCCGGTGCCGCTCCGGGACGAGGATCTCGGGCATCGGCTGGCCGAGCACGTCGCCGCGCCGGTAGCCGGAGAGCCGCTCGGCCGCCGGGTTGAACTCGACCAGGCGGACGTCGGCGTCCATGGCCAGCATCGCGATCGGCGCCCCCGCGATGAGCGCCCGGGTCAGCGCCTGCCGCTCGGCCAGCGCCGCCATGTCGTTGGCGTGCCGGATCTGGGTGGCTACGATGGCGGCCAGCGCGTGCGCGGTCGCCCTGATTTCGGCGTCCCAGCCCCCATCGTCTGCGCCCTCAGCGTCCAGGGCCGGGGCGTCCCCGATCAGGGCCAGCGCGCACAGGGACTGGCCGTCGACCGGGACCGAACGGGCCAGCAGCACGCGGCCCGGCTGCCCGTCCAGCAGCACCGTCAGCGGGCTCTTCGCGGTATCGCGCTGACCGGCGCTCACCACGCCGATCCTGGCCAGCAGCGCCTGATCCGCCGCTCCCGGCGGGTGCACCGCGAGCAAGGCCGGGTCCTGGCCCGCCGCCGGCTGGAACGCCAGCGCCGTCCGCAGGCCGAACGCCGCCACCATCCGGGCCAGCACGGCCGGCAGCGAGCCGAGCGCGGTGTCGTCCCGCAGGATCTGCGCGACGGCGAAATCGAGCACGGCGGCCGCGGATCCACCACGCCGCTTACTGGTCGTCGCCCCCATGAGGACCATCCTAAACACAGAAAGCAACAACCCCATAACCCACAGCCACCCACCCCACCCCGCGCGGCTATACTGCATGGCTGCCGCTACCATGCAGCCCCAGCGACATGGTTGCCCCAGCCATGCAGTAGGCGCCGGGCATGGCTGACGGGAGGCGCGGCGTGATCGAGGTGGAGCGGCTCAGCAAGCGCTTCGGCCCGGTCACCGCGGTCGACGACCTGACCTTCACCGTCCGCCCGGGGCGGGTGACCGGCTTCCTCGGCCCGAACGGCGCGGGCAAGACCACCACGATGCGGATCATTCTCGGACTAGCCGCGCCGACCTCCGGCCGGGCCCTGGTCGGCGGCCGCCGCTACGACGGGCTGATCCGGCCGTTGCGCGAGGTCGGCTCGCTGCTCGACGCGACCGCCCTGCACGCCGGCCGGACCGGCTGGGCGCACCTGTGGTCGATCGCGCAGGCCAACGGCATAACCAGGCAGCGCGTCACCGAGGTGCTCGGGCTGACCGGGCTCGAATCGGTGGCCCGGCGCCGGGTCGGCGGTTTCTCGCTCGGCATGAAGCAGCGGCTCGGCATCGCCGCCGCGCTGCTCGGCGACCCGCCGGTGCTGATGTTCGACGAGCCGGTCAACGGCCTGGACCCGGAAGGCATCCACTGGATCCGCGGGTTCTTCCGGGAGCTGGCCGCCGACTGCCGCACCGTCCTGGTCTCCAGCCACCTGATGAGCGAGATGGCGCAGACCGCCGACCACCTGGTCATCATCGGCCGCGGCCGGCTGATCGCCGACGTGCCCACTGAGGAGCTGATCGAGTCCAGCGCCCGCCGGGACGTGCTGGTCCGCTCCCCGCGGGCCGCCGAGCTGGCTGAGCTGATAGCACGACGGGGCGGGACCGTCACCCGGCAAGACGACGGCGCGCTGGTCGTGACCGGCCTGGACGCCGCCGCCATCGGCGACCTCGCCGCCGGAGATGGCATCGCGGTGCACGCCCTGGTACCCCGGCAGGCCTCGCTGGAAGACGCCTACCTGGACCTGACCGGAGAGAGCACCGACTACCGCGGAGGCACGCGGTGAGCGCACCGTCCCTCGCCACCCGGGCGCTCGACCTGCTGGGATCGGAGTGGACCAAGTTCCGTTCGGTCCGTTCGACCTACTGGTCCCTGCTGGTCGCGGTGGTCACCCCGATCGCGGTCAGCGCCGTGGTCGCCTTCGCCTTCGCGAGCGCGCCCGGCCACGGCCCGCCTCCCGACCCGCTGCTGCCCGGGGTCATCAGCCTGGAGTACGCGGTGATCGCGGTCAGCGTGCTGGGCGTGCTGGCGTTCAGCGCCGAGTACAGCACCGGGCTGATCCACGTCACGTTCACCGCGGCGCCGCGCCGCCGCGCGGTGCTGGCCGCCAAGGCGGTCGTGCTCGCCGCGGTCACGCTGGCCGCCGGGGAGGTGGTCGCCTTCGTCTCGTTCGGCCTGGTCCAGGCCATCCTGGCGGGCCACGGCCAGGGCGTGTCGCTGGGGCACCCCGGGGTTCCCGGGGCGGTGCTATGCGCCGGCCTGCTGCTGTGCGTATGCGCGCTGCTCGGCCTGGCCCTCGGCGCGATCATCCGGCACACCGCGGGCGGCATCGCCGCCACCATCGCGGTGATCCTGGTGCCCGGCATCGCGGCCCTGCTGCCGTCGCCGTGGAACGGCCGGATCGGCCGGTTCACGCTGCTGGAGGCGGCCCAGCAGGTGAGCGCGCTGCACCCGGCGGCGGACCTGTTCTCCCCGGGCTGGTCCCTGCTGGTCCTGCTGGCCTGGCCGGCGGCCGGCCTGGCCGCGGCCGCGCTCGTCATCACCCGCCGCGACGCCTGAGCCCGCGCCGCTGGCCAGCAGGACTCCGGCCAGCGCGACCGCCCCGCCGATCAGCTCGGCCGGCCCCGGGACCTGGCCCAGCCAGACCAGCGAGATTCCAATCGCGGCGGCGGGCACCAGGTACAGGCTGACCGTGACCCGCCCGACGTCCGCCCGCGCCATGGCGTAGGCCCACAGCACGAACCCGGCCGCGGACGGCGCCAGGCCGAGGAAGACCGCCGAGCCGATGGCCGCCCCGCCCGCGTGCGCTCCTGGCCCCCACAGGGCCCGCAGTAGCGACCCGGTCCACGGGAGGACAAACACGGTGCCGGCCCACATGGCGTAGGCGGTCACCTCGAAGCCGGTGTACCGGGCCAGCAGCGGCTTCTGCGCGGTGTGGAAGATCGCCTGGAGCACCGCCGCGGCCAGCACGATCAGTGCCGACGCCCCGAAGCCGAGCCCGTGCGAGGCGGCGATCAGCGCGGTGCCGGCCAGCGCCACCGCGCTGCCGGCCCAGTGCCGGCTGGCACGGTGCCGCCGGGTAGCCCGCTCGCCCAGGAACGCCACCGCCAGCAGGCTGGCGTACACCGGCGCGGTCGCCACCAGCAGGCTGGCCGTGCCCGCGGGCACCACCCGTTCCCCGGCGTTGAGCAGCAGCTGGTACCCGGTCATCCCGGCCAGCCCGCATAGCGCGATCAGCGGCAGGTCCCCGCGCTTGGGTCGACGGACCCCCATCAGGGGCACGGCCAGCGCCAGCGCGGCCGACGCGACCGCCAGCCGGGCCACGGCCAGGCCCGCGGGCCCGAGCCCGCGGACCGCGACGGTGATGGCCGGGAACGCGCTGGCCCACAGCAGCACCGTTCCCGCGGCGGCCAAAGCGGCTGGCTTGGTGTTCATGGTTCCAGTCTCGCCAGGCCATCGCTTAAGATCCAGTTACAAAAAATCTTACGACTGATAAGCTTTGCTTCATGCTTGATGTGCGCAGGCTCCGGGTCCTGCACGCCGTCAGCGGGTACGGGTCGGTGACCGCGGCCGCCGCCGCGCTCGGCTACTCGGCCCCCGCCGTTTCCCAGCAGCTCGCCGCGCTGGAACGGGAGGTAGGCATGCGACTTACCGAACGGGCCGGGCGGGGGGTCGAGCTCACCCCGGCTGCCGTCATCCTGGTCGGGCACACCGACGCGCTGCTCGCCCGGCTGGATGCTGCCGAGGCCGACCTGGCCGCGCTGCACGACCAGATCGCGGGCCGGGTCGCGCTGGCCGCGTTCCCGTCGGTGGCCGCGAGCCTGGTGCCTGCCGCCTGGGCGGCGCTGGCGGATTCGGCGCCGCAGGTGCGGCTGGACCTGACCGAGATGGAGCCGGAGGAGTCGCTGCCGGCCATGCTCCGCAACGAGACCGACGTGGCCGTGGCGCACGAGTACGACCTGCTGCCCCGCCCCCTGGACCCGCTCTTCGAGCGCCGCGAGCTGCTCGACGACCCGGTGGTCCTGGCCATCCCCGCCGACAGCACCCTTTCGCAGGCCGGCCTCGGCCCGGTTCCGCTGGCCACCCTGGCCGGCCAGCCGTTCCTCGCTCCCCGCCAGGGCACCAGCTGCGCCGAGATGATCCAGCGGGCCTGTGCCCGGGCCGGCTTCGTGCCCCGCGTGGTCGCCCGCGCCAGCGACTTCCAGGTCCTGCTCAGCCTGGTCGCGGCCGGCGCGGGCGTCACCCTGGTGCCCGGGCTGGCCGCCCGGTGGCTGCCGCCGCGGGTCCGGCTGGTCCCGCCCGCCGATCCGGTGACCCGCCGGGTCTTCACGGTCAGCCGCCGTGGCGGCGACCGCAAGCCCGCGGTCCGCGTCGTCCTGGACGCCCTGTCCGCCGCGGCCGGGCCCGCCGCGGCTACACCTGAGCCAGGATCTCGCCGTGCGGGATGAGGAACCAGGCGTCCTCGCTGTCCGCCCAGCGTAGCCAGGCCCGGGCCAGGCGTTCCAGGTCGTCCCGGGTAGCCAGGCCGTGCTCGACCGCCCGGTCGCCGAAGGGCGATTCGGTCAGCCGCTGCGCCCACGACGTGCCCCACCACGCCCGGTCTGCGGCCCCGGTGTAGCACCACGCGCTGCCCGAGGCCTCGACCGAGGCGAAGCCGGCCTGCCGGGCCCAGGCCAGCAGGTGCCGGCCCGCGTCCGGCTCCCCGCCGATGGCCCGGGCCACCTTCCGGTACAGCGCCAGCCACTCGGTCATCCCCAGCTCCTCCGGAAACCAGAAGAACCCGCCGTAGTCCCCGTCCCGCGCCGCGACGATCCCGCCGGGCCGGCACACCCGGCGCATCTCCCGCAGCGCCGCCACCGGGTCGGTCAGATGCTGGAGTACCTGGTGCGCGTGCACCACGTCGAACGTCCCGTCGGCGAAGCCGAGGTTATAGACATCCCCGGTGCCGAACGTAACGTTGCGCTGCCCGCGCCGCTCCGCCTCCTGCCTGGCCTGCGCCAGCACGTCGGCGGCCGCGTCGATGCCGGTCACGTCGCCGCCGGGCACCAGGGCCGCCAGGTCCGCGGTGATCGTGCCCGGGCCGCAGCCCACGTCGAGCACCTGCGCGTCCGGCGCCAGCCGCGGCAGCAGGTACCCCGCCGAGTTCTCCGCGGTGCGCCAGCGGTGCGACCGCAGCACGCTGTCGTGATGGCCATGCAGGTAGGTGTCGGAGCTCGATGGCATGCCCCCCATCATCCACCTGTCCACTCTGTGGAGCAAATTTGTCCAGTATGTGGACTCAGGCCGGGTACCGCGTCGGTTCGGTCGTGTACTGCCGCCCGGTCGGGGTGGTCCACCGGAACGTCCCGCCAGGAAGCTGGTCGACCGTCCAGCGCGGGTCCTGCTTGAGCCGGTGATCACGCCGGCACTTCGGGCCGCCGTTGCACAGGCACGACCGTCCGCCCGCCTCATACGGGGTGTTGTGCTCGAAGTCGCACTGCGCCGCCGGCCTGCGGCACCAGGGCCCGGTGCAGGCCGCGTGCCGGACCTGGGTCAGATGCCGCAGCCTGCTCCCGGGATCATGACCCCGGGCCTGGAACCGGTGATCGCAGTCCTGCGTGGTGACCGGATCGAAGCTGACCAGCAGGTCCGGCCCGGCTCCGGGGGTGCTCAGTCGCCAGGTCCCTCCTTCGGCGGTGGGGGTGAACGCGAACCCGGGCCCGTCGCGGGCGCCGGGTCCGGCGCGTTTCCGGTGGCGCTTGGGTTCGGGCCGGGCGCAGCCGTGCCCGACGGCGTGTCCCTGCCCGTCGGTCACCGTCACGCACCACGTCGTCTTGGGGTTGCGGGCGGCCGCAACGGCCAGGTCGCGGGCCAGCCAGGGGTCGATGGGCCCGATCCCGGGGATCTCACCGGGCCGGTCGGCCAGCCCGGCGGCCGTCGCCAGCGGCACGGTCAGCGTCACCCGCCCGGCGAACCCGCCCGGCGCGGCCGCGCCTGAATGGCCGGGCCGGGAATCCTTGCCAAGCAGCAGGTCTAGCAGGGCCCGGGCGCGGATCTCGTCCGTGCCGCCCTCCAGCCCGGCCTTCTTCAGCTCACCCGCCCACCAGGCGATCCGCTGCTCCACCGCGAAGACCTCGTCCGGCGGCAGCTCCCGGCCCGCCAGGGCGGCGTTCCCGGAATCCTCGGCCCACCGCTCCACCCGCGCGAACTTCGCCGCCACCTCGCGCCGCTTCTTCGCCTTCTTCGGCGCGACCTCCATCACCGCGCGGGCGATCGCGGCGCGCAGCGCACCCGGGGTCAGCCGCCCGGCCCGGTCCAGCACCAGCTGCTCGGCCGCCCGCGCCTCGGCCGGATCCAGCACCGCGGTGGCGCGGGCGATGATGGCGACCTTGGCCTGCCGCAGGACTCCGTCCCGGAACGCCGCCTTGGTGCCGGGCAGCTTGACCTCAAGATCATGCGCCAGGCCCAGCACCGCATCGGCGGCCCGGCGGGACTCGGCCAGCACCCCGGCCACCTCGGCTGCGGCGGACTCATCCCAGCCCTCCGGCAGCTGCGCCGGGCCCTCCAGCGGACAGGCCAGGCGCGGGCGCCGCCGGATGAACTCAGCCGCCGCCGCGTGCTTGCGGGCGGCCGCGTAGGCCTCGACCCGGTCCCAGGCCGCGATCGCCCCGGCCACCTCGTCATCACAGGCGCCCGCGTACCGGTCATCCTCCCCGGCCGCCTCGGCGGCGAACCCGGCCAGCCCCCCGCATCCCGGCATGACATCCAGCACCATCCCGGCGCCGAACCCGGCCGCCCGGCTCGCGAACTCACCCGGCCGCCGCTCCGCCGACCCGGGCTGGCCCGGACCCCGCCGGCCTTCGGCGACCGGCGTCCCGCCCGGCAGGCCCCGCCGCGCCGCCCGCGCGGCCAGGGCCGCCTCCTCCGCGGTGATCTCCCGGCATTCCGCGATGAGCGCATCCAGGTCGACATCCCACGGCGCGGCGTCCTCCGGTTCCTCCTCGTCCGGACCCAGCTGCTCTTCCACCGCCTCGCACCAGGCCAGCCAGTCCTCCTCCGCCCGGCCGGGATCATCGTCCCGCCCGGGTCTAGGAGCAACCGGCCGCTGAGGCATGTACACCACCCGTTCGGATTAAATGATCTTGATTTGACCTATAAGAAAATAATAGCGAAAAATGGCCTGTGAAGCAAGAAAATAAGCTCCTGCGGCGTGTCTCGGCGCCGGTGCCGGCCTGAACCCGTCAATCTGGGAGCTTCCGGGATTGGGGACCATTGCGGATCGAGCGGGCTCGCCGCCCGCGCCGCGGCCGGCGTGACAGCATGCGCTGAGCGATATTCCGGTACGTCCTTATTTCCCGGGATGCCGCGAGCTGCCATCCTGAGGGCGAGGACCGGCCTCAGTGGCGAGGAGGATGAGAATGGCAGGCATTCACGGGACGTGCGATGAGCGGTTCGAGGCGGTGCGCGGCGCGCTGGCCAAGAACCTGGACTCGGGCGAGGAACTCGGCGCGTCGATCGTGGTGGACATCGACGGCGACAACGTCGTCGACATGTGGGGCGGCTTCCGCGACGAGGCCGGGATGATCCCGTGGGACGAGCACACCATCACCAACGTTTGGTCCTCCACCAAGACGGTGACCAGCCTGGCCGCGCTGATGCTGGTCGACCGGGGCGAGCTGGACGTGGACCAGCCGGTCGCGAAGTACTGGCCCGAGTTCGCCGCCAACGGCAAGCAGGACGTGCTGGTCCGGCACGTCATGTCGCACGCCTCCGGGGTGTCCGGGCTGGACCAGCCCGCTCCCGTCGAGGTCCTCTACGACTGGGAGCAGGCCACCTCGCGGATGGCGGCCCAGGCGCCCTGGTGGGAACCGGGCACCGCGTCCGGCTACCACGCGCTCAACTACGGGCACCTCGTGGGCGAAATAGTAAGACGGATCAGCGGCAAGCCGCTCAAGCAGTTCGTTGCCGAGGAGATCGCCGGGCCGCTGGGCGCGGACTTCCAGATCGGCGCGGCGGAAAGCGACTGGGACCGGATCGCCCCCGTGGTCCCGCCGCCGCCGCTGCCGATCGACCTGGAGGCGCTGGGCATGGACAGCCCGGCCGTCAAGACGTTCACCGGGCCGGTCCCGGTCGCCGACTACGCCAACACGCCGGACTGGCGGCGGGCCGACATCGGCGCCGCCAACGGGCACGGGAATGCCAGGTCCGTGGCGAGGGTCATGTCGGTGGTGGCCCGCGGCGGCGAGGTCGACGGGATCCGCCTGCTCGGCCCGGAAACCATCGACGTGATCTTCCGCGAGCAGCTCAACGGCATCGACCTGGTGCTGGGCGTCCCGCTGCGCCTCGGCATCGGCTACGGGCTCCCGCTGGCTGCCGCGGTGCCGTACATCCCGGACGAGAAGATCTGCTTCTGGGGCGGCTGGGGCGGCTCGATCATCCTCATGGACCTCGGCCGCCGGATGACGGTCTCCTACATGATGAACAAGATGGGACCCGGCGTCGTCGGCTCCGACCGGAGCGCCGCCTACGTCGCGGCGGTCTACGACGCGGTGTAGGCCGTAAACGCGACGGGGGCCGGAGAGGCAGACACCTCTCCGGCCCCCGTCGATCTAACTAACCGCGGAGGAAGAACGCCGGCCCGAGCGGCGTGCCCACTCCGGTCTCGTTGTCGTAGCCCGGGGTGTCATGCAGGGTCGAGCTCTGCACGTCGACGGTCTGCAGCCGCCAGAACTTGCCCTGGCTGTTGTCCAGGAAATTGGTGTAGTCGGTGCGGACCTGGGCCACCGGTGAGGTCGGCGCCACGGTGTCGTGCAGCGCCGAGGTGCCGAGCAGCCGGTAGTAGAGCGGGTTGATGAACCCGAGCGGGTGATGGTGTGCCTGGCTGGCCACCGCCACCACGCCGGCCAGCAGCGGGGAGGACAGGCTGGTCCCGCCGATGCGGTACTGGTCCCAGTAGGTCCCGTCCGGGAACACCTGGGTCTCGCCGACCAGGAAGCCGGTGTTGGGGTCGCCGTCCATCGCGATGTCCGGCACCGCCCGCATCGGGGTACTGCCGTAGTACTCCGAGATGCTGGCGGGCACCTTGCCGGCCTGGTAGAAGGGCTGGGTGAACAGCTGGCTGGTCCCTCCGCCGCCGCCGGAGCTGTAGGTGCCGGGCGGAGCCGGCGTCCAGGCCCCGTTGGTCAGCGTCGAGTACGCGGTCTGCCAGCCATCCTCGCCCAGCCACTGGCCGTGGCTGCCGACCAGCACGCTGCTGCCGCCGACACCGGTGACGAAGGGCAGGTCCGCCGGGAACTCCACCGTCTTGGACGGCAGGTCGGTGCCGCCGGCGGTGTGGTCGCCGGCGTCGCCGGAGGAGAAGTTGACCGTGATGCCGGTCAGCGCCGCTTCGGTGGAGAACTGCTCGTAGAACTCCACGTAGTCGGTGCCGAGCAGGGTGATGTCGTCGGTGCCGTCGGTCCAGGAGTTGGTGATCACGTCGGCGACGTGGCTGTCGATGGTTTCGGCCCAGGCCTCGTCCAGGCCGCTGGTGCAGTCAGACGCCCCGACGTAGACGATGTTGGCGCCGGGGGCCATCGCGTGCACCGCCTCGACGTCGAGGGTCTCCTCGCCGTACCAGCCCTGGGCGCCGCACAGTTTGACCTGGTCGAAGCCGTTCCGGTCCGGCACGATCTGGGAGAACTGGCCGGGCGTGAACAGGGGCTGGTGGTGTACCTGGTTGTACTTCTGGGCGTCGGCGTAGATTGTCGGCGCAGCGTAGGCGTCGGTGATCGCCACGGTGACCCCGCGGCCGTCGATGCCCGACTTGAGCAGCGAGCTCTCCCCGTAGGCGGACTGGAGCTGCTGGGGTCCGTACCCGCAGACCGTGTAGGGCTGGTTCTTGCCGTAGGCGGCCGGCTTGTCGTCGGCCACCTTCTCCGCGTAGTACGCCGAGCACGGCTGCACCCCGTACCGGGCGCCGGGCGGCGGACCGGGTTCGGTGCCGGCGGTGTGCTTGAGGGCGGTGCCCTGGTCGACCCCGATCACGCCGCTGATCGCACTGGTGACTGCCGCCGGGGTGCCGGTCGGCAGGGATAGCTGCGAGTTGTTCGCGTGAACGTTCTTACCGAGGTAGGAGTAGTTGTGCACGCTCGTGCCGAAGGCGCTTTGCACCTGCGCGACCGAACCGCTGGCCTCCACGTACATCCCGCTGGGCAGGGTCTTGGTGACCTGGAAGCCTTCCGAGCGGAGCCAGTCCTGCACCGCGGTGACGGAGGACTTGGCCGGGGCGTAACGGGCGTCGAACTGCGCGTTGGTCAGCCACTGGCCGTAGCTGGAGCTGGCCGGGTCGGAGATCGCCTTCAGGGTGTCCATGGCCCCGGCTTGATCGCGCATGCCGAGGAGCACGCCGAAGTTCATCCGCTGCGCGGTCGAGCTGGCGCCCATGTCCCGCGCCTGGTGCAGCCACTTGGGCATGCTCCCGTCCAGCGGATGCCGGCCTTGCGGCGCGGCCGAAGCCGCTCCCGCTGCCGCCGTCAGGCCGATGACGGTGCCGCTGGCCAGCAGGCCGATAGCCACCTTGCGGACGAATCGAGACGAGCCCATACGCAGTCCCCCTTAACGGGAAGAAATCCGCCAAAAGCAAACGGCGCTAGCTAACCTCCAGCTCAGGGGCACGTCAAGTGGCCTGGGGAGAGTGATATCCGTTCGAGACGTGAAATCATGAACCGCCGCGCGGTCCGGTCCGTTAATGGTGATCCCCTTCGCGAAGTACCGGGGCAGGAACCGGGCGGTAACCGTACAGGTTTTAGATACGAAGTTTTTCAGCCGCCCTTCAGGCCTGGCCGTGGCGCTTGCCGGCGCCGTGCCCGTGGTTGCCCAGGCCGTGACCGTTGCCAGGCCGTCCGCCAGGCTCCCCGGCGCCGGGGCCGCGCGCCACCGCGAGCACGCCGAGCAGCGCGGCCAGCGGGACGGCCACGGCGATGAAGTCGGAGGAGGTGAAGTTGCCCAGCGCGTTCAGCGCGCCGGCGAACCCGACGATCAGCACCGCCACCACGATCAGCCCCCAGCCGTGCAGGAACAGCCGCAGCGAGAACGGCGGCGTGGGCTCCGCCACCTCGGGCACCGCGGTGATGGTCTTGGTCGCGCGTCGCTCGGTCAGGCCCTCGCGCACCCGGGCGATGAGGGTCAGGTCGCCCGGCTGCTCGGCGATCAGCAGCAGGTCACCGGGATGACCCGGGTCGGGCCCGTGCGACACCGCACCGCCGCCGCCGACCGCCCACGAGACCACCTGGTGCGGGCCCCCGGTCTGGACGCGGTACCTGACCTGCTCGCCGGCCACCACCTCGTCGGGTCCGTCGATGACCTCGGGCGGCACCTTAGCCGCGGGCTTTGCCCGTGCCGCTCCCTCTTTCGCCGCGGCAGCGCCCCCCTCGACCTCCGGGGTGCTCTCCTTGGCCGTGACGCTTCCGCTGCTGACCGGGAACTGGCGCCGGGCCAGCAGCTCCGCCAGCCGGATCTGGCGCGCGTTCACGCTCCAGGCCATGGCCACGACCACGGCGGCGACCGCCGCCGCGCCCAGCCCGAACCAGGCGGCGACGGCGGGGTGGCTGGCGCCCTGGGCGAGGGATTCGAACATGTCATCTATTAAAACATACGATCGAACGATCTGGGAACCCGTTCGATACATTCGAACCGAACGGGTGCCGCCTCCAGCCCCGGCGGCCGCCGACCCGCCCGCCCGGCCAGGCCCGGCAGGCATCGGGCCGGATTTCACCGAGATCATCGCAATGAGGAAATTAGTGCGCAAAATATAGGTGCAGAAAACTCCGGTAACCGTGCATTCTCGTCGCCCAGGCATGAATTCGGCGGCGCGCGGAAATACAAACTGATCAGAGGGTCGGCCGCTGGCTTTATCAGTTAATTCTCTTTCCGTGGTTACGGCTGCGTCGGCACAGCCGGTCACCCTGCCGTCGAATTCCTCCAGGAAAGGACTACGGATGCTGAGCTGTCATCACGGGCCGGGCGGCCGGGCCGCCACCGCCAGGCGGATAGCGGCCAGGCGGGCAGGCGCCCGCCTGGCGGTCCTGCTCGCCGTCCTCTGGCCGGTCCTCGGCAGCGGCCCGGCCCGCGCGGCGGTCGGCACGGCCGGGCTGCTCCCCGGCGAGATGCTCCCGGCCGGCCAGTCGATCAGCACCGGCCGTGACATCCTCACCATGCAGGCCGACGGCAACCTCGTCCTCTACGCGCCGGGCAGCATCCCGGTCTGGGCCAGCAACACCGCGGGCCATGGCGGCGCGCAGCTGGTCATGCGGGCCGACGGCAACCTGGTGGTCGCCGCGCCCGGCGGCAGGCCGCTGTGGGCCGCCGGAACCGGCGGCCACAGCGGATCCGTGCTGATACTGCGGGCCGATGGCGACGCGGTGCTCGACGCCCCGGGCCACGTCACGCTGTGGTCCACGAACACGAGCAAGCAGAGGTACGCCATCACCCAGCTGGCGGCGCACGGCTGGGGACCGGACCAGTTCGGCTGCCTGAACAACATCTGGGTCCGGGAAAGCGGCTGGAACGAGCTGGCCGGGAACCCGGCGTACGCCTACGGGATCCCGCAGGCCGACCCGGGCAGCAAGATGGCCGCCGAAGGCTCCGACTGGCTCACCAACCCGCGGACCCAGATCCGCTGGGGTGAGGACTACATCCAGGGCCGGTACGGCACCCCGTGCCAGGCCTGGGCCTACTGGCAGGCCCACAGGTACTACGGGCCGCTGCTAGCCGTTGTGCCCTTCTAGCCTCTGTTCCGGGGGCCTGGACGTCCTGGGTGATTCCGGCACCTGGGTACGGGTTTATGGTGCTGACGTGAGAGCGGGCGAGGCCGCGCGGCGGGCCGGCGTCAACGCCGCGACCCTGCGCTACTACGAGCGCCGCGGATTGCTGCCCGAGCCGGCCCGCACGCCGAGCGGGCACCGGCACTACGACGAGGACGCGGTGCGCTTCCTCCGCGCCATCAAGGAGGCGCAGGCGATCGGCTTCACCCTGGCCGAGATCGAGGAGTACCTGCGCGTCGCCCGGAGCGGACCCGCCTCGGCGGCGCTGCGGACCCGAGCCGCGGCGAAGATCGACGAGATCGACGCCCGCATCGCCCGCCTGCGCCGGATGCGGGACGAGCTCGCGCGGATCGTCGGCTGCGCGTGCGAGTCGCTGGACCACTGCACCTGCGGCGCGGCGTACCTGGCCCGGCGCGGCCGCGCGGCGCCGGTGCGCCCGTCGCCGCTGCACGTCACCAACGGCGACAGCGCCGGGAACACGCTGCGCCAGACCGCGCTGGGCGGCGCGGTGCTGCCCTGGCAGGACGTGCTGCACGAGGGGCCGGTGCCAGCCGGACCGCGGCGCGAGCTGCTCCAGGCCCGCGCGGCGTTCCTCTCCGCGTGCGGCTGGGGGAGCAGGCGGTCGATCCTGGCCTCGCTGGAGGATAGGGACCGGCAGCTGGTCCAGGCGCTGAAGGACGGGCAGCAGGTGGTGCTGTGGTTCGAGCACGACCTGTACGACCAGCTTCAGCTGATAGACGTGCTGGCGCTGGCCGCTCCTGGCACCCCGGAGCTCGTGGTGGTGGACTCGTTTCCCGGCCGGCCCGGCTTCCGCGGCCTCGGCGAGCTGACCGCGGACGAGCTCGAGACGCTCTGGCCGGGCCGGGTGCCCGCCAGCCAGGACACGCTGGCCGCCGCGGTCTCGGCCTGGGCCGCCGTGCGCCACCCCGACCCGTCCGCGCTCGCCGCGGCCGCCGGGGCGGACCTGCCCGGGCTGCCGTTCCTGCGGCCTGCGCTGCTCCGGCTGCTCGAGGAGCTGCCCAGCCCGGGCGACGGCCTGTCCGGCACCGAACGATGGGCGCTGCAGGCCGTGGCGGCGGGTGCGGCCACGCCGGCCGCCGCCTTCCTGGCCGAGCAGGACCTGGAGGCGGCGCCGTTCCTCGGCGACGCGTGGTTCTTCCGCGCGCTGGCCGGCCTGGGTGCCGGCCCGGACCGGCTGGTCGAGACGCAGGCCGGCGACCCGCTGCCGCCGCCTCCGCCGCTGGGAGACGCCCGCGCGTTCGCCCGGCTTCCGCTCCGGCTGACCGGTGCCGCCGAGCGGGTCCTGGACGGCCGGCAGGACCGGGTCGCGCTGCTGGGCCTGGACCGCTGGCTGGGCGGCACGCACCTCACCCCGGCCACGGCCTGGCGCTGGGACCCCGCCGCCCGCCTCCTGATCGAGCCCGCCCGGTTACCGCACGAGCGCGAGCACATCGGCCGCGGCGGCCGGGATACCGCTGACGTACACCGGCGGCGCCAGCGTGTGCGAGTCGGCCGCGACGATCGTGACGTCGGACAGGGCGATGGCCAGGTCCGCCGGTTCGGCGGCCAGCTTGTCCCGGACCGCGGCGGTGGCCCGGGCCAATGCGGCGGCTGGGGCGCCGTCCTGGTGCCCCACCACCAGGTGCAGGTCGTTGTCGACGTCGGCCGGCCTCGCGTGGTAGCGGTGCAGCACCCCAGCCGCGTTCATCTCCCGGCGCAGCTCGTCCACCGGTCGGCCCGACCCTTCGACGCCGGCCAGTGAGTCGGCCGGCCATCCCACCAGCACGAACGCTTCGCCTTGCACCGAGAAGGACCGTTCGGCCAGATGCTGTCCGCGGCTGGTGAACGGGATCTCCTGCCCCGGCCGGAACCCGCCGATCCTGACCCGTAGCGGCGTCGCGAAGCGCCGGGCCAGGATGTCCATCACCCGTGGCAAGTCCATCTCGCGCCGCTCGCCCGCGTGCTCGAGCAGGTACTCGTTGACGATCGTGCCGCCCGCGCGCACGCCGTTGAGCGCGATCAGCGTGGCGTGCACCTGGTCCGGTGCGTACGGGCGGAAGTCGCCGCCGACATGCTCGGCGATCAGCGCCTGCACCCCGGTCAGGAGCTCGCGCAGCCGGCCGGTTTTCGGCCCGTAGAAGGCCACGGCCGAGATGAAGCGGCTCTGTCCACTCATCGCCCTCATCCTGCCATCCCGCCGTCATCGTTCCGCCCGCCCCTGAAGTCGCCGCGATAGGTTGCTGACATGAAGTTCGGGCTCATGTACAACACCGGCTTCCTCGGCACCGACCCGGACCAGATGATCGCGGTGGCCCGGCATGCGGAGCACTGCGGCTTTGAGTCCTTCTACTGTCCGGAGCACATCGCCCTGTACCCGGGCGCGAGCGTCGGGCCGGTCACCATCCCGGCCTCCACACCGGTGGCCGATCCGCTCGAGTGCCTGACCTTCGTCGCGGCGGCCACGATGAGCATCCTGCTCGGCACCGGCGTCCTGCTGCTGCCGTACCACCAGCCGGTGGTGCTGGCCAAACGGCTGGCCACGCTGGACGTGCTGTCCAAGGGCCGGATGCGCCTGCTCAGCGTGGGCGTGGGCGCCCTGCCCGGCGAGGCCATGGCGGGCGGCGTCGACTACACCACCCGCGGCCACCGGGCGGACGAGGCCATCGACGTGCTGCGGCTGCTCTGGGACGGGGACGAGAACGGGGTCAGCTTCACCGGGGAGTTCTTCACCTTCACCGACCTGTGCAGCTTCCCCAAGCCGCTGGGCCGGCTGCCCATCCACGTCGGCGGCTCGAGCCGGGCCGCGGCCCGCCGCGCCGGCCTGCGCGGCGACGGCTACTTCCCCGGCGGCGGGCTCACCGAGGCCGAACGCGCTGCCCAGTTCGACCTGATGCACCAGACCGCCCGGGCCGCGGGCCGGGACCCGGCGGCGCTGGAGTGCACCCGATGGGGCACCATCGACATGACCGCCGACGACGTGGCCGCCCACGCCGCGAACGGGATTACGCGCCTGGTCGTGGGCCCCGCCTCGACCGACCTGTCCGAGCAGAAGGACCAGATCTCCGCCTTCGCCGCCCGCCTGACCCCCCGACCTAACGGTTCCGCCACCTCATCGGCGCCGACAACGCCTTCCGGCGGGCTAGGAGCATGATCGCGAAGACTTTACTACTGCAGGGAGTAGTAACTTGAGTTTCGCGTTTGTGGGGAACGCGTGTTCGGTGCGGTGCCGGGGTGGATCGTGGCCGGAATGCGAGGAAGCATCGGCGGTGTCTTAGAACTCTTCGCAGAGAGTTGCCGCCGATGCTTCGCGTTAACAGGCTACC
>WNGE01001581.1_pt1 | contig 28707 bp, 30 predicted proteins | sample 5400651 | NCBI WGS metagenome assembly WNGE01 (sample SAMN13153370, study PRJNA577476) | soil metagenome | isolation source: 60 cm soil or saprolite under grassland replicate 2 | place: USA:California | collected 2016-06-15 | reverse complement strand
CACGGGTCGCCGCCCAGCTCGGCCGCGCCCTCATGCACCTGCACGAGCACGACGAGGCGCGGCGCTGGTGCGACGAGGCGCTCGCCGTGGCCAGGGCGGCGGGCAGCGCCGTCGACGAGGCCCGTGCCCTGACCAACCTCGCCATCCTGGCCGAGCGCCACGACGACACCGAACGGGCGCGGTCGCTCCTCAACGGCGCCCGCCGCCGCGCGGCCGCCGCCGGTGACCGGCTCGTGGAGCTGCGCGCCCAGTACAACCTCGGCGGGCTCGCGTACGACGTCGGCGACCTGGCCGCCGCCTGCTCCGCCTATGACGAGGCCGTGGCGCTGGCCGAGCGCAGCGGCTTGAGCTGGAGCGGGTTCGGCGCCGACGCCGGCGTGCTGCGCTGCATCGCCTACTACGCGGTGGGCGCGTGGGACAAGGCCGAGCGTCTGGCCGCCGCGGTCGACGACCGCAGCCCGGCGGCGGGCGGGCGCTCCGCCGCGGCCCTGCTCGTCGAGGTCGGCCGGGGCAGCAGCACCGCCCATGAGCGGTTCGCGCGGCTCAAGGCATTCTTCCACGATCCCTGGGTCGCCTACCTGGCCAGCGGCGCCGGCGCCGACCTCGCCCTCTGGGAGGGCGACCTCGACCAGGCCCGCGAGCTGACCCGCTTCAACCTGGCCGGGCTGGCCGTGGCCGACGACCCCTGGGCGCTGAGCGCCATCTGGCCCGCCGCGCTGGGACTGGCCGCCGAGGCCGCGCGGGCGGAGCGGGCCCGCCTCGCCGGCGACGAGACCGCCGTCGCCGAGGCCCTGTCGGTTGGCGAGGCGCTGCTGGAGCGGGCCCGCACCGCCGCGCGGCAGGCCCGCTCGCTCGGCCTCCAGGTCGGCCCGGAGGCGCTCGCCTGGCTGGCCCGCGCCGAGGCCGAGTGGGCAAGGCTCCAGGGCCACGCCGACCCGGACCGCTGGGCGGCCACCGCCGACGTCTTCGCTTACGGCCACGTGTACGAGGAGGCTCGCTCGCGCTGGCGCCTCGCCGAAGCGCTGCTGGCGCATGGCCGCCGCGACGAGGCCGCGGCGCAGGCGCGCGCCGCCCACGAGGTGGCGACCCGCCTTCGGGCCGGGCCGCTTCGGGCCGAGCTCGGCGCGCTCGCCCGCCGCGGCCGCCTCGACCTCGGCAGCGGCCACGACGGCGCGGCGGGCGCCGCGCCGGCCGGCCTCACGCCGCGCGAGCTGGAGGTGCTCCGCCTGGTGGCCGCGGGCCGCTCGAACCAGCAGATCGCCGAGGCGCTGTTCATCAGCCGCAAGACGGCCAGCGTCCACGTCAGCAACATCCTCGGCAAGCTCGGCGTCCACACCCGGGTCGAGGCGGCCGCCACCGCCCACCGCCTGGGTCTCGACGAGGCGGCCGCCCCGCTGCCCAAATGACAAGGGCGGCGCATCGCGCCGCCTTGCCATTTCCTCGTGGTCCTCGTGGTCCTCGTCCTTTTGGTCCTCGCCCCGTCGTCCGCGCGGGGCTCCGAGCTCACCGGCCGCGTGGCCGCGGCGGTATCCAGTCGGCCCCGTCGCGGGAGTCGGCGCCGAAAAGGCCACCGACAACCGCAAAGACCACAACGGCGGCCAGGAGCAGGAGCACTGCCACGTCAGACCTCCCGGTGGCGGCGGGCGCCGAGCCCGGCCCGCGCCTTGCGCGCGACCCGCGCCTTGCGCGCGACCTCGGCCTCGCGGCGCAGGTCGGCGATGTGCTGCTCGGCCAGCAGGGCGCTGTAGTCGAGGAGCGTCTTGTTCATGGTCTCCCCCTTCGCTGTTATCACTGGCCTCACGGTAGGTCTAAGGCGGGCGGTCCCACCTCGGGCTGGTGCCTTAGATCCGCCCGGCGGCAGGCTCATTTCCAGGGTTATTTAGGCCACCGGCCAAGACGTCGTGGCTCGGGCGGCGGCCTGCGGGGTCAGGCTGGAAGGGCGGACGGCAGCGGGGGGATGTGAAAGACCTCGACGAAGCGACTCAGCAGGCCGGGGTCGCCGGTGAGGCGAACGCTGCCGTTTTCGATCGCTTCGGCCGGGCTGAGCGCACCGGCCAGCAGCGCACGCAGCGCCGGCCCGGTGTCGATGACCAGATCCGCATCAGGCAGTCCCCCCGCCGCGGCCTCGAGGGTGCCGTCGTCGACCCGCGCGTGGAGGCTGACCTCGCCCAAGCGCAGCTCGTAGGCCACCTGGAGGCCGCGGGCGGCCTCGGGGCGGAAGGTCGCACGCAGCGCCATGATCAACGAGTCGGCCGTGACGATCGCGTCGGGTCGGGGGTCGCCGAGTGACTGCGCGCCCCAGCGGCCGAGCCGCAGGACGACCTCCTCGAGCTCGCTGCCGTAGCCGGTGAGCTGGTAGACGACCGAACTGGCCGGTCGGGGCAGGACGCGGCGGCAGATGACGTCGTTGCGCTCGAGCTCTTTGAGCCGGGCGGACAGGATGTTGGTCGGGATGCGGGGGAGTCCCTGGCGCAGGTCGGTGAAGCGCTTGGGGCCGACGAGGAGGTCGCGGACGATGAGCAGTGCCCAGCGCTCGCCGACGAGCTCCAGGGCGTGCGCGAGCCCGCAGAACTGTCCGTAGGTCCGTGTGGTCATGGTCCTGATTCTAGTCCTGACTTGACTTGACGAATAGCAGTTGACTTTAGCAAGCTCCGGAAGCGGCCACGGCGAGACCCGGCCAATTCTGGTTCTCGCCAAGAGCACCTGTTTGCGCAGTTAGTTGTGACCGACTCAGCGGCTGGTTATGCGTCTCTAGCCGCGAACGAGAGGATATGGCAAACTGATAGCCTAGTACCATCTGCTGCGTTCGCGCCGGAGGGGGGCACGCACGATGGACCGTCCGCAGCCAGCCACCACCATCCCGCCGCCAGGACCGACCGGTGAGCGGCTTCTCCAGGCCCGCTACGGGTCCGCCGCCCGGGCGGACGCGTTCTACCAGCGCCAACTGCTCCACTACCTGAACCAGCGGATGACGCAGTTCATCAGCAGAGCAGAGATGCTCTGGGTCGCGACCGCCGACGCCGCCGGAGCGTGCGACTGCTCGTTCCGCGCCGGCCCGACCGGCTTCGTCCAGGTCCTCGACGCCCGCACGCTGCGCTACCCCGAGTACCGCGGCAACGGGGTCCTGGCGTCGTTGGGGAACATCGCCGAAAACCCTCACGTCGGCCTGTTCTTCGTCGACTTCACCGATACCCTGATCGGCCTGCACGTCAACGGTGGCGCCCGGATCATCGACGCGCCCGCAACGGCGGCACCCCGCAGCGGCAGCGGCAGTCCACGCGTCGAGCGCTGGGTCGAGGTCGCCGTGGAAGAGGCCTACATCCACTGTCGAAAACACATCCCCCGCATGGTCCCCGCGCCCCGCCAGCGGCGCGCCTGGGGCACCGACGACCCGCAGGCCAAGGGCGGCGACTACTTCGGCGCCGCCTGCCAGTCGACCCCGGAACGCTGACAGCGCCAGGCACGCTGGAGCAGACCTGACCGCCTCCGATCTCCGCCGCCTTGCGGGCCAGGTGGCCGGGCGGGCGCTGCCTGGGCTAGCGTTCGACTGGTGAGCGAGGCGAACTGGGCGGGCAACTACCAGTACCGGGCCGGCAAGCTGCACCGGCCGTCGAGGCTTGAGCAGGTGCAGGAGATCGTCGTCAACGCACCCAGGGTGCGCGTGCTCGGCTCGCGGCACTCGTTCACCGATGTCGCCGACTCCTCGGAGCTGCTCACCCTCGACGTGCGGCAGCGTGTGTTCGAAGGCCTCGGCTGGGATGCGCTGCTCGACAACTTCGACGAGATCACCTCCACGGGCTACAGCGTGAGCGTGTTCACCCGCTGGCCGGCGCGGTGCGACCGGTGCTGCAGGTGTCCGAGATCCGCACCGTGGCCGCCGACCAGTTGTGGATGAGCCCGCAGTACCGGCAGGACACGGTCGGCATCCACTTCACCTGGAAGCCTGAGCAGGACGCCGTGGAGCGCGCGCTCGTCGAGGTGGAGGCCGCGCTGGCCCCGTTCGACGCGCGCCCGCACTGGGGCAAGGTGTTCCTCGCGGATGCCGCGGCGATCGCCCCGCTCTATGCGCGCCTGCCCGACTTCGCCCGCCTGGTCATGCGGCTCGATCCGCGCGGCGCGTTCCGCAACGCCTGGCTGGATACCCGCGTGCTCGGCCGCCAACGGCCAACGACCGTTTAGGGTGACGGCCTCCACGGGTGCACCTGAGCGACCAGCCCGCGTCGGCACCTAGTCGGTGGTGGTCGCGAGCCGGCGGCGGTAGTAGGCGCGCATCTTGGCACGGCTGCCGCAGGTCGCCATGTCGCACCAGGTCCCGGAGCGGTTCTTGGAGTGGTCGTAGAAGGCCCGCCGGCAGGTCGCCTCCCGGCATGCCTTGAGCCGCTGCCAGGTCCCGTCGGTCATGGCGGTGAAAGCGAGGGCCAGCAGGTGCCCGAGCGCGCCGGTCACCCCCGGCGCGAGGGCGCCCAGCTCGACCGTGCCGCCGGGCAGGAAGCGGAGCAGTGGCTCGGCGTCGCGCAGCGCGCGGTTGACCAGCGCGAGCGTGGCCGGCTCGGTCGGCCCGCCGTTGTTGGCCAGCAGCAGCTCCCGCAGGGCCTCGCGCAGCTCGACCGCCTTGCGGAGGTCGCCGTCGCTGGCGGGCTCGCCGCCGCCGAGCAGCCCGTGCCGGTCCAGCCACGCATCCAGCCGCGCCGGGGTGGCAAGCTCGTCGCCGGCGGTGCCCAGGTCGCGCGAGTTGACGAACGCCTGCACCAGCCACAGGGGCTCGGGCGCCGCTCGCTGCCGATCCACCGGGCCGGGCATCACCCCTCCTTTACCACCAATACGTTTGACTGGTAACCCTTACCATCATAACCTCTACGATGGTATATGCGGCTGGCGACGGAGGCGACATGACCCAGGCCGAGCACAAGGCACTGGTAGCCCGCTACTACGAACAGGTCCTCACCCACGGCGACGTCACGGCGCTCGACGACCTGCTCACGCCCGACTTTCAGAGCTGGCTGCCCGACGGCGGCAGCGTCGGCCCCGGCCCCTACCGCGACGCGGTCATGGCCTCCCGGCGGGCCTTCCCCGACCTTACCGTCACCGTGCTGGACCAGGTCACCGAGGGGAACAAGGTCGCGACCCGCTGGCGGGCGCAGGGCACCCACCGCGGCCTGTTCGCCGGCGTGCCGGCCACCGGGCGGCCCGTCACGATCACCGCGATCCACCTCCACCGTATCGCCGGCGGCAGGCTCGCCGAGCACTGGGAGGCCATCAACCTCCTGCCCCTGCTGCACCAACTCGGCGCCGTTGGCTGACACCGGCCGCGGACAGCAGCAGCCGCGGCGGTTCCCGGTGTGCCCGCGCTGCAAGGAGCTGGCGGGGGATGCTGGGCATCGGCGGCTGAGCGCTTGAAGGTGTGACCTATCGTCGGCTGCCCTTCTTCGGCTGAGTACCTCTCGGACGTCGGTAGGGTCCGGAGGCATGAGCGGTCAGGTGGGCGTCTTCTCGACGGCCAGCGAGTACGACCAGCTCTCGGGGACCGCCACCTACGCCAGGTTCAGCAGCAGGTGGCTGGACAACATCCTGGGCGCCAACGCGTGGGGCGCCTCGTTCATCATCGGCGACGGGAGCGTCTTCCCGCAAGCGCGGGGTGACCTACGCACTGGCGGCCGCCACCATCGACTACGCCGAAGGACACGGTGCCCGGGCCATGGAGGCATACCCAATGACGACGCAGCCGGGCAAAGAGATCACCTGGGGCGAACTGCACGTCGGAAGCCGCCAGGTCTTCGCCGACGCCGGCTTCACCGAGGCAAGCCACCCCAGCCCGCGACGAGTCGTGATGCGCATCGACTTCGCGAACTGAGGCCGATGCAGGCCGAGCAACGGCTAGAAGAGCCGAACCGGTGGTTCGTCAGCCGGTAGGCCACTCGCGACGCAGGACCGCGTACAGCAGGTCGCTGGTCCACTCGCCCTTGGACCAGGTGCTCTCCAGCAGGTAGCCCTCACGTCGCATGCCCACCCGTTCCAGCACGGCGGCCGAGCGCGTGTTGCGATCGTCGCAGGTCGCGCTGACCCGATGCTTACCTCGCTCGATGAGCAAGTAGTGCAGCAGCCGGCGGACCGCCTCGGTGGCATGGCCATAGCCCTGGTGCTCGGGCGCAAGGGTGAAGCCGATCTCGGCCTGGCGTGGGTCGTCGGCACGCACGTGGGCAGCGCAGTCGCCGATCAGCCGGTCGGTACGGCGCAGGGTAACGGCGAACTGGAACCATTCGCCGGGCGTGTCGGGATGGGTGGCTTGTAGCTCTACCAGGAACTGGCGCGCCTGGCTGGGCCGGTAGGGCACCTCCCAGTTCTGGTAGCGAGCGACCTTGGGGTCGGACCGGTAGGCGACGAAGGCGTCCAGGTCCTCGGGCCGGAATCGGCGCAGCACCAGCCGCTCTGAGGTGAGCGTCGTGAAGGCGGCATCAACCACCGTCTGCCTCCTGTCGCCGACGACGGCGTGTGCGCAACTCTGCGGTGGGGTGGTTCGCGGCGACCAGCTCACATGCCCTGCGCTGGCGGCCGTCGCCGCCTCCTGGAGGTGGGCCGGTCGTCTCGCGAGGACGTTCTACCGTTCGGGCTGGGACAGGTGGACCTTGGCGTCCTCATAGGTTGCGTCGCCGGTCGACTCGGCAGGCCCGTAGACGAGGTTCAGCACACCCGTCTTGAAGGTCTCGGACGAGATCAGCGTCAGCGGGATCGGGGTTTCGCCCTCGTCGAACAGCCGCATGCCCTTGCGGATAGCGATCGGGTGCACCAACAGGTGCAGCTCGTCCAGCAGCCCCGCGGCCAGCAATTGGCGGACGACCGAGACCGAGCCGCTCAGGCCGATGACCATGCCCGGCTCGTTCTTCAAGGCGGCGACGGCCTCGACGAGGTCGCCCTGCAGCTGCTCGGAGTTCCGCCAGGTGAACTCCAGCCGCTGGTTCGACACGACGATCTTCCGTGCGTCGCCGAGCGCCTTGGCCATGCCGGCGTCTTCCCCGCCGGCTGCTTCCCGCTCGGGCCACGCCCCGGCGAAGCTGTCGTAGGTCTTGCGGCCGAAGAGCACGGTGTCGGCCGCGCCGAGGGTCGCCGAGACGGCAGCACCCATCTCGTCGTTGAAGTACGGGAAGTGCCAATCCTGCGGGTTCTCGACGACACCGTCGAGCGAGATGAACAGGCCTGCGATGATCTTCCTCATGATCCTTCTCCACTGAAGTAGTCGCTGAGCCCTGCGCCATCTACCAGGTTACGACACGAGCCGGATGCCGCCACCAGGCGGCATTCAGACGCCCATTCAGGTGGGTACCGCGTCCGTGGGCAGCTTCGCCGGTTGGTGACGGGCGGCCGTCCTGGGGGGGACAATGCCGCCCCCGGAGCCCTTCGGCTGGGTTGAGAGGCGGCCATGGCGGCACCACAGCGGCGGGTAGGCAACCTTCCCGCGGAAACCACCACGCTGATCGGCCGCAGCGCCGAGCTGGTACGCATCCGGCAGCTGTGCGAGGACGCCCGGCTGGTGACGCTGACCGGCGTCGGCGGGGTCGGCAAGACACGGCTGGCGCTGCGCGCGGCCGCCCAGCTGCGCTCGCGGTTCCCCGACGGGTCGTGGCTGGTGGAGCTGTCGCCACTGCAGCACGGCGCGTTGCTGGGGCATGCGATCGCCAAGGCGCTCGGCCTGGCCGACCAGACCCTCCGACCGATCGACCAGGTGCTCACCGAGTACCTGGCTGAGCGGCGGCTGCTGCTGGTGCTGGACACCTGCGAGCACCTGGTCGACGACTGCGCGGCGCTGGCCGAGACGTTGCTCGGCGCCGCACCCGGGCTGCGGATCCTGGCCACCAGCCGGCAGTCGCTGGGCGTGCCCGGCGAGCAGGTGCTGGTGGTCGAGCCGCTGCCGGTCCCCGAGCCCGCCGCCGCCGTCGGTGGTGACGCGGTGGCGCTGTTCGCCGATCGCGCGGCCGAGGTGGTGCCCGGCTTTGCGCTGACCGCGGACAACGGGGCCGGGGTAACGCGGCTGTGCCGGCGCCTGGACGGGATCCCGCTGGCGATCGAGCTGGCGGCGGTGCGGCTGCGCGAGCTGTCGGTCGACCAGCTCGCCCAGCGGCTGGACGACCGCTTCGCGCTGCTCGCCGCTCCGGAGGACCAGGGGCTTCCGCGACACCAGACGCTGCGCACGGCGATCGGGTGGAGCCATGAGCTGTGCGAGCCGCCGGAGCGGCTGCTGTGGGCCAGGTTGTCGGTGTTCGCCGGCGAGTTCGACGCCGACGCGGCCGAGCAGGTCTGCGCCGACCAGCAGCTGCCGGACGTGGTCGTCTTCGGCGTGCTGTATGGGCTGGTGGACAAGTCCATCGTGGTGCAACGACAGACCCCTGTCGGGGTGCGGTACCGGCTGCTGGACACCATCCGCGAGTACGGCGCAGCCTGGCTGCGCACGGTGGGCCAGGACCACGACCTCGAGCGGCGCCATCGCGACCACTACCTGGAGCTGGCCCGCCAGGGCGACGCCCACTGGCTGGGCCCCGACCAGGTCACCTGGTACGAGCGCATGACCGGAGCGCACGACAACCTGGGGGCGGCGCTCGAGTACTGCCTGGCCGAGCGGGACGGGCAGGCGGCTCAGGAGCTGGCCGGAGCGCTGTGGTTCTTCTGGCACATGTGCGGCTTTTCCAAGGAGGGCCGCCACTACCTGGAACAGGCCCTGGCCCTGGACCCGACACCGAGCCCGGCACGCAACAAGGCCCTGTGGGCCTGCGGCCTGATCGCGGTCGGCCAAGGAGATTCTGCCGCCGCCGAGGCCCTGGCCGCCGAGCACCGCCGCGACGGCGACGCGGCGGCGCTCGGCCTGTTCCTCACCATGGTCGCGGCGGCGGTACGGGGTGACCTGGCGCGGACGGCGTCGGCGGCCGAGTCCCTGCTCGAGGCGGGGCAGGACTGCGACTTCGGCGCTTCCACGCTGCTTGCACTGCTCATGCTGGCCTATGCGAAGGTTGGCAGCGGCCAGGGCGAGGACGCCATCGTCGTGCTGGAGGACCTGCGCGCACGGTGCGACCAGCACGGCGAGCGAATGATGCGATCCCACGGCGACTTCTTTCGCGCACAGGCGGAGCTGACCCGCGGGCAACTCGGTGCGGCGCGTGCGTACGGCCGGGCGGCCCTGGAGGTCAAGCACCAGCTGCACGACAGCCTGGGGGTCGCCATGGCGGTCGATCTGCTCGCCTGCACCGCGGGCGCCGCCGGCCAGGGGGACCGGGCCGCGCGGCTGCTCGGCCTCGCCCACCAGGTCTGGGACACGCAGGGCCTGCAACAGGCCGGCGTACCGCAGTGGGTCGCCGCCCGCCAGGCCTGCGAGCAGCAGGCTCGCGAGGCGATCGGGGACCAGGCGTACCAGGCAGCGTTCGAGGCCGGCCGTGGGGGCGACCTCGACGCGGGGATCTCCTACGCGTTGAGCGAGGCAGCGGCCCGGTCGAAGGTGTCCACGCAGGACGACCCGAGCGGTTGACCGGGTTTCTCAATCTGCCTGACTGCCCTGATTCGCTGAAAGTTTGCAATAAGCGAAAGACGCCATAACCTACCCATCCAGCGACTGGCACGACGCCAGCCCGATCGTGCCGGGCAGGGCGACCACGCCAGGGGGAGAGGGGCGTTGCGAATCCGGACGTCGGTCCGCAGCGGGTGCGTCATCCTGACCCTCAGCGGTGCTCTGGACAAGGAGGCCGCCCCGGCCGTACGGAGCGCGCTGCTGGCCCAGCTCGCCGCCGGGCCGTGGGCGCTCATCTGCGACCTGGGTGCGGTGCCCCGCGCCGACCCGACCGGCGTGACGGCGCTCACCGCCTGGGTGCACCCAGCCACGGGCTGGCCAGCCACCAGGATGTTGCTGTGCGGCGTCCAGCCGGAGGCCGCCCGAGCGTTCCAGCACCTCAAGATCGGCCAGCTCGGCGCCCTGCCGCCGCGGTGCGAGACGCTGGATGACGCCATCGTGTACGCCAGCACCGGGCGCCCCCCACGCAGCGACCGGTACCTGCTCTGCGGCGGCGCGGGCAGTGCCGACGACGCCGGGCTGGCGCTGGGGCAGGCGTGCGAGCGCTGGGGGCTGGCGGACCTGTCGTCCCAGGCAGCACCGCTTGCCCGGATGCTGGTCCGCTGGGGGCGGGTAGGGGTGTCGCGCCGACGGGGCCGGCTCGTGCAGACCGTGCTCGCTGCCGTCGGGCAGCCGGCCGAGGGTGGCACCTGGCTGCAGGTGGAGCTGCACCAGGATCAGGTCGTGCCAACCGGCCACCCGGCAGCCGAACCAGGCACGGTTGGCGACCCGCTGCTGCGCATCACACCGTGCCTGCGGCCGCCGGGCCTGCGCCTGGAAGGCGAGATCGACGCCAGCAACATCCTCGATCTGGCGGCGGCCCTGACCATCGCGACGACCACCCTGCAAGTGATCCACCTGGACGTGGCGCGGCTGGAGTCCATCGACCTGGCCGGGGTGAGCCTGCTGGCGCGCACCGCCAGGTCGTTGCCCCCGGGCGGCGCGCTGGTCCTGCATGCCCTGCCGAGCCATCTGCACCGGGTGGTGCGGCTGGCCGGCTGGGACCAGACTCCTGGGCTGCGGCTCGGTGGCGCGGCATGACCCGCCGCCGCCAAGCGGTCTCCGCCGTCCGGGGAGCATGACCGTGGGCGAGGCGCGCGGGTCGGCCTACACCGTGGAACGCGGTGACCACGCGTGCATCGCCTACCGCGACGACCGCCAGCACCGCGACCTGCTCGCCTCGCACCTCACGACGGCGCTCGAGCGCGCCGAGAAGATCGTCTACGTGGCTGACACCGCGCCGACGGAGCGCCTCTCCGCCTGGCTGCGGTCCATCTCCGCAGAGTCGGAAGCGCTGGTGCGGCGGGGACAGTTGCTCATCCGGCCGCCGGTGAGGTTCCGCATTCCCAACGGGCGGTTCGCGCCCGAGCGTGTGGTCGACTTCCTCGGCACCGAGTCGAGCCTGGCCGCCCGGTCGGGATACGCGGGGTTGCGGGTCTGTATGGAGATGACCTGGGCGGCCGACGAACCGCCGGGCCAGGTACGGCTGGTGGCGTACGAGCGCCTGCTCACCGGCCTGCTGGCCGGTGAGGAGCAGCTGGGACTGGCGCTGATCTGCCAGTACGACGAGCGGCGGTTCGCCGGCGAGCAGCTGCGCCAGCTCCAGCAGGCACACCCGATCGCGCTGGACGCCGCACGGGCGGCCCGGCGAGCGCCGCTGCTGCGCCTTTCGCCCCTCGATGGCCGGGCGGGGCTACGGGTGGAAGGCGAGATCGACCGGTCCAACGCCGAGCAGCTCGCGACGGCGCTACGGTCCGCGCTGGCCGCCGAGCAGGACCTTCATCTGGACCTCGAGGGCCTGGAGTTCGCCGACATCGCCGCGGTGCGGCTGCTTGCCCAGGCGGCGACCAGCCTCTCAGACGGTCACCGCCTGGTCCTTCTTGCACCATCACCGGTCCTCCGCAGGGTCCTCCAGGTGCAGGGCTGGGACAAGCTCCCGGCCCTGCAGGTGAGGGGAGAGCAAATCGATGGCTGAGGCGACCATGCTCGAACCCGGCAGCGCGTTCGCGCATCATGCCTGCATCTACGCCTCCGGCCAGGAGTTCCTGGCGATGGCGATACCGTTCGTCCGAAACGGCCTGGCGCTGGACGAGCCGGTGCTGGTCGCCACCACCGCCGCCAACCTCCAGCTGCTCGGCGACGCCCTCTACGCCGATGCGGACAAGTTCGACTATGCCGAGACGGCCTACTTCGGCCGCCGGCCGCCCCAGCGGGTGGCGGCGTTCCACCGGTACTGGCAGCGTCACGCCAGCGGCAACCACCGGCACGTGCGGGTGCTGGCCGAACCAGTCTGGGCCGGGCGCTCGGACCGACAGGTCACCGCGTGGCAGAGGATGGAGTCCGCCCTCAACGTCGTGTTGTCGGCGACCAACATCTGGATGATCTGCCCCTATGACGCGCGAGTGGTGGACCAGGCGATCCTTCGAGCGGCCCGCCAGACCCACCCGGACCGCGTCGAGGGCGGCCAGATCCAGCCCAGCGGCGAGTTCGTGGACCCGGTGGCCTTCGCCTACGCCTGCGATGCCACGCCGCTGCCCGACCCGTCACCGGACGCGTCGCTGCTCCCGGTCACCGGCGTCGCCGACCTGGCCAGCGTGCGCCGGTTCGTGGCCAGCCAGGCCGCCGCGCACGGCCTCAGCGGTGAGCGGGTCAAGCTGCTCGTCTACGCGGCCAGTGAGGCCGCCGGGTACCTGCTGGAGCAGGGCAGCCAGCGGCTCACGGTCTGCCTCTGGACGGCGGCGGGCCAGCTCGCCTGCCAGATCAACGGCCATGCCGGACTGGCCGGCGATGCGTTCGCGGGCCTGCGACCACCAGCCATGGAGCCCAGGCCCGGTGACGGTCTGTGGCTGGCGCAGCAGGTGTGCGACTTGGTGGAGGTCCGCGCCCATCACACCGGCTGCAGGATCCTCCTGCAGGTGCCCGGACCCCACGCCGAGGAGCTGGTGCAGACGGGCGTGCCCTACACGAGCTGACCTCAGGCCCCTCGCGCCGCCGAGCCCCAGGAGACTGTGGCCAGCACCAATCGCCGCGACCAGGGGCCGCCCGCTAGCCTGCCAGCGGGTGGGGCCCCAGTCCGGTTGGCTGTCGGCCGCGCTACGGCGATCCCAAATGGTCGCGGAGGAACGGGACCGTGATCGACCAGGCCTCCGCGGCCGGCGTTGGCGCGTACAGGGCAACGTCGCCGTTGGCGAACGAATGCTCGGTGCCTGGCCAGGTGTGGGACTGCACCTCGGTGCCGGCGGCCTGGAGGGCGGCGGCGAACCCCTCGTAGGTCTCGCGCGGGTCGAACTCGTCCTCCTCGGCCATGTGGAGCAGGACCGGGCAGTGGATGCTGGCGGCCTGCTCCTCGTCCAGGGTGGCGTAGTAGACGGCGATCGCGTCGTAGGCCCCGGTGGTGGCCTGGAGCAGGGTATGGAACCCGCCCATGGAGAAGCCGAGGCCGCCGACGGGCCCGCCGCCGGTGCGCCCGCGCAGGTCGGCGGTGGCGGCGTCCAGCCGGACCCGTACCTTGGCGATCTCCAGGGCCTCCATGGCTTGTTGGAGGGCCTCGGCCTGCTCCGGGTCGGTGGTGGAGCGGCCGTCGTAGAGGTCGGTGGCGAGGGCCACCAGGCCCGCCGCGGCCAGCTCGTCGCAGGCGGTGCGGACGTGCGGCAGCAGCCCGTACCAGTCGTGCAGCACCAGCACCCCGGCGCGCCCCGGGCCGGACGGTTCGGCCAGGTAGAACCCTTGGTGGTCGGGCATCATCCCTCCCTGGTCGGATCAGGGGCGCGGGCAAGCTACCGTATCGCCATGACAGCCTCCGAAGGCGCCGGCACGTCGAGCTGCTGGACATCTTCGACGCCGAGGGCGTCGACACCGCGTTCGCGTACACCTTCGCGTCCTACCACCTGCCGCACCGCGACGACCCTCGCCAAGACCTGGACATGGCCGCCTACGGCGTGGTCAAGGTGCTCGAAGACCGCCTCGGCCACACCTACCCCGACATGGCGTGGGAACCCAAGGCCGCGTTCACCACCCTCGCCGACTACTACCGCGGCTGACCGCATCAGTACTCGACCAGCCCACGGCTAACCCACACCTTTCGAGGAACCACCCGGTCGCGGCAGCTATCCGGGCAGCTTGGCCGCGATGACGTCGACCGGCTCGATCACCGGCGGCTGCGCGAACAGCTCGGCAGCTTGCGCCATCAGCGCCTCGGCGACGCGGCCTGCCAGGTGGGCCTGCCGGCCGGCGTCGTCGGGGAAGGCATCGAAGATGCCGAACTCCGACGGCCCGAGGCGGATCGCGAACCACGCGATCGTCGCCGGTTCCTCCTGGACCAGCGCCAGCCCTCCCTCGAGGAAGCTGGCCACCTCGGCCTCCTTGCCGGGCTTGGCCACCAGGCGAACGAGCAGTCCCACCGTGAGCATCGTCGTCCTCCCTTCCGCGTACCTGTAGCCTCCACCAGAACAGTCCACGATCGGGTCCGCCGATGCAACGCAACGCGGTCCCCGGGTCGTGACGAAGATCCGGGCTGGATGAGGAAGGGGGCAGCCAATGAACCTGAACGGCATCCTGATCGGGTCGGAGGACCCACAACGCCTGACGGCCTACTACGCCAAGCTGTTCGGCAAGCCCGGCTGGGAGGACGGCGACTTCAGCGGCTGGCGGATCGGCGGCGGCTGGCTGTCGGTTGGGCCGCACGATCAGGTGAAGGGCAGCAACACCCAGCCGGGCCGGGTGATCTGGAACGTCGAGACCCCCGACGTGCAAGGCGACTTCGAGCGCCTCGAGGCCGCCGGAGCCACGGTGGTGCAGGAGCCCTACCGGCCAGGTGAGGCGCCGGAGGCCTGGATCGCCACGTTCGCCGATCCGGACGACAACTACTTCCAGCTCATAAGTCCGATGTAGCGACCGTTGCAGGGTTCGAGACCCCTCGCGGTGTTCTGGCACCACGGCACGCCGAACGTTGGCGCGCCGCCCGAACCCCTGCTCCCGGCCGCCGCCGAGCGCGGCATCCGCTGGGTGTCGTACGACCGGCCCGGCTACGGCGGATCAACCCCTCACCCAGGCCGGGACGTGGCATCAGCGGCCGCTGACGTGGCCAGCACCGCCGACGCACTGGGCATCGGGCAGTTCGCGGTCATGGGCCATTCCGGTGGGGGCACGCACGCCCTGGCATGCGGCGCGCTGCTGCCAGGGCGGGTCCTGGGCGTGGTCTGCGCGGCCGAATGGCCCCGTTCCACTCTTCAACGTGCCACCAGGGGCGGGCGTCCTGGATCAGGGACGCGCTGTGCTGGGCGGGCTCACATCGTGGGGACGCAGCCGCGGGTCGGTGACCCCGCCAGGGCAGGCCAGCCGCTGGACGTCCCAACCGGCCAGCCGGGCGCCGGCCTGGTAGGCGCTCTCGTAGAAGTCCAGCACCATGGCGCGGGGATCGTCCACGGCGCGGACGTCGTCGTAGCGCAGCACGGCCAGGTGGCCGCCGTTGCGCGGCACCCACCGCGCGGCCCTCGGCACCAGTCCCTCGAGGGCCAGCTCGCTGGGCTCTGGCGCGGTGTAGGAGTAGAAGGCCGGCTCGCCGAAGCGGTCGTCGCCGAACCAGAACCCGAAGCTGACCACCTCCCGCGAGTAGGCCTCGCGGGTCACCGGATCGGCCGTCTTGGGCTGGTCGACCTGGCGGTCGGAGAAGCGGGTGTGGGCAATGTCGAAGGTGTGCCAGAAGTGGTGCACCGGGCTGACCTTGCCAGCGAACCGGGCGGCGAACTCCTCCAGCAGCAGGCTGACCTGGCTGAGGACCTGCCAGTAGCGGCTGGCCCAGGCCGGGTCGTAGGCGGCGTGCTCGTCGTCGTCGGCAAACCGGCGGTCGGCGTCGGGCAGGTCGAACGGCCGGGGGATCGCGATGGCGATCGTGACGCCGAGCCTGGCGAGTGCCTGGAGCGTCTGGTCGTGGAAGGAGGCGACCGACTGCCCCTCGAGCGGGAACACTTCCATGCGGCCGTCCAGGGTGTGGACGCGCAGCTGGTGGTCGACGAAGTCGAAGTCGATGGTGAAGATCGGGTTGCCGTCGACCAGGCCCATGGGTCGGCTGGTGACGCCCCGGCCGGTGAGGTGGAACGGCACGTTCCACCAGTGGTTGCGCCGGACGCTGGCGGCCAGGCGGATCTTGCCGATGACCTGGCAGAACCGGTGCAGCGTCTCCTTGGTGTCGCGCCATTCGGCCAGCGGCATCGGGGGAAACAGCTCCATGCCAGCACCCGTTTCGATCTCGTGCCGTCTTCACGGCCTGGGATGTCCAGGATGACTGTCGTCTACACGTCGGCGTGCTTCCGCGGTGGCACGCGCGGCGGCGTAGGCGTCGCGCCGGGCGCCGGAGGCGGCGGGCGAGGGCCGCAGCCACAGCGACGCCTGGGTGGGCTGCATGGTCTGGTCGATCACCGCCAGCAGCTCGGCGGTGAGCGTGTCCAGGTCGACCTGCTGGCGCAGGCGGGCGCTGAAGGCCTGGACGGTGCGGGCGGCGTCGTAGCGGCGCCGGTCGAAGCGCCGGTCGACCATGGCCTGGACGCGGCGGCGGGCCGGCTGGAACGCCGCGGCGACCGCCAGGGTCGCCCCGGCCACCACCAGGGGCGAGTCCTGGCCGAGGAGCTGGCCGAGGCCAAGGACCAGCGCGGCGTAGCCGCCGCCGAGCAGCACGGTGAGCAGCCCGTAGGCCAGCGTGCGGCTGACGATGCGGTCCAGGTCGTAGAGCCGGTAGCGCAGGATCGCCGCCCCGATCGCCAGCGGCAGGACCGCCAGGCAGACGCCCGCCGCCACTACGACCAGGACCACCGCCGTGGCGTCCAGCGCCACGCCGACCAGGACGACCGCCGCCAGCGGCAGCGTCACGGCGGCCGCCAACGCCACCCAGCGCAGCTGCTGGCGCTCGGTCCCGCGGGAGCGGCGGAAGCGCACCACCAGCGACCAGGCCCCGACCGCCAGGCCGCCGGCCGCGATGGCGAACGCCACGGCGATCGCGGCCGTCACCGTGCCGGCCAGGGCGGGGACGGTGACCGGGTCGACGACCGAGCCGTATGGCGCGATCACCAGTCCGGGCCCGACCGTCAGCGCCAGGAGGAGGGCGAGCGGCGCGGCCGCCGCCACCCTGGCCCACCAGCGCCAGCGGGGTGACGGCAGCGACCCGCTCGGGGTGAGCAGCAGCACGAAGCCGACGCAGACGAACCCCAGGTAGAGGGTCGCGGGGCTGTAGACGGCCGCCCAGCGGGCGGCGGGGAGCGCGCCGGGCCGGGCCAGCAGCCCGTAGCGCGCGTAGCCGTCGACCACCCCGGACGCCGTCACCGCCAGCCCCAGCGCCAGCAGCAGCCAGCCGACCGGGTGGCGTGGCCGGCGGCCGGCCAGCACCGCCCCGACCGTCGCCGCGACCAGCGCGGCGAGCACGTCGGGGACGGTGCTGGCGTCGAGCTGGGTCAGGTCGGGCCGGCGCGCCTGGCGCAGCAGTTGATCGAGCCAGGGGATGGTGGCGACGCCGAGCATGGCCAGCGCCCACAGCGCCCACGCCACCACGCCCGGCCAGCCCCGCCGGGCACGTCGGGCGGCAGGGCTTATTGCCATGGTCGGCGCATGCAGGCCCTCCGGGTTCCGGCTACCGTCACGAGCCTCGTAGGCACTCGCCAGTATGGCCGCCGCCCGTCCCGGGAGCGTTACGGGCGTGGGACCATCCGGAAACTGGCAGCCAAGCCTAGGCCCGCAACGGCAGCGTCGCGAGCACCAAGCCTGGACCTCGCCCAGGCCACCATGGGTCGGCCCCACCCAGAGCCGGGCGCCACGCCCAGGCGAGCGAACCCGTCAACGACCACCTGCTCGTGCTCGGGTGGGATCTCGCCCTTGATGAACACACCGAGTCAGGTGCCAATGCCAGCCAGCTGCTGGGCGCGTTGTGTTGGCGGCCGCAGCCACAGCGACGCGGTGGCCGGTTCCATGGTCTGGTGGATCACGGCGAGCAGCTCGGACGAGAGCTCGTCGAGGTCGATCTCCTCCGCGGCCAGGTTGACCACGAACAGCGGTGCCATCACGACCGTGGCCAGCTTTACCCAGCGCAGCTGCTGGCGTTCGATGCCGCGGGCGCGGCGGAAGCGCACCACCACCGACGCGGCGGCAACCACCAGGGCGATGATGGCCACGGTGAAGGCTGCCCGGTAGGCGACCAGCCGCACCCCGTCGAGCGCGTGGAGGTCCAGCGGGCTGTCGACCGCCTGGACAAGCCGACCAGCGGGCCTGGGCACCAGCGTCACGACCAGCAGCACGGCGACCGGCGTGGCCGCGGTGACCCCCGCCCACCAGCGCCAGCGGGGCGACGGCAGCGCCCCGGTCGGGGTGAGCAGCAGGACCAGGCCGTTGCAGGCGATCGCGGTGACGATGGTGGCGGGCATGCACCCGCGACCAGGCCGGCGGCTGGCGCGGCGCCAGGGTGGGCCACCCCGTAGTTGGTGTACTCCGCGGCCGACCCGGCCGCGCAAAGGGACAGGCCGAAGGCCAGCAGCAGCCAGCCGACCGGGTGCGCTGGGCGGCGGCTGGCCAGCACCACCCCCACGGTGGCCATGCTCACCGCCCCCGAGCACGGGGGGATGGCCGTTGGGGTCAGGCTGCGGCCGGGTTGGCTACGAAGATGCAGAACGGGTGTCCGGCAGGGTCGGCGTAGACGCGCAGCGGCTCCTCGGGATCGTCGGAGCGGTCGTGGAGCAGCCGGGCGCCGAGGGCCAAGGCCCGCTGGTGCTGGACGTCGAGCTCCGCCGCCGTCGGCACCGTCAGGTCCAGGTGCAGCTGCTGCGGGATCGGACCTGCCGGCCAGGTCGCCTCCGGCAGCGCGGCCACCTGTTGCAACGCCACCCGGACGGTTCCGTCGGCGTCCTGAAGCACCAGCCAGTCCTGACCCGCGTTGTCCGGCTCGCCGGTGGCTGGCGGCTCATCCCCAGGCCGGTACCGCAAGCCCAGCAGTCGACGGTAGAACTCCGCCAGCACCCGCGCATCGGTGCAGTCCAAGACCACCTGCCGAAGCTCCGGGAACCCTCGCTCCGCCGTCACAGGACTACCCTTCTCGAACGAGGCGTCTGGATCCGCCACCCAAGGCCCTCAGGTGGCGCCGGAGTGGGCGGACCCGCGGGCTTCCTCGAGCAACTGTTCTACGGGATGGTGGTCACGTACGTCCAGCTGTGCGGTCACCGCTTCGCGCCCATCAGGGATCCGCGGCGCTACCCGGTCTGGGCGAAGTGCCCGGAGCTGCGGTGGGCTATGCTCGTTTCGAACTCTCTTCGTCCGAGTGACCTGCTGGCCGGCAGATGGCTGACGAACCTACTGCGGTGACCACCGAGCTGACCCTGCTGTCGCGGGTGGCGTACCGCGACCAGGAGATCAGCGGCCCCCGGCTGCGTGGTCTCCTCGCGCTGCTTGCCGGCGATCTGCGCACGGGCTGCAGCGCCGCCCGGCTGGTGGAAGGGCTCTGGCCGGACGAGCAGCCCGAGTACCCGGCCAAGGCGCTGCAGGTCCTCGTCTCCCGCGCCCGGGCACAGCTGGGCTCCGGCGTCATCGCCAGCACCCCCACTGGCTACCGCCTCTCGTTGGGCGAGGACCAGGTCGACGCCTCTGCCGTCCTGCTCAGCGCGTCGGCGAGCGCGCGGCGCTCCCGCGCCGGCGACCACGCATCGGCCCTCGCGCACGCCGAGGCTGGCCTCGCGCTGTGGCAGGGGACCGCGGGCGGCGACGGCGAGCTGGATGACCCGGTGTCCGCGCTGCGCGCGGAACGGGCGTCGACCTACCGGTCGCTGGTACGCGCCCGCGCGCTGGCGCTGTCACGGCTGGGCCGCCACGCCGAGGCGGCCGAGGCGCTTGCCGACCTGGCCGCCGAGCGCCCGCGCGACGAGGAGGTCCTGCTGGAGCTGCTGCGCTGCGAGGCGGCGACGGTGGGGCCGTCCTCGGCGCTGGCCAGGTACGAGGCGTACCGCCGCTCGCTGCGCGACGAGCTCGGCGCCGACCCCGGTCCCGCGCTCCAGGCCGTGCACCAACAACTGCTGCAGGGGACCGCGCCGCTGGTCCGGCACGGCGTGCCGCACGAGCCCAACCCGCTCCTCGGCCGCGACGACGACATCGCCGCGGTGACCAACCTCCTGCGCACCGCCCGCGTCGCCTCGATCGTCGGTCCCGGTGGCCTGGGCAAGACGCGCCTCGCGCACGCCGTCAGCCGCCAGGCGGAGCAGCGGATCGTGCACCTGGTCGCGCTCGCCGGCGTCACCGGCGACGACGACGTCGCCGGCGAGGTCGCGGCGGCCCTCGGCGCCGGCGAGTCCCGCCGCACCCCCGTCGGCCAGCGCGCCGCCCCGACCGACCTGCTCACCGGGATCGTCGGCGCGCTCGGTCCCGGCCCCGCGCTGCTGGTGCTGGACAACTGCGAGCACGTCCTGCGTGGCGCCGCCGAGCTGGTCCGCGCCCTGGTGTCGATGACCAAGGACCTGCGCGTGCTCACCACCAGCCGGGCGCCGCTGGGCCTGTCGTCCGAATCGGTGTACCTGCTGCCGGAGCTGAGCCTGCCGACCGCCGTGGAGCTGTTCGGGCAGCGCGCGCACGCGGCCCGCCCCGGCGCCGAGCTGCCCGCCGACGCGGTCGAGGAGGTCTGCCGCCACCTCGACGGGCTGCCGCTCGCGGTGGAGCTGGCGGCGGCGCGGGTCCGGGTGATGTCGGTCGCCGAGATCGCCCGCCGCCTGGAGGACCGTTTCGCGTTGCTGCGCGGCGGCGCGCGCGACGCGCCGGAGCGGCACCAGACCCTGCACGCGGTGGTCGACTGGAGCTGGAACCTGCTCGAGCCGGCCGGGCGGGTGGCGATGCGGGCGCTGTCGGTCTTCCCCGGCGGGTTCACCGCGGACGCCGCGCGACAGGTGCTTGGCGGCGGCGACGCCGCGGACCTGGAGCACCTGGCCGACCAGTCGCTGCTCCAGGTGGCGGACACCCCGGCGGGCACGCGCTTCCGGATGCTGGAGACGGTGCGCGAGTTCAGCGTGGCGGAGCGGGAGGCGGCGGGGGAGACCGACCAGGTGGTCGCCGGGTTCCTGGCGTGGGCGCGCGACTTCGGCATGGCGCACCACGAGGCGCCGTTCGGGGCCGACCCCTTCGCGGCGGTGGAGCGGATCCGGGCCGAGCAGGACAACCTCGTGCACGCGCTCCGCCTCGCGCTCGCCAGGGCGGACGGCGCGAGCGTCGCGGCGGCGGTCGCCGTGCTCCTGGGCCTGTGGATCGTCGAGTCCAGGTGGGCCCGCGTGGGCGCCGTGGTCGAGGAGGCCGCCCCGCCGCTGTCACGCTTCCGGCCCGCGCCAGAGCTCGTCGAGGTCACCCGGACGGCGCTGGTGGAGTGCACCCTGTTCACGTTCCTCATCGAGGGCCCCCGCGCGGCGCGCTCCCTGCTCGCGCTGCGCCGCCTGCCGCCGGCCCCGCCCGACACCCCGATGCGGGCCGCGGTGATCGTGCTGAACGCCGCCACGGCCGAGGACCCCTCGACCCTGCAGGTGCTGTGCGACAGCGACGAGCCGCTGGTGGCCGGCATCGCCGACAGCGTCGTCAGCTACCTCCGGGAGAACCAGGGCGACCTGGACGGCGCGCTGAAGGCCGCCGAGCGCATGCTCGAGGCGTTGGAGCAGCGGAAGGTCGCGTGGCTGTCGGCGCTCGTCCAGTGCCGCATCGCCGAGCTGTGCCTGCAGGTGGAACGGGGCCCCGAGGCAGGGCACCACCTGCGGGCCGCGCTGCCCGTGCTCGAGCGGATCGGGGCATGGTCGGACGTGGTCGGGCTCCACTGGTGGACGGTGCTCGCCAGCCTTCAGGCCGGCGACGTCGACGAGGCGGAGCGCTGGCTGGAGCGGGCGGCGCCGCACCGGGCGGAGGAGCCGGTCGGCGTGCTCACCTACGGCCTCGGGGTGCGGGCCGAGATCCTGCTCGCGCGCGGTGAGGTCGAGGGCGGCCTGCGCCTGTGGCGGCGAGCCGTCGACCTGCTGACCAACGCCGAGGGTCCGATCTTCGACCTCGACATGGATCCCAGCGAGGAGCCGTGGGTCCTGGAGGCCAAGGCCGTCGCCGTCGTCGCCCACGCGCAGCACGGCCGGCTCGACCTGGTCGAGGGGACGGCCGCCGAGCTGCCGCGCCGGCTGTCGACGATGCTCGCCAACCCCGCCGCCAAGCCGCCGCCGTGGCTGGTGGAGCTCCCGGTCCTCGGCGCGCTCCTGCTGGCGCTGGCGATGGTGGACCTCGACCGCGGAGCGCGCGACGGCGACGAGCGGGCCACGAGGTCGGGGGCGCGCCTGGTCGCCCTGGCGGAACGCTTCCGGTTCCTGCGGATGTTCCAGCCGACCATGTCCTCGGCCCGCGCCCGCCAGGCGGCCGAACGGGCCGACCGGTCGGCGTACGACGACGCGGTGTCGTCGTACGCCGACCTCGGTCACGACGGCCTGCGGGCCGCCGCCCTGGAGGCGCTGCGGGCGCGCCCGCAGCGCTGACGGCGGCTACCGCACGGGGTCGCGGTCGTACAGCCGCCTGGCCCAGAGGTAGCCGAGCACGGTGATGCCGACGCCCCAGGCGATCCCGATGACGGCGTGGTTGCCGATCGGGGTGCCCAGCAGCAGCCCCCGCACCGTCTCGATGAGCGGCGTGAAGGGCTGGTACTCGGCGAACCAGCGCAGCCCCGTCGGCATCGAGCCGGTGGGGACGAAGCCGCTGCCGAGGAACGGCAGGAACACCAGCGGCATGGGCAGGTTGCTGGCGCTCTCGACGGTCTTGGCCACCATGCCGAACGCCACCGCCAGCCAGGTCAGCGCGAGGCTGATCAGGGCGAGGACGCCGATCGCCGCGACCCACTCGACGGGACTGGCGCTGGGCCGGAACCCGATGAGCACGGCGACGCCGGTGACGACCGCCAGGCTGAGCAGGCACTGGGTCACGCTGCCGAGGACGTGCCCGACCAGCAGCGCGGAACGGAAGATCGCCATGGTGCGGAAGCGGGCGACGACGCCCTCGGTCATGTCCATGGCCACGGAGATCGCCGTCCCCGTTGCCTTGGTGGCCACGGCCATCAGCAGGATCCCGGGAACGACGTACGCGAGGTACTCGGCGCGGCCGGCCGCGGCGTGGCCGAGGCCGGCGCCCAGGGTGCCGCCGAAGACGTAGACGAACAGCAACAGGATGACGATCGGCATGCCGACCAGCTGCAGCGTCATGGACGGGTAGCGCAGCGTGTGCTTGAAGTCGCGCCGCAGCATCGTCGCCGAGTCGGCGACGGCGTAGGTGAGGGTGCTCATCGTGCGGTTTCCTTCTGGTTGTCGGGCTGGCCGGTGAGGGCCAGGAAGACGTCGTCGAGGTCGGGGGTGTGGATCGACAACCCGTCGGCCTCGACCGCGGCGTTGTCGAGCCGGTCGAGCAGGGCGCGCAGCGACTTGACGCTGCCGTCGCTCGGGACCTGCAGGGTGAGCGCGTCGTCGTCGCGCACCGCCGACCCGAGCGTGCGGGCGGCCGCCTCGAGCCCGTCCGCGTAGGCGAACCGCAGGCTGACGTGACCGCCGGGGATGCGGCGCTTGAGCTCGTCCGCGGTGCCCTCGGCGACCAGCCTGCCGTGGTCCAGGAGCGCGATCCGGCCGGCGAGCTCGTCGGCCTCCTCGAGGTACTGCGTGGTCAGCAGGATCGTGACGCCGCCGGCCACGAGGTCGCGGATGGTCTGCCACATGCCGCGGCGGCTGCGCGGGTCCAGGCCGGCGGTCGGCTCGTCGAGGAAGACGATGCGGGGGTCGCCGACCAGGGTCATCGCCAGGTCCAGCCGCCGCCGCATCCCGCCGGAGTAGGTCACGGCCGGCTTCTTGGTCGCCTCGACCAGGTCGAACTGTTCGAGCAGCTCGGCGGCCCGCCGCCGGCCCTCGCGCCGGCCCAGGTGGCGCAGGTCCGCCATCAGCAGCAGGTTCTCCTCGCCGGTGAGCAGGTTGTCGACCGCGGAGAACTGGCCGGTGACGCCGATCGCGGCCCGCACCGGATCCGGATCCCGGGCCACGTCGTGGCCCGCGACGCGCACCTCGCCGCCGTCGGCGCCGATCAACGTCGACAGGATCTGCACCGTGGTGGTCTTGCCGGCGCCGTTGGGGCCGAGCAGCGCGAAGACGCTGCCCTCGGGGACGTCGAGGTCGATGCCGTCGAGCACGGCCTTGTCGCCGAAGGACTTGCGCAGCCCGGTTGCCCGGATCGCGGGTTGGGGTGGGGTGGTGGTCATACTCCCTCGCCTCGTCTGGTAACCGTGGCCCTGGTGGCCCCGACCTCGCCGAGCGTGCACGCCGCGGGGATCACCACGGTTTCACCGCGGTTTCAGGTGCTCCGGCGCCACCAGCCTGGTCTTGCCGACAAAGCCCTCTCGTAAGGAGTTGGGGTGTAAGAGGCTGGTGGGGTGCGGTGTTGGACAAGGCAAGAGGTAGGTTGGCCTGCGCAACCACACGAGGAGCGGCCGGTGAGAGCCGTGCGGGATGAGGTCGGGGCCGGCGTCGGCAGGTTCGAGGCGCTGTTCAGGGGCCGCTACGGTGAGCTGTACGCCCTCTGCTACCGGCTGCTCGGCGACCACGGCGAGGCGGAGGACGTCGTCCAGGAGGCGTTCCTGAAGCTCGACGGGCACCGGGTGCTCGACCGGCCGGACGAGGAGGTCGCGGCGTGGCTGCGCCGCGTCTGCCTGAACGCCACCTACAACCGGCTGCGGGGCCAGCGCCGCGCGACGGCGCGGCTGGACCGTGCCGGCCGGCTCGAACGGGTCGACGACGAGGCCGGCGACGGTGGCGGTCCGCTGCTGGACGTGCTCCGCGACGAGCAGCAGCGGGCCGTGCGCCAGGCCCTCGCCGCCCTGCCGGAACGGCAGCGCGCCTGCCTGCTGCTGCGCCATGCCGGCTTCTCCTACGCGGAGATCGCCGCAACCCTCGACCTGGCCGTCGGCTCGGTCGGGGTGCTGCTCGCCCGGGGGGAGCGGACCTTCCGTGACGCCTACCTCGCCCGCGACGACACCGATCCGGGAGCCTACGATGCCCTGCCCTGACCTTGGTGCGCTGCGCGCGTCCCTTGACGACGCCCCCAGCAGCACCCCGGCGCCGCTGCACGACCACGCGCAGGGTTGCGCCTCCTGTCGTGACGTCCTCGCCGAGCTGCGGCGCAACGCCGAACTGGCCGCGCCGGCGATCGCCCTGACCAGTCCCGACAACGCCCTGTCGTCCGCCGCGGTGGAGGCCGCACTCGCCCGCCTCGAGCAGCGCCGGGCTCGCCTGCTCGCGGCCCGGAGGGCCACCGCTGCCGACGCCGGCGACACCGGTGGACGCGCCGGGGACGCGCCGGGGACGGTGGCCCCAGCGCCGCGCCGCGCGCGCCTTGCCAGGCTGAGCACCATGACGCGCGCAGTCGCCGCGGCGCTGGTCGCGGTCGTGGTGCTGACCGGACTGGTCGCCACGCCCGGCGGCAGGGCCGCCGCGGCGGGCTTCCTCGCCCAGTTCCGCAGCGAGCGTTTCGCGGTCATCTCGCTCAACCGCAACCAGTTGGTGCAGCTCAACGCGGTCATGTCGCAGTTGGTCGAGACCGGCGTGTTCACCGGCGACCAGGGCGAGCTGGACCGCATGGCCCAGCCGACAGCCGTGCGCGACCTTGCCGAGGCGAGCCGGCTCGCCGGTTTCCAGGTCGACACGGTCAGCCGTGCGGCCATGCCGCGTGGTGTCGCCGCGACCCCCGAACGGGTCCTTGCGAGCAGTCCCCGTACCGTCCGCGTCACCCTCGACCGTGACCGGGCCATCGCCTACTTCCGGCGCAACGGCCGGTCAGGCGCCAAGATCCCGCCGCGGTTCGACGGCGCCCGGCTGATCGTCCACGTCCCCGGGATCGTCGTGCAGGAGTTCGCGGGAGGTGACGGTGCGCCGCGGCTGCTGGTCGGCAAGGCCGGCACGATCGGCCTGGACGCCCAGGGCGGCGCCAGCCTCGAGGAGCTCCGCGAGCTGGTGCTGCGCCTGCCCGGCCTGCCGGGCGGGACCGTCGCGCAGCTCCGCAGCATCGGCGACTGGCGCACCACCCTGCCGCTGCCTGTCCCCACCGACCAGGCACGCTGGCAGCACGCGACCGTCGCCGGCACCGAGGCGTTCAGCTTCGCGGACCCGGCGGGTAAGCTGCACGCGCTGCTGTGGCAGCGCGGCGGGCAGATCTGGGGAGTGGCCGGCGTGATCGGTGCTGACGAGGCACTCGATGTCGCGAACAGCCTCCGCTGAGCTGGCGGAATCCACCGCCGGGACCGGGCGACCGGTCCCGGCGGTCGCCACGTCCGCCCTCCACAAGGCGTTCGGCCGGCGGGTGGCTCTCCACGACCTGACCCTCGAGGTCGGCGCCGGGGAGGTCTTCGGCTTCCTCGGTCCCAACGGCGCCGGCAAGACCACCGCCATGAAGATCCTGCTCGGGCTGGTCCACCCCAGCGGCGGGCGGGCGCTGGTGCTCGGCCGGCCGCCGACCGAGCCGGCCGCCCGCCGCCGCGTCGGCTACCTCCCTGAGCACTTCCGCTTCCAGGAGTGGGCCACAGGCGTCGAGCTGCTCGACTTTCACGGCCGCCTGAGCGGGCTCGGCACCGCCGAGCGGAGCGAGCGCATCCCCGAGGTGCTGGAGCGCGTGGGGCTCGCCGGCCGCGGTGGTGAGCGCGTGCGCCGCTACTCCAAGGGAATGACCCAGCGGCTCGGGCTCGCCCTCGCGCTGCTGCACCGGCCCGACCTGGTCCTGCTCGACGAGCCGACCTCCGCCCTCGACCCGGTTGGCCGCCGCGACGTGCGCGGGCTGGTCAGGGAGCTGGCCGCCACCGGGGTCACGGTGTTCCTCAACTCCCACCTGCTCACCGAGGTGGAGGCGGTGTGCGACCGGGTGGCCATCGTCAACCAGGGCCGGGTGGTCGCGAGCGGGCCGCTCGACGAGCTGGCCGGGGCCGTGACCCAGCTCCGGCTCCTGCTCGACCGCGTCGACGCCCACCTGCTCGCGCTGGTGGGCCGGTACGGGGAGGTCGCACGGGTCGAGGGCACCGCCGTCACCCTGGAGGTCGACGCCTTCGACGTCGCGCCCGACCTGGCCGCGGTCCTGGTTGGGTCGGGCTACCGGCTGTACGGGCTGGTCCCGGTGCAGCGCTCGCTGGAGGACGTGTTCGTGGACCTGGTCGGGCCGGTGCAGGAGCGGTGAACGTGCTGGTCGTCGCCCGCTGGACGGTGCTGGAGGCCCGACGCCGCAGGCTGCTCCTCGCCGGTGTCGTGCTCAGCGTCGCGTTCGTCGCCCTGTTCGCGCTCGCGTTCACCCTCCTATACCACACCCAGCAGCGGGACCTGCTCAACGGCGACGCGACCCCAACCGGCCCGTCCGGCGTCGCGCTGGCCCCGCGCGAGGCGCTCCTGTTCCTGTCGACCATCCTGGTCGTGCTCGGGCTGTACGGGGTCCAGTTCCTCGCCGCGCTGCTGGCGCTGTTCCTCGGTGTCGCCTCGGTCTCGCCGGAGGTCGACTCCGGCGCGCTCCACGCCGTGCTCGCCCGCCCCCTCGGGCGCCTGGACTACCTGCTCGGCCGCTTCCTTGCCCTTGCGGGCCTGCTCACCGCCTACGTGGTGGTGATGAGCGGCGCGCTGCTGCTGACCGCCCGGGTCGTCGCCGGCTACCGGGCCGGCGACAGCACCCGGGTGGTGGGCCTCATGATCCTCCAGGTGCTCGTCCTGCTCGCCGTGAGCCTGCTCGGCAGCACCGTCCTGCCGACGCTCGCCAACGGGGTCGTCATGCTGGCGCTGTTCGGACTCGCGTGGCTTGGGGGGATCATCGAGTTCATCGGCACGATCCCTCCGGGCAACGACCTGATGGCGAACCTTGGCACTGCGGTGAGCCTGCTGCTGCCGGCCGACGCGGTCTGGCGCGGGGCTTCCTACCACCTGATGCCGCCGAGCCTCTTGGCCGCCGGCTCGTTGGTGAGCCAAGGGGGCCCAGTGCTGCCGTTCGCGTCCACCACCCCGATCGCGCCGGCCATGCTGACCTGGGCGCTCGCCTACCCGGCAGCCTGCATGGCCCTCGCCGTGGCGGCCTTCCGGCGCCGCGACCTGTGAGTGGCCGCCAGCCTAGTACCGAGCCCGACAAGGTTTGCCCGGTTGACGCCGAGCACCATCTGCTCCTGACCTGCAGCGATCCGGGATCCCAAGAGGCGTCGACCGGGCAAACCCAAATTGGCGAGGTCCTAGAATTAGGGCTTCACGGTATTTGTCTCAGTAGAAGAGAATACGTCGCATGGGCGAGACCGTGGCATCGGCTCCCGACGTGGCCGCGCCAAGCTCGGCGAGCTACGACGCGTTCATCTCGTACAGCCACGCCGCGGACGGGGAGCTCGCCCCGGCGCTGCAGGCAGGGCTGCAGTCCCTGGGCAAGCCCTGGTACCGCCGGCGGGCACTGCGCGTGTTCCGCGACAAGACGAGCCTCTCGGCAACGCCCGAGCTGTGGCCGACGATCGAGCGCGCACTCGCCGGATCGCGCTACTTCGTGCTGCTGGCGTCGCCCGAGGCGGCACGGTCACGCTGGGTGGACCAGGAGGTCGACTGGTGGCGGACCCACCGGTCCGCCGCGACGGTGTTCATCGGGCTCACCGCCGGGGACCTGGCCTGGGACGACGCCCAGCAGGCCTTCGACCCGGCCCGGACGACCGCCCTGCCGCCGTCGGCGCTGGGCTGGCTGCCGCGTGAGCCGCTCTGGGTCGACCTGAGATGGGCGCGTCAGGCGAGGCACGTCTCACTGCGCAACCCGGGGTTCCGCGAGTGCGTCGCCGACCTCGCCGCCCCCGTCCGCGGCCTGCCCAAGGACGAGCTGATCGGGGAGGACATCCGCCAGCACCGGCGCGCACTGAACCTCGCCAGGGCCGCGAGCGTGCTGCTGGCGCTGCTCACCACGGTCGCGGTGGTCGCCGCCGCCGTGGCCGTCGGCCAACGCAACTGTGAGACTGCGGCGGCGGTCTGGAGGGATCGCTGTCAGGATCGGCACTGGTACCGCGGCATGACTCCCAACGCAACTGACGCCCTGATGGGCTGCCTTGGCACTGAACTGTCTGCCGTGGTGCCGGCGCC
>WNGE01001580.1_pt1 | contig 28713 bp, 13 predicted proteins | sample 5400651 | NCBI WGS metagenome assembly WNGE01 (sample SAMN13153370, study PRJNA577476) | soil metagenome | isolation source: 60 cm soil or saprolite under grassland replicate 2 | place: USA:California | collected 2016-06-15 | reverse complement strand
CAGCCCGGCTGGGGGATCGAAGTGGATGTCGTGGCAGGCGGCCGACAGCGGGCAGTCGTAGAGCCCGGCCCAGACCTCGGCGAGCGGGTCGGGGACAGGACGAGCGACCGGCAGGTCTCGGACCACTCAGGCCGCCCTCGCCGCGTCGGGATCATCGTTGGGACGGCCGCCGAGTCTCATCACGTCATCACCGCTGCCCGTCGTTGCTTGTCGGCTGCTCGATCCAACCACGCCCTGGCCCGAGCGTATCGCATCCTGTCGCTTCCTGTCGCTTCCGCGGTGACGGCTGGCCCGGCGGTGGGCGGGCGCCGCAGGCTGGGAGGCCGCGTCCGGCGGCGTGGTGGACGAGGAAGGAGCACAGCCCAGCGGCCAGCAGGTGTAACGAGCCTTGCGTGGCACTCAGCGTCATCATCCGTCGGTTCGACGCGGCAGTTCACTGGCGCAATACGGTCGAGCAGGCCGCCGATGGCTGGAAGTGGTATAGCGCACATACGAGGGTGTCGGACCAGGCGGCGGAGCTTTGTGTCTGCGTTCCTGCTGGTTGCAGGGGTGCGCTGGCGCGATTGCCAGGGCGTTTCTCCATCTCAACCCTGCATCTCGGCGTTTGAACACGAATAGCAGCACTGGCTCGAGCGAGGAGGCGTTGGATGTGGGCGATCGCGAGCCGGAGGTTCCGGCCCGGGTCTGGTTGGCCGCGTCGGAGCTTGGCGTTCCGGGGCGACGAGCATGTCGTAGAGAACGGGCCGCGTCTGTGCTTCCCGGCGTGCGCCGCCATCGCGGCAGAGCCACCGTTTGACCAGATGATTCCGCAGGAATCGCTGGTCGGGGCGACCGAGCAAATCCGTCTTCGTGAAGATGAGGGATCGGTCAGGTCGCGCGCGATAAGGCTCGTGGGAGAGGCGATGGCGAGGCCATCAGCCGCAGTCCTGCACTGTTGAGCCAGCTGGACCGACACCACGGCGGCGGACATGGCTGCGTCGCCTCGTCTGGACTGCCAGAGTGTCGGACACGATCATTTCCGCGTGCTCCTCGGGGCCGGATCCGAAGCCGTCGACTGGCCCGCAGCAAGGACCGAAGCGGGTCGGGACCGCTTCGATAGGGATTTGGAGAATCAACCACCGCTTGTTGCCCGGTCTGCGGATCGTCAGGTCGCGTCGCGCCACCCAACGAGGCGCTCTCTGAGGGCACGGGCGGTCGACTCGGGGTCGGCGAGGCGACGGGTTATCACCTTGGTGGCGAGGCTAGGGGGGAGACACTCGGAGAACTTGAGGCCGTCGACTGCTTCAGCGGTCAGCCACGGGGTCAGATCGATCGACTCCTCCGTTGCATCCGAGACGGCTTGGCGGAGCTGCTCCAGCGTGGCGCTAGGGTCGAGGGTGACGGTGAGGTCGTCGATGGCGGCGACATCCTGTCGCAAGTGGGCGGCGGCTCGGGCGAGCCAGAGGTTGGCTCGCCATCCGGCGAAGGTCCACCAGCGGGTACGCCCACATCCATCGCTTACGAGCGCGGTGGCGTCGGACCGCACCCAGGGATGCTCGGAGCGGAGCTGCGCCAACTGCGCACTGCCTCGCTGGCTGAGGACCACCCCTGCGGGGTCGGACCCCAGCAGCACCTGGCGTATGCCGCGTGCGCTGACGGCGCCGAGGGGTTGGGCGCTCCCGGACCAGCGGGCTACCCCCGGGGCGTCGGTCGGCTCGACCTGAACGACCCGCCGACCCCAATCCACCTGCATGATGGCCCAACTACGGCCGGCAAGGACAAGCACGCCAGCGCCTTCGCCAGCGAGTCCGGCCGGGCGGACCATGAGCGTTTCGTCGGGAACCAGGCCGATCTCCTCTCGGCCGTGGCGGACGCTGAACACCGGCGGTGCGGTGAACACCGACAGCAGCTCCATGAAGTGCTGGCGGCCCAGGGCCGCCTCGGCCGGTCCGCCGACGCCGAGGATGCCGCCGTCGTCCACGAGGAACCCCGCGGCGATCAAGTAGTCGGTGATGGTCGCGGCGGCAGCGGCGGCGTCGGGCCCCAGCACGAACGGCTCGCCGAGCCATTCCGTCCACAGCCTCCGGCCGACGCCGCTCTCCTGGAGGGAGAGCGCCAGCAGTTGCTGGGCGACGAGATGGAGCGGGGCGGGCGGCGGGATGATCGGCTCGACGTAGCCCTCGGCCCAGCGAAGCAACACCGCGGCGGCGCGCAGCATGGCGTCGTCGCTTGTTGCGAGAACAAGCGCGTGGCGGGCGGTGTTGGAACGGCGGCCGGTGCGCCCGAGGCGTTGGAGGAACGCGGCGACGGTGGACGGGGCGTCGATCTGGATGACCCGGTCGAGGTCGCCGACGTCGATGCCGAGCTCCAGGGTGGAGGTGGCGACGATGACGCAGTCGCGCTCCTCGGCGAAGGCTTGCTCGGCGGCTCGTCGCTGTCCGGCACCCAGGGATCCGTGGGACACGAACGTCGTCACGTCGTGGTCTCGCAGGGCGAGGGCGAGCTGCTCGGCTCGGGCGCGGCTGTCGATGAACACCAGGCGCTTGTCGCCCCGGTGCAGGCGGGAGATCACCAGCGCGGCGTTGGCCAGGCTGCCCACATAGTCCAGGGTGACATCAGCGCCCGGCCCCGGTTCGGCCGGAGGATAGACGACCCGGGCCGGCCGGTGGCAGGTGGCGGTGAGCCAGGCGAGCAGCTCGCCGGGGTTGCCGAGGGTGGCGGACAGGGCGATGCGCTGCACCTCCCGCCCCGCCAGGCGGGTGATCCGCTCCAGGACGGTGAGCAGATGCCAGCCGCGGTCATCGCCGGCGAAGGCGTGGACCTCGTCCACCACGACCGCTTGGACGTCAGCAAGCCACCGCTCGTGCGGGACGCGCGTCGACACCAGCATCGCTTCGAGCGACTCGGGGGTGGTGAGCAGCATGTCAGGCGGCTCGGCGAGGAGCCGGTTCCGTTGCGGCTGGCCGATGTCGCCGTGCCAAAGCCCGACCCGACGGCCGACGAGCTGCCCGTAGCGTTCCAGGCGCTGGTGGAGGTTGTTGAGCAGCGCTCGCAGCGGGCAGACATACAAGACCGATAGGCCCCGCCAGTCCTCGGAGAGCATCCGCGACAGCAGCGGCAGTACCGCGGCTTCGGTCTTGCCACCGGCGGTGGGGGCCGTGGCGATCAGGTGCTCCCCGGCCAGGATCGGTTCGATGGTGGCGGTCTGGAGGGCTCGCAGCGTCCGCCAGCCGAGGCTGTTGACCACGTGATGCTGGATGGCCGGGTGGAGGAGGTCGAACCGCGCGGCCGGGACCGGGTCGGCCATGGCTAGAGGTCCAGATCGATCTCGTCGACCGACGCCGCCGCCCGGGCGTTGCGTTCGACGGTCGTGAGCTCGCTGTCGACGATGGTGAGCCGATAGTCGCGGCGAGGGTTGAAGTCGGGGAACTGGTCGACACGGTCCAGGACGTCGCCGATGAGCTTCTTCAGGAAGACCCGAGGGGCGACGCCGACCCGGCCGCCGAGGTCACCGGTGACCGCCTTGGCGAGCAGCGCGATGTAGTCGTCATCGCACAGCGTGCGGATGCGGGTGGGGTCGGCGGCGCCCTCGGCATATAGGTCGCGGATGCGGCGGCCGACCTCGCCGAGACCCTCGACGGTGAACCCCGCGAGGCGGAGCTGGACCGCCTGCGGGCTGTCAAAGCGGGCGTGGGTGGTGAAGTCGGTGTGGAGCCGCTGGGCGAGCGGTGCCAGCCGTTGGGCGCCCTGGGGCCCGTCGAAGAAGGCTGGCGTGCCGGTGATGACCAGGTACAGGCCGGGGAAGCGGCCAAGGTCGACCTCGTCGATGAGCTGTCGCAGTGCGTTGAGGGCTCGGTCCCGCGCGTCCGAGCGGATTCGCTGGAGGGTCTCGACCTCGTCGAGGACGAAGACCAGGCCGGCATAGCCGGCGCCACGCAGGATCGTGAGGAGCCCGGCGAGGAACGCCAGGGCGGCGTCGTGGTCGAGGTCGCCGCGGATTCCGGCGGCGCGCTTGACGGAGGCGGCGACGTGGGGTTGGCCGCCCAGCCAGGCCAGCAGCCCTTCGGCGCGGGCGTTGTCGTCGTCGGCGAGGGCTCGCCGGTAGCCGCGAAGGACGGCGGCGAGCGCTGGGGCGCGGGTGGCCACCGCGCCGAGGCGCTGCTCGGCGAGGGTGTCGGTGGCCTCTAGGACCGCTTCGGCGTTGCCGGCAGGGGCGGTTCCGGCGGCCACGACGTCTTCGTGGAGCGCGAAGAACCACGAGTCCACCACCGCCCGCAACGCACCGCCGGTGGTGTCAGCGGTGGTGAGCCGTTCGCAGAGCCGCCGGTACACGGCCTCGAGGTGGTGCAGGGGGGTCTCGCGCTCGCTGATTTGCACTTCGGCGGTGGCGAACCCCTGGGTGCGGGCCCGTTCGGCCAGCCAGCGGACCACGAACGTCTTCCCCGACCCGTATTCGCCGCGGACCGCCTTGAAGCCGGCACCGCCGGTGGCGACCATCGCCAGTTCGTCGTCGAAGGCGGCGGCGAACCGCTCGGTGCCCACGGCGAAGGCGTCCAGGCCCCGTTGTGGGACGGTGCCGCGCCGGAGCGCGTCGATGATCTCGCGGCGCCGCTGTGGCGAGATCATGACACGTCGACCTCGAACTGGAGGGCAAGTAGTTCCCGGTTGAGGGCCACCGTGCCATCGGCCCGCACGGCCAGTACCTCGGCGCCGTCCAAGTTCAGCAGGCGCTGCACCAGCGTGAGCGCCATACGCAGGGTGTCCTGCGGCTCCCCGGTGCGGGCCGACAGCGCGGCGAGTGGGATGGCGCCGCCGTTGGCGTCGATCAGGTGGAGGTAGCGGCGGAGCCGTTCGTCGGCCAGCGGGCGGGGCAGGCGGGCCCGCTGGCGGTTGGCGACGAACGCAGAGCTGGCGAGCAGGTCGTCCACCCAGCCGGCTCGACGAGTGACGGGTCGTCCGGCTGCCGACGGCTCGAACAATGCAGGCTGGTCGCTGACGTTCGCCTTGCGGGCCGGCCGCTTGGCCGGCGTCGGTGGCGGGCTCGTCACTGCAGTGTCGCCGGTCCACCAGGCAGGGGCGGCCAACGGTCGGTGCAGCCAGCGGTGGGGGAGGCGTCGGGCGAGGACCTCGACGGGGACGAGGACCTCTTGGGGGGTGGCGCCCCCGTGGTAGCCGTGCTTGGGGGTGCCGTAGCGGAGCAGTTCGTCGGTTGGCAGCACCACGCGCCCGCCGCCGAGTAGAACTCTGGGCCCGGCAATCTCGACCTCGTCCTCGCCCGCAGGTGGCGGGGCGGTCCGCCACCGCTCCCCTCCAGCGTCGCTGAGCGGCCGGTAGTGGGAGCGCCCGCCATCCAGGACGTGGCCGTGGTCGGCGGTCAGCACGATCGCGCGGCCGGCTTCGGCGGCGGCGTCCAGCAGCCACGACAGCGGTCGCAGGGAGACCAGGTCCCAGCCGACCCGCAGTTGGTCCCCTCGCGCCAAGTGGTCGTCGACGGCGTTGACCACGACCCCGACGACCCGCTGATCGGGGTCGGCGACCAGGCGGCGGACCTCGTCGGGCAAGGCCACGCCGCTGGACGCGACCAGATCGCCCTTGTGGAAGAGCACCGGCCGGCGCGTCGGCGACGACACCGCCCGCAGCGCCGGATGCGCGGCGAAGCCGGCGCGCTCCTCGGGTTGTCCCCCGACCAGCCGCTGCCCGCACAGTAGGGTCGTGCGGCTGGTCTCCGTCACCGTCGGCAGCACGGCCACACCCACCGGCCAGCCGTCCCGCTCGGGCGGTGCGGCGGGCGCCCACCCTTCGGCGAGCAGGTCCCCCAGCAGGACGTGGGCGACGGGCAGGCCCATGCCGTCGCAGACCACGAGCAGGACAGGCGCTGCCGCGGCCACTGGCGCAACCACCGTGGTCAGCAGTTGCTCGACCGGCGCCAGGCGTGGGTCGTCGAGCGGCTCGGAGCGGGACCAGCCGGCGAGCAGCTCGACGAACCGGGCGGTCACCTGGCGGCGTTGCTTGTCGGCGGCGTCGCAGAGTGTTGTATAGGCGGAGGCCAGTTCGGGCACCTGGTCGCCCTCGGCCAGAAGCTGGCGCGCCTGGTCGACCCAGGCGCCGTCGGCGGCGTATTCGGCGGCAGCCGCCGCGAACGTAGTTGGCACAGGGAGAGCTGGGAGCTGGAACCGGCGCAGCAGGCGGACGGCGGCCGCGGCCATCTCGACACGATGCGACCGGCGGGTTGCGTGCCGGTGCGTGCGTACTCGCTCGAGCGCGACCGTCGCGGCATCGGGGTCGCCAGCGGCGAGGCTGCGTCCAAGGACGGCGAGGCGCTCCTCGAAGCCGTGGGGGAGACTGTCGGAAAGGATCGCCAGTTCTGCGGCTCCAGCGTCGGTGAGGACCCGTTCGGCGGTGTCGAGCACCGCGGCCGGGTTGCCGTGGGCCTCCAGGGCTGCTTCGGCGGCGGCGCCCCACGACACGGCGGCGGGTTGGCCCAGACGGTCGCGGCCGAAGAGGTGCTCGAGCCGTGCGCGGGCAACGGTCTGGCGCTGGGCGAGGGCCGCGTCGTCGGCTTGGCTCCACAGCACCTGGGCGACCAGCCCGAGGGCCACGAGGTCGGTGTGGTGGCCGGTGGCCAGCAGGTCGACCATCACCCGAACTGGGCCGGCCGCACCTGCGGCCCATCGTTGGGCGACCCGTTCGCGCTGTTCAGGGGGGAGCGCCGCCAGCGCCGCCTGCACCTCGGCCCGGCCGCTGAGGCCCAGGATTGCGGGGATGCCGTCGGGCGGATCGGAGAGGCCGAGACGCGTCTGCTGCCAGACACGCCAGGCGAGGTCGATGTCGAGCACGCCGCCAAGCGGTTCCGGGTCGGGCCAGCCGCCCGCGGGAGCCAGCGCGATGAGGTCGTCGATCAGCCATCGCTCGGCAACGAGCTGAGGGTCGAGCACGGAGGCCCGGAACAGCGCAAGCACCGACCCGAACGGGTCGAGAGGGAGCACCTCGCCCTTCACCAACCGGGCACGGACATCCAAGCCGAGGTCTCCGCTGCTGCATGGGGTGAGCAGGACCAGCAGCTCCCCGGCATGCTGCTCCTGGTCCAGAAGCGCTTCCCGCACGGCCAGCGGCGAACGGCAGGGCACTACCCGCATCCGAGCGTCGGGGCCGTCCAGCACGTCAGGACCCGACCAGACCGGATCGGCATGCAACGCCAGGGCGCCGCGGCGGTCATCGGCCCGGCGGTTAGCGGCCACGAGCGCCCGGATCTGGGCGGCGTCAGCTCTGGGCATCGCCGTGCCACTCCGTTATCTGCCAGGTCAGATCGAGACGCGCCTCCGACCGCAGCCGCGCGCGGATCGCTGTGAGCTGCTCCTCCGCCATCGTCCGGTCGAACGTCCGGGGACGTGTAGGGGGCTCGTCGGCGGTGGGTTGGGGCTGAGCGACGCGGGTGGCGCGGGCGAGCAGGTCGGTGGCGGCGGCGGACGCCTCATGCAGCCGGCGGACCAGGGGGGCGGCGAGTTCGTCGGCCATGAGTCCCTGCACAAGGCGCTCCCGCAAGGCTTCGGCGGCTGCGCGCCACCGTGCCTCCAGCTCCCCGGCGGCGCGGATCAGGTCCCAGTTCGTCCGCTGGAGCTCTTCGGCCACCACGCTGGCCTGCACGATCGAGGTGCCCAGCGCCGCCGCTGTGGTGGCCACCTCGCAGGCGGCGAGCACGTCGGGGGCATGGTCGGGCCGGCGCCGCAGCTCCTCCACAAGGGCGACGGCCGCCTTGGCGGTGCGCAGCCGGTCTCCAGGCTCACCAATGCCCAGCCGGGCGTAGGCAGCTTCGATGCGTGGCACGAGGTCCCGCACCGCCTGGGCCCGGTCGGCGACGACGCCGCTATGGATCCGCTGGCCGAGGTCAGCGACAGTCGTCGCCGACAGCAACCTGCTGGTGGGCACCACACCCATGTCCGCCGCCCGCCGCAGCGCCTCCTCCCACACCTCGGGGCTGGGCAGCTCCTGCGCGCGCAGCTCCCACTCATCGCGGACACGGCCGATCTCGGGCTTACCAACAGGCTGGCCCGCGTCGAGCAACACTCGATTGGTCGCCGCGGCGACCAACAGGATCACCAGGTCGCCGACCTCGCGAGTCAGGCCACGCCGCTCGGTCGGCGAGTCCGGGCCATCGAGCCAGCGGCGCACCTGACCGACCGTCATCGTCGCCGTCGCAGCTTCAGCGCGGCGTCGTTCGACAAGGTCCTTCCAACTCTCCAAATCGGCGATGAAATGCGCCTGGTACATGGTGCCGAGCCTGAGAGGACCGGCAACCCGGGTGAGGACACGCCGCATCGGCGCCTCGACGTTCTCCAGACGGCCGTTGGGATGTTGGAGCGCCAGGTTGACCTGCGCGAGGGTGTGGGTCAGATCAGCCCGGGAGACCAGCTCGGTGAACTCCGGATGCTTCGGGTAGCGATGGCGGAGCAGTCGGTCGGCGAGGCTCTCCAGGCAGGCTCGCAGCGAGGTGCCCACCGGCGGCTGGAGCGGCAGGCTGGGGTCGAGCGCCAGGAACTGGTCTCCCAACGGGAGGCGATCCTCGACCAGGCCTGGCTGGACCGGGTCGACGCCGTACGCCTGGCGCAGCGCGGCGATGGTGCGTTCCCGCACGGCGAACCGCTCGTTGGCCAACTGGGTCCGGGCAGCCGGCCGGTCACTGGGGGACAAGTGCGACGCCAGCCGGTCGAAGGTGTCGCCGGTCAGGATGTAGTCAAGGCGCACCAGCTTGCCGAGCAATTGCAGCGAGGCGCCGGTGAGGAAGTTCGGCAGCCACACCGCCGTCCACTCAGGGGGCCGGTCCCGCCGGTAGTCCAAGACCCGCCCGCGGTCGTCTGAGGGCGAGAACGGGTCGATATCCCACGGGTAGTCGATGATGAGCTTGGGCTGCTCGCCCGCCCGCAGCATCTCGTCGGGCAGCTCGGCCGGGTCACGCACATTCGCGAAGACGACCGCCAGCTTCCGTCGTGTGCCCCGCCAGGTGACCTCGACCCACGGTTCCAGGCTGGTGGCGTCCTTGACCTGGAGCGACTCGGCCAGCAGCTCCCGCACCCGCCGTCGTCGCTCCCCGTCGGTGTCGACGACCCGGGCCGCCTCCAGGATCGGCCCGGTGTCGATCCCCGACAAGACGACCGAGACGGTCGGGTCCTGCTCGTCTTCGCCAACACGCAGCTCGCCGACCTCCGCCTGCCACCGTCGCAGCTTATCCAGGACCTGCTGGCGTTCCGTGCCGGGGATGAACGCCCGCACGATCCCCGAGTTGAGGGCTGTCAGGCGGCTCACCGTCAGCGCCCGCAGCGGGCCAACCTCCGGCACCAGCGCAGCCACCAGCAGCGACTTCACCAGCCGTGCATCGGTCACGTACGGGTGCTCCGGAGCCACCAGCTCCGCCTCGTCCTCCGACAGGTTGTGCTCGCGGAGCAGCATGGGTTGGAACCGTCGCGTCCACAGCCGCCGCGCCTGGGCGAACTGGGCACGCATCACCTCGGTGAGCGGCTCATCACCGGCGTTGATCGCATCCCACAGGTCCCCGAGGGGGACGAGCTGGCCGAGCTCCAGGTGGTCGCGACCCTCGACCAGGAGCTGCAGCATCACCTTGAGCGCCGTGCGCTCGCGCTGCATCGCGCCCGACAGCGCCACCAGCGCGTCGACCAGCGCCGGGCTGAACGGGTACAGCCGCCGGAACGCGGCCAGGTCCCCGGTGTCGGTGAGCAGCACGTCACGCTCCTGGCGCTCCTCCAGCTCGCGCCGCACCTTCTCGAAGGCGTCGTCGAGCTGCTGGCGGGCCTGCTCGGTCCTGGGCCGCAGCAGCCGCCGCTCGGCGATGGCCGGCAGGTTGCGGTCCTCCAGGGTGATCGTGTCGAACCGTCCCTCGGAGTGGCGCAGGATGTCGATGGCGCTGAGCGACTGCGCGCCGGGCACGTGCTCACCGACCAGCTCGCGCAGGTCCCGCTGGCGGGCGATAAAGCTCACGATCGGCGCCGGCCTCGCGGCAACATCCGCCTCGACGAGCTTAACGATCTTGGCGCCCTCGCGGCTGACGAACGCCACGTCGCTCATCCGAGCCGCCAGCCACAGGACCAGCTCGTCCAGGAACAAGATCACCGCGTCGTAGCCGAGCCCCTTGGCGTGGCGACTGATCGCGTCCAGCCCCGCATCGAACGGCACGAACCCTTCGGCGGTGGCACGCGCCTGGCCCGGCAGCGCCCGATAGTGGGTGCGGAGCAACGCGCCGACCAGCTGGTCACGTTCGCTCGACCCGGGCGGGGCGGCCAGGGCAGCCTCGAAACGGGCCGCGTCCCAGCCCGCCCCGTACTCGCCCCACTCGTCGGCCGCCTCGCCCTCCGACAGCACACGGAAGAACACCTCGTCACCAAGGTCCCGACGCTTGAAGCGAGCGTCGTCGAGGATCCCGTCGGCGACGTAGACCGGGGGCAGCAGGGCCTGTGGATGGAGCGCGCGGATGTGCTCGACATAGCCGCCGAGGACCTCCTGCTCCATCGAGCTCTTCCCCACGAAGTGGTAGGGGACGAGCAGGAACCGTTTGCCGTCGATGCGGTTGGCGTACCTGGCCACGACCGGTGCCAGCTCAGGGATCGAGCGGGCCGCCGGGTCGCCCTGCAGCAGCAGGTGCAGCACCGCCATCATCGCGGTCTTCCCGGCGCCGAACGAGGCATGAAGATAGGTCGACTTCGACCGGTTGTCACTGATCGCGGTGGCCACCAGCGACAGCGCCCGGTCGAAGCACTGCACGAGCTGGTTGGTGACCACGTAGTCGCGCACCGTCTCCGCCGGGTCGCCGATCGCCGTCGCCAGGCTGATCACGAAATCCGACTTATGGACCTGCTCCGGGATCTCGATGAGGTCGGAGAGAAGCGTCATCGACGGACCCGCCTCCTTCGTGTGGTCCTCTCCGGCCGCCAGCCGCCCAGATCATCAGCGGTCAGGTGCAGCGCCCGCAGCTCGGCGTCCAGCAAAGCGGCGATCTGCGACCCGGGCCGGTCCAGAGCTGGATCAGAATTGGGGTCGTCGTACCACTGCTTCAACCACGGCACCAGCTCCGCCAGCCCGGCCAGCAGCGGCCTCAGATGCTTACGGTCACGGCCGTCCCGCTTGGCCTGCAAATACCAGGTCGCCAGCGCCCGCGCCCGCGCCAAGTGGTCCCAGCCCGCCCAGCCAACTACCAGCGACGGGTCCGTCTCCCGCTCGGCACCCGGGTAGGAGATAAACCGCTCCTTCGGCACGTCCAGCTTCCCGCGGTGCTCCCACGCCACCCCCTGGAAATCTGGTTTGGTGTACTTCGGCGGCACCGGGATCGTCCCGACGTCCTCGCCCGCATCCTCCCGCCGCTGCAGCTCCCACGTCTCCAGCCACTGCGCGTACTTCCGCATGCCCGAGTCGGTGTAGCGGAAGGCCGCCAGGTAGGGCACCGCCTCCGACTTCACCAGCTCTGCCACCAGCGCCGCGACGTCGATGTCCTCTCGACCCGCATACAACTGCGCCACCTGCATGAACTCACCGTCAGTACGCGCTTCCGCAGCTAACCGGGAGGTCGAGGTAAGCGCCGCCGGCTCCGGCCAGTAGCGCGACGACTCCAGCCGGTCGAGCAGCCAACCGCGCAGCGCCACCCTCACCTGCTCGTCCCACGGCTTGACCAACCACCGCCGCTTGTGCTCCGGCCGCTCGATCAACCTGATATTGCGATCCGACTCGATCAATTCGATGCGGCGCCGGACGAGCCGTTTGTAGGATTCCGACCAATGGGCTGGCAGCTCGGTGATCGGTGTCGATCCGTGGCGAGCGAACCACGACGACTCCTCCTCGCCCGCTGCCATCCGGCGTGCCAGCACGATCTCGAACGCCCGCTCACCGAGTTGCAGCGGCGGTTCCGGCTCGTCACCCGTCGTGAGGTCGTCATTGACTAGGCCGTAGAGCCGATATACTTCCCAGTCAAGCCGCTCCTGGGCCGCGATCATCTGCGCCCGGACCTCCTGATAGCACTGCTTGGCATTCACCGTCCGGGCGGGAGTTGGCGTCTCCCCGTCTGCAAGCGCGGTCGGTGCCAGCGATGCCAGTTCGCCGGCCAGTTGGTCAAGCGTTGTGGCGGTGGCGGCCTCGAGTGACTCTGGCAATGGGAACGCCCGAAGCTTCGTCCCATCGTGCTCGAAGAACCGTTCCCACGCTTCGTCCACGATGCCGCCGCCGGTACCCCGGTTGCCCTTGTCGTGGAATGTCTGCTGCATCCAAAAGCAGGCAGTCGAGCTGTTGAGAGCGCCTAGTAATTCGATGTGGCGCCGCTCATCCACTCCAGCAGGCAGCTTTATCACCGGAGCGGATCGATTGAACACCTTTCCACCGCGGTCGAGCACGAAGTGATTGTGCGAAGCGACGAAAGCGAACACAATTGACAATGGTGTGTGGAAGCGTCCCCGGAAGAACATTGAGTACTCCCACCAGTTCAGTCCTCGTTCGAGTTGTGTCTTCCCGTAAGCGACCCGTTCGCTGAGTTGCACGCGCCATGGCCATAGGAATCGCTCGATGGCCGGCTCGCTCTCGGCACCGAGGGACTCTGGTTCGTACGGCCAGATTGAACCGGTGAGTTCCATGATGCGCCAGTCCCGGATCTCGTCGCCAGCAACGAGTGGCCGACAATGGCGTGGGCTCACGCCAGCACGTAATGCCGGACCCTGGCCGATACGGAAGGCGTCGTCCTCACGAGTTACAGCTCCGAACCCTATCTCGGAGACGACACTGCCAAGCTCTCTGGAGCTACGTCGATCGAGCAACTCCTTCAACTCCGCAGCGCCGCCGCCGCCAATGCTCCAGGGGTGCTTTGCCAGGCGCGCCCGTTCGAGGTCGACCACGCTTACGTACTCGCTGGACGAGCCCGGCTCATCGACCAACTCAACGATGCTCGACCACACCAACCCCTTCTCGGGATCTGCAGGGCGGCTTGGCTCGCCCCTGATTCCCATGACGGCTCGCACGGTCGATGCGATGGGCTGACGGTTGCGACCGAACAGGATCACTGTCGGGGTGCCATGGCTTGGGATATATGCGCCGCTGGTGTCGACGACATGGGTCAGGTCGTGGGTTGGTACCCACTCCTCGATGAGCTTCTTGCCGAACTCACGCTTCATGAACGAGTTGGTGGTGATCATGCCGACGAAGCCGGCCTGCTCGAGATTCCGGTCGGCGTAGCGGGCGAGTTGGAAGAAGCGTTCGGTGAACGGGACGCCGAGCGAGTACTGGCGGTGGCAGGTCTTGAACCTCGCTCGGTACAAGGTGTTGACTGCCGGATCTTTGACCGTGATGTACGGCGGGTTCCCGACCACGACGTGCCACGATCGAGACAGCAGCGCGCGAGCCTCCTCGATGTCCTCGGTGGCGTAGCCGTGAAGGGCCGCTGCGGCAACGTCGTCTCTGATGAAGCCGGGAAGGCGGCCGGGGGGGTCGCCGTGGAGGAGGGAGTCGCCGACGGCAATGTGGATGGGGTAGGCGGGGGCGTCGGCGAGGCGGGTGTCGCCGCCGGCTTTCAGGGCGGCGACGAGGAGGCGGAAGCGGGCGATGGCGGCGGCGAATGGGTTGAGGTCGACACCGGCGATGGCGTCGAGCGCGCGGGCTGCGAGGACGCGAGGGTTCGTCCCGGGCTCCTCGTCGTACCAGCGGTCGAACAGGCGGGCGAAGGCGCCCAGGAGGAAGTGGCCCGATCCGCAGGTGGGGTCGATGAGGGTGGTCTCTCGAAGGCCGAAGGCGGCGAAAGCGGGCTCGAGGGTGCGGTCGAGGATGAACTCCTCGACGAACTCGGGGGTCTGAAGAAGCGCGTAGGTTTTCTTGGCGTGCTCGGAGAGGTCCTGGTAGAGGTCGCCGAGGAAGCGGGTGTCCCACGCCGGATCCGTGAAATCGTGGCGGATCTCGCCGGTGTCGGGGTCCACGGCCTGGAAGCCCTGGACGAGCGACCGGGCGCCATCAGCGGAGGGGGCGAGGAGCCAGATGGGGTTGTGGTCGCCGAAGATCTCGCCGGTGGCTGGCAGGGCGCGGTAGCGGCGGAAGATCTCCCGGAGCCAGTGGCGGTCGTCGTGGGCGGGATGGGCCTGGACGTAGGCGGTGCGGTGGTCGATGGCGATGGCGCGCCGGCCGCCCGGGCCGGCGAGCAGCGGGTCGGGGACCAGGCCGTTGTCCTCGCAGAAGCGGACGAACACGCAGCCGAGCACCCAGGCGACGGCCACCAGTGCGTACAGGCCCTCCGCCCATTCGGCCTTGCTGAGCGCCGTGCGCTCGGCGGCTTTGGCGCCGGCGTACTCGGCGTCGACGACCGCGGCAGTCTCCGGGTCGCTGCCGGTCAGCCTTCGCAGGTCAGCGACCAGGCTGCGGACCAGGCCCCTGGAGTCGGCGAGCAGGGCGGCGGCGTCGATCACGTCAAGCCTCCTGAGACAGGGCTGGGATGGGTGCGGTGGAGGTTACGCAGCCAGGCATCTGATAGCGCGAAGTGCTCGGCCGAGGAGGTGACGGGAATGGCCTTGCCCTGCATGGTTGGGAGCGCGGCAGGATCGTCGGCGGGGACGAGCACCCACAGGGTCCGCAAGGTCTGGCCTGGCTCCGGCTGGCGGGTGACACGCTCGCGCAGCTCGTCGAGGAGGCCGAGGGCGTCGTAGCGAGCCAGCAGCCCCGGGTGGGTGAGCAGCACGTGGTCCGGGCCGTTGAGCAGCTCCGCCCGCACAGGGCCGAGCGCGTCGCGGACAACCATAAGGAGGCGGGCCCAGCGTTCCCCAGCGGGTCCTTCGGCGTCGGCGGCGAGGATGGCCTGCTCCCACTTGATGCCCTTGGCTTCGGCGTGGCGGCGGAGCGCCCGGATCACCACGGCATCCATGCTGAGAGGGGTGGCGCCGAGCTCGCTGAGGGCGGCGATGGCGCGCTGCTGCTGCGATGGGCGGACGGTGATGACAAGGAAGCCGCCGGCTTTGGCGTGGCGTTCCAGGCGGTCCTGGGCGATCTCGGCGGAGGCTCGGGCTTCGTCCGACACGTCGGCGGTCGTCCCGGTGCGGAACCGGCCTCCAGAGATGGTGACGCCCGTGGCTGCCGCAACGGCGGGCGGCGGCGGGACGCGGAAGCCGGGTGCAAGCGGGGCGCCGGTTGGGCCCGGGCCACCCGAGAACCATTCCAGGCCCACAGCCTCGCGCAGCAGTTGGTCAAGGGCAGGGCGTCCTGGAAGTGGTTGGGAGGCGGGAAACCGGGTCCACACCCGAGTGCGGATGTCGTTCTCCGAGAGCGTTCCCGTGCCGAGCAGGGCGGCGCGGGCGAGCCGCAGCGCCCGTGCGGCCGGGAGGCCCCTCGGGTACAGCTCGATCCGGCTGGACACCGCGGCGGTGGCCGATGCCGCCGCCGCCAGACGGGCGAGGCGGTGGTCGGACAGCGGCGGCAACCCCGTGGGTGCCGGAACCTGCCGGAGGCGCTGGAGCGCCACGGCCGGGCTGAGCAGCGGGTCGGCTGCCGCCAGTTGGTCGGCGACCACGCCGAGGCTGGCGGCGTAGTCAGCCAACTCCTCGGCGTCGAGGGCGTCGCTGCGGAGCGCGACCACGGCGGACGCTCCGCCGCCCAGGCGTCGCCAGGTGAAGCGGTTGGTGCTGCGGGCGGCCTCGGTCTCCAGCGCGGCGCGCAAGACGGCGCGGGCTCGCCGGAGCCGGTCGGTGCCGGTGGCGGTGGAGCCCCGCTGGGCGAGGAGGGCCAGGGCGACCTCGTCGGCGGGCAGGACCCCGCCAGCCCGCTCGAGGATCGATTCCAGGTCGCGGCGGACCTGGGTGATCGCTGGCTGCTTGCTCCAACGCATCCGGGCCCGCTCCAGCAGGCTGCCGTAGCCGGCCCGGTCGAGGCCGAACCGGGCCTTGACATCGGAAGGGCCAGGCCAGGCGGGTGGTGGTCGGTCGTTGGCCACCGACCCGTCGCCGTGCGGTAGGAGGAGTTGGGCTTGGTCAGCGGGCAGGCCGAGCAGCAGCTCCAGGGGCTCACGGTCGGCCTGGGCTTGAGTGGTGGTGGGCCTGGCGATGAGCTGGGCGGCGAGCCGGTCGATGCTGGCGGCCGGGTCGCCGGGCTCGGCGTCGAAGCGGGGTCGGAGCCGGCCGATCGCATCCAGCACCTCGCGGCGGACCCGGAGGCCGACACCGTGGGCGCGGTTCCATTCGGCGGTGGGGTAAGCGAGGAGTTGCTCGACGGTGCCGAGGCCCAAGCGCTCCAGCGCACTGGCCGCCGCACCGGAGAGGCCGAGCTCGGCGACGGGAGTGTCCAGGCCGGCGGCATCAGCGAGCCGCTCAAGGGTTGCTCTGTCGGCGGCCCGGTCCTCGTCGGTGGTGATCACCGGCCGGGCGGCGGCGGTGAACACGGCACGCCACGCCAGGCGCATTTGATCGGCGGTGTCGTAGCGGCTGGTCGGGCGGCGATGTAGTGCCTTGCCAAAGAAGTGGAGCAGACCGTCCCGCACCGACGGGTCCAGCAGCTCGACGTCGATGCGGGGCGCCTCGTCGTCGAGATGGAGCGGATCGGTGCGGTTGTCGCCCCACACCGGCCGAGTGCCGGTCGCCATCTCGTGGAGCGTGGCTGCCGCGGCGTAGCGGTCCGCCGCCGGATCCCACCGGTGCTCAGGCCGCTCGCTGAGGAACGGGTCCAGGTAGCCCGGTGTGCCGGCTCCAAGGCTGGTGTCGGGCGTCCGGGCCAGCGAGAAGTCGAACAGGACCAGGTGCAGGGACCGGTCGCCGCGACGGGGCCGGACGCCGAGGTTGTCGGGCTTGATGTCCCGGTGGGGGATGCCCTCGCTCTCGAGGTAAGCGACGATCTCGAGCAGGTCGTCGCCGAAGCGCTCCAGCAGGTCTAGGCCGAGACGGCCCTGGGCGGCGAGGCGGTCGGCCAGGGTCATGCCGAGCTTGTCCTCGGGGTCACCGGCAGGCGCCAGCCGCAGCGCCGTGCGCCCCCCGACCCGCTCGACGCCGGCGAGCTGGACGATCCCCGGGTGGCGGAGCTGCTCCAGGGCACGGGCCTCGTCCCGGAGCCGTTCGGCGTGCTGCTCGTCCTTGGCGACCTTGAGCACCTCGGGCTCCGAGCTGCCCGACCGGCGGCACAGCAGCGCCACCGCGGTCGACCCGCTCCCCAGCCTGCGCTCGACGTGCCAGCCGCCGTCGAGGATGTCGCCCTGATGGGCGGTGAGTGGGTCAGGCGCGGTGGTCGCGTCGGGCTCCGGCTCCGCAGGCTCGGGCGCGGTGAGCTTCTCCAGCGTCTCGTCGAGCAGATCGAGCAGCTCCCGCACGGTCGCTCGGCGGGCCGGCACAGGGTCGGTGGCGAAGGCGACCAGCGTCGCCAGATCGTCCGGCAGGCCGTCGACCGCGGCGTCGAGCGCCAAGCCCCGATGTGCCGCCAGCATCGCCTCGCGCTCGGTGAGGTCGCTGGCGGGAGGTTGCCCAGCCAGCAGGAGGAAGGCGAGCGCCCCAAGGGAGAACACGTCCATGGCCGTGCCGTCGGGGTTCTCGACGCTGAAGGCCTCGGGCGCCAGGTAGACCTGCTCTCCGGTATCGAGGCGTTCGACCAGGTCCGTACCGAGCGCCGATCCGCTCGTGTCGGTGGGATGGCGTGTGAGGCGTGTGGCCAACTCCCGGACGCCCGCCTGCCAGTGCCCGATCACCAGCCGCGGTGGGCCGCCGGTATCGCTGCATGGGCGGACCAGCACGCTCCTGGCAGTGAGGGCCCGATGGGTCACCTTGTGGGAATGCGCGTGGGCGATCGCCTCGCCGAGCTGGCGCACAAGCTCGATGCGGGCATCGAGGCTGAGACGGTCGACGCCTCCTGGAGCCCACAGATCAAGCCGCTCCTCCCCGTCGACCCGCTCGAAGAGCAGCGCAGGACCCCGTTCTGCCTGTACCAGATCAAGCGGCTGCGCGATGCCGTCGTGGCGGAGGTCCTGAACCACCCGGAACTCCCGTTCGGCCTGGCGGCGGAGGCGCTCTTCCTCCTCGGCGGTGGTGGCGGCGCCGGCCAGGTAGACACGCACCCGGCGGGTCACACCGATCCGGGGACGGGTGGCGATGAAGTCCTGCCAGCCGGGCCCCTCATCGAGGAGATCGTCGAGCTCCCAGTCGCCGGCCCGGCGGCCCCGATTCCAGGGGCGCAACCCGGCCTGGTCGAGTGCCTGGGCAAGCCTGGCTGACAGCGGCTTATTGACGGGATGCCCGCGAAGCCCAAGGGTGGTTGGGTCCTTTAACCCCGCCACGATACCGGGCAACCGCGCGGAGGCGGTGCGTGCCGGAGGTTGGGCGGCACCGGGCGGCACCGGGTCGGGGTCGCGGCCGCACACGGCCGTGCGGGCGATGTCTTGGAGGCGACAATTCAGCTCCGTCGAGGACAGGAACACCAGTGCCGTTACCCACGGTGGCTGCTCACCCTTGAACGCCGGCTGGCGGGCGAGGAGCGAGCGCAGCCGCTTCGCCTTCCTGTTGGCGAGGAGCAGGGGGTGGTCGAGCAGCATCCTGGAGCCGTTGGGGCGTTTCAGCCGCCAGCGCTGGCCGTCACCGGACAGTAAGCCCGGCCACGATTTGATCTCGACCAGAAAGAAACCACGGGGTGTGACGGCCAGTAGGTCGACCTCGTTGACCGAACCGTCCTCAGCGATGAACTCGACGTTGGTCCAAGCCCGGTAGGGCTCGTAGTTGGGAAACCGTGCTCGGACGAACGCGAGCGCTTCGCGCTCGTGGGGCCAGGGCGACGCCCCCTTCGTCCACAGCTGTGATTCCAATCGCTACCGTCCTAACAGACCGACCAGATCGCCAACCTTGTGCCCGTCCCACCGGCAACCGTGGCGGGCAGGCGACCAACACCCTTGAATGCTCGGCACTGTGCCGATCGTGCCAGATGACCGGGAACGCTCGTGGCCTACACGCCGGAGTAATCATCTCATTCGGCCCCGCAGCACCGGAATCTGAGCCCCCCAGAGGTGGCACGACGGCCCGACCTTACAAGGCGCTGTTGCGATGTGCCGATCACTGTGACGCGAGAGCCGGGACCTCGGTGCGCGTCCAGGCGCAGGTCCGCTGGGGATGGCGTCGGTGAGGCTTGCCACACGCTGTAGCTGCCCACGCCACCACGCAAGGCCGTTCCTGACCTGGGCAGCCTCGTCCGCACTGGCCGGCCGCGTGGCGAGACCCGAGCCCGCACCTGCCGCCTGACGTCGCCCGGATCAGCCACGTTGAGGAGCAGCCGGGCCGCGTCCTCCACCGAGAGCGCGCCATGCTGACCCGCTCGTCAAGCGCGGCCCAACCTGATCGGCGCTGATCCCAAGTTCACGCAGGGCAGATGCCTCGTCGGCGCGGACGACGTCGGCGGCCAGCCAGGCGCAGACCTCCGCCACCGGCACCCACTCTCGGCCACTCGTACAGGGCATCCTGGAGCCTGGAGCCGTCGAGCCAGCCACTGTGTTCCAACGCCGCTGCAAGGCATGCGCTTTCTGCGCGGCGTCCTCTGCCGCCATGGGTAGTTCCTTCCGATCAGGAAGTGAGTAGGTAACGTCCCTGGCAGCGTGTGGCGGAGGGCTCACTGACAAGCTCACAGTTGTCGGGTTCGGGCTGGCCGCCGGTGTTGGCGCTTGCGTACACCGCCGTGGCAGAGCGACCGCTCGACCGGATGATTCCGCAGGAATCGCTGAAGCGCCGCGCGCCCGCCGGATGCCACCGGTTCCACCTATGGCCGGCCACGAGGATTGCTGCCAGCGTTAGGGCACGGTCACCGGCTCGGCTTGAGGCGTTCAGCCCTGGCCGTGTGGGAACAACGGGCGAGCTGCCGCTACTGCGGTTGATGGCAGAGCTACCACGGCCTGGAGGGGGAGGGCCGCTCCCGCGCGCCTGGCCCACAAGGTACTGGCGTCACTCCGAGCCGAGCGGCCTCGGCGGGCTGAGTCTGGGCGAACAATCGATCACAGAGCTGGTGCCCAGCTGAGGGCCTGCGCTGTTCGCGGCTTCGAGCGAGGAACACTAGAATGACGGAATCTCAGGGCTGTAACTACACCGGTGTCATTCGGTGTCGGTGAGTTCCGCTGCTGTGGCCCGGGACACCAATACACAGGCAAGTAACGGGGGAGCTTCCGGTGGTCGTGATGCCGAGGTCAGGCAAGTGCCCAACTCGACGACCCTGATCCGGGTTAAGAGCCTGCTCATAGACGAGGGGCAACCCCGGCCGCTCCTGCTGCTGGGGGCCGGCGCGTCGGTGATGTCGGGCATCCCGACCGCAGACGACCTCGCCGACCAGATTGCCCGGCACGGCTACTGTGTGGCCCACAACCTGGCCCCTCGCGACCCATCAGTGGAGCGGAGCGACTGGGTGCAATGGCTTCGCACGCTTTCCTGGTACCAGGACGGATTGCCGCTGGAGAGGCGCTACCCGCTGTTTGTGGAGAAACTGCTTCAGCCGCGCGAGGAGCGCAAGCGCTTCTTCCAGCAGGCGATCCGAGTCCGCAGCACGAAGCCAAGCCGCGGCTACATCGAGCTGGCCGATCTGGTTGGCAAGGGCTGGATCCGCACGATCCCAACGACCAACTTCGACGACCTGGTCTACGTGGCATGCCGCGGCAACTTCGACGCTGCCTCGATCATGGCGATCAAGAGCCCCGACCATGCGCATCTCATCTCCAGTGACCCGGTCGATCCGCAGGTCATTAACCTGCATGGCTCGATCGAGTACTACACCGACTGCAACCTCGAGCAGGAGACCGAGCGGCTGTCACCAGCGTATGTGACGGCGCTCGCACCTCTGCTGAAGGATCACCCGCTTGTTGTGATCGGCTACCGCGGCGCTGAGCGGTCCGTCATGCAAGATCTGCTCATCGGCCGGGCCGAGGCTGCTGGCGCGTATCGCCACGGGATCTATTGGTGCGTCCGCGATCCCGCGGTCCCACTGCATGACCACGTCACAGGACTTGCCGAGCTGATCGGGAATAACTTCTTTCTCGTCCCGATCGAGGGCTTCGATGAGGCGATGGTCGAGCTGAACGATGGAGTGGGCCGCAGCGCCCGAGCTCCAGTACCGTCAGCGCCGACCCGCCCATCTGTTCCCGACCTTGCCCTCTCGTCGATCGGCCCAGACGACCTCGATTGGCGGCTGATCGAGCGGCGCCTGCCGCTGGTCGCCGGCCGGCTGGCGATGGATGTCCCTCCGGTGGTGTCGAGGGGCTGGCTGACGAGCACGCTTGTTCGCCTGCGTCTTGCGGTCCAGGAGGCCGGCACGCTTCGTCTGACCCGCGCCAGCGAGCTGCTGTTTTCCGCCCGGCAGCCCAGCCAGGTGGAATTCGTGTCGCAGCATCGCCGGCAGGTGCTCGCTGGCAACCTCTGCGAGCTTCTGCAGCAGACGACCGACTTGCTCACCGAGGTGAACGCTCCCTTCCGTCTGAAGGGACCCGTCTCCGAAGATGTCCGTCCCTACCCCCAGCTCGCCCTCAAGGAACTGCTGGTCAATGCCCTCGTCCACCAGGACCATACGTTGAGCGAGCCGGTTCGCGTCCACGTCGACGAGGGCCAGGTCGTCTTCGTCAGCCCAGGCAGCGTCATCCCAACCGTGGATGTGACCCAGCTCGGCAAGGTCGGCGTCAAGGGCTATCGGAACCCGCTGTTGGCAGGGTTCCTCTACGGCACGGGTGACATGGACAAGAAGGGCAGCGGCCTGATCGATGTCCGGCGCTGGTCGCAGGAGACCGGCGGCGATGCGACCTTCGAGACCAGCGATCAGCCCTCCTGGTTCCGCGCTGTTTTGACCGGCCGGCCGGAGCGGCCAGACCCAACCAGCCAGGTGGCTGAGCCGGCCGAGGGCTACGAGGTCTTCTACGCCAACGCGCTCCGTGTACGGCTGCCTCGGGGCGTGATCGACGTCGGGGCCTGCCCGGCATCCACCAGGCAGGAGATCTTCGAACGCCACCCTGGCGAGCAGACCGCGCCGTTCAAGCTTCAGGGTGGCGAGCTGCTGACCCTTGCCGACCTCACCGACCCGGCCAACCCCTTGCGTGCCGAGCTGTCGGGCACCCCCAAGCAGCTCGACCTCGAGGAGTTCTGCGCCGACCCGGATGACGAGCGTGTGGTCGTGGGGCTCCTCAACGAGACCCTCCGCCGCCACGCGCGCAGCCTCGGGCTGAAGATCGTTGACCGCGATCAGCGGCTGTACTACCCGCGAACCGAGGAGGGCGAGCGCAAGATGTCCTACCACGGCCGGGTCCGCGACGCCCGCCGCACCGTGGTTAAGGCCAGGGTCTCGTCCGCAACTGGCAGGGTCATCTACTGGGAGCACCACGCCGTCCGGTGGCGGTTCCGCCGGTTCGGTCCTGACTGGTATTTGCTGCTGCTGCCAGGTTGGGTCTTCACCAAGGACGGGGAGGAGCAACTCCTTGGCGGTGAGCGGATCACCAGCCTGTCAACTCGCCGGGCCGCGAAGGACTACAACACCCAAGTAAGCAGCCATCTGTTCTTCTGGACTGCGGTTCTGGTCGGCGAGGAACCGGCTCAGACCCTTGCCGACGGCTCCGGGGCGGTCGGACTGGAGGGCAGCCCGCTGACTATGCACGTGGCCGGCGCACCCCCAGCCCGAGGGTCCGACGAAGACAGCGAGGAAGCGGACCTGGAACTTGAGGAGCTCGATGACGAACTGGCCGAGCTGGCTCGCTCGGCTATCGACGGCGACCCCCCCAGGCCCTCCGATGGTGATGCAGAGGGCGAGCAGTGATGGCCGTCCGCATCAGGCACTTGGCCGAGCCGATCGTAGAGTTCGGTACGGGGACAGCCCGTACGATTAAGGAAGGTCTTGCCCGGTACGGCCCCTACAGCCTGCGCCTTGGCCCAGCGCATCCCTCGACCGTGCGGGTCGGCCTGGTAGGAACAGATGCGTCGGTTGCCGGAGCAAGGTCTTTCTTGAAGCGGTGCATCTCTCGAATCCCGTCTGGGCGGCCCAGCCATCTCCTCGCTCCCGACTTCCTTGGGTTCGAGACGGTCATGCATGCAAACCTTGCCATCGATCCCGTTTGGGAATGGATTATCGATCAGGATTTAGTAGTCAAAGCACTCGACGCGCCGCCGCGTCGTGCCTTCGAGGCGTGTCTCGAACTGTGGTCGAGGGGGGTTCACGAGCTAGCTGAGCGCGACCTCCGCCCAGACGTGATTGTTTGCGCGCTCCCCAAGGAGTTGCTGGACCGCTGCGCCCACGTCGAGCAATCCCAACCCGGTGGCCGTGGTGGCCAGCAGCCAGCCCGCTCACGTCGGCGCCGCCGGACCAGCGGCGAGCAGCTCATGCTGTTCGATCCGGCGCATGGCTCGATCGAGGCGGCCTCGCAGCCGCTTCCCGAGGATCTGGTGCGCCGCGACTTCCGCCGCGCGCTCAAGGCTGCCGCTATGGACGCCAAGCTTCCCATCCAGATCGCCACCCCGAACCTGTATGAGGAGGGGCTCCGAGGCCAGCAGGATCCCGCCACCCGGGCCTGGAACCTTAGCGTCGGGTTGTTCTACAAGGCCGGCGGAATCCCGTGGCGTGTCCAGTCGTCTGCGGAGCACACCTGCTTTGTCGGGATCTCGTTCCATCATTTGCGCACGACCACGACCCACGTCGTGTTCTCAAGCTTGGCTCAGGCCTTCTCCAGCGAGGGTGAGGGGTTCGCGCTGCGCGGCGAGGCTCTGCCATGGGACGCCGAGGATCGACGCCCCCACCTTGGGGAGAAACAGGCGCACGACCTGCTGCTCAAGGTCCTTGGGGTCTACCGGGAGCGGCTCGGCCGCAATCCTGTGCGCATCGTCATCCACAAGACGTCCGGATTCACCGCTGGAGAGCGCGCCGGGGCCCGGCGCGCGCTTTCATCGATCCCGATGGTCGAGATGGAAACGCTGCGCTCCACCGAGTTCCGGCTCCTCCGCCAGGGAACCTATCCGCCCCATCGAGGCACGCTCTGCGGGTTCGGGCAGGCAAGCTTCCTCTACACTACCGGTTACTCGCCGCTACGCGGCACCTACGACGGCCCACATGTGCCGGCCCCTCTAGAGATGGTCGGCCCCGACGAGGCGCAGGCTGAGGCAGCCGCCGGGGAAGTCCTGGCGTTGACAAAGATGAACTGGAACTCCTCAGACGATCACACGGCGTTCCCGATCAGCCTCGCGTTCGCCCGCAAGGTCGGGCTCATTATGTCCGAAGTACCGCTCGACCAAGAGCCACATCCGCTCTACCGCTTCTACATGTAGTTCGCGCCTCGGTCGGCGGTAGCAGAGCAAGGCGGCACCCGCGAGAGTTCTACCCCGTGGACCTCGGCGCTGGCATCGCTACTGCGGCTCCGTTCGCATGCTCCTGGTCAGGGTCCGTCGTGCGGCTGATTTCGCCAGTAGTACTGAGCTGGGCTGTCACTGTTACGCCCTACGCGAGGCTGATTCCGACAGCTCCGGTGCTGGCCTGTTCGCCTGCGCCAAGCGGCGGCAGCTCGGCGTGCGTGGCGATCAGGTCTGCGACCCCCGGGGTGCCAGGGGAAGATGTAGGGGTCTCGGCCTGAGCCGGCCCCGGGCGGGCCATCATGGCTGGCGACCAAGCCCGGATTCCTCGGCGGATCCGGGCTTGGTCCTTGCTCGTGAACGCGGAACCGAGCCAGTCCTCGAACCTCGGACCCGCGAGCGTGGATCGATCTCCTCGATCTCCGAGAACAGCTTCCTTCCCTGCGCCTCGATCTCGTCGATGCTGTCCGCCTTGATCTTGGCACGAACCATCATCACCGGTATCGGGCAGCCTCCTTCTTCGCGATTCGCTGGGGGCCGTTCAGCGCGCAGCATCCGGACCCGGGCTCTATCTCTATGACCCGCGGCGACGGAGGAATGTGACCGATGGACGAGCAGATGGAGGAGGATCCGTGGGTGGACCAGCTGGCCGCCGTCCCGGGCTGCGGCCGCGCCGGGCACCGCGGCGACGTGGTCGGGCACGAACTCCAGCCAGGGCAGGGTGCAAAGCTGGACTGTGACGCCCAGCACGTTGCCCGCTCCGCGGTGGGAGTGGACGAACGCCTCATCAGCGGGGGTGAGGGTGAAGTGCCGGATCAGCTCTTCCCGGTTGATGTCCGGGAAGCGCCGGAGCCGCTCCAGCTCCTCGTCGGTGAACACACGGTGCAGCGCACCATCACCGCGCGCGGCGTCAAGCAGTGGACCGCCTGACTGGGCGCCACCAAGCTCCAACTGCACCTCGCCCCACGAACCCGGCAGGACGCCGCCGTGCAAGTCCTCATGGCCTACAACACCGAACGGTCCCGGCGGTGAGAGCGGATCGCGCAGCCCATCTCTGGTCAGGGAGACCTGACGGAATACGCGACATTCGAATACGAGTCTCTACCAGTAGTCGACGTATGCCGTCAGCTGTCCTGCCCCCAAGGAGGTGCCCACGGCTCCTTCAACTTGGACCTGCTCTGCTCATGTGTCGGGCTCACAGTGAAAGTGGCGGCCGAGTCTCGAGGAACCCAGGGCTCCGGCGCAGTCACAGGTGGGGCCCCAGTACGCGTTCTAAATTGAGTGGGCGCCCTCGAGTGTCGCCTGGAGGCGGTCAACCACCTCGGCGATCTCAGGATCTGGCGGCCGCCGCGATGGAAGCGGATCGCGAACGGCTCGTTCCAAGACGAGCGTGGCGAACACTTCCGCCTCCTGCTCCTCATCGGTTGAGTACGTCGTGCGTGCAAGCATTCGCCGGATCAGCTCGACATCGAGGCCAAGCACCCCGGCGAGTTCCTCGTCCAGGATCTCACCCGAATGATGGTTGAATACCAGATGGCCGAGCTCGTGCAGCCGGATGTGGTCCTGATGCAGCCGCGTCGTTGCCTGCTCGTAGAAGAGGTAGTCGGCCTTGGTGGTGGCCACCCACAGGCCACAGGGGCCGGTCCGAGTGTCCACGGGGCACAACCAGATCTGCCGGCCTCGCTGGACTTCAAGGGCCCGGCAGAACGCATGGATGTCGAACGGAACTGGCAAGTCAAGCCCTTGGAGCTTGGCCTTGCAGCGTCGACGCACTCTTGTGAGCTCCACGCCGGCTCCTTCCCGGCTCCTTCTCCGACGGACAGCCCTGGGGGAGTGGTCCTGCAGGCAGGCGCTGCCGGTCGGCGTCCATATGATACGGAGAGTCCCCCAGTTGCTCAATCCCTTCAAATAGAATGGAAGGTCCACCTGCTGGAAAATACCCAGGGTCGGCTGCAAAGACGCGACACCATTGACCGGCTGTGCCTGTCCGGCCACAGCGCCTCCAACCACGCACGGCCTTCCCCGCCCCCCTGGCACGCTAGGCCAACCAGTCCAGCTGCTGCCACCAATGCGGCGATGCTCTTCCGTCGTGGTTTCGGGCCGGTCTGGACCTGGCGTAGACGGCCACGACGCCATCGGTGCACGATCGACCCACAACATTCAATGTCTTGTCATCTTGTGGTCGTCTCCGCAGAGCAAGCGGTTCGGAGTGGGGAGGGGGCGCAAGAGACTTCTGAGGGCATCTCCACTATGTGAGGGTAGATCGAGGTGAGGGTGCAGGCCGCCACCCGACACCCGACACGCATCGCTTGTGAGATCGTTTCCGACGGCCCAGAGCCCCGAGTCCCGTCGGCTCCTCCATCACCTGCCAGCGCCAGCATCGTCTTCTCCGGGTGCGCGGTGCTCGGGTGCTGGCTCCGGCAGCCCTTCCAGCTCACGAAGCCGGTCGATCATCTCCCGCAGGCTCTGGATGCTGCCCTCCGAAAGGCCAGCCGCCCGCGCCGCGAGCTGGCGAGCGCCAGCGTCGCGCAGCATGGCTAACAGGGCCAGCCGATCGGCGATCCGCTCGGCCTCGGCGTCATCGAAGAAGTAGGCGGGGCTGACCCCGAAAAAGTCGGCCAGCGCCTCAAGGTGCCGCTTGGTGGGGTTGTCACGCAGGCCCTTGCGGAGCTGCCAGATGTAGGTCGCGGACACCGTCGGGCCGCCGCGGTCCTCGATCGCCTTGGCGACCTCCCCGTAGCTGTACTGCCCCCGCCCCCGCGGATGCACGGTGTCGAACAGGTAGTCGAGTTTGTCGGCCAGCGTTCGGCCGCCGGTCGCCTGGTCAGCCATCGGCGCCACCGCCTCGTCTCACGGAGCTACCTGACATCGCGAACCTCGAGTGGTCCAAGTTGACTGATCTCGTACCCAGAGGGGTACACCTCGGTGATTGGAAAGCCGTACTTGTCCTGATCGGACTTGGCCGCTTCGCGCCGGAATGGGAGCACCCCGAGGATCCGCGCTCGGGCTGTAAGGATGAGATGCAGCGAGGTACGGACCAGCAGCGGCGGTCGGCTGACGCCGACCGCCTGCCGCAGGCGATCGTCGAGCAAGGCGTCGGTGTAGGCGCCGGCGAACGGCGCAAGCACGGCGGGAAAGTAGCCGACGAATGCCTCACGGCTGGCCCGCATGAGCCGCCAACCCGCTTCGCTGTAGGCGAAGCGGTCGCGCTCGTAGGCGTCGAACACAGCCTCGAACGCCTCGTAGGACGCCGGGATGTCTTTGATCCCCATCCGGCGACCCAACTCTCGATAGAAGATGTAGGCGGCGGCGCGTTCGTGGCAGCACAGGGGCCGCCAGCCGTAGCGCTCCAACCAACGGATGGGCGCGAACAGCAGGGCGCCGAGCACGTACAGGTACTCTGCGTTGTCGATGTCGTGCTGCTGGTGGATGCGGTTGAGCCGCCGCACGACTTGTCGCCCTCGAGCATGGTGGAAGCCGTGGTCGATCAGCTCATACATGAGCAGGGCGGTGTCGATCCCGCGCTTGAGGTAGCGGTGGATAAGCTCGCCGGACTCGTCCAGCACTTGTGCGATCGGTGGAGACCCGAAGGTCCGGTAGAACGCGAACTGCAGCCCCATGAGGGCGTCCCACCGGGACCGGAAGTCGACCAGGACAAGGGACCGGTAGATCTGGTGGTAGTCCCGCTCGGGATCAAGCTGCCGGATCCGGTTCAGGTTCTCGTAGCGGCGCGCCAGCGGCCGCACTGGTCCCGGTCGTCTTGGCTGGCTGCTTGCTTCCACGTGGTCGTCTCCCTGGTCTTGGAGTGCGGCGTCAGCCTCGGCCAACGCAGCAGCGACGACCACTGGGGAGCGGCGAAACGCGTAGGCGACCCGTACCAGCCAGGCGCTCTCCTCCGACAGGCTGACGCCCGCCGAACTGTGCGAGTGGTCGCCGTCGTCTGCTGGCGTGAGGGTCGTGACCGTACTGCCACTGGTCTTGACGCGCAACGCAGCCTTCAGGCCGGCGGCTTCCACCGCGGCCTCGAGGTCGTCGCCGCGCAGACCAGCCGTCCTGGCAAGTCGTCGCGCGGCCACGGTGATGTGTGGGCTGAAGTAGGGCCGCAGTGCCAGCCGTCCGTCGCGGATCTCGATGACCCGACGGTACAGGCGAAAGCCAAGGTTGCGAATGTGCAGCATGTCAGCACCAAGCGGGGTAGGCGGGACAAGAGCGATCTCGGGGACCGCCTGGTACAGGGCAAGCCAGAGGGGGCGCAGCTTGCGGTAGGAGCGGTAGCTGTGGAGCCAGGTGCATGCGGCCGATAGCTGCGGTCCCCAGGCGGGAAGTGTGAGCCCTGCACACAGTACGGGCGCGCCGGCGCCGGCGATGAGAAGGGCTGCCACGTTCCAGGCACGCGGATTCTCGCCGGCCAGTCGCGCGCCGATGTAGACCACTTCGCAGATGCAATAGCTGAGTCCAAAGC
>WNGE01004852.1_pt1 | contig 28715 bp, 19 predicted proteins | sample 5400651 | NCBI WGS metagenome assembly WNGE01 (sample SAMN13153370, study PRJNA577476) | soil metagenome | isolation source: 60 cm soil or saprolite under grassland replicate 2 | place: USA:California | collected 2016-06-15 | reverse complement strand
TCCGGCGCCCAGCACCGCCACGCGTTTTCCCGCAAAGTCTGAGCCCATGTTGCCTCCAAGTACACGTCAGCATCAGCTTGCAATGACTTCCGCAGTTTTGCCTGGGACGCGACCGTACAATCCGCGTAATGCAGGAAGAGAAAATCAAGCTGCGGCTGAAGGCAGGCAGAATATCACATCAAGTTGGGAGGATGGGAGGCGTGAAGACGTGGCGCGAGCGTGCTCGAGTGGCGCGGGCGCCCCCGCCCGCGTTGCAGAGGGATCGGTTTCAGCCGAGTAATTTTATACATGTAGGCGCGAGCGTCCCGCTCGTGCTTTGGCCCGTACCCCTCAAAGCGATTTAATTCACTGTCAAATTCACCTGAACGCTGTGACTCAGCGCACCCGAGGTCGCTGTTACCACAATCGTATAATTCCCGGTAGGCGTTCCCGGCTGTCCGGCGCCCCCTCCACCCCCACCGCCGCTGCTACCTCCTCCGCAGCCATTCTCGAGGCCGACCACCATCAGGACCACGAACAGCACGCCAAGCAGCTTCCCGCGTGGAGCACGCTTCATTCCGCCGAATCCAAGCAGTACCAAAGAGACCGCAAGCGCGTACTTTAACAACCCCCCCCTTGCCTGTGCCGAAGCTGGAATCGTAGCCGTAGTTCTTACGTTCACCACAACATTCGTATCGCCGCTGCCAGATCCAACGGAACTGGGCGTAAACGAGCATGTGCTTAGTGCGGGCAAGCCGAAGCAGGCGAGTGTCACGCTCGCAGGGAATGTGCTCGCGTTACCCAAAGGTCTGACGTCTAGGTTGTAGCTCGCCGTTTGTCCCGCCGTGACGGTCTCAGGCGCAGAGTTGTTATTGATCGCAAAGTCGAAAGTTGAGTTAAACACCACGCCGAAAGAATGTATGGTATGCCCACTGTCGGTACCAGTTGCGACAATGTTGAAGTTGTAGTTCTGCACCACGTCGCTGCTGACGCTCACCGTAAACACAGCCCCGCTCGCCGTCGGTGTGACGCCAGGACCGGGCGTACACGTCACAGGCCCCCCGCTTCCGCAGCTCAAAGTCACCGAACTGGAATACCCGTTCACGGATATTAAGCTTCCATTGAACGTTGCGGTTCCCGTGACACCGGCTGTCTGTGGCGAGTTGGTGATGTTGAGGTTGTAATCAGCCGACGTCGCATTTTTCACAACTAACGACAAATTCTGGGACCTGCTCGGACCGCCGGTCGTAGAACCGACGATTGAAACCGGGAAAGCTCCAGTCGGCGTGCTCGCACTTGCGCTAAGCGTTACCGTGACGGCCACTGGCACACCTGAAACTGGATTTACCGGGCCAGCAGGCTGAAAACTGCACGCCGCCCCGGCGGGAAGCCCGCTGCACGCGAGTGACACCGCAGAATTGAACGCTCCCACGGCAGTCACTTGAAAACTGACCGGACCGGAAGTATTTCCCGGCGCTACTGTCACGCTGCTGGGCGCCGGAGCGGTAAGCCCGAAATCAACTACATGAAGCGTAAGCGCGAGATTGCGAGTCAAACTATTGGCATCCGTGCCGACTCCATGCGCGTTGAAGAAATAATCTCCGACCGGTCCGTTCGCGTTAACGCTGAAAGTCGCAGTGGGGGTTACACTCGAAGGCGTCATAGCACAAGCTGCAGGCGGAGGCGTTGCTCCAGCGCTGCAGCTCAAATTCACCGGGCTGTTGTATCCATTGATCGCAAGGACAGTGCCGCTCAATACGGCCGTTTGTCCGGGAAACACCGTCGCCGAATTGCTCGCAACCGAAAACTCGAAATCTGGCGAGGCGGTCAAAGCCGATTGCCAAACGCCGCGTCCGTAGGTAGACGCCCGAAAAATTTTGTTTCCGCCCGAATTGAACATGTGCAGCGCCGTCACGGAAACATTCGGCAAAAATCCTGCTTGCCCACCCGGACCCACTTCCGTCCAAGTCGCCGTCCCCGTGCTGCTTGAAAACACACCCACGTCCGTACCCACATAGATAGTTCCTGTGCTTGGAGTTGATCCCGCGTCAATCAAAATAGCGTTTACAGGAGCATCGGGCAGGTTCGCAGTGAAGTTTGTCCAATTCACGCCGCCGTTACTGGTCTTCCAAACATGCGCCACGTGAAATCCCATAATCGCGACATATGCAGTCTTGCCGGTTTTGTCAGATGGATCGATGGCAGCACTGGAAATTGGGAATTTGCCAGGATTAATCGCCCCAGTGCGGTCGAACCAAGCCGCGCTATCCACATTGGTTGAAACCCAAACATGCCCGCCGGTTGGCTCCAGCGGCCCGAGTCCATCGGTCCCCGCATACATCACGTTTGAAAATCCGGATGTATCTTTGATCCCGCCTGCTGCCAGTGAGCGCACCAGATTCACTTCGTTGCCGCCGCAAATGCCGTCGCCACCGGTCTCAAAGTTATTGCTCACCACTGAAAATCCTGCCCCGCTCGCGGCTCCGCGCCACACCCGGCACGTCCCCACGATCAACGTTCCAGAGTTCTGCGGGTCCAAAATGTAAGGCGTATAAAACGCCCCCGAGTCGCCGCCCACGGTGGCGTTCGAGACCACCAGTCCGTTATTGAAATCCTGTGCGTGACAATTCCCAGCAAGCCCGCACTTCTGGATACTGACATTCGTGTTTGCTGTGAACCACTCCGTCGGATTGTCTGGATTGATGGCTGTGTAACCTCCATCGCCTGAGTTCACGTTGAACCACGACGTGCTGGTTGCCGCCGAACTTGTAGCCGGCGATCCGTTGTCCTGCGTTCCACCCAAAATCGTATTGAGATCGCTGGGATGCTGCGAGAACGAAACAAACTGGCTCATCGATCCCAGCGTCTGGTTCAGACTGTCGAATTGATTCGCGCCGCCGCAGTCACCAGTAGTCAGACCGCTGTAGCCGTCGAGCGCGCGATAAATTCCGCCGTCGTTCGCAAAATACAAAATGGCTTTGCTGTTCGCGATCATGAAATCGAGATCGTGCTGGTCGGGATGAACATGTGCAATCGATCCGAAATTCGGCGCACATCCATAAACGTGAGTCAGATTAAGAAATGTGCCCTGCCCCGTCCCGCTGCACACTCGAGACAAACTGCTGATCGTGCATTTGTAAATGTTGATTGCTCCGGCATAAAGATCGGTCGCTGTGAGTCCGTTTGGAACCGCCGCAAGCTCCAGGTTGTAAATACCTTGCGCTGTGCCGCACCCGCCGGAGAAGTCTCCGCAGTTCGTGATCCCGCTATCATCCAGTTGCGTCCAGGTATTCCCGCCATCGGTGGTCTGCCAGATTCCCTGGTCGTTTTCGTTTTCATCCACGTACCACATGTACATCTCGTTGCGTCCGGGCACGACCGAAAATTCCCCGCGATAGATCGGGCAGCCCTGCGATGCCGGACTCGTCGGACATGCAAACGTGCTCAATCCGCCCGGTTGCGTGGCGAGCCGCGTCCAGTTCACGCCATCGCTGGAGGAATAAAATCCATGAAAGCGAATTGCCGCGAAGAATTTCCCCGCCACTGCGTTGTAGATCACGGATGTTGCGGAGTTCGGCTGAATCACCGTGCCCACGTCGTTTATGCTGGCGTAACTCCAGGACACTCCACCATTATTCGAATAATAGATCCCCCGATTCGCACTGACCGGGTTCTCCAGCCCGTCGATCACGCCCTGGGATGCGCCCGCCGCTGCTGCCACCACCAGGCTGGGATTTGCCGTGCTGAATGCGATCTTGCTGAATCCCATCCCGGCAAACGGATGCGTGCCGCTGCTATCCTGCGTAATCAGTGTCCACGTGTTCCCCGCATCCGCCGAGCGCAGAATTCCCAGGCCGTAATAAGAATCCATGGAACTGCTCGTCTCGCCCGTTCCCACCAGGATCACGCTCTTTGTGGGATCGGTATTCCCCGGCTGAACGGCGATCGAGCCGACCGCCAGCGTCGCCTGGTTATCAATCAGAGGAGACCAACTCACGTTAGCGGGATTCGCGCTAAGCGGTCCGGCGTTGGTTGATTTCCAAACGCCTCCGTAGGCGCCGCCAATGTAAACGGTATTGCCGGTCGCATCCGCCGGATCAACCGCCACCGCCGTGGCCCGCCCTGAAACCCAGCCGTAATCCTGCTGCCCAAATCCGGTTGCATCCGAAGCCAGTGGCGCCGGACCGAGCGGCGTCCATATCCCGATTGCAGTAGTCGTGGCAGCAGTGATTGCCGTATTCATTCGCGCCGCTTGCTCGGCGCGCAACTGCATTTTCTGCGCGTGAGCCCGATACCTGAGCGCTGCAGCCGATTCGCCGGGAATCAGGCGTCCATGCATAAACCATTGCTCACGCTGGCGAGGCTGGTCGCGATCTGTTTCCACGATCCCAGATTCCGGGCGAATCTTCGTCCCCTGTGCGAGCGCAGGGAAGCAGCAGATGACCAGAGCAAAAAAAAGAGCAACTAAACGAATGCCAAATGCCAGCGCGGGAGACATAATCTACCGCTAACACGCCTGGCATCCGCTTGGCTGTGACGAGATGATTTCAATCTGATTAGAGTTCCAAAATAGGAACTGCCAAGCTGTAAGAACTGGACTGCAAGTGGAGTACACCAATGTAGGCTTGACTATGTAATGACGCGTGGGCGGTTTGAGTATTAGTGCGGCAGGGTCAGGTAGGCCGCGAAGCGGCACAAGAATACCGCCCACGGCTCAGTCCTGTCGCGCACTAGAACTTCACCAAAATCGCCATATTCAGCCGGTTCTCGCTTTTTCGTAGATCTGGAGCCCATCCCGGCACCACTGAGCCAGACGCACGCGTATTACCTCCGGGAGGAGTCACGCCGCCTGGTCCGGAGAAGTATGGAACGTTGGCCGCCCGATGGTTGTACTCCCAGCGAAAAGTGATGTATTGGCTGGGCACCCAATCGAAGGTGCCCGACGCATCCCAAGCCTTGTACGGATCACCGGGATTCTCTGTGAAATACGGCGTTCCCGAAGCTGCGGTCGCTCCGTTGATAGGAGGTAAGAGCACCAGATAGCGCCCTGGGTTATTGATCTTTCCGCCGCCAATGGTCAGTCCGAACGAGTCTTTGTGGAACCAAAGCCTGTTGTAGACCATGAAACCCAGGAAGCTCTGCTTGGGCCATATGACACGCTGACCCGCGACGACCTTCACCGAATCCCCGGCGCAACTCACGCCGCCGCCACGTTCGCAGCCTGCGTCGCCGGTAAGCGAGAACGTGGCTTTGTCGAGCAACCGCTCCGGGTGATCGTAGTATTTGACCTGAATGCTGTCGTCGGTGTGATAGCGGATACGGCCCGGTTGGCCCAGAGCGTCCGCTCCCAAAGCATATTGATTCCCCAAGATAGATAGCCAGCTAGTCGGGCGCCACAGGATCTGTCCTCCGACGCCCGGCCGGTTGTTGAACCTGCCATAGGACTGCCATCCGTTCACGAACCAAGGCTCGATCTTCAGTTTCTCTGTGGGAAAGATTTGCACCCGCACGCCATTGAAAAACCATGGCGTGTTAGAGGAAACATAAGAAGGTTGATAGGCCCAGTTATCGAATTGGTAGTAACTGAATAAACCAACGTATGACATGAAGATTCCGGCATCGACGTTGATGCCGTGCAGCGCGTTGAAGTGATAACCGCCGTAGGCTTCTGACAGGTAACGATAGGCATTATCGAGGTTCCACTGGCCGCGAGAGGGGCTGGCGTCATTGCGTGGTGTCGTTTGGGCGTACAACCCAAACTGACATCAGCCTGGCGCGAACATTATCGTAGTGAAAGTCACCGCCGACGCCGAGCTGCGTCAGTTGGACCTCGTTCGCCCGGAAGACCTCGCTCGACCCGCTAATAGTGTCGTCCTTCGGATGCCTAAAATCGTAGATGTAGTCAACGTCGGCCCTGATCTCGGGCGTAAAGAATTTGCTGTCGAAAGCCGGCGTTTTCGTCCGTGGATTGCCGTTCAACCAGGTGAAGTCGGCGAAAGCAAACGGCTCCGCCTTGGCAGGCTTGCTCCGCGTTGGGGCTAACGTTTCGTTGCCAGTCTGCGATTGCGCCCCGGATGCATGTACGAAAGCTTGCGAGGGTGGTGCTTCTTGCGGCTTCAATTCAGTACCCTGTCCTGTCGCACCCACGGATTGTCTCTTTAGTTGGGCCTCCAGCTCCTGAATCCGCTGACGCATGCTCTCGAGTTCTTGAAGAATCTCGGCATTCGCATTGTCAGACGCGGAAATAAGATTTGGGGCGGCGAGGCGGTCACTGTCATCGGGCCCGGCACGCGCAGTTTCCTGTTCCTGTCCGCTAGTCTGCGCAAGAGCCTTTGGTGGATTTAAGAAAGACATGGCGAACGCGACAACTAGACCTAGCCTCAAACCGCATCTCAACAGGAGTGTGAATTCGTTCGTTTGCATCCTTGTGTTCCCAATCGCCTACGTTTTCGATCTTCAGCAGGTATCCGACGACATGACAGTTACGGCAATCTTTGCATAGCGCTACGAAGAAGTAGCCGAGGAAGAGCACAGCCGCAGCGCAAATAGCACTCAGAATCGCGATGGCAGCCATTCCAACCTCCGGTTCCACGGCATAAACACTTCTCCGAGCGAGAACCTGACGATTGGAAATTAGCGGCCATAAAGCTCGAATAAAAAGATTGTAAAAAACCCGTAAACACCTGGAGGAGATGAGTGCATGAGAGAAGGGGGTCGTGCAATGAACTCGCCAGTGACAAGGATGGGACCAGACAGCCGAATCATTCGCCCGGTTCGAAGCGGTATCCAATCCAGGGATCGGTCATGATGTAACGAGGATTCCCCTCATCCGGTTCCAATTTCTTCCTCAAGTGGCCGATGAACACGCGCAGGTACGCGGGCTGTTCAACGCTGTTCTCACCCCAGACGGCAGACAACAGCGCACGGTGGGTCATGACTTTCCCCGGGTGCCGCGCCAGGTACAGAAGGAGGTCAAATTCTTTCGGAGTCAGGCGGACTTCCCGTTCCTTTACGCAGACGCTTCGCGCTTGCAGGTCAATGCGGAAATCACCGATTGCGATCAAATCTGGTGCCGAATCTTTTGCAGCGGAGGCGCGGCGGAGTGCTGCTCGCGTGCGCGCGAGCAATTCGTCCATACTGAAGGGTTTTGTCACATAATCGTCCGCACCGGCGTCGAGTGCTTCTACCTTGATCTGGTCTTCGCCTTTTACAGACAAGACGATGATTGGTATCTGAGATTTCGCTCGGATTGTTTTGCACAACTCTAGCCCATCCATGTTGGGCATGCGCAGATCGGTTATCACAATGTCGGGCGACCAGTCCTGCATGATGTGAAGTGCCTCATCGCCATCGGTTGCAGTTCGGATTGAATACCCTCGGCTGGACAGTGCAGTTTTGAGCACCCGTGTGATCTGCCGCTCGTCATCCACGACGAGAATGTTTCGTTTCTCGATACCAGCAACCATGAGTGCCTCAGTTGACTTGTGGTTATGAGTTTCGATCGCGTGAAACTCCCCCGTGGGGTGCGCGGCCGTGTTGGGTTTCCTCCAAGTGCTGTCTCAGTCTGGCAAAGACCTTAGCGCGCGCTCCGAGTTGCTGAGTTCCTGTTGGAGTTCCTCAAGCGCGAAATGGACCACATCATGGTGATGAAGCTCCTCAGGTGCAACCTCGTTACTCAGTTGGAGCCAGATACGGTGGAGGAGATCAATTTCCTTGGGCGTCAGGTGCGGCGCATGCGGTCCCAGATAAAACACATGTTCTTGCCCGTTTGGGAAATAAATCTGAAGGATCAGTTGCGGTTTGGGGGCGGGTAGACGTTCCCACGCAAGCCCCGCAATGCGAGCCTCCTCTGTAACAGGTCTGTTGGGCGAAGGTCCCAGGACAACGGTCGACGATTTAAGGCTCTGAGCTGCGCGTAAAATGGCATCCCATTTTTCCGTGGCCGCAGCGACCGCCAGATGAACCGTTTTCCCCTTCTTTTCCGCCACCGCCAATGATCGTGTAAAGAGCTCCTGCTCCTCTAGACTAAACAACTGTTCCGGAGTCAATTCGTACTCGCCTGATCCTGCACGCGTCAAAAATCGGAGATGGAGCACGACTACGTCTTGTGCGTGAGTATCGACCCGGTCAAGAACTGCATTCAGGTTGTAAAGTGTGTTGTAGTTGCGCACCATCACCAGGATGTTGCCTGGACGAACGCCGACTATCTCAGGGGTGAGGTCCTCACCAGGCTCTAGATTGAATTGATCAAGTGCGACGTGCTCCGTGGCGTGGCTTCGCGTTACTCTTTCGGAGACGCTGAAGACGGCAAAGAAAATGATCGTGAAGGCGACTCCTGAAAGGGTGGCGACTTGTTTAGTGAACAAGTTGATCAGGCATAAGGCGAATAAGATGACGGTTATCAATCCGAGACCTAGCGGAAGCTCTATGCGGCCGAGCCTCAGATTCAAAGGAACACGAAATTCGCGCGCGCCAGGCTCTTTGTAGCGAAGCACAAGGACCGCCAGGGCTTTCAGAGCGAAGCTCCACATGACGCCGAATGCATAAGCCTCACCCAGGACAAAAATATTGCCTCGGCTGAGAAGAATCGTAAGGATCTGAAGGCCGACAACTAGATTCAGGATGCGATGGGAGGTCCCGAATCGACGATGCGGGTGACGAAACCAGTGGGGAAGAATTCCATCCTCGGAAACTCTGTTCAAGACTCCGTTTGAGCCCACGATAGCCGTGTTGACTGCGCCAGCCAGCATCAGGACGCCCACCACAACGACAAAAGCCCGGAAGAAAAGCCGAAGCGGCAGGGGCCCGACGAGGTACATTGCCAGCCCGCCGATTGGGTTGTCGAAGAAATTGCTGCGCACCGCGTCCGGGATTATCATCACGGCGAAAAATGCCACACCAGCCGTGAAAATCAGACTGTAAACAAAAATGACGAATCCTGCTTTTTCCAGGTTGCGGAGTTTCGGATGTTCAATTTCCCGGTACACCTGGGCCATGGTTTCCTCGCCACTCATGGCGAGAACGGAGTGGCCGAGGCCAATCAAAATGCCAATCAAGCCGACGGTGTACGGGAGCGAAGTGTGACGGAGCCAGCCCAGTGCATCGCTTGAATAGACGAGATTCGAGAGCCGTGGCCAGGGCGGAAGATGGGCTCCCCGTACCCAGAGCGTGTAGGAGCACCAGGCGAGCATCAGGACCACCATCACTGTGGTCACATACATGATGCGCAGGGCTTTTTCGCTGGACTCGGGGATTCCCTTGATGTTCTCCCACCAAAAGTAGATTGTCACCAGTATTGCGAAAACTGCGGCTGTTCCGTTGCTTGGCAGGACGAGCTTGGCGTGTGCGTAGTGCAACAATTCATTCAACAGACCCGTAAGGTAGAGTCCCGCTGATACACCGCTGATCGGTCCCGTCAGGATGTAGTCGAACATGAGCGCGGAAACCGAGAACTTTGCTAGGGTGGCCCCCATGGCCTCTTTTACGACCCGATAGACGCCCCCACGCACGAACATGCTCGAGCTTTCGATGTAGACCGAACGGACGGCATACGAAAGCAACATGATCGCGAGCACAAACCATGGGGCTGTTTTCCCAACAAAATGTTCAGCGATCGCGCCCGCGTAAAAAGCTGACGAACCCATGTCGTTGAGTACGACGGCTGCGGCTCGCCAAAAGGAGATAAAAGCCAGCATCGCCGTGGAGGCGATCAGCACGCGATGAGCGCCAATGCTCACTGATGTACGGGATTTTCGATTGGTGAAATGGTTGGACATTTGCACTGATTGCCTGGATTCGTCGGTCGTGGGTTGCAGCCTAGATGACGAATAAAACATAGCCGAGTGCGCATAAAAAATTCGTAAAAAGGTAGGGACTCCAGTTTTTTCGTAAGGCGGCCTTAAGGCTTCATGAAGTTAACGCGTCCGCATTGGCTCCGGGCGCGCACGGGACGGTGAAACGCACCGCCGTGCCGGCGCCGCGCGGGCCCGCATCCATACGGATGCGGCCTCCGTGTGCTTCCACGACTCCGCGCGCAATCGAGAGTCCCAGCCCGAATCCTTGTTTTTCTCCCTGCTCCTTCGGACCACGATAGAACTTCTCGAACACTCGTTGCCGGACGGCGACCGGCAGCGCGGCGCCTTCGTTCTCCACCGCGATTTCGACCTCGTTGGCGGAGATCTGCTGAGCCTTGATGTGAATCATTGAATCTGGCGCAGAGTACTTCGCCGCATTCACCAGCAGCTCGTAGATCACGCCCGAGATGGACGCACCGTCCACAACCAGCGGCGGAAGCTTATTCGCAACACTGATGTTGATGATTCGCTCCCGCAACGGCGTAGCGGCCCGGTCCACGGCGATGTTGATGATGTCTTGCGCCGGCATTTCGCTGCGGCGCAGCAGCAGTTGTCCGCCTTCCAGTTGTGCCAGCGTCATCATCTCTTCAACGAAGTGGTTGAGACTATCGGACTCTTCGTTGATGACATCCAACAATTCACGGCTCCCCTCTGCGGAAAGCGACGAATCTGCGCCATCATTGTTCCCCATTGCTGTCAGGAGCGTCGTCACTGACGCCTTGATGGACGTGAGCGGCGTCCGCAGGTGATGCGTGACGGCGTCGAGCAGCGCAGTTTTTAGCTGTTCGCTGCGCCGGAGCGTTTCCGCCTCGCTTGCCCTATCGAATGCCTCCGTCAACTGCCTGTATAGGCGTTCAATCTCGATTCTGCGCGCCTCCGCCTCCTCCGCCCGGTTGCGCGCCCGCGAAGAAAGCTGTCCGACCGCGACTGCGGTAGCCACAAATACCACGAATGCGATCCAGTTCTGTGGCTCGGCGATGGTAAACGTGTGAATCGGAGGGATGAAGAAATAGTTGAAACAGAACACGCTGAGAAGCGCGGTAATCAGCGCCGGGCCGCTGCCCCAGGCGATGGCGGAGACGGTTACCACTAGGACGAGCACCAATGCCGTGGTCGTAAGATTCGCATGCGGCTGCGCCCATACGAGGCAGCCTACGGCCGTGGCCGTTAATATCGCTGCCCATGAGTACTGCTTAAGCTGCCGGACAGCAACGTCCATACTGCGGATTGTACGGCTTTACGAATGCAAGTGGAGCTGGGGTGCCTATTACACCTGACGAACGGCCAACGGCCCTCGGCCCACGACGGCTTTACTCATATCTCAACGCCTCAATCGGATCCAGCCGCGCCGCCGTTCGCGCCGGATAAAAGCCGAAGAAAATTCCCACTGCCATCGAGAACACGACCGCGGCGACAATCGCCATAGGCGAAACCAGCACCGGCCATCCAAAGAGTTGCGTGATCAGAAATGAAGCTCCCATCCCGGTCACAATACCGATTGCTCCACCAAACAGGCTCAGCACGACGGCCTCGATCAGAAACTGCTGCTGCACGTCTCCTTCAGTCGCCCCAATCGCCATCCGGATTCCAATCTCGCGCGTACGTTCCGTCACTGAAACCAGCATGATATTCATCACGCCGATGCCGCCGACGATCAGCGAAATGCTGGCAATGAAGGCGACTAAGATCGTGAACAGACGCGCATTCTGATCCGCCAGATCGGCAATATCCGCCAGATTGCGCACGAAGAAATCATCATCCTGCCCCGAGCGAATCCGGTGCCGGTCCCGCAGCAGCGCCGTGATCTGCTGTTGGGCGGTGTAGCTGGCCTGCTGCGAAACCGCCGACACCATGATCCATCGCAGCCAGTTCTGCCCGGTAATTTTCTTCTGCAATGTGGTGATGGGCACCAGAATAATGTCGTCCTGATCCTGCCCCATGGCGGCCGACGTGCCCTTCGCCGTTAGCAGCCCAACCACTTTGAAGGGCAAGTTATTGATGCGAATTGTTTGTCCGATCGGATCCGTCGGTCCGAACAGGTTCTTCCTGACCGTCTCGCCGATCACCGCGACGTTCGCAGCCATATTCACGTCATCCTGCGAAAAAGAAGTTCCTTCTGCAAAGGGCCAACTGCGAATATCGAAATACTGCGGTTCGGTACCGTTAAGATTGGTCGCCCAGTTGTCATTCCCGAAAACCACCTGCGCCGAAGCTTGTGACCCTGGGGCTGCCGCCTTCACCGAAGGGCATTCCCGCAGGATGGCCGTCATATCGTCATAGACCAGCGTCTTGGTCGCCCCCCACCCCATGCGCATGCCGCCACGATTCACCGTGCCCGACTGCACAAACAGCATGTTCGAGCCCATCGCGGCGATCTGCTGCTGCGCCTGTTCCTGCGCACCCTGGCCTACGCTGACCATGGCGATCACCGCGCCGACACCGATGATGATCCCCAGCATGGTGAGCGCCGACCGCAACTTATTTCGAGCCAGCGCCCGCATCGCAATTCGAATGATTGCCAGTAAATCCATAGTCTTAAGCGGCTCTCGGCGGCGAGCCCTGCCGGGCCGCCTTGGGCACAATCTTTCCCAACTTCACCAGGCGCGCCACAATCGATGGTATCGTCCGGTCATGCGCCTTGGCGATATCGCGAAAATCCATTCCTTTGCGAACCTCCTCGCAAACCTGCGCGTCTTCGGCACGCGTCCAGGTGCGAAACGCATTGCGCGGCCGCTTCGTTTCCCGGCCTTGCTCCGCTACCAGAGCCGAAATCGCCCGGTTCAACGCTCGCACCGTTTGCGGCTGCCGGCAAACTGACCTTTCCTCCAGCGCCTCGCCGTTTTCCGGATTTGTTCCATTTGCCAGCGCCCGCATGATTTTCAATGCTTCCTGAATATCCATAAAGACCTCCGGCCCAATGATATGAATTCGAAGGTCCCGTTTCTGTGATCTGTGAACATATCGTTAAATTCTTCAATCCTCCACGCTCGGCATTGTCTGCAGGACCTCGCCTGCCCTGGGGCGCTTCTGCACCGCCTCATCCCGCTGAATCTTGCCATCTCGAAATTGAATGCGCCGCTTGGCAAATTGCGCGATGTCGGATTCGTGCGTAACCAGCACAATCGTCAGGCCGTCGTCATTCAGCTTTTGGAAAACTTCCATGATCTCCACCGACGTCCTGCTGTCCAGGTTTCCCGTCGGCTCATCGGCCAGCAAAATCGATGGCCGGTTCACCAGGGCTCGCGCAATCGCCACCCGCTGCTGCTGCCCGCCCGAAAGCTGGGAAGGGAAGTGCTCGGTGCGATCGCCGAGTCCCACCAATTCCAAAGCCTCATGCGCCCGCTTGTGTCCTTCTTCCTTACTGATGTGCGCGTACAGCGTGGGTAGCTCAACATTCTCCAGCGCGGTTGTGCGCGAAAGCAGATTGAATCCTTGAAACACAAACCCAATCTTGCGATTGCGGATCGCCGCCAGCTCCTTCTTCGTGAGCCGCGATACCTCAATTCCTTCGAGCAAATAGCGCCCACTACTGGGCTTGTCGAGGCAACCGACTATATTCATGAACGTCGATTTTCCACTCCCGCTCGCGCCCATGATGGCGGCGAATTCTCCGCGACCGATCTGCAGGGTAACTCCACGCAACGCGTGCACCCGCGTTTCACCCAGATCGTAATATTTATGCACGTCCTCGATCTGGATCAGCGCGCCTTGCTCGCCGCTTATGGCGGTCACGACTGCGGGTTGTGAAATCGTTGCCATTAAGCTCTTCCTGCTACGATCGGAGCCGAGTTATCTAACTCGCGGCGTTCCTCCGCCAAGCCCCGGCGGACGCGCTCCAGCACTAGCTCCGCCGCTCATTGCTCCGGTCACCAACTCATCGCCTTCGTTCAATTCTCCATTCAGTGTCCCTGCAACCTCGGTAACCGTGTGATCCGTAATTCCGGTGCGAATCCGTACCGGTTCGAGTGTCTTGTCCGCACGCAGCTTCCAAACAACAGCGACATCCGCTCGCGCCGCGTGCTGTTGCCCTGCGCCAGCCGCGCCCTGCCCACCACCCGGCGTCCCCTCGCCGCGATTGCGAGATTGTTTCCCGGATGCTGCGGGAGCGCTGCCGGCCGTCGCCTGCCGCGTCAATCCATACTTCTGATACAGCGCCCGAATCTGTTCCGCAGACAAATCCGGTTTGTAACGCAATGCGCCATTCGCTACCCGCAGCACACTATTTGCGGTGGCCACAGGAATCGTGATGTAGGCCGTCATCCCTGGAAACAGCTTCAGTTCCGGGTTGTCAAAATCAATGATGGTGTTGTATGTGACCACATTCTGCACAGTGGTCGCGTTCAGCCGAACCTGCGAAACCCGCCCGCTGAATGTGTCTTTCGGAAACGCGTCTACCTTGAAGGTGACCATCTGCCCGGTGCGGATCATGCCTACATCGGATTCATCCGTCGAAGCGTAGACCTGCATCTTGGTCAAATCCTGCGCGATCGTGAACAGCGTCGGGGCTTGCAGTGATGCTGCCACCGTCTGGCCAACGTCCACGTTCCGCGCAATCACAGTCCCATCAATCGGCGCGTGAATCGTCGTGTAATCCAGATTCGTTTGCGCCACCGTTACCGCCGCCTGTGTCTGCTGCACCTGGGCTGCAGCCTGTGTGACCTGCGCCTCCGCCGCAGCAACTGCCGCATCGTTAGTATCCGCGTTGGCCTTCGCCAAATCGAGTTGCTGCTGGCTGATGACTCCCTCCTGCGCCAAGCCTAAACTGCGCTGATAATCGGCTCGCGTCTGCACCGCGCTGGCCTTTGCTTTCTCCAAACTCGCCTGAGACGCGATCAGATTTGCTTTCGCATTGGCATAATCTGCCTTCGCCTGCAACAGCGCACCTTCAAATAAAGCAGGATCGATTTGCGCGATCACCTGGCCTTTTTTCACCCGCCAATTGAAGTCGGCATAAAGTTTGGCAATCGTCCCCGAGACCTGCGATCCGACCTGCACCGTGGTGACCGCGTTGATGGTTCCCGTCGCATCTACTTCCTGCCGGATATCGCCTTTGTCCACCTTGGAAACGTAATACTGCGGCTTATCGCTGCCCTTGAACTCAAACGCGGCGAAGATCGCGATGGCAACCACCACCAGACCGGCAATCAGCCAATGTTGTTTCAGTAGTTTCAAATGAATCCTCGGTTCGGAAATCACAAGCTGGCGCTCGTTTTGTCTCGCTCCCGGGACAATTGCCTTCGCGCCGCATTTTTCCGATAGAATCTCTAGCTTCCGCTGGACCCCACATCCAGCACGATACTCTATCAATATTGATGGTGGGCGTTACAGAGGAGATGCGACCTTTGTCCAACATTTACAAAAGTTTACGAGCCTTCTTGTTGCTTCGAAGATGAAGGATTGCTTAATTCATGGCAACCAAATTTTTGACCCTCGTATTGGTATGGATAATGGCGTTGGCGATGCCTACCTCCGCTCAGATCATCGTCGCCGCTGCCGCCGATTTGAACGCGAGCTTATCGTTCGGTTCATCTGGAAATCTGTTTAATCAAATCCAGAACGGTGCTCCCTTCGACGTCTTCTTCTCCGCCGATCTCGATTACCCTAAGAAGTTGATCGAAGCTGGCCTTGGCGAGAAAGCGTCTCTGTATCCGTATGCCGTTGGGCAACTCGTGCTTTGGGTACCGGCTTCGTCATCGCTGGACGTTGAACACCGCGGCATGAGTATCCTGCTCGACCCCTCAGTCAAAAAGATTTCTCTCGCGAATCCCGAGCATGCACCCTATGGCCGCGCTGCGGTCGCCGCTTTACGACATTTCAGACTTTATGAGAAGGTTTCTGATCGCTTCGTGTTCGGAGAAAACGTCTCCCAGGCCGCGCAGTTCGTCGAATCGGGAAACGCGCAGGCTGGATTCGTGGCGCTTTCACACGCGATGGCACCTGGCATGAGAGACATAGGCCGGTACTTGATAATTCCTTCGGACGCCTATCCCGCTTTGCAGCAGGCAGTGGTAATCCTCTCGCACTCGTCGAAGAAGGCCGAAGCCGCCGCCTTCCTGCAATATTTAAAGAAACCGGAAGCTACCGCAGTGCTGCGGCACTACGGATTCTCCGTTCCGAAAGAAACGTCAGAGGCAAAGCACTAATGGACTGGCAGGCATTCTGGCTCACCATACGACTCGCGCTGCTAGTAGCGATGATTCTCATCGTTATCGGACTGCCCATCGCCTACTGGATCACCTACTCGCGCTGGCGCTGGAAGTTTCTCGTCGAAGCCGTCGTTGCGCTCCCTATCGTCCTACCTCCGACCGTGCTCGGCTTTTATCTGCTGATCGCGCTTGGACCGCGCAGCCCACTTGGCCGCTGGTGGGAAGCTCTAACCGGCCACACGCTCGCATTTACCTTCGAAGGCCTGGTGATCGGCTCCATCATCTACAGCCTGCCTTTCGCTGTGCAGCCTTTCTCAGCCGCGTTTGGCACCGTCGATCGCCGCTTGCTCGCAGCCTCCGCTACCCTCGGCGCCTCCCGCCTGCGGACGTTCTTCCACATCATTCTGCCGCTCTCAACGTCAGGTCTAGTCATAGGCGCGGCGCTCAGCTTCGCCCATACCATGGGTGAGTTCGGTGTTGTGCTGATGGTGGGCGGCAATATTCCCGGCGTAACCCGCACCGTTTCCATCGACATCTACGATAAAGTTCAAGCTTTCGATTACTCGGCCGCGAACACCACTGCAATCGTCCTGCTCGCCATTTCCTTCACCGTACTGTCTGTCATCTACGCGCTGAACCGCAGCCGTTGGCCCTTCGGATGGTTCTTGAGTAAATCAAGATAGCGAACACCGCGAACCGGTCGGACTCTAGCGAATAACCCTTGGCGAACTCTGCGAGTCCTTTGCGATCTCTGCGGTTAAAGGCTTTTGACCAATGTCAGGAAGATGACTTCACGGAATACGCAAAGCGGTGAATCTGAGCGTCGATTTCCTTGCGCAGATCGCTCCAGATATTTTTATCCATGGAGATGAAAGTTCTTACTATCTCCGGGTCGAATTGACGCCCGGCCCAGCGCTCAATTTCTTCCCGCGCCGCCTCTACCGTTTGCGCCGCGCGATAAGGGCGATTGGACGTGATTGCGTCGAGCGTGTCGGCTAAAGAGAACATCCGCGCCCCGAGCGGAATTTGCTCGCCCTTCAATCCCCGCGGATAGCCGGTTCCATCAAATCTCTCCTGATGGGAGTAGACAATTTCGGCAGCCTCAGCCAGGAATGGAATCTTCTTCAATATCTGATAGCCGTGGAAGCAGTGCTCCCGCATAATCGTCACTTCGTCGGGCGTCAGCTTGTCCGGCTTGCGCAGAATATTATCGGGGATCGCCATTTTGCCAATATCGTGGAGAAACGCGCCGCGAGCGATCACGCGGATTTCATCCGACGAAAGTCCCAGCGCCCGCGCAATCGCAATCGTGAATGCCGTGACGCGCTTGGAATGACCTTCGGTCTCGGCATCTTTCAAATCCAGAGCATCGCCGAGCGCCTCCAGTGTTATGTCATAGGAGCGCTCGAGATTTCCCATCGCCTTGCGCAACTGTTCAGTGCGGGCTTCAACCAAAAGCTCCATATTGGTCAGATACTCGCGGTTCTCGAGTTTCAGCCGGCGATTCTCCAGCGCTCGCCGCACGGTTGCCAGGAGCTGTTCCCGCTCAAATGGCTTCAGCAAGTAGTCATAAGCGCCGTTGCGCAGGGCGGCGAGTGCGACGGAAATATCGTGCACCGCGGTTACCATCACCACCGGCATGTCAGGAGATCGTTCTTTGGTTTTTTCCAGCAGGCCAATCCCGTCGAGATTGGCCATCATCAGGTCGGAGAGCATCAGCTCGAATTCTTCGCCGGAATCCAGCAGCGCCAGCGCCTCCATACCGGAAGCCGCCTGACGGCAGTTGAAGTTAGCGCTGGTCAGCATCGAAGACACAATCTCCCGGATTGTCTCCTCGTCATCAACTATCAGGATTCGCTCGGAAGGCATGGGGCCTGTTCAGTGTAAGGCGTATTCTATCTCACATCCGAGATTCCGAAAGTAACCATCTCTGCCCGGAAAGCCCATTGGTAACCGGAATTCGCGTGCTATTAAGGGAAGAGCGCTTTCTCCCCCCTTATCGCGATGAACGGAATCCTAGCTTCCCACTGGCTGGTGGTCGGGGACATGACTGTCCCCCGGCTCGTGGCACAAGAGTCGGCTGCGCTCATCATCTTGGCCGCCACCTTGCTTGTGTTCCGCACTTTTCGCGAACGCTATCTCCTCATCTGGATTCTTGGGTGGCTCGCCTACTTCATTTCCCGCTGGACAGTGCATGGCAGCCTCGAATCCGACTCTCTGCCTCGATATCTCACCGCGATCTCCCACGCCGAATTTATCCTGGCCGTCTGCCTCTTTGCCGCTGCGGTGTTTGTCTACACAAATGCGCGGGACTTCTTGCTCCCATTGCTGCTCATTTCGATTGGCGTAATCGCCTACGCGGCAGCCCGGGCGCTGCTATGGCCCGATTCGGTCACTTTGCGAGTCGCGCTCGAAATTTCTTATCGCCTGATTGCGCTGACCGCGTCCATCCAGTTGATCCGCTTCCGCTGGGCTCGCTGGGAAATTGGAGCGTGGCTCCTGAGTCTTAGCCTTTTGCTCCAGCACCTCAAGTGGGCTCCGATCACTGATCACCTTCCGCCCGGTTTCAGCCTCGTGGGGAGCATGTTGCTGGGGTTGAGCATGCTTCTGGTGGTCTTTGACGACTACAAATTGCGCACGCGGCGCTTGGGAGTAGTCAATGCTCTTACCACTACCATTACCCGTGCTCAGCAGCACGGCCCCATGATGGCCACCGCGCTCGAAGAGCTCAAAGGGCTAATGCATGCCAGCGCCGCATGGATCCGCCTGCTTGAGGGCGACAAGATGGTGATCGCCCAGCAGATTGGCCTTTCCAAGGAGTACCTGCGCGAACGCAACGCTGTGAAGCTTGATGACAATCTGGAGCACGTCTTGCGGGAAGGCACCGCGAAGGTGATGAAAACGTCTGCGGCCGCCGAAGACATTCAACCGTACCTCGAGGCCGAACGCTTTCATCACGTCGTGCTGGTGCCTCTACTGGGAAAGAAATCAGCCATCGGCATTCTTGTTCTGGGCAGCCGTCATCGCCTCTCCTACACGCCCGATGAGATCGAGTTTCTTACTACCAGCGCTCATCAGCTTGGCTTGGCCATAGAGAACTTGCGGCTTGTAGAACAGATCCTTCGTTCCCAGCGCCAGTGGGCCAACACCTTCGATTCCATTCACGATTTCGTCTTAGTGCACGATGCAGAGTTCCGCGTTGTGAAGGCGAATCGTGCCATCTTGCAGCGCCTGGAGCGCGCGCCTGCAGATGTAGTTGGCAATCTCTGCGAAGCTGTTCTGCCAAGAAATTATGGCCAATGGGGCGGGTGTCCTTACTGTCACGGTAGCGACGAGGGCTTTTACGAAGGCACCGATCCATGTTTCGGCGGTTTTTCCATGATTTCCACCTCCTCCTACATGGAGCAGGGAAGCAAGCAGAAAGGCACCATTCACGTAGTGCGGGACACAACTGACCGAAAAATCGCCGAAGAGAAATATCGCCTACTGTTTGAGCAGGTGCAGGAAGGCGTTTTCGTTGCCACGCCCGAAGGCAAGCTTCTGGATTGCAATGACGCATTCTTGCGCATGCTCGGGTACACCAGCAGGGAAGAACTGATGGCTTTGAACGTTGACATCGGACTGTACGCTTCCCGTGAACAGCGCGAAGTATTTCGCCGCGAGGTCGAGCTTCACAACTATGTCCGGAATTTTGAAGTCACCTTGCGCCGCAAGGATGGCGCATTGCTTTCGGCCATGGAGAGCAGCTTCGCGACTCGCAATGCCGAAGGCAAAATCGAACGTTACCAGGGCTTCCTGCTCGACATCACTGAGAAGAAACGCGCGGAAGAGGAGATTCGCCGCCGCAATCGGGAGCTAAATGCACTCAATGCGATGGCTGTAATCGCAACCCAGTCCTTCGATCTGGACGAAATCTTGAACCTCACCCTGCGTCAGGTGATTTCGCTTTTAGGTGCAGAAACAGGATCGATTTATCTCTCTGACTCGGATGAGAAGACCTTCCGCCGCCGCGCCGGTTGGGGGCAGAGAAGCGCCGAACGGGCACGGTTCTCAGAAGTGAAATTCCCCGACGGTTTCGGCGATTTGGTAACGCGTTCACGCACCGAAGTGATCACGGCCGAGTACCTGCCGCATCTTCCGCCGCTGGTTGCCGAGTTCATCCGCGCCGATGGCTTGCTCTCGTGGATATGGGTGCTACTCTGGGGCAAAGATGGCCCCATGGGGATCATGGGAATCAGCAGCCGCGAAACCCGCGAGTACACCAGCAACGACGAAAATCTCCTGGTAGCAATTGGCCGCCAATTATCCACCACAATCGAAAAAGTCCGTCTCTACGAAGAAACTTGCCGCGCCTATGAAGACCTGCGGCACACCCAGGAGCAATTGCTGCAAAGTGAGAAGATGTCTGCCATCGGCCAGTTGATCGCCGGCGTCGCTCACGAGTTGAACAACCCGCTGACCGCGATTCTGGGTTACGCCCAACTGCTCGAAAGCGAAGGCCTCGGCGAGCGCGCCGCCGATTTCGTTGGGAAGCTCTTCAAGCAAGCGCAGCGGACGCATCGGGTAGTGCAGAACTTGCTCTCCTTCGCTCGGCAGCGCAAGCCGGAGAAACAGCAGGTGGACGTTCGCAAAGTCCTCCAGGAAACTCTCGCGCTGCGTGACTACGATCTGCGCGTAAATAACATCAAACTCGAGCAGCAGGTCGAGGCCGACCTTCCGGCCGTGACCGCCGATCCGCATCAACTCGAGCAAGTATTCCTCAACATCATCAATAACGCCGTCGACGCCATGCTGGAAGCTGGGAAGGGCGGCAGCTTGAAAGTTCGCATGTCCGCAAAAGATGGCGATGTGCTCGCGGAATTTCAGGATTCCGGGCCTGGAATCAAAGAGCCCGGCAAGATTTTCGATCCCTTCTACACCACCAAAGACGTTGGCAAAGGCACAGGGCTGGGACTCAGCATTTGCTACGGTATCGTGAAGGAGCACGGCGGCGACATAACCGCCCGCAACTGCCCGGATGGCGGAGCCATCGTCGAAGTTCGATTCCCCTCTTCCGACCGCGTGGCTGCACCTGAGATTGCGGCTCCACTGCCGCCCCGCGAGTTTGCCATTGAGGGACGGATTCTCCTCGCCGAGGACGAAGCGGCCGTTCTGGAATTCGAGCGCGACGTGCTCACCGGGGCTGGCGCTCAGGTGGTCACGTTAATGAATGCTGAGGACGTCCGCATGCGCCTGCTGACCGAATCTTTTGATGCTGTGATTGTCAACGGAAAACTCCCCGGCGGATGGAGCGCTCCTGAGGTGTATGGCTGGATTTCCGGCAAGTGCCCTGGTCTTGAAAAACGTCTCCTGTTTACCTTCTCCAGTGACGCGGAACCCGAAGTGCGCGACTTCCTCGCTCAAAACAACTTGCCGCATCTGGTAAAACCATTTGAAGTTGCAGACCTGATCGCGCAAGCGCGGCGCCTGCTGCAAAAGACCCACGCGGTCGCAGCAAGCTAGGGAATTTCTTTGCGAACTTTGCGGATTTTCCTCAGCGTTCTTGGCGGTTAAAATCTCTTGATTAGGAACCGCCGGTCAAAGTGGGGAAGAGCAAAATGTGTCTATAAGCTCTCCTTCAAGCGCCGGCTGAATTCGCGGATCGCCGATTCATTTCGCCGATACCACATCCACAAACCTAATTTCTGCGCCTCCACCAATCCCGCTTTCGTCAGAAGTGACATGTGGTGAGAAATCGTCGGCTGGGACAGCCGCACTCGCTCTTCAATATCCGAGGCGCACAAACCCTCGTCTTTGCCGATCGCGCACCCGCCCCGTTCTTTCAACGCGCGCAAAATCCGCCGTCGAGTCGGATCAGCAACCGCCTGTAACATCAGATCGAACTCCTGCTCGGATTTGCCCATGAACTAACAAATACTCATCACATTGGCCGCTGTCAATATATTGATTCGCCTCTTCGTGATCGAATAAGAAGCGTACCGCAATATGGCTTGTAGCACCTTGGACCCTGCAAAGACCGCACATCGGATCAAAGGAGTTGTTGTTGTGCGCCAGCTGTCCGTTTTTGTGCGAAGCGGCTGGCAGCCACCGCCAAGCCGGCGTTCGCGTTCTGCGCCACTTGCGCAGAACAAGGCTCGGCGCCATCTACTGACTTTGCTCTCCCTGACACTGGACAAACGAAAGCAAGCGATATAAAAAGAAAGCGCAATCATAATCCCTAGCTTCCGAGAACTGTACTGCCTTTTGAGGAACAGCGTGCTTAACGAAGAACGACGTCGCGCGATTGTGGAGATCCTCGGCCGGGATGGCCGTGTGCTGGTCGCAGACATGGCGCAAAAATTTCAGACGTCGCAGGTTACCATTCGCAAGGACCTGGAGGTTCTACACAGTCACGGGCTTATCCACCGGACTCATGGTGGCGCGCTGCCAGCTCGGGAAGGAGCGCTCGAAGACCCAACACTGCTCGAAAAAGAAAGGCTTCGGCGCAAGGAGAAGCTGCGCATCGCAGCTTGCGCCGCCGGACTGGTCAAAGAGGGTCAGGTCGTGATCCTTGATTCCGGCACGACTACGACGGCCATTGGCCGCGCGCTGCGTAACTTTCGGAATGTTACGATTGTTACGAATGCGGTAAACATCGCCGCGGAGCTGTCTGGGGCTTCGGTAGAAGTAATTCTCACAGGCGGCACGTTGCGCAAGAATTCGTTTTCTCTGGTAGGACCGATTGCCGAAGAAACGCTACGCCGGCTGAATGCAGACATTCTGTTTCTCGGCGTGGACGGCTTCGACGTCCATTATGGACTCAGCACGCCGAATCTCTTGGAGGCGAAGGTCAATCGAGTGATGGTGGAAGCCGCAAAAAGAACTGTGGCCGTGTGTGATTCGAGCAAATTCGGCCGCCGGAGCTTGTCATTGATCGTCCCGACGAGCGCTTTGCAGGAGGTGATCACCGACCGCGGAATTCCTAAGTCGGATTTGCGCGCACTCAAAAAATCCGGCTTAGAGGTGACCCTTGTCTGAAAAGAGAGGCGATGGATCGTCCTCCCAGGCGATTGTGGTTCCCGGGGCTCATTCGCTGGCAGAAATTCTGTCGCAGCCTCAATTCTGGGGCCGGTGCCTCGAGGCTTTGCAGAGGCCTGGATCGATGGATCTCCAGTGCCAATATTTCCACGATGCCACCGAGTTGTTATTCATCGGCTGTGGCTCAAGCTACTACATCGCGCTTGCGGCCGCGGCCTCCTGGAAAATGATTACGGGATCGCGCGCGCGGGCGATTGCGGCTTCGGAGCTGCTCCTGTACCCCAACCTCGTGTTAGCCGATTCATCGGGAGTTGCCGCGGCGGTGATTTCCCGCTCCGGCCGGACGTCTGAGACGGTAAGAGCGGCAGAATTTCTTGAGCGCGAGAAGGACATTCGCACCCTTGCTGTGACCGGAACAAGGACTCAGCCGCTGGATCAGATAGCCAGCAGCACTCTGGGGCTGCCGCCCTGCGACGAAGAAAGCACTGTGATGACACGTTCGTTCACGGCGATGCTCCTGGGCTTGCAGTATCTAGCGGCCATGGTCGCAGGTGATGACGGACTGATCGCCGCGCTGGCCAAGCTACCTGCTGTAGCTGAAAAAGCAATGGGCGCCTTGCATCCTCGGATTCGCGAATTTGTCGCTTCCCATCAGTTCGATGACTATGTGTGTTTGGGGCAGGGTCCCTTCTACGGTTTGGCATGCGAAACCGCACTCAAGCTAACAGAGATGTCAGTTTCTTACGCTCAGAGCTTTCATACCCTGGAATTCCGGCACGGACCGAAGTCAATCGTTAGCCCCAAGACGCTGCTCTTTTTTCTGCTCTCCGAACAAGGATATGACTCCGAATGCGACGTTTTGCAGGAGATGAAAGGCCTAGGCGCAACCATCCTGACAATCGCGAATCACGCGGACAAACGTGCTCGGGAATCTTCGGATCTATTGATTGAGCTTGGCTTTGACCTGCCGGAGCTGGCGCGGCTGGCGCCATATGTTTTCGCCGGTCAGCTCGCGGGCCTTTACACAGGACTGAAGAAGGGCCTTGATCCGGATAATCCACGCAACTTGAGCCGAGTTGTCATTCTGGACGACGACTGATCTCTCAGACAATTTCACCATGCCACGCTTTGACGTCACCATTGCCGGTGAACTGAACCTTGACCTTATTCTGTACGGTTTGCCTGACGAGCTTCCGCCCGAACGGGAATTGCTTGCGGATCGCATGATGCTCACGCTGGGCAGTTCTTCTGCGATAGTCGCACATAATCTCGCAGCACTGGGCGCTCGCGTTGGTTTCATTTCACGTATCGGCGACGATCCACTGGGCCAGATCGCGCTGGATCGCCTCGCGGCCAGCGGCGTTGACGTATCAAAGGTGCGCAAGGTGCCTGGCGCGACCAAAACTGGGATTACCGTGCTCCTGCAAAGAGACGCGTGGCGCACCATCATTACCTACGCTGGAACGATCTTCGACCTGACGTTTGAAGACTTAGATCTCGGCTATCTGGGGGACTCGAGGCATTTCCATCTGTCTTCGTTCTATCTGCACCGCGGCTTGCGGAATCGGATTGTGGAACTACTACAAAAGATGAAGGCCGCCCGTTTGACGGTTTCTCTGGACACAAACGACGATCCCGACGATCTCTGGCAGGGAAGTTTAATGGAGGCACTCCGTTATGTGGACGTCTTCTTACCTAACGCCCGCGAGGCAAGAAAGATCGCCGGCACCGAAGATGCGGAGGCTGCTCTCCGTTTTCTCGCGAAGCGCGTGCCTCTGGTGGTCATGAAAGTTGGCGCAGAAGGCGCGCTGGCGCAACGCGGAGAGGAACGCTTCAAGTCGCCGGCATTCAGAGTAAATGCGGTAGATTCAATTGGAGCGGGCGACAGCTTCGATGCTGGTTTCCTCCACCAATACCTGCGAGGCGCTGATCTTCCCGCCTGTATGGCTGCGGGGAATTTGGCTGGCGCGTTCTCGACAACCCGTTCCGGAGGAACTGAGGCTTTCCGGGATCGCGAGTATCGCCAGCAATTCTTCAGCGCCAATGCACCCAATCTCAAGCTACCTGATCGTCGCTAGCAACTTGGAAGGTCAGTCTATCTCGATACTTCCAACAACAAATGTTCCTTAAACTCAGTTGCTAATCGAGGAGCTTTGTCCGCCGTGGCTTCTACCGTTCCTAAGTCCTTGCCGTCAGCGTAATCAACAACGTGATATGTGCCCGGCTCAAGTCCTCGCAATTCCACTTCTCCCCTCCATGCTGCCGAGCTGGACGCGAAAAACGCGTAATACATTTTGCCGTCTTTCTCGATTGCATAGCCCTCGGGCGTGTCATAGCCATCGACATAGAGATTGCGGAAATTGCCCTTCGAAAGCATCTTCTCGTTGTAAATGCCGATCCACTTTTTCCAATGCGCTTCTTTGTTCTGAGTTAGCAGAACATTTTTGAATTTCGGTCCAGGATCGGGCCATACAAATTTGGTCCCAACCACGCCGCCGGTGCCGATGGTGGAGGCAAAATCGTTTCCGTGTTCCAGCCAACTTTTGCCCACACGTGTCATCGCGGAAAGTTCGACATGGTCGCCGTACACAGCAGCTTCCGGCCCAAGCAGGGCTTTATACATCTTGATGCGGCGACGCACTTGCACTGCGCCAACCGGGTCGGCAGTGACCGCCTGATCCATATACGGCAGCCAGGCCAACGATGGCGGCGTGCCGCAAGGACAGCTCTGAGTCACGCTTTCCGGCTTTATCGCCCGCGTAGTTTGAAAAATCGTCTTGTACACGTCAGCCATAGCATTGACAGAATCCTGCGGTGACTTGTGGTGGTGCGCAGGGTTGTAGCACATGGGCACCGTGTAAATGTTGTCCAGCTTTGAGCCGTCGAATCCCCAGTCGCGAATGAATTTTTCCGTTAGTTGTTTGTAATACGCTTGCACCTCTGGCACCGCAGGGCACAGTACCGCCAAATCGCGGACCATCCGAGCATGTTTGCCGTTCTTGTCGAGAATGAGCCATTCGGGATGCTCCTTCGCCACTTTCGAGAGAAGGTATTTGTGCGACTCATATTTTCCTTGCCCATCTTCGACACCAAGCGGCAACCACCAGAGCTGTACTAATTCACCTTGCTTATGGAATTCGTCCGTCATCTTCTTAATCGAGTCGCCGGGAAAAGTATCCGGTCGCGGATCCCAATCACCGTATGTATCGAACCAGCGGTCATCCAACGTAGCCCACTTGATTCCGAGCTCCTTCAGTTTGGGAACCGTACCCAACATCTGCGCTGGAGTTACGTTGAACTCGTATCCCCAACCGCACCAGCTTACGTTGTACGCTTCGCCGGAAGGCTTGGGAATTTCCCATCCTTCTTTCTGCAACACACGCGACCACAGATGCAGCGGCTCGTAAAAATCTCCGGAATAAATGGCCACAAAACTTCGAGGAGTAGAGTAGGTCTCACCTGGCTTGAGAGTCGCGTTCGCAGGAATGCTAAGCGCGGCGTTTACACGGCCATCGGCTTGCACGTTGACGGGCAGCGAGAGCGAGAGCGGCACTGTCTCGATGTGGCCAATAGCTTCGCCGACGGATGCCGTCCAGAAGGCAACCACGGGGATGCCGCCGCCGTAACCGCCTTTTACGATCCCTCCCATGACGTTTGGCTGGGAGAATTTGCTCGTGAGTCTCACGACATCATCTTTGCCCCACTCATAGCTGGAACCCTGAAACGACCACATGTCGTACGGCTTCTTCACAACGTGAGAATCGAACCGATGTTGCTGTTCGATGATGTTGTCGATGTGGTAGTCCGAGGCTCCAGTATTCGTATATAACACGCTGCTCAGCAGCAGATTGGGGAAATCATCGTATGCCTCGATAAGTAATTTCTGCTGGAGGCCGGTCCCAGAAGCCTCAACCGCTTCGGCTGGAATCTCTACGTGTTTGCCGCGTCCGAGCTTGCCGGCGGCATCAGTGACTTTCGCCTGACTGAAATCCAACCTGAAGCGCACTTCCTTGCCGCCTTGCAATAGATAGTCACTCGCAGGAGAGTTTTCCTCCGGTTCATCCAAACTTAGTTTGGTTCCCTGGTTCGACAAAAAGGCCTGCACGTATCCAGAGGGCAGAACCTGAAACTCCGCGCTGCTGGTAGCGACTATCACCGGGCCGCCATCATTTACGACGACCTTGATTTTTGACGGCTCTGATTGAGCTTCGGGCCTGTTCTCCTTGCGCGCGCATCCAGTGGTGAGCAGTATTGCTCCGGTTACTATAAGAATCAATTTCAATGAGACAGCAGAGATGTATGTCCGCCAAAAAAGCTGTTTCATTGGGCCCCCTTGTGTAATTCTGCTGTACTGTTGAATTGCCGAAAGACCCGCTCTGCATTGAGGTGGTATATCTTTTCGAGCACGGGGTCCGGAAGTTCCATGCCGTAAATCTTCCAGCGGCCTTGTGCCGGATACCCCCAGTAATCAAAATACTCATCGCCGGTTTCCAGCCAACGGAAGTGATTTCGGTACATGGCTTCATCCATCCCATTGTCCGTGCCAAACATGATGCGATCCTGATATTTGATAAAAAATTCCCGAGCGCGACGTGGTTGCCGGCCCAATTCCGCCTGTCGCGCGCCGAATTCCACCATCATGTTGGAATATTTGTCTAGTTCGCTGGCGACGTAATCCAGATTTTCCGGCCAGTTTGCCATGTGCAAAGCGACGAAGGTGGTATGCGGATGCCTGGCAATCGTGCGATCCCGCGCGTGCAGAATCGAAATTTTGCTGGGGAACTGCGGACCGTAAAAACTCCAATCGGGATGCTCGACTAATTCTTCATACCGCTCGTTGTTGTTATCGATGGGATGAAAGAATGCTTCGGGATCGGTTACATGAATCGACACGGGGATGCCGAGCCGGCCGCACTCCTCCCAGATTGGATCCAGGCGAGGGTCGTCTACTGCAATCAGCTTACCTGTTTTGACTTTGACCCCCAGGCCGAGATCCTTCAGCACCTTTAGCCCGCGAGCCCCTCGCGAGACCGCGTCGTCAAGCTGCGCCACCATTTCCTGGCTGAAGTTCGGATCATCGATTTTGGACCAGTCGATCTGGGTGAATACCATGAACCGCCCGGGGTAAGGCTTAACCATTTTGTCGATGACTTGCTGGAGTTTCTCGCCCCACATACCGGTCAGAATCACAACTGTTTTGACGTTGGTTTTATCCATGACTTCGACGACACGCTGCGGAGGTATTGGCTCATCGATTCCCTGAGCGTCGTTGACATGGTTATGGACATCGATCACATAAAACTTTGCCCGCTCGATCTCGTGTGCAGGCGCATGCAGCATCGAGACCGGATGAAAATCTTTCAGCAACAGAGTCTTCTTCTTTTCCGCATCCGCCGCAGACTTGTAGCCGATTTGCGAAGAAGAAGTTTGACTTGTGGACTGATTGCCCGTCTGAGCACCGCTGGCGCAAATCAAACCGGCTAACAGAAGAAGGAAGCCTGCTCGCATACAATCAACCTCGCCATGACGCTTTCGAATGCTTGCTATTTTAATTTCAATTTATCCGGTATTCTCAGGCTTCTAAATGCTTCACTCACTCCGTGAAAGGCATCACACGGTGGCCAATGCGATTTCGAGGACGATATTTGCTGTGCGTCCTAAGGACGGGCCAAAATGTAGCCCCAGGAATTTTCGTCTTGACAAACGCTTCCGTTCGAAA
>WNGE01004172.1_pt1 | contig 28723 bp, 29 predicted proteins | sample 5400651 | NCBI WGS metagenome assembly WNGE01 (sample SAMN13153370, study PRJNA577476) | soil metagenome | isolation source: 60 cm soil or saprolite under grassland replicate 2 | place: USA:California | collected 2016-06-15 | reverse complement strand
CCAGACGGCATGGGGGGCGCCGCCGCCGGACCAGGTCATCGCGCACACGAACCTGTACTGGACCTACCAGACGGCGCCGGGGCGGACGGCCGGGACGGTCGAGACCAAGGATGTCGACTTCGGCGGCACGTCCTGAAGCCTGCGTGACGCGGACGGGAACGCCTCCGGACGGCACCGGGTCCGGGTCGTCGGGTCTGGGTGAGCGGTGCCCGCAGGACGGATGGCCGTCGCCTGCTGGTCGACCGGGCCCGCCGGCCTACCGCCACGTCTTCACCAGCAACGCCGAACGCGCGACCGCCCTCGCCCATTGGCTCCAAAGCTACAACACTTGCCGACACCACAGCGCGCTCGGCGGGCCTCCCACCGATCAGCCGCCTGTAACCAACGAAGCCGAGTACATCTAGCCGCCGGAGACGGCCGGCAGGAGCCAGACCTCGTCGCCCTCGCGGAGCGGGGTCGCCACCCCGGAGAGGTGCCGGATGTTCTCGCCGTTGACGAACACGTTGACGTGCCGGCGGAGGCACCCCAGCTCGTCGACCACCCGCTGGTGCACACCCGGGTAGGCGCCGCCCAGCGTCTCCAGCAGCTCGGCCACGGTGGCGCCCGCCGCGGTCAGGTCGAGGCGGCCCGACCCGCCGGCATACTGCCGCAGCGCCCCAGGAAGGTGCAGATGGACCAGCATGGTCGTCAGCGCACGGCCGCGGCCTTGACGCACATGATCGGCGGCAGCCATTCAGCCAGCAGCTTCCAGGAGTCGCCCTCGTCGGCGCTGCCGAACAGCTCGCCGGTCCTGGTCCCGAAGTAGAGGCCGACCGGGTCGCCGCCGTCGTTGCCGAACCCGTCCCGCAGCACCGTCAGGTAGGCCTGTTCCTGTGGCAGCCCGGCGGTCAGGGGCTCCCACGACTCGCCCGCGTCGCGTGTTCGGAACACGCGAGCCCGGCCCTCCGCGGTGCAGCGGAAGCCATCCGACGTCAGCGGGATGCACCAGGCTGTCTCCGGGTCCGACGGGTGCGCCACGATCGGGAACCCGAAGTCGCTCGGCACGCCGTTGGCGATGTCCACCCACTGTGCCCCCGCGTCGTCGGTGCGGTACAAGCCCCAGTGGTTCTGCAGGTACATGCGCTGCGGCCGGCCCGCGGCCGGGGCGATCTTGTGGACGCACTGGCCGAACTCGGGATGCTGGTCCGGGAAGAACTGTGCCCGGACCCCCTGGTGCCGCGTGCTCCAGGACTTGCCGCCGTCTTCGGAGTGGTAGACGCCCCCCGTGGAGATGGCGACCCAGATCCGCTCGGGGTCGTCGGGGTCCACCAGCACCGTGTGCAGGCACAGCCCGCCGCCGCCCGGCTCCCACCGCGGCCGGTGGGGATGGTCCCACAGCCCCCGGACCAGCTCGAACGTCTCACCGCCGTCGCCGGAGCGGAACAGCGCCGCCGGCTCGACGCCCGCGTAGAACACCTCTGGATGCTCGTCGTCGCCCGGGGTGAGCTGCCAGACGCGGGTGAGCGCCGCTCCGGCGTCGGCCGGGAAGCGCACGTTGCCATCGGCCGGATCGGTCCAGGTCGCGCCGAGGTCGTCGGTATGGCGGACCACCGAGCCCCAGTGGCTGCTCTCTGTGCCCGCCAGCACCCGTCGCCGCCCGGCCCGGTCGTCGTAGGCCAGGGAATAGATCGCCTCTCCGGGGAAGTGCGGGCCGGTCACCTCGGTCCGTTCATGCTCCGGGTCGGTCCTGAACAGGAAGGCGCCCTTGGTCGTGCCGACCAGGACCAGGATGTCGCCACTGGAGACCATGAGCTGCTCAGTCATCTCCCACCCCCAGGATCACGCGCGTTCACGCCAGGCGCATGATCGCACGCCGGCCCGACACTCGCCGGCCGGCGTGCACAGGCTGAGGATCCGCGGCAAAGGTTTTGCTCAGGCGGGTCCGCCGCTACCCGTCTGCTCGATCATCCGCCGGTAGATGGTCTCGTAGCCCTCCACCATGTCGGCCACGTCGAAGCAGTCGAAGACGCGCCGCCGGCACGCCTTGGGGTCCAGCTCGTCGACCCGCCGGATCGCGTCCGGCAGCTCGTCGGCCCGGTGGCAGATGATCCCGGTCACGCCGTCCACCACCACCTCGGGCACCGAGCCACGATCCAGCGCCACCACCGGGGTGCCGCACGCCATGGCCTCGACCATCACGATCCCGAACGGCTCGTCCCACTGGATCGGGAAGACCAGGCAGCGGGCACGCGCCAGCAGCTCCTTCTTCTGCTCGGTGCTGGCCTCGCCGAACCACTCGGCGTCCGGGCCGAGGAGCGGCCGCACCCGCTCATCGAAGTAGCGCTTCTCGGGAGGCTCGTTGCACTTGGCGGCCACCACGATCCGGTAGCCGGCCTCGCGTGCCGCCTTGATGGCCAGATCAGGGGCTTTCTCGGGGCTGATCCGGCCCAGGAACAGGCAGTAGTCCTCTTTCTGCTCCGTGAAGGGGTACTCGTCCACCGGGATGGCGTTGTAGACGCGGCCCTCCCACGCCATGTCGGGTCCCTTGGCGCGCTGCCCGTCGGAGATCGCCACCAGGCCGGTGTAGCGCGAGAGCACGCGGTAGCAGATCGCCATCTCGCCGGTGATCGGGCCGTGCGCCGTGACCACCGTGGGCGTGTTCCTCCAGCCCGAGGTCAGGGGGCCGGCCAGCGAGTGGTCGTGCACCACGTCGACGTCGAGGTCCGCAAGGTGGTCCGCCGCAACCAGCGCGTGGACCACCTCGGGGAACGCCTCGCCCATGCGCTCGAGCGGAGGCTCGTCGTAGGTCTGCAGGAATTTGGCGCTGCGGTGAGGCTTCCCGGCTCCTACCAGGACGATCTCGTGGCCGCGGGTGGCGAGGCCTTCGACCAGGGTGTGCACCATTGACTCGATCCCGCCGTATCCGCCTGGAGGAATCGGGAACCACGGGGGCGCGACGATCGCGATCCTGAGCGGCGGATGGCTGAGATTCTCGAGCACAGGGCCTCCTTCCTTCGGGGGCAATGCCGCCGAGCAGGATGGGCGGGGCCTCCCCTTCAGGCGACTGCTAGCATCCACAGCAATGAGCAGCCATCTCAGCCCAGTACGAACCCGGTTTGCGCCCAGCCCGACCGGCTACTTGCACGTCGGCACCGCGCGGACCGCTCTTTACAGCTACCTCTTCGCGCGCCGCCACGGGGGCACATTTGTGCTGCGTATCGAGGACACCGACGTCGCGCGCAACGTCGAGGGTGGAGCCGACGAAATCGCCGAGATGCTCGCGTGGCTCGGCATCCGCTGGGACGAGGGCTACGGGGTCGGCGGTCCGTACGGTCCCTACCGCCAGTCCGAACGCCTCGATCGTTATCACACCGCCGTCAACGCCCTCATCGCCCACGGCCAGGCCTACCCCTGCTACTGCACGGCGGAGGAGATCCAGCGCCGCAAGACCGCAGCCGGCAGGGACCTGCCGCCCGGCTACGACGGCTACTGCCGGAACCTGTCGTCGTCCCAGCTCAAGGCGTATGAGGCAGAGGGCCGGACGGCGGCCGTGCGATTCCGCATGCCCGACGAGGGCGAGACCGTCGTCCACGACCTGATCCGTGGCGACATCGTCTTCCAGAACTCCACGCTCACCGACTTCGTCCTGATGCGTGCCGACGGCACGCCGACGTACATGTTCGCGGTGGTCTACGACGACCTCGACATGGCCATCTCGCACGTCATCCGCGGCGAGGACCTGCTGCCCTCCACGCCCAGGCAGGTGCACGTCTTCCGGGCGCTCGGGCGCGCCGAGCCGCCGATGTTCGCCCACCTGCCGCTTCTGGTCGGCGCCGACCGGAAGAAGCTCTCCAAGCGGAGGCACCAGGTCGCGCTCGAGGACTACCGCGCCCAGGGGTTCCTGCCAGAGGCGATGGTGAACTACCTCGCCCTGCTCGGCTGGGGGTACGACGAGACCACCGAGCACTTCACCCTGGAGGAGCTGGAGCAGGTCTTCTCGCTGGAGCGCGTCTCGCGCAATCCCGCCATGTTCGACGACGCCAAGCTCGAGGCGCTCAACGGCTGGTACATCCGCAGACTCGACCCTCGGGACCTGGCGAACAGGCTCGTCCCGTTCATGGTCAGGGCCGGTTACGACGACCCGGACGTCGAGCTGCTCGCCCGGGCCGCGCCGCTGATCGCCGAGCGCATCACCCGACTGGACCAGGCGCCGGACATGCTCGGGTTCCTGCTGACGGACCGGGTCGAGCCAGCCCCGGAAGAGGCGGCCAAGGTCCTGACCGACGAGGCGCGGAGCTTCCTGGACGCCGCCGTCAAGGTCCTGCGGCCGCTCGAGCCGTGGACCGACGAGGCGATCGAGCGGACGCTCCGCGAGCTTGCGGACGAGCAGGAGCTCAAGCCCCGCAAGGCGTTCCAGCCCATCCGGCTGGCCATCACCGGCCGGCTCGTCAGCCCGCCGCTGTTCGAATCCATGGAGCTGCTGGGACGCGAACGCTCGCTGGCGCGCCTCGAGCAGGCGAGCGCGAGCGCCTTGCGCCGGTAGACATCCGCGGTGCCGGATGGCACGCTGGTTGAGCCGCAGGGGCCGCAGGGCCTTCAACCGCTATCATGCGCGAGCCCACGGGCGCCAGATGATCGGGCATCCAGCCAGGTCCTGACGGTTGCGGCCCCGAGGGTCCAGTGGGGTGTGGGGTAATTGGCAGCCCGACGGGTTCTGGCCCCGTTAGTCTAGGTTCGAGTCCTGGCACCCCAGCGAAGTCGCCTGGCCCCGTCGTCTAGTGGCCTAGGACGCCGCCCTCTCAAGGCGGTAGCGCCGGTTCGAATCCGGTCGGGGCTACCACAGTGTCGTATTCAAACCCGTTCCTGCTGAAGAGCAGGTCGAATGGCGGCTGGTAGGCCACGCCGGCCAGCTTGCGGTCGCGGACCTCGAGGCGGTCGAACACGGCTGCGTTGAACAGCCGGCGAGTCTTGTGGCTGGCTCGCCGATACGCCTGCCCGCAGTCGGCGGCGAACCGCATCGCGGTCTCCAAGACCTCGCGCCACTGCTCGAGGGTGGCGTCGACCGACGCAAGCCGCTGCTCGGTTGTCCGCAGCTCGCCGCCGATCCGTTCCTGCTCGCTGCGGAGCATGGCGACGTCGATGGCGCCGGCGTAGTAGGCGTCGAGCAGCTTGCGCCGCTCGCCCTCGAGCTTGGCCATGCGGCGAGTCACTACCTGCCGCTCGCGGGCGTTGTGGTCCTGGCGGCAGGTGATCTCGGCGTCGAGCGCGACCTGGAGTCGCTCCAGCCAGGCCGGCGGAAGCTGGATCTGCTGGTAGAGGCGCTCCACCGCGGCCTCCAGCAGGTCAGCTGGCACGTAGGCCTCGCGGCAGCCGGTGCGGGCCTGGTTCTTCTGGCCGAGGCAGTAGAAGTAGAGATAGCTGCCCTTGGCGAGGGTGAGCGACAGCCGCCGCCCGCACACGCCGCACCACAGCACGCCCTTGAGCTCGTGGTCGTGGCGGCGCTCGCGGATGCCGCGCATGGCCCTGGCCGCAAGCAGTTGCTGGACGCGGTGGAAGGTGTCGGCGCTGACCAGCGGCTTGTGCTGGCCGGGGTAGGTGACGCCCTCCCACTCGACCATGCCGAGATAGACAGGGTTGGCCAACAGGTCGGCCACGGTGCTCACTTTCAGGGGCTTCTCGGGGTAGTCCCGCCGCCCACGGCCCCGCAAGCCCCGGCGGGCAAGCTCGTCGGTGAGCTGGGCCACGCTGTAGCCGCCGGTGGCGTACAGCTCGAAGGCCATGCGGACCAGGTCGGCCCGGTCAGGGTCGGGGGCGATGAAGGCGACTTGGCGGCCACCGATCGATGCTCGCTTGTTGAGGTAGCCGATGGGCGCTCGGTGTGGCCAGCCGCCCTGCTTGGCCTTCTCGGCCATGCCCTTGCGGGTTTCGGCGGCGAGGTTGGCCGAGTAGAACTCGGCCATGAGGGCGTGGATGCCCTCGACGAGCCGTCCCGATGCCGTCTCCTCGAGACTCTCGGTGATCGAGACCAGCGCCACCCCGTGGCGGCGCAGCAGCGCCCGGATGGCGACATGGTCCTCCATGTTGCGGGCGAGCCGGTCGATCTTGTGTACCACGACGACGTCGATGTCGCCGTCGCGGCGGATACGGGCAAGCATCGCCTGAAGCTGGGGGCGGTCAGCGCTGCGCGCTGACTCGCCACGGTCGGAGTACTCGTCGATGAGATCCCAGCCCTGGTCGCGGACGTGGCGGATGCATGCCTCACGCTGGGCGGGAAGCGAAAGGCCTCGGTCGGCTTGTTCCTTGGTCGAGACCCGCAGGTAGATGACGCAGCGCATCTGCTGGCCTCCTGGTCGGAATCGGTGGGTGTCCACGACACCGTGACCGGGCCGGAAGGGCAAGTGGGTCAACGCACGCATCCAACGCCGCAGCCAGCAGCGCCCGCGCCAGCGGTCGAAGCTCCGCCAACGTCGGCACGGGGGCTGGCGACACTCCTGGCTGTGGTCGGCCTACATTCCGCGGTCGTGCTGGGATTTGCGTTGCGACTTCATCGACCGGGTCGCGTGCTCGGGCTTCGCCGCCCGGTGGTCCGGCTGGTCGCGCCGTAGGGACGCGGCCTACCATCATCGCCTTTCCTGCCTCGTGTCCAGGTTCTGTGGTAAGCGGAAGACCAGGACATCCTCGTGGGCGATCACCCGAAGCGGGACACCTTGGGCGCGGGCCTTGCGGACCCGGTCGAGCTGGAAGAACGACGGCCGTCCGACCAGCCGGTCGCCGCTGAGGCCGACCAGCAGCGCGACGTTGCGTTCGAAGACCACCAGCCCGGCGCGCTCCCCGGCACGGAGGAGCGCGCTGGGGAAGTCGACCAGCAGGCCCCGGTGCCGCCAGGGCCGGGCGGTGAGCGCCACCAAGCCGCCAGGTCGCAGCACCGCACGGCAGGCACCGAGGATCTGCTTGATGGCCTCCAGCAGCGCTTGGTCGCTGGCGCGGGCAAGATCGCCAGGATCGGGCCGGTCGCTGTAGCGGTTGTCGTACTTGACGACCGCGCCAGGGCGGGCGTCGACCTGGCCGTGGACCGAGCGGCCATAGGGTGGGGAGGTCACCACCAGCGCGACCTGGCCGCGGACCGAGGGATCCAGCAGATCCAGGAGCGAGCGGGCGTCGCCGGTGATGACCGTGCCGGTGCCGGCGGCACCTTGATCTTTGGCGTGGGCGAGGTTCTTGCGGGCCAGGTCGGCCCAGCGGGGCTCGCGCTCCACGCCCAGTGCATCCCTGCCGAGGTGGGCGGCCTCTATCAGCGTGGTGCCGATGCCGCACATCGGGTCCACGACCAGCTCACCAGGCTGGCTGTAGCGCTCGATCGCGGTGCGGGCGATCGCGGGCAGCATCTTGGCGGGGTGGGCGGTAGATGCCGGGAGGTAGCGGCCTGCGCGCTGCCCGGCCGCGGGTTGTTGGGCGGTCGGCCAGACCGACAGGGGCAGCGGCGAGGACCTCTCAGGCATGGGGTGCCTCCACGGTCTCCGCTGTCGGCATGGAGCGTGAGTAGCGACAGCGTCGCCGGCTCGCAGTTCGAGCTGGCCAGTAGCCGACGACGCGGGCCTGGTCAGAGAGCCAGGTTGTCACGCTCACCGCAGCCTCCCTTGGGCGTTGGGTGGCCAAGGCCTAAGGGCGTGGCGGTAGCGTGCCAGGGCGTCCTCGCCAAGAAACAGGCCGATCTTGTCGGCGACGGGCAGCGCGCCCTGCTCGGCGGTGATCTTGGTCAGCGAGTCAGCGGGGTCGTGCTGCTGGAACCCTCCTGCTTGCTGGCAGCTGCCGCACGGGTAGTCCTGGCAGTAGGAGACTGGGACCCGATTGGTGAGCCGGCAGTAGTCGCGTTCGGAGTTGCGGGCATTCCAGTCGGCCGGGTCATCGCCCGGCTCCAGGACCCGACCGATGTGCACGCCGCCGACCCAGGGCTGGACGGGGCTTGGCAGCCGGAAGGCGCACACGACCAGGTCGTCGGCCTCGAAGCCGTTAATGGGCATGAATCGTCTCCTATGGTGCGACGGCTGTGGACTACCTGGGTTGGGGTCCGCAACCGGCGGGGCGGGGCCCGGTATCCGTCGGGGGCGGTGCGGCCCGATGGCGCCGACGCCGAACTTTGTCCGACATCACCGGAGTTCGTTCGTGCCACGTGAGGTCGCCCGGCCCTGACCAGTCGGTCTCTGCCCTTGCTGGTGATCCGTGTCCGTTTGACGTAGCCTCGGAATTGGTGAAGAGTCCTCATTACATTGGTCCTGTGATCGGTCTGAGCGAAGGCAGGGGCTCGAGTTGTCGCTGGCAGCGGTCCGCGACCTGCGGACCCACCGGCCGCCGGCATCGGCGGACGAGCTGGAGCAGTTCGAGGTCGACGCGCTGGCAGGGTTCGTGCTCGCCAGGGCCTCGGCGGGGGTGACCGACGGCACCATCCGCGGCGACATCGGCAACCTGGAGCAGACCCGGGCCTGGTTCGAGCGGCCGTTGTGGGAGATGGAGCCCACCGACGCCGACACCTACTTCGGGCGGGTCCTGCGCGCCGCGCCCAGCGGCACCCGCCTGGCCCGCTCCCAGGCGCTGCGGACCTACTTCGAGTTCCTGGAGCTGCGCCACAAGATCGAGCTGCACCAGCTGACCGGCCGGGTGGTGGTCTGCCCGATCGACGAGCTGAACCGACCGCGCGGGACCAAGGACGCACGGCTGCGCATCCCGCCGCGCGCTGACGAGCTGGGCGAGTTCTTCGGCGGCTGGGCCACCGAGCTGGCTTCCTGCCGCAAGTTCGCCCCCGAGGCGCGCAACTACACCGCCGCCAAGCTGATGGCCACCGTCGGCCTGCGGGTCAACGAGGCCCGCCAGCTTGATCTGGCCGACGTCAAGTGGGAGCTGGGCCCCTTCGGCAAGCTGCACATCCGCCACGGCAAGGGCGCCAGAGGGTCGGGGCCGCGTCAGCGGATGGTGCCGCTGGTCAACCATGCGGACCGGACGCTGCGCTGGTTCATCCAGGACGTCTGGGGCCAGTTCGGCGACGACCACACCCGCCACGGCGCGCCGCTGTTGCCGTCCGAGCGCCGAAACACCGACGGGTCGTGCGGCCGGGTCGGCTACGACGCGCTGCGGGCCGGGCTGGCCGCCGCGGCCACCGAGCATCTGCCTGGCTGGGCGGGCCGGCTGACCCCGCACGTGCTGCGCCACTACTGCGCGTCGCAGCTCTACCTGGGCGGGGTGGACCTGATCTCGATCCAGGAGCTGCTGGGGCATGCCTGGATCGCCACCACGATGCGCTACGTGCATGTGCACCGCACCCGCATCGAAGAGGCCTGGATCGCCGGGCAGCAACGCGCCGCCACGCGGCTGGAAGGACTGCTCCGATGAGGTGGAGGGACTGATCCGATGAAGTGGCACCTGCGCCTTGCCGCCGCCCACCGCGACATCTGGAAGGCATCCGAGCTGCAGCGGCTGCTGGCCGAGCGCGGCCTGGTGATCTCGGCGGGCAAGATGTCGGGCCTGTGGTCGGGCCAGCCAGTCTCCCTCAAGCTCGACGACCTCGACGTCATTTGCGCCGTGCTGGGCTGCCAGATCGGCGAGCTGCTGATTCCCGAGCCTGACAAGGTCCCCCGCCCCGGCCAGCCCGACACCCCACGCGCTGCGGAGGCGACCTCGGGTCCGGCGGTGGTGCCGCGCCGCCGCGACGGCCGCTCGCTGCCGCCGGCCTGACCGGAGGTGACGCTGCGCGACGGCGTCGGCGGCAAGGTCGCCAGGACCGTGACCAGCTGCGGGTCGTGTCTGGCCTGGGGACTGACTTACTGCCAGGGTCTGTGCCGGGCCTGCTACGACTTCGCCGACCGCCACCGCCTCGCCGGCGACTGCGGCGCGTGCGGCCGCCAGGAGCCGCTCATGCGGGGCTACTGCCGACTGTGCTGGTGCCAGGCGGCCCTGGAGCGACCTAGCGGACCGAACACGCCGCTGTGGCCCTACGTCATCAAGGTCGACCACCACCAGTTGTTCCTGGCGGGCATGCCCCCGCGGCAGGCAGCGCCCAGGACGGCTCCGCGCCGCTACGGCGCCAAGGGCCGCCCCCCAAAGCCACCGCCGCCGGTCGCGGCTCGGCCGCGGTCGGGCTGGGTGCAGCCGGCGCTGGTCGAGGACGTCGCCGGTCGCGACTACCGCTACGGCCGGGTGGACCTGCGCAGCGGCCCAGCTCCCGAGAACCCGTGGCTGGCCTGGGCGCTGCACCTGGCCCACACCATGGCGGAGGCCCGCGGCTTCGACCCCGTCGTGCGGCGCGCGCTGAACCGCGCCCTGGTGATGCTGCTGGCCGACCACGCCGACGGCCAGGTGCTGCACGCCTCGCAGTTCTACCCGGTGCTGCTCGCGCGCGGCACCAGCACCGCCCACACCACCCAGATCCTGCAGACGATGGGGGTCTTCGTTGACGACCGGCCCGCCACCTTCGAGCGCTGGCTGCAGACCAAGCTCGACGGCCTCGCCCCAGCCATCGGTGCCGAGACCAGCCGCTGGGCCCGCCTGCTGCGCGACGGCGGGCCGCGCGCCCGCGCCCGCGACGAGCAGACCATGCGGACCTATGTGTCCGCCGTCCGTCCGGCGCTGCTGGCATGGTCGGCCGGCTACGACCATCTGCGGGAGATCACCCGCGACGATGTCCTCGCCCACGCCGAGGCACTGCACGGCCACCAACGCGAGACAACCGTGGTCGCCCTGCGGTCGTTGTTCGCGTGGGCGAAGGCCAACGGCGTGATCTTCCGCGACCCGGCGCGGCGAGTCCGCGTCGGCCGGCGCGACTGGCCCGTCTGGCAGCCCCTGCTCCCCGAGCAGATCGCCAGCACCATCGAGGCGGCCACCACGCCCCAGGCACGGCTGATCGTCGCGCTGGCGGCCGTGCACGCCGCCAGGACCAGCGCGGTCCGCGCGCTGCAACTCGAGGATGTCGACCTCGGCAACCGCCGGCTGACCATCGCCGGCCGGACCCGGCCCCTGGACGAGCTGACCCACACGCTCCTGGTCGCCTGGCTCGACCATCGCTGCCGGCGCTGGCCCAACACCGCCAACCCGCACCTGCTGATCAGCGCCAGGACCGCGTTGGGGCTGGGACCCGTCAGCCTCCCGTGGGCCAACCACAGCCTGCGGGGCCTGCCAGCCACGCTGGAGCAGCTGCGCATCGACCGGCAGCTCGAGGAGGCCCTCACCCACCGAGCCGACCCGCTGCACCTTGCCGTGGTGCTCGACCTGGACGAGTCGACCGCGATCCGCTACGCGGCCTCCGCCAGCCAACTCCTGGAGCGACCTCACGAAGCCGACCCCGTGGCTTCACTGCGAACCCAAGGGTCCACCCGCGGCGACGAGCCCCCTGCACCCTTGGGTTCGCGCTGAGCATCCTTCAGTTCTCGTGAACCCGCGGAGGAAGTGGGCTTAGCGAAGACCAGCACGTCCTCGTGGACCAGCAGGCTGGCCGGCTCCCCACGGCCCAGCGCCCGGTGGGTCTGGTGGAGCTGCCAAAATGACGGCCGCGCGTGCAGCCCGCTGTCGCGTACGGCGGCCAGCAGCGCGATGACGTGCTGCAGGTACTGGTAGCCGGCCTGCTCGGCCAGGATCACGGTCGCTGCGGCCAGGTCGAAGACGCGGCCTTGGCGGCGCAGGTTGCGGGTGACGGTGACCAGCAGCCCACCCGGCCGCAGCACCTGGAAGCAGCCGGCGTACACCCCGGCCATCTCGGCGAGATAGGCCTGGCCGCGGGCGTGGCCGAGGTTGGCGCGGTCGGGGGAGTAGTTCTGGGTGTCGCGGCGGGCCAGGGTGCCCCCTTGGCGCCAGGCGGGCTTGTCGATCATCCCCGGGGTGCAGGCGTATGGCGGGGAGGTGGCGACCAGGTCGACCGTGCCGGCCAGGTCGGCGAGCAGCTCGGGCAGGTGGCGGGCGTCGCCGGTGCGGACCTCGCCGAGCCCGACGCGGTCGGGGGGTAGGGCCAGGGCGAGGTTGCGGCGGGCCAGGTCGGCCCAGCGGGATTCCAGTTCGACGCCGACGCTGCGGCGTCCCTGGGTGGCGGCCTCGACCAGGGTGGTGCCGATGCCGCACATCGGGTCGACGACCAGGCCGTCGGGTGGGGCGTAGTCGCAGGTGATGCGCCGCGCGAGGTCGGGCAGCATCTTGCCGGGGTGGGCGGTGGATTCGGGCAGGTAGCGTCCGGCGCGCTGGATGTGGCCGGGGGTCTGCGCGCAGGCCCAGACCGCCAAGGGCACGGGTTCGGCCGCGTCGAGGATGGATGCGGCGCGGGTGGGGGTGGCGTGCGGCGCCATGGGTGAGCCCGCGGCCATCGGTTGCGCCGACACCCCAAATATCCAGGCGACCCCCGGAATTCAACATGGCGGCTTCGCGCCGGGAGTCGTGGCGCTCGATCCCGCCCGCTGCGGGTGCGGCGCAGCCGCCGGCAAGGGGTGCTGCGACCGGTTCCGGCATGCCGTGGGATCGGCACCGCGCTGGCAGCACGACCGGAACTACCTCGCGGAGGCGCCAGCGTGCGCTTGAGCGTGCGGGTTGGCCGAGCGGCAGCCACCGCCGGCCTTGAGGTGTGGGCGTCCCATCTGCGGATCTTGGCGTTCTGGCGGCGGATGAGCAGGGGCACAGCAGGGGCACGCCAGGGGTGCCACAGGGGCACGGCAGGGGCACGAGCCTCGGTGCTCGCTGGGCGTTCCACGCCGCGATGCCGCTGCCCCTTCTGTGCCCCTGTGCTGCCCCTGGGTCCTGTTGTGCTGCGGCTCCATCCGACCTCGCCTGGAGAGGAGCCGCCTCGTGCCAACCGCAGTCCACGATCCTGACGCGCTCGACGTGCTGGACACCTCGTTCCGCCTGCTCGTGACGGGCCCGTCGCCGCTGGCGATCGACGGGGCCGCGCTGGGCCACGGGCTGCCCGCCCGGCTGATCCCACTCGACCAGCTCCGCACATTGCTGCTCCAACGCAGCACCCCCTATGCCGCGCGCGACGCTGCAATTGCAGAGCTGCTGCGCCGAGCCCGCCATAGCGGTGGGGCGTGGACGGTCGGCCTGGCCGGCGTGCTGGCGCCGGGACTGCGCCGCGTGGCCGCCGCGCTCGCCAACGACTATCCCGGTGATCCGGCCGACATCGACGCCGAGGTGTTGGCCGGCCTGCTGGACGGCATCGCACGGATCGACCCCGGCGGGGGGCGGCTGCCCGCCCGGCTGCTGCGGCACGCGTTCAACCGCGCCAAGCGGCTGCGGCGAAGCGACCGCGCGTTTGCGCTGCGCAACGCGCCGGTCTCGCCTGACTCGATGGCCCCGCCGCGGCTGGTCGGCCACCCCGACCTGGTCCTCGCCAAGGCCGTTCTGAGGGAGGTCATCACCCGTGATGAGGCCGAGCTGATCGGCATGACCCGGCTGGAAGGCATCGGGATCGCACAGCTGGCCGCCGCCAACGGCTACCAGCTCGGCGCGCTGTATTTGCGCCGGGAGCGGGCCGAGGCACGCCTGGTCGGCTGGCTGACCACGGGGCGGCTGCCAGCCCGCCGGGCGTGGAACCGGCCCATCCGGCTGCACTGGTCGGCTGACCAACTGCCGCCCGCCCGCACGGCGCCGCGTGCAGGCGCGCGGGCTCGGCTCGCGCCTGTGGGACACAAGCCAAGGCGGTCGCGATGACCTGCCGGAACCGGGAGCTGCGCTGCCTGCTGGGCCGCCTCGCGCGCACCGGCGAGCACCGCCCAGACCGGCTCGGGCCGGTGGGCGGCGATCCAGGTTTTTCGTGCCGCCATGTTGAAAACGGGGGGTGCCGTGGACATTTGGGGTGCCGGCAACAAGCGGGAGGGCGGCTGGCATCGGTGGCCACCGGTTGCGCCGTGGCCAGCTCGCCGGAGGAGGTGAGGAGCAGCCCCTCGCCGACGGCCGCCCTCCCGCTCCCCACCGTCCGCCCGGCCGCACCGCCGGCCGCCCCGATCCAGCAGACCTCTACCTTCGGGGAAGGACGCCTCGTGAACGGCTGGTTCGGACTTCGCCGGGTCGTTCGCGTGGCGGGCGGCACCGTGAGCGCCGCGGTGCTGAGTATGACGGCCGCCGGCCCGGCGTTGGCGCAGACCCCGCCGTCGCTGAACCAGGTCCTGGACGCGGCGACCGCCTGGCTGGTGGGGCTGCTGGCCAGCTTGGCGACCCTGTTTTTGACGGTGGGCGGGATCCGCTACATGGCCGGGGCGACCGACCCGGGCGAGGTCGAGAAGGCCAAGACCGCGCTCAAGGCGGCCGCGATCGGCTATGCGCTGGCGGCGCTGGCGCCGTTGGCGGTACGGATCCTCAAGCAGATCGTGGGGGTGTGAGCGGTGCGACCGACCCGGTCGGTCCGCGCGGCGCTCGCGCTCCCCGCCGCGGTGGCCGCGCTCGCCCTCGTCGGCCTGGTGGCGACGCCGGGCCGGGCGGGCGCGGCCCCGCCGCAACCCATGCCGCCAACCATTCAGCGGGCCGGCAGCGCGGCCACGGTCATCCCGGCGGCGCAGGCCCCAGCACCCACCACGAGCACCGTATCGACCACGACGACCACCATCCCAACGACCACGACGACCAGCAGGAGCGGGCAGGGTGGCTCGCCGCTCAATCCGGGCCGGCTGCTACCCCTGCTGCAGCTGCCCAACATCCCCAGCCTGGTCGAGCAGGCGATCAACCAGCTGCTGATCACCCTGCTCTCTGCCGCGCTCAACCCGACCCTGGACCTGCTCGGCCACACCCTGCTCGCCACCCCCGACGTGACCGCACCCGGCAGCCGCATCCGCGAGCTGTGGTGGGCCTCTGCCGGGATCGCCAACTCCGGGTTCGTGCTGCTGGTCCTGGCAGGCGGCATCCTGGTCATGACCCACGAAACCCTGCAGGCCCGCTACTCCGCCAAGGAGATCCTGCCCCGGCTGGCGGTGGCGTTCGTGGCCGCCAACACCAGCCTGACCCTGGCCGGCTGGGCGATCCGGCTGGCCAACGCCACCTCCCGCGCGGTGCTGGGCGCCGGGGTCGACCCCCAGCGGGTCGCGCAGACCCTGTCGCCGCTGCGGCTGCTCCCCAGCCCCGGCGGCCGCGACCTCTTCCTGGTCATCGTTGGCCTGCTGGTCGCCGGGCTGGCGGTGGGCCTGCTGGTCACCTGCGTCGCCCGCGCCGCGCTGGTGGCGATCCTGGTCGCCGGCGCGCCGCTGGCGCTGGCCCTGCACGCGCTGCCCCACACCGAGGGGCTGGCGCGGCTGTGGTGGCGTGCGCTTGGCGCGGCGCTGGGCGTGCAGGTCGGCCAGGCGCTGGTGCTGGTGGTGGCGCTGCGGGTGTTCTTTGACGCCGACCGCGCCCGGGTGCTGGGGATCGGCACCGGCCGGCTGGCCGACCTGCTGGTCTCCGGCGGGCTGTTCTGGCTGCTGCTGCGCATCCCCGGCTGGGCGCGGCGGGCGGTGTTCGGCCCCCGCACCGGCGGGCTGGGCAGGATGGTCCGCGGCTGGGCGATCTACCTGGCCGCCAGCCGCTTCCTGCCGGTGCGCGGCCGGCGGCGGTGGTGAGGCCGATGGAGCGCGTGCGCATCCCCGCCAATGTCGACCAGCCGGACCGGATCTTGGCCGGCCTGACCGCCCGGCAGCTTGGGATCCTCGTCGTGGCTGGGCTGCCCGCCGCCATGCTGTTCCTGGCGGCCCGGCCGCTGCTGCCGCTGCCGGTGGCGACCGCGCTGGCGGCGCCGCCGCTGCTGGTGGGGGTGGCGCTGGCGCTGGGCCGCCGCGACGGCGTTGGGCTGGACCGGCTCGCCCTGGCCGCCCTGCGCCAGCAGCTCAGTCCAAGGCGGCTGGTCCCCGCACCCGACGGTGTCGCGCCGCCTGCGGCGTGGCACGCGAGCGCCGCCACCGCCCAGGCCCCGGTCGCGCCGTTGCGGCTGCCCGCCCAGAATCTCGGCGGCGACGGGATCGTCGACCTCGGCGCGCAGGGTGTGGCGCTGGTCTGCGAGGCGTCCACGGTGAACTTCGCGCTGCGCACCCCCGCCGAGCAGCAGGCGCTGATCAGCGCGTTCGCCCGCGTCCTCCACGCGGTCACCGCCCCGGTGCAGGTGCTGGTCCGCGTCGAACGCGCCGACCTGGCCGCGCACCTGCGCCAGCTCGACCAGACCGCCGGCGGGCTGCCGCACCCGGCGCTGGAGGCCGCCGCCCGCGACCACGCCCGCTTCCTTAGCGAGCTGGCCGGCCGCCGCGACGTGCTGCGCCGCCAGACCCTGCTGGTGCTACGCGAGCCTGCCCCGCCCGCGCGGGCCGGCCAGGTCCTCAGGCGGCGCGCCGAGGAGCTGGCCGGGCTCCTGGGCGCGTGCGGGATCGCCCTCACCGTGCTGGACGGCGCCCACGCCACGGCGGTCCTGGCCAGGGCCTGCGACCCCGAAGGCCCACCACCCCCTGCCGGCCTGGCCGCCCCCGGACAGACCATTCACGGAGCCCACCCATGACCATCAGCACCCTGCTGGCGCGGCTTGTCCGGGGCGCCGCGCCACCACCGTCATCGCCTGCCGGGTTGCTCGGCCCCGACGCGCTCGAGGTCGGCCCCACCAGCCTGCAGGCGGGCGCGACCGTGTGCCGCAGCTTCGCGGTCACCGGCTACCCCCGCGAGGTCGGCCCCGGCTGGCTGGAGCCGCTCGCAAGCTACCCCGGCAACGCCGACATCGCCCTGCACCTCGACCCGATCCCGCCGCCCGTGGCCGCCCAGCGGCTGCGCCGCCAGCTGGGCCGGCTGGAGTCCACCCGCCGGCTGGATGAGGACCGCGGGCGGCTCGCCGACCTGGAGGTGGAGGCCGCCGCCGAGGACGCCCAGGAGCTGGCCCGCCGGGTGGCCCGCGGCGAGGGCCGTCTGTACTCGGTCGGCCTGTATGTGACCGTCCGCGGCCACACCCACGGCGAGGTCGACGCCGAGGCCGACCGGCTGTGGACGCTCTGCAGTTCGCTGCTGCTGGACGCCCACCCCGCGACCTTCCGGAGCTTGCAGGGCTGGACCACCACCCTGCCGCTCGGGCTGGACCAGCTCGGCTTGCGCCGCATCATGGACACCGCCGCGCTGGCCGCGGCGTTCCCGTTCGCCTCCGCCGACCTGCCCACCCCGGCCTCGGGTGGGGTGCTGCTCGGGCGCAACGCCCACACCCGCGGGCTCATCTTGTGGGACCGCTGGACCCAGCCCAACTACAACAGCGTGATCCTGGCCAAGTCCGGCGCGGGCAAGTCGTATCTGGCCAAGCTGGAGCTGCTGCGCTGGCTCTACCACGGCGTCGAGGCCCTGGTCGTCGACCCCGAGCACGAGTACCGGCGGCTCGCCACCGCCGTCGGAGGGACCTTGCTGCAGCTTGGCGCGCCCGGGGTGCGGCTCAACCCCTTCGACCTGCCCCCGGGCGGCGACGAGGAGACGCTGGCCCGCCGCGCCCTGTTCGTCCACACCCTGATCAGCAGCCTGCTGGGCGAGCCCCTTGACCCCGACACCACTGCCGCGCTGGACCGCGCGGTCCTGGCTGCCTACAAGGCTAGGGGGATCAACAGCGACCCGCGCACCCACGCCCGCCCCGCCCCCCAGCTCGCCGACCTGTCTGCGGCGCTGGAGGGTGACGGCGGCCAGCCGGCCGCCACCCTGGCCGCCCGGCTGGCGCCCTACACAAGCGGCACGCACCGGCGGCTGTTCGACGGGTCCACCACCACCCGCCCCCAGGGGCACCTGGTCGTGTTCTCCCTGCGGGAGCTGCCCGACGAGCTCAAGGCCACCGGGATGCTGCTGGCCCTGGACGCGGCCTGGCGCACCGTCAGCAACCCCCTCCAGCGTCGGCGCCGGCTGGTGGTGGTCGACGAGGCCTGGCAGCTCCTGCGCGATGCGGCCGCCGCCGGCTACCTGTACCGCTTCGCCAAAAGCGCCCGCAAGCACTGGTGCGCGCTGACCACCGTCACCCAGGACCCCGCCGACGTCCTGCAAAGCCCGCTGGGCCAGGCCATCGTCCAAAACGCCGCCACCCAGCTCCTGCTCGGCCAGGCAGCCCAGGCCATGGAGGCGCTCACCCGCTCCTTCGGCCTCTCCCACGGCGAGCAGGACCACCTGCTTGCTGCTCAACCCGGCGACGCGCTGCTGCTGGCTGGTCCCCACCGGGTCGCGCTGCGCTCGCTGGCAAGCACCGCCGAGCATCACCTGGTCACCACCGACCCGGCCGAACTGGCAGCACTCGACGACGAGGACTCCGGCGGAGCGGCGCCGTGAAGCTCGCTCTGGCCGCCGCGGCAGCCCTGCTGCTCGTGCCCGTGCTGCTGGTCGCCGCGGCAGTCGGCGCGCTCGGGGGCGCCTCGGACCCGTCCATGCCGATCGCCGCCCGCGGCGCCCCTGGGCTGGCGGTGGCCGCCGCCCAGGCCGGCTTCACCGGCCAGGGCTTGGGGCTGGCGGTGGCGGTCGGGCTGGCCGAGTCCGACGGCAACCCTACCGCCAGGGGCCCCAACCCGCCCACCCCCGGCTGCCCCGCGGGCTCGACTGACCGGGGCGCCTGGCAGCTCAACAACTGCTACCACCCAGAAGTCTCCGACGCCTGCGCCGACGACCTTGCCTGCGCCGCGGCGGCGACCTATCGGATCTCGGCGGCCGGCAGCGACTGGCGCGAGTGGACCACCTACACCTCCGGCGCCTACTACGCCCGGCTCGCCGCCGCCGACCAGGCACTCGTCGCCCTCGCCGCGCCCGGCGCGGCCGGTGGCGTCCTACCCGGCTACGGCACGCCTGGCCCGTGCGGGCTGTCGCCCGCGACCGACTACGCCAAGCACCTGGTCACCGAGCTGTTCGGCATCACCGACATCGGCGGGTGCGCGCTGTTCGCCGGCCATGTCGAAAGCTCCGACCACTACCCTGACGCAGCCGGCCAGGCGCACGCCATCGACGTGATGGTCGGCAGCGACAGCGCGCTCGGCTGGCAGGTCGCCGACTGGGCGGCGGCCAACGCCGCCGCGCTGCGGGTCAAGTACGTGATCTCCGCCGGCCAGATCATCGACTTCCGCAACCCCGCGCCGACCTGGGACGCCTGCCGCGACCCTGCCTCGAGCTGTGCGCGGAGCCACTTCAACCACGTACACATCTCATTCGACGCAAACGCCTAATCGTTGCAGCTGATGCGCCTGCCGTGCCCCGCCGACGCGGGCGGCGCATCAGGTGGCCGTGGCGCGCGCGCGCGGACCAACGGTGGACAGCGTCGCCGACGCGAGCACACGGCTTGTCACATGCGTCGGTCTGCCACCTCCAGCTCAGCACCCGACCTGCCGGCCGACGGCGCCGTCGCCAGCCCGACGCCGGTCGGCCGAAACAACCAGGAGCACCACCGCAATGCGTGATCTTCCGAGCTGCCCTTGCTGCGGCGACGTCGACTGGAGCGTGCCAGCCGAGCTGCACGAGCCGTGCTACCTCCGCCTCGACAGCGACGACACCGCCGACTTCGCCGATCCGCCTGGCCCACGCGTCTACCTGCGGCACGCCGACGCCACGCTCCAGTCGCAGGGGCCTGCGTTCTGCACCTCCTGCGGCTGGGCGCCCAGCCCCACCGACACCAGGTCCCTGCACGTCAACGAGCCGCTGCTGCGCCAGCAACTGGTGCAGGAGACGCTCGACCACGAAGGCACCTGGCCGACCGTCGACGACCAGTCCGGCCCCCCGTGGCCGCCCACCTACGACCCGACCTGACCCGCTGTCGACGCCGACCAGGCCGACCGGAGCGCGACCCGTCCAGCCGGCCGCTCACCAACCATGCGCCACCGTCGCGCGGGCTCCTGCGCGGCCGGGGCGCTGACCACAGGAGGCGAGACCAGTGGGCCGTTTTGTCATCGGCGAGGGCGTGCTGAGCTGGCACCCCCGCGAGCGGATCTCCGACCGCTACGGCACGGTGTTCCTGATGACCGGCGGGGACTCGCTGCACGAGCCGGGCGGCTACGTGCCGGTCCCCGACGACGCGCCGGTGGGGCTGCCCGGCCGGCTGGTCGCCGAGGTCCAGGCGACCCGGCAGAGCACCCATGTCGGGGACCTGTTCCGCGGGCTGCGGCCGGAGACTCCCGAGGTCGGCGAGCGGATCGTGCTGGGCGAGGGGCGCCTGTTCTGCCAGACGGTCGACCGCGAGGAGGGGATCGAGGCGGTCGGCTGCACGCCGGAGCCCGAGGATCCCCGCGACAGCGACTGGCTGGACCCGCGGGCGCTGTACCGCGCGCACGAGCAGACCGTCCGGCTCGTCTTCGAAGACGACCCGTGATCTGACCAGCCACGCCATGCGGGCTCGACCAGGCGCCCGTGCTGCTGGTCGAGCCGCTGGCCGAGCCTGCCGTGCAGCTGGTGGCCATCCGCAAAGGCCACGCCACCGTCGGCCACCCGGGCACCTCACCGTGGCTGCTGCCGGGGGCAGGCCGGGCCACCCGCTGGGCTCCAAGCACCTGTCGGTCCGCCGCAACCACCTGGGCCTCGCCGCCCGCCAGAACCGATCCGCCGTCCTGCTGCAGCTCGCCGTCGAGCTTCCGCCGCGGTCCAGGCCTGGCTGCTCGGTGTCGGCACCTCCGGCGTAGCCGCCTGGCAGCGAATCGCCGGCGGAGACTGGGCCGGCTACGCCGCGCAGGTCAGCCGGCGGGCGCACCAGCAAGCCGCTGGGCGACCAGACGCGTGTGTGACCTCCACCGACAATCACTACGAGCGCTCACCGGCACCAGGCGCCGGCGCATCCAGCAGCGCCCACGTGACCGCCACCCTCGCCCCCACCTCAGCCTCACCCACCTCCACAGCCGGGCCGGCGGCAGCCTGCGCCTGGTAGCCCCCAGCCAGCGCCAGCGCGTGTCGCCCACCGGCCACCTCCTCGATCCGCAGGACCTCGCCGAGCGCGACACCGGCCAACGCGGCATACTGCTCGGCCCGACCGCGCGCATCCCGCCACGCCGCCTCCCGCGCGGCGGCCAACACGCCTGCCTGGTCGCCCACGACCAGCGCCAGCCCGTGCACCCGGGCGGCCTCACCACCCGCGGTGACCGCCGCCGTGGCGACCTGTCCCGCCCGCGCCGGCACATCCAGCCGAGCCGTCAGCCCGGCAGCGGCGCGATAGCCCGCGGGGCGCTGGGTTCACCTCCCAGTCGGGGTGGACGCTCAGCTCGCCGGTGGCCAGCCAGGGCGGCTGGACCCCGGCCGCGCGCACCGCGGTGATGACCTCCTCGAGCGCGCGGCTGCAGGCCTCCAGGGCCTCCCCAGGGGTGGCGCCCCGCGTCTCGACGCCCAGCTGCAATAGGGCCGTGTCAGGGGTGGCGCTGGCCACCCCCTCGCCCACGACGGTGACCGTCGGCTGGTCGGCGGTCGGGGCTGCTGCGGACTCTGGCATGGCACCTCCCGGTGGTCGGCTCCCCGACGATCACCCCGCACCAGGCGCGGGTCAAGCCGCCCCGGCGGCTCGGCATAACCGCGTGGGCTTGGACAGCGCCTGCCCTTTCCGAGGTGGTGGTGAACCCACCTATCACCATCGGTCATCGGGCCTATCGATCACCGCAGCAGCAACGCTCAGGTCACGCCAGCTTCGTCTCGGACGACGGGAGGAGTGAGCCAGAGGCATTCAGACAACTGGAAGATCCGCTTCTACCGGTTACCTGCGCACGCTTGGTGGTCACCGCCGCTACCCGGCGGCGATCCGTGAGCTGGCCGCCTCGCTGGGCTACCGACCTGCCCACGCCGCTGACGACCCGGGACCCGACAACCGACGACCCGTCGGGGAGGGCTTGGGTGCCGATTTCGAGGGCCTCCCGCGTTCGGGCCGATGCCCTGACCGCCGATCGTAGACCCGGATCCCTGCTCTCAATCGCACCCACACATGAAGTCCATGAAGTCCCACAGCATGCTGCTTGGCCGGGCACCGACTACGACATGGGCGCCGCTGCGCCCGTGCGCCTGATCGCTGGCCGTGCCGTACGCCTGCCCGTCGTGCCGATCATTTTCAACCCCGAGCATGGAGCAGACCGTATGCAGCTTGGCCCCAGCATCGACGACCCAGATGACGACAACCAGCTTCCCGTGCCGTGGACGGGTGAGCCGCCAGGCACGCTGGACCCCACCGCGGACCAGAGCGGCTCCACCGGCAGCGTCGACGAAGATGACGACGTCCGCCATCCCGAGGTGGTGGTGCAGTTGACGGGCCAGGATGGCAACGCCTACGCGATCCTTGGGACCGTGCGGCAGGCCCTCCGCGAGGCGGGCCATGCTGGCGACATCGCCGAGTTCTTCGCCGAGGCGACCAGTGGCGACTATGACCACCTGCTGCAGACCTGTATGCGCTGGGTGACCGTCCGCTGAACCGCCTTGCGGTCGGCAGCCGGGAACGGCGGTCTTGGCGCCCGATCGGGGGATAGTCGGTTGCGTGCAAGCCAGACTCGGCGATCACCTGCGATGCACCCTCGACCTGCCCGAGCGGGTGGTCTACCGCGGCTTCTCCACAAGCGCCGCACCGGGATAACGCCTTGCCTGCAGAGCCCGACAGGCCGGCGAGATTGCGGCGTCTGCCACGTCGGAGCCGGCGAGCCCGGTCGGCTTGAGCGGCCGTGCCCTGGACAGCCGATCTTGGGCCGCCCCGCCGAGCCGCCCGGCGGCGGTCTGCCCGCTCGCTCGGCTGCCTGACCGCTGAACCGATCACCTCAAGGAGCGATAGATTGCGACGACTCCTCACTGGTGCGCTGCTGGCGCCCACCCCCACCAGGCCGCCCGGTACGTCCAGCCCAACAGGACCGGACCCCGCCGCCAGCCCGTTGGGCCGGTTGCTGCTGCATCCGGGCGCGACCCTGGCTGGCTGGGCGCACCGGATCGGCGCGGAGTTGGGAGTGCTGCTGCACCGCTACGGGCTGGTGCTGGCGATCGCGCTGCCCGCCTTCACCGCGTTGGCGATCGGGGCGTGGGTCGGGCTGGCCCGCTGGCGGGTCGCGCGGCTGGCCAGGGGCGCCCGCTGGGTGGCGGTCCTGCCGCCGCCGGTGGTGGAGCCGCCCGCCGCGGAGGCGCTGTGGGCCAACCTCGGCGGGCTGCTGCGCAGCCACCGGCGGCTGTGGCGGGGCGGCCGTCCCCATGTGGCGTTCGAGCTGCGCTGGACCATCGGGGGCCTGGCGATCGGCCTGTGGGTGCCGGGCACGGTCGCGCCGCGGCTGGTCGAGCGGGCGGTGGAGGCGGCCTGGCCGGGCGCGCGGACCGATACCAGCGCCGCCGGCCCGCCGCTGCCACTGGGGCAGCCCGCGCTGGGTGGGACGCTGCGGCTGGCCGAGCTGCAGCTGCTGCCGCTGCGGACCGAGCACTGGGTCGACCCGCTCCGCGCGCTGCTGGGGGCGGCGGGGGAGCTGGCCGCCGGGGAGGCGGCGTGCGTGCAGATCCTGGCCCGCCCCGCCGGCGCGGCCGCGGCCCGCCGGCTCCGCGGCACCCCCGCCGCGACCGGCTGGAGGTTCCCGCTGCGTGCGGTGGGGGTGCTGCTGGACCTGCTCACCCCGGGGCCGGCCCGCCCGGGTGGCCGGCGTCGGCCGGCCGCCCCGCCCGCCGATCCGGCCCGCGCGGCCGACACGCGGGCGATGGTGGCCAAGGCTTCGGGTCCGGCGTGGCAGGTGTGCGTGCGCTACGGCGCCGCCGCCGCCAAGCACCACTTCGACGGTGACCAGGCAGGGGAGGGCGACCGGAAGGCGCGCCGAGGGGCGCGGGGCCGGCTGCGGGCACGCGCCCACGCGTTGGGTGCGGCGTTCGAGGTGCACAGCGGCCGTAACCGGCTGGTCCGCCGACCGCTGCCACGCCCGACGGCTGCGCTGGCAGCCCGCCGGCTCCCGCACCGCGCGGCGGGGCTGCTGTCGGCGACCGAGCTGGCCACCCTGGCGCACCTGCCGATCGACCTGGCGGTGCCCGGCCTGACCCGCGCCGGCGCCCGGCCGGTCGCCCCCGCCCCCGCAGCGCCAGCGGAGGGGAAGGTGCTCGGTGACGCGGAGATCGGCCCGCGCCGCCCGGTCGCGCTCACCCCCGCCGCGGCCCGCCAGCACCTGCATCTGGTCGGGGCGACCGGGTCGGGGAAGTCCACCCTGATCTGCAACCTCGCGTTGGACGACATCGCCCATGGCCGCGGCGTGGTGGTCATCGACCCCAAGGGCGACCTGGTCGGCGACCTGCTGGAGCGGCTCCCCGAGCAGGCGCTTGATCGGCTGGTGCTGCTGGACCCCGACGAGCCGGACGCGCCCCCGACCCTGAACGTCCTGGAAGGCAAGGATCCCGATCTGGTGGTGGACCACCTGGTCGGGATCCTGCACCGCATCTGGCACGCCTACTGGGGCCCCCGCATCGACGACGTGCTCCGCGCGAGCTGCCTGACCTGCTGCGCCGCCCCGGCGCGACCCTGGCCGAGGTCCCCCGGCTGCTCGCCGACCCCACCTTCCGCCGGCCCTACCTGCACGGCCTGGACGACCCGGTCGGCCTCGGCGGGTTCTGGGCCTGGTACGAGGCGCAGAGCCCCGCCGCGCAGGCGCAGATCATCGGGCCGATCATGACCCGGCTGCGCGCCTTCCTGCTGCGCCCCTTCGTCCGCGCGGTGGTCGGCTCGGCCAGCTCCAGCTTCGACATGAGCACGATCCTGGACGGCGGGATCTGCCTGGTCCGCGTCCCCAAGGGCCAGCTCGGCGACGAGACCAGCCGGCTGCTCGGCTCGTTCGTGCTCGCCAGGGTCTGGCAGGCCGCCACCGCCCGCGCCCGCCTCCCCCAAGCCGACCGGGTGGACGCGGTGCTGTACGCCGACGAGGCGCACAACTTCCTCACCCTGCCCTACCAGTTCGACGAGATGTTCGCCGAGGCGCGCGGCTACGGCCTCGGCCTGGCCCTGGCCCACCAGCACCTCGCCCAGCTCCCCACCGACCTGGCCCGCGCCTTGAGCGCGAACGCCCGTTCCAAGCTGTTCTTCACCCTCTCCCCCGAGGACGCCCGCGAGCTGGAGCGCCACACCACACCGGAGCTGCGCGCCCACGACCTCGCCCACCTCGGCGAGCATCAGGCAGCCCTGCGCCTGTTCGCCGGCGATCGCAGCGGAGGGCGGGAGCTGCCGGCCTGCACCATCCACACCCGCCCCGCGCCCCCGCCAATCCCCGGCCGCGCCAGCGCCGCCCGCGCGGCCGCCCGCGCCCGTTACGGCCGCACCCAGGCGCAGCGGCGCGCCGAGCAGTTGCGCCGCCACCTGACCGCCGATGACCCGCGGCTGCGCCGCCCCGGCTCTGGGACGCCAGGGCCGTCCAACAACGGCGTGGGGGGTGCGGGCTGGTGAGCCGCAAGCGCGGCGGCGCGCACCGTATCGCCGGCACCCAGCTCGCGGAGCTGGCTGGCCGGCTCACCCCAGCCGACCGGGCGCTGTGCCGGCTGCTTGTCGAGCACCAGGTCCTGGCGGTCCAGCACGCCGCTGACCTGTTGTACGGCTCGGTGCACACCGCCCGCCACCGGCTGTTGGCGCTGCACCGGCTCCGGGTGGTGGACCGCTTCCGGCCCCTGGTCCCCCTGGGGGCCGGGTCGGCGCCCTACCACTACGTCCTCGGCGAGGCCGGCGCGACCGTCCTGGCCGCCGAGCTCGGCGTGGAGGTCCATCAGCTCGGCTACCGCCGCGACCACGCCCTTGCCATCGCGCACAGCCCCGCCTTGCCCCGGCTGCTGGCCACCGGCGGGTTCTTCGCCACGCTCGCCGCGGCCGCCCGCGCCCAGCCGAGTGCGGCGCTGCTGGCCTGGTGGCCAGCCCAGCGCTGCACCCAGCAGTGGGGCGAGCTGGTCCAGCCCGACGCCTACGGGCGCTGGCGCCAGGCCGGCGTGGAGATCGACTTCTTCCTCGAGGTTCCCCAACCCCCACCCGACCCCTCCGACCTGATCACGCTGGACGGCGGCCAGCCTGGCAATCCCGACACGGTGGGGGAGGGCTGGGTCCAGCGGCTGGCCGGCAAGCTGGGCGGCTACGCCCAGCTCACCGGCGGCACGCAGATCCCCACGCCGGTCCTGGTGTGGTTTGCGACCCAGCAGCTGGAGGCCGAGGCCCGCGCCGGGCTGCCGAGCGTGCCCATGCCGGTCCTGACGGGCCACCCCAACCCGGCCGGCCCGGCTGGGCCGTCCTGGGTTCCCCTTGGCGCCCTCGGCGCACGGCAGACCCTGGCCGCCCTGACAGCACGCTGACCGTCCCACCCGCCGGCCGAACAAGGTCGTCGAAGGTGGACGAAGGCGGGGATGTCCGTGAGGGATGGGGCGACGTCGGACCGCATCGCCGGAGTGACCGGGTGGACCCAAGCTGCAGGAGGACATTGGTGGACGACCAATCCCTCATGCGCGAGTGGACAGCCGGCCCGTTCCGGCTCCAGCTGCACGAGCCCACCCGCTGGCCCGCTGGCGACCCGACGCCGATCGGCTACCGCTTCTACCACCACGACGAGCTGATCTTTGAGGGCGACGACATCGCGGTGCCGGCCGGCCAGAGCCTGGACGGCGACCAGACCGTCCGCGGCGTGCTCGGGTATCTGGCGTTGCGGCCCGGCGACGTCGAGGCCGACTACTTCGCCGGCTACACCCCTGCCCAGCTCGCCTGGCGCGATGAGCACGCCGAGGCCCTCCAGCTCCTGCTGCTCCAGTGGCCCTCCCCGCCACCCGCCTAGCCGCCCGGGCCGGGCGAGCTCCATCCCACCCGACCGCGCACGTCGGCCCGTCGTAGGCGACCCGAGCGCACCGATTCGCGCGGCAGGCAGCCGACACGCCCTCGCCGGCCCAACGCTCAAGGAGCCACCATGCCCGGACCCCGACACGTGTTCTTCGCCGACATCCTCACCCCCCTGTCGCTGACCGAACACGGCCACGCCGCCCTCGCAGACCATGACCTGGCCCTGCAGCAGCACACCGACCAGGGCATGGTCTTCCGTGTCCAGGCCGACACCGCCGAGCAGGCCGCCGAGCAGGTCATCGGCCTGGTCGGCGGGAACGCGGTGATCGGTGCGCTGTACGACGCCGACCAGGTCCTGGGCGACGGCGAGCCGATCGGCGTCGTGGACGGAGCGGTGGACCCTCGACTCCTGCCGCCCCTGTCGTTTGGACCGCCGGGCGACCCGCCCGACAACGACGACAGCCTGGGTTGGGGCTGGGGACCGCAATGAACGCTCCCGCCCCCACCCCTCCGCGGCCCGACAACGCCACGAGTACGTCCAGGCGCACCAGCCAGGCCCACCTCCCAACACCACTGCCTGTGCCGGTGGCTGCCGGCGCGTCGGGAGCACCCGGAGGCCGTGACCACCCCGTCGTCCAGTCAGCCTCCGGGTTGGCCTCCGGGTCAGCCTCCGGATCTGACCCGGAGGCCGTCCGGGACCTGAATCCGCAGCATGTCCGGCCGGTTCCGCCGCCCGCCGGGTCGCCGACTGGCGCGCTGTTCCGCTCCTGCTCTGCCGCTGGCGCTCCTGTGCCGCCGACGGCGGCACCATCTGCGCCAGCAGCACCGTGAGTCCCCGCGTCGCCGCTCGACCTGGGAGCATGGCCGAGCGGCTCGCGTACCTCGCCGCACGGCTGACCCCCCGCGACCTGTGGCTGTGCGAGCTGCTGCACGAGCACCGGGTGCTCACCACCCACCAGCTCACCGACCTGGCGTTCCCCAACCTCGACACCGCCGAGCACCGCCTGGCAATCCTGCACCGCCTGCAGGTGGTGGAGCGGTTCCGGCCACGCCGCGACCGCGGCACCGCCCCCTACCACTACGTCCTCGGTCCCGCCGGCGCCCGGGTGCTCGCCGCCCGCCGGGGCCAGGACCCCTCCGGGGTACGCTACCGCCGCGACGACGCCCTGGCGGTCGCGCACTGGCAGCACCTGGACCACCTGGTCGCCGTCAACGGGTTCTTCTGCGCGCTCGCCCGCGCGGCCCGCGGCCGCGCCGACCGGGCGCTGGTGGCCTGGTGGTCGGAGCGGCGCTGCGCGGCCCGCTGGGGTCGGCTGGTCCGCCCCGATGGCTACGGCCGCTGGCGCGACGGCCAGGCCGAGGTCGACTTCTTCGTCGAGGTCGACCGCGGCAGCGAAGCCCCGAGCAGGCTGGCCGGCAAGCTGGAGGGCTACGCCACCTTGGCCGCGGTGACGCAGGTGCCCACCCCGGTGCTGTTCTGGTTGCCGTCCCCCCAGCGCGAGGCGGCCGCCCGCGCCGCGCTGGCATCGGCCGTGGCGGTGCCCATCCCGATCGCGACCGCCGCCAGCAGCGCCAGCGGCGGCGGGGCACACGGCGGCGCTGACCCGGCTGGCCCGGTCTGGCTCCCGATCCGCAGCGCCGGGTCCCGCCAGCGACTGGCGGCGCTCGCCACTGACCTCCGCGACCTGCCGCCTGCACCCCCGACAGCGACATCCGAACCGAAGCCGCACGGCAGCGGTCACCTACCGCCTTGGCCGGAGCCGTCCTGAGGGGACCGATGTCCAAGCCACTATGGAGGCGACGCGCATGCACCTTGACGTGTACGTGCCCAAGCTGGCCGCACTCCCAGCGATCCAGCTCGGCGCCGGGATCATCGGCAGCCCACGCGCCGACTACCCCGGCAAGCTGCTCATCGACTACGAGGACAACCGCGTCGAGGCCATTGAGGGTGTCCGCGATGCTCGTTGAGGGTGGGACACGGCCAGGTTGTCTTCACGGTTCACCGTTGGCTGTTGGCCGAGCTTGGGCGGTGAGAAAGGTATCTGCTGGGCAGGCCGATGGTGGCGCGCCTTGATCAAC
>WNGE01002708.1_pt1 | contig 28723 bp, 24 predicted proteins | sample 5400651 | NCBI WGS metagenome assembly WNGE01 (sample SAMN13153370, study PRJNA577476) | soil metagenome | isolation source: 60 cm soil or saprolite under grassland replicate 2 | place: USA:California | collected 2016-06-15 | reverse complement strand
AGATCGCCTGGCGCATGAAAATCTCAGAACATACAGTTAAGTTTCACGTCGCCTCGATCTTTTCAAAGTTGGGTGCTTCGACACGCACCGAAGCAGTCATGCTAGGCATCCGAAAAGGGCTGGTCATGATCTAACTGAACATGATGTGAATGGCGAAACGATCGAACGTCATTGAGAGGAAGAGTGGTCAAATGGAATTAGCAAGTACGCAGGCCCGCCTCGCTGCGACCTCGAGTGTGGACTTCGCATCCGAAGGTGTAGCCAGAGCGGGGGATGTTAGCGGTCACTTCGACGGCGACGACGAACTGCTGGACGCATACTCGCAAGCGGTCACGGGAGCCGCCGAGCGCATGAGTCCCTCGGTGGTGAACATTGAAGTGCGCCAGCAGCCGAGTCGCCGTCGATCTAATTCCCGTCGTGGTTTGGAAGAACGGAGTGGAAGCGGTTCGGGTTTTGTCTTTACTCCCGACGGCTTTATTCTCACGAACAGCCACGTCGTACACGACGCGGGGAAAATCGAAGTCACGCTGAACGATGGTCGCAAGTGCGAAGCCGCGCTCGTGGGCGATGACCCTGACACCGACCTGGCGGTGATTCGTATCAGCGCCACAAATCTCCTGCCCGCTCGACTGGGCACATCGCAAAAGGTCAAGGTTGGTCAACTGGCTATCGCGATCGGCAACCCTTACGGCTTTCAATGTTCCGTGACCGCTGGAGTGGTGAGCGCGCTGGGACGCAGTCTGCGTTCACGCTCCGCGCGGCTGATGGACGACGTGATCCAAACCGATGCCGCACTTAATCCCGGAAATTCCGGCGGACCGCTTGTTACCTCTCGCGGCGAGGTCATCGGAGTGAACACGGCAATGATCATTCCCGCCCAGGGTTTGTGCTTTGCTACTTCGATTGACACAGCGAAGTTCGTTGCCGCCCGTTTAATCCGCGATGGGCGAGTGGTCAGAAGTTTTATCGGCGTTGCGGGACAGAACGTGCCTTTACCGCGTCGCTTCGTGCGCCACTACAACCTGACGGCTGAGAGTGCGGTACTGATCGTTTCGTTCGAGCAGGACAGCCCCGCCAGAAGGGCGGGATTGCAGGAAGGCGACCTCGTCATCGCGTTCGATGGGACAACGGTAGCTGGCATTGACGATCTGCATAAACTCTTGACCGACGAACGGATTGATCGCGTTGTGCCCATTACCGTCATCCGGGGGACGGAAAAGTTAACGCTACGAATCATGCCTTCTGAAAGTCGTGGGACAAAGAATTGAGGACTTGCCACTTTTGTCGACCCTATTTCGCGGATTGACGACAGAACCGTGAGCGTGAGACGCTCAATGAAATAGATTCAGTCAGGGTCCAAAATCCACCTCAATGCTTCCTCCTTCTCGCTTCGAGGAACGATCCACTAAAACACTCGAAACGCCGTTTCTTAGTGTGACTTCGTGGATCGGTTTTGATCATTCACGAAGCGAAGGCGCTAGAGTCTGATCTTTCGCTGGTATGAGGGCACGGCGTGTTGCAGAAAAGTGTGACCGACCGCACTGACCCCTGCTGCGCTGGCTCAATTCTCTCTTGCCAGGGCCGATGGCCAAACTTCATACTCCCATACAATTATCGTCTAAACCGGGATTGCTTTGGGACGCTGTGGTTCTCGAGCGTACAAATCCGTCAGTTCGTTGAGACGAGCCCCGCGCTCATCTGTCAGCGCCCGAGCCTGATATCGCCACGACCAATTCCCACCAATGGTGTTAGGAAGATTCATCCGCGCTTCTGTTCCCAGGCCAAGCACGTCCTGCAAAGGAACAATCGCCGTGTTCGCAACCGACGCTAACACGGTACGGATGAAATCCCAGGAAATCTCCTTGCCGTCCGTATGCAGATACTTCAGACAGAATTTGCGTTCGCGCAGGATCTGATCTTTATTGCGCGTTGATCCGGCTCCGGCGATGCTGCCAAACCAGCCCCATGTGGTGTCGTTATCGTGCGTGCCGGTATACGCAACGACGTTCCTGTGATAGTTGTGCACCACCGGGTATTTCCCAACAGGCAACGAAACCACGGAAATGATCGATGCGGACAATATCCACAGTTTGAAGCGTTTCGTGCACGCGCTTAATCCACCACTTGAAGCCGTCCGCGCGCATCCGCTCCCAGTCGTAATGCGGATTGCCCCAGAGCTGGCCGGTGGCACTGAAGTAATCAGGCGGAACACCCGCGATAACAATCGGTGCGCCGTTACTGTCTAGTTTGAACTGATCAGGATGGGTCCAGACATCGGCCGAGTCATGAGCGACAAAAATCGGGATGTCACCAATGAACTTGATGCCGCGTTCGTGGCAATAGTCCTTCAAAGCAAACCATTGCCTGAAGAAAAGAAACTGGCTGAACTCCTCTGCTTCGATCTGTTCACGTAGTTTTTCCCGTGCGACAGCAAGTGCTGCTGGTTCGCGACGCACTAGCGGCGGTTCCCACTCATTCCAGGCAACTCCGCCGTAAGCATTCTTAAGAGCTTGAAACAAAGCGTAGTCACCGAGCCAGGCGGAATAACGCTGGCGGAACGTTTCGAACTCTGCCCGTAGTTTTGTATCGGTGGTTTTCCTGAATCCGGCAAGCGCCTGGTGAAAAACTATTTCTTTGAATTTGTGAACTGCGGCATAGTCAACACGCTCACCTAAGAGATGTGGAATGCTGGCGAGTTCCTTCTTTGCAAGCAACCCATCCTCAACCAGCTTTTCCGGGCTCACGAGCAGAGTGTTACCAGCAAAAGCTGAGTAGCAAGCGTAGGGAGAATCGCCATAGCCCGTCGGGCCAAGTGGCAGGACTTGCCAAAGACTCTGGCCACTGGCCACCAGGAAATCGGCGAAAGCATAAGCCTCAGGACCGAGATCGCCGATGCCGAAAAGACCCGGCAATGAAGTCGGATGAAGCAGGATGCCGCTGGATCTCGAGAAGGTCACCTCGTTATTCTCTCCTCAGACACGAAATAACACGAAACGGGTTTCGTCCGTTCGTGTAAGTTCGTGGATCGTTTCATTTTCAGTGCGCCCTACAAACCAGGCACGACCGAATTACGAATTCGATTATCAAGCCGGGCAGCGAACGCGCAGTGCTCCAGGCACAATCTGAAATGTTGCGGGCAGGCGGCCAACAAGTTCGCCATCTACTTCTATCGTGACCGGCGCGTCTTTATCTACAGGACGAGCGACTATCTTCTTCGCCAGCGCGTGGCCGACATCCTGCATTCCCAGATGAGAGCCCAGATAAAGACGCGGCGCGCTCCTGACAATTTTCAAAGCCCCCAGGTCGCCGATCGAAATCACGTCGAACTTACCATCGGTCAACTTTGCCTCGGGCGCGATCTTCATGCCGCCGCCAAAATAACGCGCGTTCGCGACGCAGAGATTCGCAACGGTCAGATGTCTTTCCGACGCGTCATCGAGTTGGACAATTACTTTAGTTGCTGGAGACTTGATGGCGGTCTGCAACATTGCCACACCGAAAGAGACCCGGCCCCTGAGCCAATCGGGTCCCGTGGGAAGCCATCGCGGTCGGCCCTCTTTCACACGACCGATCACTTCGGCACTCATGCCGAACGAGGCCACCCCGAGAAAATAACCCGTTTCACGCTCATCCTTCGCATTCGTGAAAGTGATGCGACCCACATCGATTTGGCGGGTGCGGCCATCTCTAAGAATCAGGGCAGCGTCACGAGAGCGCGGCGGTATGCCAAGCGTCCGGCGAAAGTCTCCCCCAGTGCCGCTGGGAAGTATTCCTAACTCCGCATCCCTTCCAGAAAGGAGAATGCCATTGGCAACTTCTGAAATGGTGCCATCGCCACCACAGGCAACGATCAGCTTAGTGCCTTTGCGCGCGGCCATGGCAGCGACCTCAATTCCCTGCCGCGGTCGCTCCGTAAAGACGCAAGCGAACGAGCCAAAGTGCGTACGCAGGTCGCTGGCGATCCCCGGCCACGCGTCGACAGTGGAGCCGCCGGCTGATGCGGGATTGATGATGACGAGGGGTAGGGTCATAAAGAAGGGGTGCTGAGTGCTGAGTGCTGAGTAGTGGGTGCCAATTAGATTCAGCCGCTCAGTACTCCGCACTCAGTACTCAGTACTTTTTCAGATTCCCGCGATCCGCCTCGCCTAACTCCGCAATCTTACTCATTACAAATTCTGTTATCTCTTTATAGGTGCGCATATGATCTTTCTTTGCGAGGTATTGTTTGAAATCAATCGGCGGCCCGAAGTGAATTCGAATCTTGTCGCCTCCGGTCCAGTTTCCCAGCACTTGTCGGGGAAGGTCGTTTCCGAGCCCGGCTATGAATACGGGGATCACCTCTGGCGATGCATCCTTGATTAGTTTGCCAACGCCGGGCTGGGCAGGCAGATACGAATAGGGATCCTCACTTTTGTTGCGGGTACCCTCAGGATGAAAGCCGATAATATTTCCTGGTCCGTTTCTGCAGATTTCACTCAGCAGCCGCACTGAATACTTGTCGAAGGCGCGCTTTTCCCGAATGGGGTTTTCTCCTGAAGCAAAAAAAGGCGGATACATCGACCACCAACCCATCACCAGATTCACAAAGAGGCCCAGCGGCGATTGATAAAAGAATCGTCCGCGTACTGGAAAGAAGAGCTGCTTACGCCGTTTGGTATGGCGAAAGAGGACCGCCGATACTGTATACATATCAAAGAAAGAGCGGTGGTTGGCAACGATTAGGATAGGATGCTCACGCGAAGCCAACTCGATGTGTTCAAGTCCATAAACCTGCATCAGATTGTAGGTGGCAAGATGGATCCAACCCGCCCCGATGGTTCTTTGACAGTACGTCCAAAAGCGCTTCCAACGACCCTGGTTCATTCTGTGGACCAGGCGAAAGGCGAGGCGTTCAAACCATGATAGGACTGATAACTCTTCTGGGGTGGGTTGAACTTGCTGGACTTTGGACTTTGGACTTTGGTCTTTGTGCTTTGAACTTCGATTGCTATTAGTTAGGCTGGCGACTTGTTCTTTGGCAACGGGTGCGTTCATTTCTGACATGTCGACCCGAATATTACAAAACTAGGGCTAAAGACCCAAGACCTATGACCATAGGTCACTCAATGGAGAAGTATTTCGCGTCCGGATGATGAACTATGATTGCCGAAGTTGACTGCTCTGGATCGAGTTGAAATTCTTCAGTCAATTCCACTTCAATGCGCGACGGGTCGATCAACTCAAACAATTTAGCCTGATCTTCCAGGTTCGGACATGCCGGGTAACCAAAACTAAACCGCGAACCTTGATACGCCTGATGGAATAGCTTACTAACTTCCGGCGCATCTGCAGCAGCAATCCCCAACTCTTCACGAATTCGCTTGTGCCATAACTCTGCAAGAGCCTCGGCGCTTTCGACACTTAAGCCATGAAAATAAAGGTAGTCGGCGTAGTTGTCAGACTTGAATAACTCTTGCGCGTACTCGGTTGCGCGGTGTCCTACTGTAACGAGATGGAAGGCCACAACATCCATCCGGCCCGACGCCTTAGACGCAAAAAAGTCGGCAAGGCAAAGGTGCTTGCCTGCCGGCTGGCGCGGAAAGGTAAATCGCATGCGTTCGGTCTGCTCATCATCCCGGTAGATGACCAGATCGTTACCCTCTGACTGGGATGGGAAATAACCATACACGACGCGGGGAACAAGCAGTGCGTCTTTTTTGCAACGCTCTTTCAGTTCGTTGTAAATGGGGCGGACGGTCTCTCGGACAAATGCCTGGTATTCGTCGGCCGGCTTCCTTCCCTGCTTAAATTGCCACTGACCCTTGAATAGCGCCGCCTCGTTTACAAAAGCGAAGACATCGTCGAGTGAGATATTTTCGACCACCCGTGAACCATAAAACGGTGCGCGGGGTATCGGTGCATCCAAGCTCACAGCCGAGCGAGTAGTGTGGGTAGTATCGCCGGCAATTCTTTTTGCTCCGCGCGGTTTCACCGGCTTGCGAATGCCGAGCTTTGCCTCTTCGCCGATTAGATCCTCGACATCCTCGAGAGCTTCGCCGCCCTCTGTGTCTGCGCGTTTCTCATGCTCTCCTGCTGCAGTAACCCCTTCACCATTTCCACCCGCAAGCTTGTCCATCGTATGGAGACCGGCAAAGGCGTCGCGCGCATAAAAGAGTTTGCCCTTATAAAGCGATTTCAGATCGTCATCAACATAGCGCCGGGTGAGCGCCGCGCCTCCCAACACCACCGGCACTGTAATGCCGCGCTCGTTCATGAGTTCCAGGTTCTCTTTCATGATCAGAGTGGATTTTACAAGCAGCCCGCTCATGCCGATAGCATCAGCCTGATGCTCCTCCCATGATTGCAGAATGCTATCAATCGGCTGCTTGATGCCGAGATTAATCACTCTGTAACCGTTGTTAGTCAGGATAATGTCGACAAGGTTCTTACCGATGTCGTGCACGTCGCCCTTGACGGTCGCCAAAACCATCGTTCCTTTAGTCGTAGCACCGCCCTTCTTCTCCATGAAGGGCTCCAGAAAGCGGACGGCTGCTTTCATCGCCTCGGCTGACTGCAACACAAACGGCAACTGCATTTGGCCGCTACCGAACAGGTCGCCGACCACCTTCATACCTTCGAGCAGAATATTGTTGACGATATCGAGTGCCGGATAATTTTCCAGCGCGGTCTTTAACTCGGTTTCAAGGCCAATTTTTTCGCCATCGATGATGTGGTTCTTCAAACGTTCTTCGACGGTTTCGCCCTTCGACGCCTTCTTAGCGCTTTTCTCCTTTACACCCTGAAACAATGTGGTGAACTGGGTGAGCGGATCATACACGCAAACATCGCCTTCAAACTTGCGCTGGTCGTAGATTAACTCACGGGCAACCTTCAGTTCCTGTTCGCCAATGCGATTAAGTGGCTCGATCTTGCTCGCGTTCACAATTGCAGCGTCGAGGCCGGCTTCCACGGCATCGTGCAGGAACACCGAATTCAGCACTACGCGCGAAGCTGGATTGAGACCGAAGGAGACATTAGAAACTCCGAGAATGGTGAAACAGCCCGGCAATTCGCGTTTGATGCGACGAATTCCCTCGATAGTTTCGAGAGCGTTGCGCCGGTCCTCTTCAATGCCGGTCGAGATCGGAAGCGCCAGCGGATCAAAGAAGATGTCTCCCGCTGGCAGCCCCAATTCCTTCGTGGCTTGCTCATACGCACGTTTCGCAATCTTGAACTTTCCCTCTGCCGTACGCGCCATTCCTTCTTCGTCAATCGTGCCGATTACCAATGCGAGCTGATGCATATCGCTCTCGCCATCGCGTCCAACGAAATCAACGTTCACGTCCAGCACGTGAGCGCCCTCGCGTTCCTGTTCCTTGGCCAGCAAGACAAGGCCGTCCCAATCTTCCACGTTCAGAAGATCGCGCATCTTCTTCGAGCCACTGGCGTTAACGCGTTCGCCTACGATCAAGAAGGATGCGTCCTGAACATAAGGCTGTTGGAAGTAGATGGAAGACGCAGCGGACACGAGTCTTGCGTCGCGCTTTTTAGGAGTGATGCGCTGCATTGCTTCGACGACCAGCTTCAGGTGCGCCGGCGTAGTGCCGCAGCAGCCGCCGACGACGTTGACGCCAAAGTCACCGGCAAAGTGTATGAGTTGCGCAGTGAAGGTTTCTGGCGTCTCGTCGTAGTGCATCTTGCCTTCTTTAACCGAAGGTAATCCGGCGTTGGGCAAGACCGAAACGGGCAGCGGGGCGTTCTCGCAAAGGTAACGTATGCTTTCGGTCATATGACGCGGGCCGGTGCCGCAGTTCATTCCAATTACGTCAATCGGAAAGGGTGCAAGCGCAGTTAAAGCCGCGCCGATTTCTGTCCCGTTAAGCATCGTGCCGAACACTTCGATAGTTACCTGTGCGATCACAGGCACTCGAGTGCGAGTGTCTTTAAAGCAATCAAAGATTGCCGCCAGCGCCGCTTTGGTTTGCAGTAAGTCCTGGCAGGTCTCGACAATCAACAGATCCACCCCACCATCGATTAGCCCGCGCACCTGCTCACGGTAGGCAGCTTTGAGCTCCAGGAAGGTTATGTGGCCGAGTGTTGGAAGTTTGCGTCCAGGCCCCATAGAGCCCGCGACCCAGCGTGGCTTGTTTTTTGTCGAGTAGTCTGATGCTATCCGTTTAGCAAGGCTCGCGGCTTTCACATTCATGTTGTAAGCCTGATCCGCGATGTCGTACTCAGCAAAATCTATGGGTGTCCCGTTAAATGAATTCGTCTCAATCACGTCGCAGCCGACTTCAAGAAAGCCGCTGTGAACGTTTTCTACGGCGTCAGGCCTTGTGACCAGCAGATTCTCGTTGCAGCCCTCGAATCTCAGGCCGCCGAAGTCGTCCAGGGTCAGATTCTGCACTTGCAGGTTAGTGCCCATTGCGCCGTCAAAGACGACGATGCGTTCTTTTAATGTGTCGAGAAAGCTGGCCATATGAGTATTTTTGATTTGCGATTTTAGATTTTTGATTGCCGAGTTAATGGCCGCACGTCGGTGACCGCGGTTGCCTGGGTTCTAAAAGAAATCAAAAATCGGTAATCAAAAATCTAAAATCGCAAATGACGAAAGCCCCGCGCTAACAACGCGGGGCTTTCCTGGAACCCTTTTCGATTAGTCTTACTGGAAAGACTCGCCGAGCTGTTTAGCGGATTATTTTACGTGGCCGCAAGTCGCCTTAACTCACCACGTTTGCTCCGAAGACTATTGAAACATCGCGATTCACGCGTGTCAAGCGGGGTCAATCCAGGGGCAAAGCTACCACAACTCATGCAAGTTCAACACAAATCCGCGTAGCAACGGTTCCCCCGAAACCGTTTCAGGCTCTTCCAGTACTTCGGGCTCGTTGCCCGGTCGGTAAATACTGACTTGTCGCTTGAGTGGATCGATGAGCCAAGCCAATGTAGCGCCGTTTTCAATGTACTCCTGCATCTTGTTCTGCAATCGTGAAAGGCTATCAGACTGCGATCTCAGCTCGACAACGAAATCAGGACAGAGAGGGGCAAAGCCTTCCTGCTCCTCGTCAGTCAGAGCGTCCCAGCGCTCGCGCGTGATCCAAGCTGAGTCAGGCGAGTATTTGGCACCGTTTCGCAAACTGAAACCCGTCGACGAGTCGAAACATAATCCTGTTAAGTCACCGTCAGCCCAGTTTGCGAGCTGTTGATTTAATCTCGCGTTGCGTAAACCAGTTTTTGACCCGGCGGGAGGCATGATGATCAGTTCTCCTTCGGAGGTGAGTTCGAGGCGAAGGTCACGATTATCACTGCAGAGTTGTTCAAATTGGGCGGCTGTCAATCGGAGGCTCTTGAAGTTAACATTAAAAAGCGGTCCGATTTCCTTTCGAATTGGTGAGATTGTCTGAGCCATCAGCAACTCCTTAATTGCTCGTAATCCTACTACTGATGTTCAGCCACCGGCAACGGGAGTGGTAACCTTTCACGACGGAATCACTGCCGGTCGTGCCATTTACCTTTGCTATTCGATATTCGCTATTTGTATTACCATCACGATTTGCCATTTACCATTTGCCATTTACCATTTACCATTCCCATCAATGCGACGCGCTATCTATCCCGGCTCTTTCGATCCCGTGACCAACGGCCATCTGGATATCATTGAGCGCGGTTGTAAGCTTTTCGATGAAATCATTATCGCCATCCTGGTAAACCCGGAGAAGCAGCCATTTTTTACCATCGAAGAACGGCGTGAGACTCTCAATCAGGTATTGAAAGAGATTGATCGCGGGGGCTGTGCGGTGCGAGTCGACAATTTTCAGGGTCTGCTTGTGCACTACGCGCTGGCTCAGAAGGCGGATGCCATCGTACGCGGTATCAGGGCGATTTCGGACTACGAATATGAGTTGCAGATGGCTTTAATGAATCGCCGGCTCGAACCGACTATTGAAACTGTGTTTATGATGCCTGCCGAGACTTACTCGTACGTGAGCTCGCGGCTAGTCAAAGAAGTATTTGAGTTGGGTGGTGAACTGGATGGACTTGTGCCGCCTTTGGTTGAGACGCGAATGAAGGAAAAGTACAAGGGTAAACTGAAGACATAACTCACAAAAGGTATAGCATCCCTCTGTCAAGGACTATGAATTCATGATGACCAAACCCGCCGGTGCTCCGTTTACCGTAGCCGAAAATGTAGCAAAGATGCAGCCATCATCCACACTTGCGGCGATGCAGGCTGCTGAATCACTGCGCGCAGCCGGTCTCAACGTGGTGGACTTCGGCGCAGGGGAACCGGATTTTGACACGCCCGAGAACATCAAGCTGGCGGCCGCAGAAGCCATGCGTGCCGGACAGACGAAGTACACACCCACCGCAGGCACGCGCCAACTACAACAGGCGATCATCGATTTCTATGCCCGAGAATTTGCCGCGAGTTACGAGCGCGCGGAAGTGATGGCCACATCCGGCGGCAAGCAGGCAATCTTCAATGCGGTGGTTAGCCTCGTCAATCCGGGCGATGAGGTTCTGATGGCTAAACCGTACTGGGTAACGTTCCCTGAGATTGTTGTTTTTGCGGGAGGTATTCCAGTTTTTATCGAGACTGAGGACACCGGTTTCCTGCTGAGCGCGGAACAGATTGAGCGGTCAATTACGCCTCGCACCAAACTGATTATTCTCAACTCACCCTGTAATCCTTCAGGCCGCGTGATTCACCCGGCGGAATTTAAGCGCATCATGGAACTGCTGCATGAACGCAGAGTCTACGTTATCTCAGACGAATGTTATCTGCGCTTTGTTTACCCGCCCGCTGCAGTATTCAGCGCGGCCAGTTTGCCACTCGAACTCCGAAGCCGTCTCTGCATTGCGGGCTCGTTCTCAAAAACCTATGCCATGACTGGCTGGCGCATGGGTTATGCGCTTGCGCCTCGTGAATGGACCCAGGCGATGCTTAAGGTTCAGAGCCACTCGACGAGCAATCCAAACTCCATTGCTCAGAGAGCTGCAGCCGAGGCGTTCAATGGCCCACAGGAATCTGTGGCAACGATGCTCTCGGAGTATACGGCACGGCGCGAGTGGCTGCTTGAGGCGCTCAAAGAGATACCAGGAATCACCTGCAACGAACCAGAAGGAGCGTTTTACGCCTTTCCGAATGTTAGGGGTTGCTTGAGGGGTGGTCTCGGGACGTCAGGAGAGTTTGCTCAGCGGTTACTGGAAGAAGAGCAGACAGTGGTCACCGATGGTGCAGGTTTTGGCTGTGAAGGTTACGTCCGTATGTCTTACGCTACATCAATGGAGCAGTTGCGAGAGGGCGTTAAAAGAATCAAGCGCCTGGCAGACAAACTAAATTAAAAGACATAGACGCGAAGACCGCCGAAAAAGAGAAGCGGCTCTGATGATCAATCAGCGCCGCTTTTTCACTTCCGGTCCTGGGTTAAATCTCTCAGTACAGGTTGAAGTTGTATTCCAATTGAATGTACATGGATACCGGACGGCCATCCTTCGTTGCCGGTGAGAACTTAATTTGCCGCGCCGCCGCGATTGCTCGTTCAGTCAATCCGAAGGGTAGACCAGACACCGAGCGAATATTTGTCACCTGTCCGCCTGAGGTGAACACGGCCCGTAGCACTACAGTCCCAGTGATCTGATTCTTCCTGGCTTCTTCAGTGTATTGCGGTTCAGGCTTTGAGAGCACCCGGGCCTTTGAACTTACTTCTTTGCCACTGAATACTCTGTTGTAATCGCCGCCGCCTGGCCCGCCGGGGCCGCCGCCACCATCGTTTCTATCACCACCACCCATGTTACCCCCGCGGCCCGGACCAATACCGCCACCTTCACCCGGCCCAATTCCCCCGCCTCTGCCACTTCCGATGCCATTTCCAGTACCCGGCCCGGAGGAGGGATCATTACTCTTTGATTTGAAATCGCCGTAAGGCAAAACCCGCGCATCAGGCGGAACCAAAAGGGGATCGGCCACCAGAGTAGCCGCCACTGGCAGGGATGGGTTTTTGATTGTAGGGGGTTTCGGATCTGGAGCCACGACTTGCGGCACCGTTAATGAAACCTGAGGTGTTTTGCCGAATGAAGCGGGTTTCGGGTCTTCACGGCCCCCGCCACCACCGCCAGCCGCTTTCTCGGGCTTTGGCTTGCTGCCTCCGCCACTGCCTTTGTTCAAACCAGCCGTACCAGGGTCGGGTGTCGGCTGCTCAGATGGAATGTCGATAAGCTGATCGACAACCTGATCTTCAGTAAGTGCAGCTTGCTCAATGGCTTTTCGTGCCTGAAACCGATCAAACCAAATGACTCCGAGCACTACCGTCATCACGAGCACCAATGATGTCAAAACGCCTGTTGCTACGTTAGGTTGCGACAGAGCACGCCACCCGGCTTGGCCGTAGCCAGCCAACATTCTTTTCGAAAAGCCAAAAGGATCGCGTTTGAATTCGGGCCAGGTTAGTTCTGATTCGTGGGCGACTTCTCTGAGTTCCGCTAGCAGCCGATGAGTGAGACCAACATCGTCAATAAAGGTCAGATGGAAGTCCCCTCGGGCGCGAACTCCTGCAGCGGCAACGCCCGCAGCTCCCGCCGCAACTCCAGCGGAGGCGGAAGCGTAAGCAGGTTCGCTGCTTGCTTTTGGCTCATCACGCCCGGCCGCTCGGGTTATGCTCTCATCAACCTGCGGCACAAATCCGTTCAGGGGCGTTCCGTCCACCGGACAAAAACTGAACTTCTCGGCGAACTCTTCCTGGCATGTGGAACAAAATTTCATCGCTGCTACCTCTTTTTGCATTTGGGGGAATGGCCTCGCACTGGCCTCAAAGCTCGCGCCTCCAAACTCCCTTTGATAACTGTTGGACACCCGCTGATCGAGGGTTTTCGAGGGTTCTGGAACGCTCCAGCGCTCGAGGACGCTCTTAAACTCTTTATCCGAACCAAACTGCTCTTCTGGGCTAATACTGCTCATCTCAAGCCTTCTCCAAAGTAACAATTTCCCTGCTACTATTCAAATAAGGCGAAAGCTTAACTCTCAGTCGCTCTCGCGCTCGATGAAGCCGTGCCTTTACGGCCCCAATATCTGCTCCCACTACGGTGGCAATCTCGTTCAGCGGCAACTCTTCGTACTCAAACAGGACCAGAGCCTCGCGCTGCAAAGGGGCCAAGCTGGCGACCGCTTCCTGCACTTTCAAGGAGAGTTCCTCATCCAGCAACCTTGGTAGCGGCTGATTCCTGGCAGGAATCTGTGGTTCTTCGCTTAAATCGTCGATGGCTGTTTCTCTGCCGGAATTACGAAAGTATTTAAGGGCCAGATTTCGTGCTGCCGAATAAAGATACGTACGCAACGAACCCCTTGCCGGATCAAAATTTTCTGGCCGCCTAATGAGGCTTAAGAAGCAGTCGTGTGTTATGTCTTCGGCCATTTCAACGGTTCCTAAGAGCCTGTAGGCAAAACGAAATACTGCGTGCCGGTGTCGCTCGTATAGCTCGACGAAAGCTGCCTGGTCGCCGCCTTCTGCCCTTTCAAGCAAAAGTTCGTCTGTGATTCTATCTGGCAATCAAGCACTCGATTCTGTCGGAATTGCTTCCTTCCTTAATTACCGCCAACGGGGCAAAAGGTACGGCCTGTCCCGACCTTTTTTCGATTATCGCTGCCGAATTAACTCAAAGACCTGCGCCGACTGGAAAATTATACTATCGTTTTCACTGGCCTGATCGGCTATTCCGCCCTTGGCCTGAGATCAAACCCAAGCCTTTGATGCACTTGCCCGCCAAACGGTTGACGGGCAAATATCGCGCAACTAAGATGTTTTCGCTATCTCAATTGCCTGGAGCTAACGCTGAGTCCTGTCAGTGATTATCTTCGCCAGGGTCAATGTAGCTGACTTTATGAGCCTAAACTTTACCTCCAGAGTGCTGCGAAGAGCTGTTCTTGCTCTCTGTGTCTTTTACTCCGCAGCCTGTCTTCCTGTTATCTGCCAGGTCACGCCCGATCCACTCCACGAACAACTCCTCAATGGCTTGCGCATATTAATCTGGCCTCGCCCGGGTGACCAGGATGTCGTGATCAAGCTTCGCATTCACAGTGGAGCAGCCTTTGACGTATCAGGCAAAGCCGGTGAGATGGCGCTTCTGGGTGACCTTCTCTTTCCCGACCCGGCGACGCGCGAGTATTTCACAGACGAAATGGCCGGGAGACTGGATGTGGATACAAACTACGATTCAATCACGGTCACTATGCAGGGCCGAGCCAGCGACTTTGAACGAATGGTGGAGATTTTGCGGACAGCGTTAGTAACTACCCCACTCACGCCTGACAACGTCGCGAAAATTCGTGATGGCCGGATAAAAATTGCTAAGGAAACAGCTATTTCGTCAGCGGCTTTGGCGGATCGTGCAATCGCCGCTCGGCTCTTCGGGGAGTTTCCGTATGGCCGACCCCACTACGGAACTGCCGAGAGTCTCGCTCGTGTCGACCGCGCGGATCTTCTGCTCGCTCGCGACCGCTTCCTAAATCCAAATAATGCGACTCTTGCTATCGCAGGCAACATACAAAGAAAGAATGCTATTCGTGCTTTGCGCCAACTGCTTGGGTCCTGGCGCAAGAGCGAACAAGTAGTACCCGCAACGTTCAGGCAACCTGACCTGCCAGACGTCCGCACCTTAATAATCAACGCTCCAACTGATCAGAGTGCTGAAATCAGATTGGCTGTGAGAGGTTTGTCTCGCTCGGATCACGACCTCGCGGCTGCAAACGTACTCGCCATGGTGGCTCGCAAGCGCTGGGAGAAACTGCTGCCGGAGTTAACCCGAAACCCGGTCTTCGCCAGACATGAAGCCCATTTCCTTCCCGGCATGTTTGTCATGGGCGCCTCCGTAAACAATTCAATGGCTCGCAAGACATTGGAGACTGGGCGCGATGTTCTCAAGTCTTTAATCGACACCCCGGTGTCGGCGGCTGATCTAGAACAGGCGAAAACTCAAGTGGTTGCTTCGAGCACCCAGGGGCTAGCCAAACCTGAAGGAGTTGCCCAGGCTTGGCTCGATATCGATACATTCGGTCTCCAACCAATCAGCGAGCAGATCCTGGCAGTGAACGCCCTCTCGCCTGCTGATCTTCAGCGGGTGGCTGCGCGCCTTCTTCGCGAAGCTGCGATTACTTCAGTTCTGGTTGGGAATTCAGACCAATTGAAAGCTCAACTCGGACCGTACAGTAAGGTCGAACTAATAGGCGTAATCGGACAGCCGCAGCCGGAAAACTCCAAGTCGAAGCCTACAACAAAGCCGAGCCCTGCCGAAAAGCCCGACTAAACACAAATCTTTCGCAATCTACTTGCAACCACATTTTTACCGTTTTTCGCTTAACTGTGTCCGACGAGAGAAGTGAAATAGAGCACGATCAGGCAAGGCGCGTTCGCGAGATGTTCGCGAGTATCGCAGCTCGCTACGATCTTTTAAACCATCTGTTGTCTGGCAGCATGGACGCAAGATGGAGGAGACTGACGGCGAGAAAGCTTCGCAGCCGTCTTCCAGCTGGGCCCGTGGAGATTCTTGATGTGGCGTGTGGCACGGGCGATTTGTCGTTAACGTTGTTTGAAACAATTGGGACGGCAAGAGTGATTGGCACCGACTTTTGCCGTCCCATGCTCGACGTAGCCGCGAGGAAATTTGCGGGTTGTGGCTCAAGAATACCGTTGATCGAAGGAGACGCCATGCGTCTACCCTTTCTTGAACGGTCTTTTGACTGCGTTACGATCGCGTTTGGACTGAGGAATCTTGCCAACACGGAAGCAGGGCTGTTGGAAATCTTCAGAGTGCTTAAGCCGGCGGGAAGTGTGGCAGTGCTTGAGTTTTCAAAGCCGGTAGTTCCAGGTTTTAGTTTTCTCTTTAGCGTGTATTTTACTAAGGTACTACCCTTCCTCGGGGGACTGATTAGCGGGTCAAGAAGCGCATATCAGTATTTGCCTGATTCTGTGGCGCGATTTCCCGATCAAAGGGAATTGGCCGATCTCATGGGTAGCGTTGGATTCTCCGATGTAGAGTACCGAAATTTGACTGGGGGAATCGCGGCGTTGCATTTGGGCAAGCGCCCAAAATAATTCAAGGGCTTGGTTGTGACCCATCAGTTGGATTGCAACCGACAAAGAACGCAGTCGGTGGGATGCCTTTTGAGCGTGCGGTTGTCGGGGCCATACACTCATTCCGGGTTTTCCTTCCGGCTGTGTTCTTTTTGTAACTCCGAAGTAACCTTAGTCTGATACAACATGCCCGGCTCCAGGCGCTGTGGTATCATCCTCACGAATTCTATCACTATCCGCTAGTTCTGAGACTCGCCAGAGTGCGTCCATTTTCAAAGCATAGAATCTTAGGCGCTCTGAGGCGCATCACCATCTTGCTCCTTGTTGTTTGGACCGTAGTTTCGCTTGTCACGATCTTAATTGAACTCGTTCCAGGCGACCCGGCGGTAGCAGTGTTGGGCGAGCAAGCCACTTCCGAGCAGATTGAACAGTTCCGCCAAAAACACGGTCTCGACCGCCCCCCATTCTTCTTCTCCTTTCCCCGCGATTCCGAGGCTTCCAGGCATTTCCAATGGCATGGCGCCGATAATCGCTACGTCGATTATTGGCGCGGGATTCTGCATGGAGACATGGGCCTGTCCTTTCGCACTGACAGACCAGTGGTAGACCTGATTCTCGAGCGTTATACCGCAACCATCGAACTCGCTGTAGCGGCACTGTTGATTGCTATTGTGATCGCGATTCCGCTCGGGGTAGTGGCGGGAAAGAACCGCGGTACGTGGATCGATAATGTGGCCTCGGTCGTCGCCCTGATTGGCATTAGTCTTCCAAGCTTTGTCATTGGTCCCCTCCTGGTCTATGTGTTTGCAGTGAAGCTAGGCTGGTTACCCCCGTCCGGCCGTTTTGAATGGATCGATATTATTCTCCCTGCCTTTACCCTGGGCGCTGCACTATCAGCCATACTCACGCGGATGGTGCGCTCTTCAGTCATAGAGGAACTCGGCGAGGATTATGTTCGGACCGCTCGCGCGAAAGGGTTGAGTGAAACAACAGTCGTCTACAAGCACGTTCTAAAAAACGGTTTGATTCCAGTGGTCACTATTCTCGGCCTGCAACTTGGCGTGCTGCTAGCGGGCGCGATCATCACCGAAAAGATTTTTAGTTGGCCTGGGCTGGGTCTGCTGCTTGTTGAGGATGGGATTGGAAAACGAGATTACCGCGTTGTCCAAGGATGCGTGCTCGTGATCAGCATAACCTACATAATCGCAAACTCATTGACGGACATGATTTATCGCTGGTTAGATCCCCGCATTCGCGTTTCGTGAGAGGATGAACTTTGTACTTTGTGCTTTATGCTTTGAAGTCAAATGTCAAAGTACAAAGTACAAAGTACAAAGTTCTAAAGTTTATGAATCGTCTCAGTATCGTTGGCCTGATAATCGTAGCCCTTCTCGTTATCGTGGCTATATTTGCGCCGTGGATTGCCACGCACGATGTTGGCACGACAAATCTTTCCCTTCGCTATCTCCCACCCTCTGCTGCTCATTGGTTTGGCACCGACTCCACTGGACGCGACATATTCTCCCGCGTCGTATTTGGCGCCCGCATCTCGCTCCAGGTTGGTCTGATTGTGGTCACCGTCTCTGCCGTGATTGGCACGTTGCTCGGGGCCTTCGCTGGATACTACGGCGGTTGGATAGATCGCGTTATCTCCGGTTACGTCTTCAATGTCTTTCTGGCATTTCCAGGCTTACTGTTAGCGATAGCTATGGTGGCGTTTCTGGGAGCAGGCCTGAACAAGCTCATTCTTGCTCTCTGCATCATTGGTTGGGTTGGCTATGCGCGTTTGATCCGCGGCCAGGTCTTGAAGGTGCGAGAATACGACTTCGTTCAGGCCGCGCGTGCGTTGGGAGCGAGTGACGCGCGCATACTTCTGGTCCACATCCTACCGAACGCAATTCAACCGCTAATTGTGCAGGCCAGCCTGGGAATGGCAGGCGCGGTTTTGGCCGAAGCTTCACTATCTTTTCTTGGACTGGGGGTGCCGCCACCGGCGCCATCCTGGGGCGTTATGATTGAAGAGGCGCGCGATCTGTCGACGCTCCAGGCAGCGCCACACGCGCTTATCTTTCCCGGAATCGTCATAGCCCTAACCGTTCTCGCTTTCAATTTCATTGGCGACGGTCTGCGTGAATACCTCGATCCCCGCCAGCGCGCTCGTTGAAATACGGATCCAATGCCGGAAAAAACACTCCGCCAACCTGGCTTGCTACAGGTCTAATTCACAACTATATTCAAATCCGAAATTCGGATTATTTGTTTTCTGAACCACTCGCGCGGAAGCTCGATACGGTCACAATGTAACTCACTCTGCAAGAAGGGATCTTAAAAAAGCTTTGTTTCCTGTCAAGAGAGAATCAATGCCAACCAGACTGGCGCGCGTCTTCCTGCTCGCGATTATTCTTATTTCACTTCCAGTAAGTAATAGCGGCCAGGGTTCCCGTTCTCGAAAGGCTCAGGGGGAAAGCCAGAAGGAACAGAAGGTCCAGTCGAGAATACCCCGCCCGGAAGCCGCGGCATCGATCGAAACTGCTCAGCCGGCAGTCGAAACTCTCAAGATCGATACAAACCTCGTTACCGTTCCTGTTATTGCGACGGATATCAACGGGCTTTACATTCCCAATTTACGGCGAGATGAATTCGAGCTATCGGAAGATGATGTGAAGCAGGAGATCAAGTTCTTTGCCACTGTTAGTGTACCTTTTCACGTCGTGCTGATGCTGGACACCAGCGCCAGCACGCAGGCGAAGTTAGGCTTGATCCAACGGGCTGCAGTCGCTTTTATCGATCAATTACAAAGAGTGGATCGGGTGAAAGTGATCTCGTTTGCTGATTCAGTGCAGGAACTAAACGAGTTCACCAATGATCGGGCCGCACTCGCTTCGGCTATTCTCAAAACCCGATCGGGAGAAGGCACAAAGCTCTACGACGCATTCGACCTGGCACTCTCTTCAATCAGAAGAATCCCGGGCCGCAAGGCAATCGTGTTGCTTTCGGATGGCGTAGACTGGCATAGCGATTCAGCATCTTTCGCTGGAACACTACGCGGTCTGGATGAAGAGGGAGTCGTGGTCTACCCGATACGCTACAACACTCGTGAGGAGACCGAGCGAATCGCGCGGCAACAATCGGAGGAACAGGTCCCGCTATTACCTACTATTGGTGTGATTCGAACACCCCCTGCGGGAACCACCGCACCGACTTTTCCGAGTGATGACCCTGGTTCAGTTCCAACAGTTGGCTCACGCAGCAAGACTGGACCGTATGGTCTGCCGCTCCCGGATGAGATTTTGCGAAGACGCCGCGAAAGCGAGCGCGACAGAGACGGCCTGCCTCGAACGGATCGCCTTCCCCCGGCCAGTGATCCCAACCGAAGAAATGAACCGGGAAATTCAACCGGTTGGCCTGATCCCGGAACCGAACCGGGGGCTCCATCTTCGAGGACGGTGCGGCGCGATGAGGATTCGATCGGCACCATGCTCGACAATCTTTATGCCATCGCCGATGAGTATCTGAAGCAGTTAGCTGACAAGTCTGGCGGACGAGTGCTGCGTGCCGACACCCTGGTTTCGCTTCCAGAAGCATTCGCCAAGATTGCGGGCGAACTGGGCACGCAGTATTCGTTGGGCTATTACCCGACCAACAGGGCGCGAGACGAACAGTACCGCCGCATCAAAGTAAACAGCACTCGCAGAAATGTGATTATCCGGGCTCGCCCGGGCTACCGTTCCCCGAGTATCAGGTGAAGAGCATAGGGCTACACCTCAGACTGTCCGCAAAGTAAGCAAGCACAATGTGGTGTTCTCAATGGTGAGGGCCCACGCTGGTGAACAAAAGATGCCCAATCGCGACGAAGCCTGGGAATTGTTGTGTGAATACACGAAGGGTGACGGTCTCCGCAAGCATGCTTTGGCAGTAGAGGCTGCGATGCGAGCATCTGCAAAGCGCTATGGTGATGCTGATGCTGATGAGGATGAATGGGGGCTAGTCGGGCTGTTGCATGATTTTGATTACGAGATGTTTCCGTCCCCTGATCAGCATCCTTTCACCGGCGCCAATATTCTCTGTGGCCGCGGCTACTCTGAACGAATGATACGGGCGATTATGGGCCACGCGACATACACCGGAGTGCCTCGGGACACAGCGATGGCTCGCGCTCTTTTTGCCACCGACGAGCTCTGTGGTTTTTTAGTGGCGTGCGCCCTTGTCAGACCAACCAAGAGCCTTGATGATCTCGAAGTCTCCTCGGTGAAAAAGAAGCTAAAGGACAAAGCCTTTGCGCGTTCAGTGAATCGCGATGATATTCGGCAGGGAGTCGAAGAGTTGGAGGTAGATCTGGAGGAGCATATTCGCTTTGTGATAGATGCGTTGCGTCCGGTGCAAACAGAGATCGGGCTGAATCCCTCTGCCACGTCGTGACAGTTCCCGTGATTGGCTCACCCAGTGGTGCGCGGTAGTGTGGGTGGCGGCGGTTGGATCGGATGATTTCGCGAGGTAAGGACCGAAACAAGAATGAAAACGGCGAGACTAAAGAAAGCGGCGAGGATCCCCGTGAGTAACGCTTGTGTTTTGCGCCGCCGGGCGGTGTGACGGTATACAAAAGTTGCTGCCAGAACGACCACGACGATTGGCAGCAGGAAGGTGGAAACTACCAACAGGTCGGGAGTCGAAAGTACTCTGAGAGAGGAAAACCTTCCCAAGATGATGGCGATGGAAGCGCCGGAGCCCACCAGGGCCGCGACGAGCGAAACGATCAGTACTAACTTCAGGCGCATTCAGTCTTTGACCTTCTGCGTTAGCTTCTCAGATTCTGGCCTTGATTTAAGCAGTGCTTTGACGCGCCAAGGATATCATAGAGGCCTCAAGCGATACCTTATCTGGACCCTTGGACGGTGGACCAGCTTTCAACTCTCAATTTATAAAAAGGACTAGTCACCGCCACAAATGGTCACCCGAAGCGCGCTCATCTACCTATCGCAACAGGAGGGCCTGAAAGAAGCCGCGGCCCGCTTTAAGTTATTCAAGAAGTTAACCACGCGCTTTGTGGCCGGCGAGACCATTGAAGAGGCTGTTGCCGCCATTCGCGAACTCAATATCGAAGGGTGTAGCGCTTCCTTCGACCACCTTAACGAATCTGTCAGCAATGAGGCCGAAGCAGAAGGCGAGGTACGCGAGTATCTTCGCGTACTTGCCCAGATCGACGAGACCGGTATTCGCTCCAACGTTTCGATCAAACTTACGCAGTTTGGACTTGAGCTTGATCCGGAGCTGGCTTACAAAAACGCGCGAGCTGTTGTGGCAGACGCGGCGCGGCGAGGCAATTTCGTCAGAGTTGACATGGAGGGCTCAGATGTCACGCAGGCCACTATCGACATTTTCAAGCGGCTCAGGGCAGAGTTTGATTTGAATGACGTCGGTATCGTCTTGCAGTCGTACCTGCGACGCACCTTTGATGATGCCCGGGATCTCTTGAAACTTCCGGCGCGAATTCGCATCTGCAAGGGTGCTTACAATGAACCCCCCGAAGTGGCATTCCCAGACAAGAAAGACACGGATGAGAACTACATTCGCGTCATGCGGTTGCTGCTTTCAAACGGCGTCTACCATGGCATTGCGACCCACGATCCGAAGATGATTGACGCCACGATTGAGTTTGCAGCAAAAAAGGGCATCAAAAAGGAAGCGTTTGAGTTTCAGATGCTTTACGGCGTGCGGCGCGATCTGCAGCGACAGCTTTCTCGGGATGGTTACAACATGAGGGTCTATGTGCCTTACGGAAAACGCTGGTATCCTTATTTCATGAGGCGGCTTGCTGAACGTCCGGCCAATATCTGGTTTGTCTTGAAGAATCTCTTAAAGGGCTAAGGACGGAAATGGACAATCTTATCTGGATCCTTTGGTGCGTGCTTGGGCTGGCGCTGATCGTCGCCGAAATCTTCACCAGTGGATTCGTATTGCTCTGGTTCGGCATCGGCGCGCTGGCTGCTGCCTTTGCGGGAATGATCGGCATTAGCAGCCTGGCACTGCAGTTTCTGATTTTTGCCGGAGTCTCCATAGCTCTTACTGCTGCTTCACGCACAATTTTCATTAACTACTTCACTCGTGAGAAGACGGGTGACGAGTTGCGAACAGGCATGGACTCTTTGCCCGGAAAGATCGGCACTGTAGTTTCTTCGAGCAAGGGGGCCCTGAACGAAGGGGCGGTTAAAGTGTTTGGCTCTACCTGGACTGCTTACCCAGCCGCCGGTGAGTCACCGCTGGAAGCCGGCGAGCGAGTGCGAGTAGAGAGCATTCAAGGCGCCTCGATTTACGTCCGCCGCATTGACGAACCTTCCGACTGGCGGCAAAAGTCGCTGCCTGAATAGCTACTGAGGTTCGGTGTCGCCTTCGTAATTGTCGTCGAGAGTCTTGTCTTCCTCGAGCGGTGGGAGTTCGATGGTAACGCGATCGGTGGCAGGTTCCTGGAGGTCGTCCCCGAGGAAGCGGGCGAGAACGACCGTGATGTTGTCTTCGCCGCCCCGGTTGTTGGCTTCCGCAATCAGTTCCTCGCAAGCGGTTGAAAGTTCTGGATTGCTGGTCACGATGTTTTGAATGTCTTCCGAGCGCAACTTGCCTGACAACCCGTCACTGCATAGGAGCAGGGTATCGCCACGCCTCAAGCGAATTTTTCCCGTCACCGGCGTCACATCGCTCTGGGCTCCCAGCGCCTGCAGAATGACGTTGCGAAACATGTGGGTTTCAGCTTCCGTTTCACTGATCTGGCCCACATCCACAAGTTGCTGGACCAACGATTGGTCCTTTGTTGCCAGCCGAATGTGATCCTTGCGAATTATGTAGCCGCGACTGTCACCAACTTGAACGAGATCCAAGATATCGCCTTTCACCGCTGCTCCTGTGAATGTTGCTCCCATGCCCGCGCAACGCGAATCTTCCTGACTGCGCATGTGAATCGCCGAATTGGCATAGACGGTAGCGTTTTTCAGGCATTCGACCAAAGGGACATCCGGGGAGCAACCGTCTTCAGCATCGTTGCCCACCAGGATGGCACGAACAGAATCGACCGCCATGAGGCTGGCAACATCGCCTGCCAGCGCGCCGCCCATGCCATCAGAGACGACGAGTACCAGGCCTTTCTCTCCGGGATCTACCTTGTTGAATTCATCAGAAGGCTGGTCGCCGTCAGAACCGATCCAGGCTTTCTGACTCGACAAATCCAGGACGAGAAAATTGTCCTCGTTGCCGCGTCGAACACGGCCGACATCAGATTTTGCGTGCAGTTCTACAATCATAAGGGCGGGCGAACGCCGATGTTCTACCGGCACAAAGATTCTAACCCTTCCACGGTTTGGCTGTCACCTGAAGCTTTATATCTGTTTTAGAGCTTGGTCAAGATCGGCGATAATGTCATCGGTGTCTTCAAGTCCAACTGAGATACGCACAAGGCCGTCAGTGATCCCCAGTCGCTCTCGCTTTTCGGCGTCCACGGATGCGTGAGTCATCGTCGCTGGATGCGAAATCAGCGTTTCAACTCCACCCAGGCTCTCGGCTAAGGTGCACAACGCGACAGATTCCAATACCGTACGCGCTGCCTCAAGCGAGCCAACTTCGAACGCCACCATGCCACCAAAGCCCTTTTGCTGCCGCCTGGCCAGCGCATGCTGCGGGTGAGAAGCGGAACCGGGATAATAAACCTTCTTCACTTTGGGATGCTCTTCCAGAAACGCGGCCACGGCCCTACCGGTCTTGTCATGTTGTTCCATGCGGAGCGCCAGCGTTTTCGTACCTCGCATCACCAACCATGAATCAAATGGCGAAAGAATTGCCCCCGCGCTGTTCTGGATGAAACCAATCCAGGCGGCATCGTCCTCGTTGTTGAGCACCACTACCCCACCGATTCCATCCGAATGACCGTTCAAGTACTTAGTGGTCGAGTGGACAACAATATCAACGCCAAAATCGATGGGCCGCTGCAGATAGGGCGACATAAACGTATTGTCACAAACTACGCGAGCTCCAGCCCGATGTGCAATTTCGCAGACCTCCTTGAGATCAGTGACGATCATCACCGGATTCGTCGGGGTCTCAATGAAAACCATCTTCGTATTCGGCTTGATCGCGGCTTCAACGTTAAGAGCATCTGAAGAGTCAACGAAGTCGAACTCGATGTTGTAGTTTGCCAGTACACGTGTGAAAAGCCGGTAGGTACCGCCATAGGTATTGTCTGAAACAACCACGTGGTCCCCGGCTTTTACCAGACGTAGCGTCGCATCGATTGCCGCCATGCCTGAGGCAAAGGCGAAGCCGAAACGGGCCCCCTCGAGAGCGGCGAGGTTTCGCTCGAGCGCATCGCGCGTTGGGTTCCTCGTGCGCGCATACTCGTAGCCTTTATGCCTGCCCAGTCCGTCCTGCGCGTAAGTTGAAGTTTGATAGATGGGAACTGTAACCGAGCCGGTGGCCGAATCGGGTTCTTGTCCGGAATGAATTGCTATTGTTGCGAAGCCCATAAGTGGTGAATGGTGAATGGTAAATAGTAAATGGTCAACCTGGGAGCCTGAGTGGACTTTGGCAACTGATACCGAGGCGGCATGGTAGCCCGCACGCTGTGCATAGTCAAACTTTGCTATTTTGAGGCATTGGGTCAGTTTGATGTTCAGAAGAAGTGAGAGGCGGATTGATCACACGAATCTTGCTGCACGTCAGCCCATCAACTAGAATACCGCTGTTTCACAATTTTTACTCTGCATGAGATCCCTACTACTCGCTGTACTTGCAGCCTACGTCGTTGCCGCCATCCACTCGGTGCTGGCATTTGTTAACAAGCGCAAGGCGCTGCAAAGAGTATCCGACTGGGCCATGGCGGCTGGGTTTGTGCTCCACTTGACCGCCCTCATCGCCGACTGGGTCATCGATGGCCATTATCCGCTGTTTTATCTCCGAGAGACTCTCTCCTTTCTGGCTTGGACGCTGGTCGGAAGTTATGCCCTTGTTCGTTATCGTTACGGTGCCCTGGCACTGGGCAGTTTCACATTACCGCTCGTTACAATCCTGGTTTTCATGGCAATTATTGTAAAGTCCACCTCAGACGCCACGCTCGAATCAAGCGGCTTCTCTGCTTCCTGGTTATTCCCGGTTCACACAACGCTCTTATTATTCGCCTATGCGGCTTTCTTCGTAGTATTCGTGGCGAGTGTGATGTATCTGCTTCAGGAAAGAGAGCTTAAACTCAAGACTTTCACCGCGATCTTTCATCGCCTTCCCTCGTTAACCACAGTCAATGAGATTGCAACCAGCGCCGCCGCAATCGGTCTCGCGCTGCTAACTGTTGGAATCGCAACGGGAATGGTCTGGTCGTCGTCACGCGACGGCCTTTTATGGCACAATGATCCCAAAGAGATTTTTGCCCTACTGACTTGGCTGCTCTATTTCTTGTTAATTGTTTACCGATCGACCGCACGCTGGCGCGGCCGAAGTGCGGCATGGATGGGGGTCCTGGGGTTTGCTCTCGTATTATGCACATTCTTTGGCGCTAGATTTATGGGTGGCTATCATGTCTTTGGCTGAGATAATCCGTTGTCCTCTTACAAAACGTAATGTCAATCATCCGTCTCGAATGAGGTAATAGCTAAGTCAATGTCCATTGTTTTGGTCGGAGTCAATCATAAGACCGCTCCTGTCGAGGTACGTGAGCTTTTGGCGTTCTCGGAGCAAGCCTGCGCTGAGGGTTTGCGGACGCTTGTAGATGGCGAGGTCCTGCGCGAGGGGTTGATTGTCTCTACCTGTAACAGGGTAGAAATACTGACGGCTGCCTCAAGCGAGCGATTAAAGGAAGGCCGTGAACGAATAACTGATTTCCTCAGCGAATCGCGAAGTCTCCCGCGTGAGGTGTTGGGCGAGCATTTATACAGCCACACCGAGGATCAAGCTGTTCGCCATGTGTTCCGTGTAGCGTCCTCGTTGGATTCAATGGTGGTCGGTGAGCCCCAGGTCCTGGGTCAGGTGCGCCGGGCATATTCGATTGCGCTCGAAGCAGGCACTGCCGGCCGCGTCCTCAATCGGCTCATACATCAGGCATTCCGCGTGGCTAAGCGGGTTAGAAGTGAAACGGGGATTGCTGCGAATGCTGTTTCTATTAGCTACATGGCAGTGGAACTGGGAAAGAAAATCTTCGGTTCACTGAAGGGCCAGTCGGTGCTTTTGCTGGGGGCAGGTGAGATGGCCGAACTCAGTGCGCGCCATCTTATCAATGCCGGTGTTTCGCGAGTACTAATCGCCAATCGAACGGGTGATTCGTCAGAACGTCTGGCAAAAGAATTTGGCGGCGAGGCGGTGAGTTTTGACCGGCTCGCCGATTATTTGCCCGAGGCAGATATTGTCGTCTGTTCCACGGGCGCTGGTGAATACGTAGTAACTGCCGCAATGGCCCACGAGGCTCTTAATCGCCGCCGCAATCGCCCGGCGTTCTTTATTGATATTAGCGTTCCGCGGAATCTTGACCCCGCCATTGGACAACTGCCCAATGCCTTTGTCTTCGACATCGATGACCTCGAGTCAGTTGTTTCTTCAAACATCAGGGAGCGTGAGCGCGAAGCCGAGCGTGCGGAATTGATTGTCGATTCAGAGGTGATGCAGTTCCAACAGAGCCTGCGCGTGATGGACATCGGTCCGGCAATAGGCGCACTGCGCCGAAGACTGCAAGATATGGCCAGATCTGAGATGGCGCGGCAACGCAATCGGCTTGGTCCTTTAACGCCGGAGCAAGAAAGTGCCATTGAGCAGCTGCTGATTTCCACGGTCAACAAGATCTCCCATCCTCTTATGGACCGCATGCGACGCTCCTATGACGTCGATGCAGATAACCTTCAGGCCTGGCGGGAGATTTTCGACCTGGACGACCCACCCCATAACAAATGAAAAACGGTCTGGTAATCGGCTCCCGTGGGTCCAGGCTTGCACTCACGCAGGCCGAATGGGTCAAAGCAAAACTCGCACTCAACACGCCGGTTCTTGAAGTTACCATCGAGATTATCAAGACAACTGGAGACGTAAAGACTGAGCCACTCTCGGTCATCGGCGGCAAGGGTGTCTTCACAAAAGAGCTGGAAGACGCCTTACTCGATGGCCGGATCGATATTGCCGTCCATTCGTTAAAGGACCTTCCCACGATCATTCCGGAAAGACTTACGATTGGCGCGGTCTGCGAGCGAGCGGATCCGCGCGATGCGCTGGTGTTGAGAAGAGACGTTGATCAGAACGGCGCATCTCTTGACACACTGCCTGAAGGCGCCGTCGTGGGTACGTCAAGCCAACGACGATTGTCGCAGTTGAAGCACTGGCGCCGGGGCGTAATCGTAAGTGATCTGCGCGGCAATGTGGATACCAGGTTACGGAAACTCGATGATGGTCAATACGACGCATTGATCCTCGCATCGGCGGGGCTTCGCCGGCTTGGTCAGGAGAGTCGAATCAGTGCGTTAATACCCACTGAGCAGATGCTGCCGGCTGTTGGTCAGGGCGCAATTGGTTTGGAAACGCGGGCGGACGATGAATCAGCTAGAACGATCGTAAGCTCTCTCAACCATGAACCTACCTCGCTTGCCTGCACCGCCGAGCGCTCACTCCTTCGCGCTCTTGGCGGCGGCTGCCAGCTTCCGATTGCAGGATATGCTGTCGTGCAGTCGCAGGAACTAACGCTTGAGGGTTTGGTGGCCGATCTTGCAGGCGAGGAGATAGTCAGAGATCGCATTTCTGGCCTGCCTGCCGCGGCCGAGGAACTTGGTGCGCAGCTCGGAAAGCGCTTGCTCGCATTGGGTGCGAGTAGATTGTTGGAGAAAGAGTAACAGCTTCAGTGCGCGGGCTTTCCGGAGTAACAACTCAAGATGAAAACATTTACAGGTCGGGAAGGGTGGTTTACCCCCGCCGCTCCCGCACGATTGGTTGACCATTGGAGCTTGAGTGTTCGGCAGCGGCGGGGTAAACCACCCTTTCCGACCTGCAAATGTTCCACCCGACCTGTAAACGTTCCACCCGACGCGTAAATGTTCTACCCCGACCCGTAAATGTTCGAATTTGAGTTTTATCAAACTGCACTAATACTCTCTGCTTGCCCGCCTTGTTATGATATCAAGTCAATGAGCCTGTCAAACAAAACTCCGATTGAGTCTCAGCCCGAGACTAAGCCACTGGCGGGTCGCACTGTTGTGATCACCCGAGCCAGGGCGCAGGCGGATGAGTTTGTAAGTGAACTTGAACACTACGGCGCTCGCGTAATTATCTGTCCCACCATCGAAATCTCAGAACCAGAGAGTTACGAACGTTTGGACGAAGCTATCGACCATCTCTTTGGTTACGATTGGCTCGTGTTCACAAGTGTCAACGGCGTTGACCATTTCCTTCGGCGCTTGCATGCGGGAGGACATGAAGTAAGTAAAATCGACGAGCTCAAGGTGTGCGCGATTGGTGCGGCAACGGCGGAAAAACTAAGAGATGTACACATTCACGTGGATGTAGTGCCAGACGAATTCACCGCAGAGGGAGTCTTTGGCACCCTGGTCCAATACCTGGGCGGACGGGAAGCGCTTGACGGCCTAAACTTTCTGATACCGCGTGCCGCCGTCGCGCGCGACTTTTTGCAGCAAGCCTTGACGGCCGCAGGTGCGCGCGTCGATGTGGTTGCCGCT
>WNGE01001578.1_pt1 | contig 28728 bp, 30 predicted proteins | sample 5400651 | NCBI WGS metagenome assembly WNGE01 (sample SAMN13153370, study PRJNA577476) | soil metagenome | isolation source: 60 cm soil or saprolite under grassland replicate 2 | place: USA:California | collected 2016-06-15 | reverse complement strand
CCGACGTGCGCGTGATCCGCTTCCAGACGCTCGTCAACGGGACCTCCCGGGTCGGCGTCGAGCAGCGGGTGTCCCGGGAGATCGCCCGCGAGCTCGCGACCCGGGGGCGCTTCGAGGTGCGCGCCGACACCCGGTCGGCGGACGCCGAGCTATCCGGCACCGTCACGCAGTTCGATCTCTACGCCGTCGCATTCGACGAGCTCGGACGGGCGAAGGAGTATCAGGTGGCGATCACCGCCCGGATGTCCTTGAAAACGCTGCCGGACGAGAAGGTTCTCTGGGAGAACCCCGCCTACACCTTCCGGGACAACTACACGCTTCCGACGAGCGCGGCGTCCTATGCGGACCGGGAAAATGAGGCCATCGACCGGGTCGCGGAGCGCTTCGCGGCGAGCCTCGTCTCGAGCGTGCTCGAGGGCTTCTGACGGATTACGTCTTGGCGGCGGCCTTCGCCAGGCGCGACTTGTAACGGGCCGCCGCGTTGGCGTGGATGACGCCCTTCTTGCGGGCGTGATCGATTTCCGAGTACGTCGCGGAGAGGTTCTCCGGCTTCGCCCGGTCTTCGGAAGTGCGGTGTTTCTTGATCGACGAGCGTAGCCGCGAGCGGACGCTCTTGTTTCTTGCCTGCCGGTTCACGGTCTGGCGCACGCGCTTCTTGGCGGATTTGATGTTGGCCATAACTCCTCAGCGCGCTTCGACGCCGATCTGCTTCAGGCGAGCGCGTGCGAGCCGCGCCTCTTCGGAGGCGGGGTGTTCGTGGATGACGTACTGGAGAGAGACGACCGCCTCGGCTTTCTGTCCGAGCTCCAAGAGCGCGTAGCCCTTCTTCAGAAGCGCGGCCGGCGCCTTGTCGCTCTTGGGGAAGTTCTTCAGCAGGCGGTCGAAGTCGGCGACGGCCTCGGCGTATTTCTTCTGGGCGTAGTGAGATTCGCCGATCCAGTATTCCGCGTTGTCGGAGAGGTCGGTCGTCGGATACGCCTGCAGGTACTCCTGGAAGCCCTGGATCGCGAGTGCGTAGCGCCCTTTCGTGTAGTCCGCGTATGCCGTGTCGTAAAGCTCCGAAGGGCCGGCGGAGGGTCGGACGACCGCGCCGTTTCCCGCGGGCCGTCCCGGGTTCGCGGAAGGCTCCCCGATCCGTGGCGACGCGGGATTCGCCGCCGACGGAGGCGCGCCGGGGCCGCCGCTCGCCGGAGGCACCGAGGAAGTGCCGCCCCGCAGCCGGGAGAGATCTCCCTGCGTCTCGGCGATCTGCTGGGAGAGCTGCGAGAGCCGGCGATTGGTGTCCTCGAGCTTCGCCTGGAGCTGCTCGATCGCCGTCGAGAGCTCGCCCAGCTTCACTCCCGTGTCGGCGTTCGACTTCAGGAGCTGCTGCGTCTGCTCCGAGACACTCGTGTTCAGCCGCGCGACCTCCTCCTTGCTCGACGACTTCCGCTCGAGCGCCTGGATCTGCGTCTCGATGTCGCTCATCTGCCGGTGTAGTCCTTCGATATCGCCGGACGACACGCAGCCGACGCCGACGACGAGGACGGTGACGAGGAGCCCGGCGAGGATCGGGAGGCGGTGCCCGGGGACCATGTTACTTGGCGGTGATGACGAAGTGGGAGCGCCGGTTCTGCTGCCAGCAGGTCTCGCTCGACTCGGTGCAGAAAGGGCGCTCCTTCCCGTAGGAAACGGTGCGCACCCGCGCCGGGGAGATTCCGAGCGACGCGAGGTAGTCACGCGCCGCGTTGGCGCGGCGGTCGCCCAGAGCGAGGTTGTAGGCCGAGGTCCCACGCTCGTCGCAGTGTCCCTCGATCAGGATCTGGATCGACGGATACTTCTTCAGCCACGCCGCGTTGGCCGAAAGGGCCGTGCGGGCGTCGTCGCGCAGGTCCGACTGGTCGTAGTCGAAATACGCGTCCTGGAGGTACCCCTTCTTGTTCATTTCGGAGATTTCCTGAGTCATGACTTCGCCACCCGCCTCGGGCGGCGCCGAGGGAGGGGGAGGAGGAACGCGGGTCTCGGGCGGGCCGGGGGCCTCGACCGGCGGCCGGGCCTCGGCCGTCGTGGTCGGGGGCTTTTTCTTACACGCTCCGGCGAGGGGGAGGAGGGCCGTGGCCAGAATCGCCAGCGCGACGAGCGGGGTGGAGTGCCTCTTCATACCTTCTCCTTGTCGAATCAGCAGGTTCGCGCCCGGCGCCGGGATGGGCGTGCTTGGAAATATAGCACGCACCCTAGGGCAACCACACCGGTTGAAGGTTGTTTCCGGAATCGGTCAGCTGCCTCTTGTTCTGTCCGTTCAGGTCCATCGTATAGATGTGAGTGCGCCCGCCGCGGCGCGACGAGTAGACGATCTTCTGTCCGTCCGGAGACCACGTCGGATGACCGTTCGATCCCTCCGCGGTCAGCTGCACCGTCTGTCCCGTCGCGAAGTCCATGAGGCAGACGTTGAAATCCCCCTCGTTGCGGCAGGAGAAAGCGATCCGGGCGCCGTCGGGCGACCAGGCGGCTTCGTCGTTCCAGTTGCCGGCGAACGTCACCCGGCGGGCGCCGGTTCCCTCCGGATCCACGACGTGGATCTGCGGGTTGCCGGACTGGTCTGAGGTGTACAGGATCTGCCGCCCGGTCGGTGACCAGGCCGGGGACGCCTCGATCGCGCGGGTCGTGGTCAAACGGCGCAGCCCGCCGCCGCCGGCGCCGACGACGTAGATGTCGGAATTGCCCTTCGCGGAGCCGGCGAAGGCGATCTGCGTCTCGTCCGGAGAGAGCGATGGGGAGGCGTTCAACTCCACGCCCGTCGGGACTTCGCGCTTGCCGCTCCCGTCAGCGTTCATCATCCAGATCTGCGGAAAGAGCTTCCCGTAGCTCGTGTACACGATCTTTCCCGACTTGCCGCCGGCCGGGGAGAGTGCCAGAGAGCGCACCGAGGTCAGCCGCCGAACGTTTCTCCCGTCGAAGTCCATCGCATAGATCTCTTTCGAGCCATCGCGGTCGGACACGAAGACGATGCTCGTCAGGAAGGGTCCGTCCTTGCCGGTGAAATACTTGACGATGTCGTTGGCGAGCGTGTGGGCGATCCGCTCGACGTACGAGGCGCCTCCGGTGTAGCGCTTCCCCATGATCATTTTGCGGGTCGGGAGGTCCCACACGCGGCCTTCGACCGAGACGCGGTCGCCGGAGACCTGGGCCCGCGTGTCGACCAGCACCTCCGCTCCCCCAGCGCGCCACTGGTCGGCCATCTCCGGCGTCGTCGGATCGCGGAACCCTTGCGGATAGTGCGCCGGGTCGGCGACGGCAAACGCGCCCGAGTACTCCAGGTCCGACTTGAGCGTCGCGATGAACGGGTCCGAGAGGGTGGACTTCAGGGTCGCGGTGCCGGGGGTGACGAGGTCGGGCACGGCGACGGCGACCTTGCGCGCCGTCGGCTTGTTGATGGAGATCCAGAGATCCTGGTTCTGCTGGTTCTGCGGCTGTTGCGCCATCGCCGGCAGCGCAAGAGCGGACGACGCGGCGAGCGCGAGCAGGACAGAGGGTGTTCGGCGCATCAGGACTCCGAAAATGAGGTTGGCTACTCGAACTTCAGGTGGACGCCCAGCTGGCTTCCCGCGTACTCGACGGGCAGAGGCGGCAGCGGGGAGGAGGAGAGAACCGCGCGCAGTGCAGCGCGGTCGACGAAGGGAAGGCCGCTCGATCGCTCGACAGCGGCGTCGGAGATCGTCCCGTCCTTCTCGATGCGGAAGTGGATGACGGGCGAGACGGAACCGCCCTGCGAGGGCTTGAACCAGTTCATTCCGATCGCCACCAGCATCCGCTGGATGTAATAGGAGAACTGGAAGTCGGAGTCGAAGGCTGCGCCGGAGACTCCGACGTTGCCGCCCGCGCCGACCGGGCCCCCCGCGCCGCCGCCGGCGCTCTCCCCGGACGACGGCAGGCTGACATCCGGCGCTTTCGGTCGTTCGGCTGCCGGCCGGGAAGTGGCCGCGGTCTTCTTCTCCTTCTCCTTGGAAGGAATGACGATTGCCTTCTCCGACGGAGGAGGTGGAACCTCTTCGGGGGCCGGCTTCAGAATCTTGTTCTTCTCGGGCGGAGGAGCGGGAGCGGGCGCCGGAGCTTCGCCGCCCTTCAACGAGCCGGCCGGCAGCAGGTGCACAGCGACGGTGCGGGGCATGACGAAGTGGACGGGATGGATCATCGCGGAGTAGATGAGCGCGCCGGCGATCGATCCGTGGAGCAGGACGGCCAAGAACGTTCCGACTCCCCACGGAAAGCGCTCCTGGCTCCGTTGCGCGATGAGCTCGCCGACGTCGTCCACGTCGGTCTACTTCCGGGCGGCGCTCTTCGCGCCGGACGTATCAGTGACCGCGCCAATGTTCTCGATGCCCATGCGGTTCAGGAGATCGAACGTCTCGATGACCGTGCCGTACGAGAGGGAGCGGTCCGCCTTCAGCAGGATGATCCGGTCCCGGCGGCCCTGCAGGAACCTCTCCAGCCGTTCGCGAAGGAGTCCGCGGGCGACCGGAGTCTCGTTGATGTAGTAGAGCCCGTCCTTGGTGATCGAGAGGACGACCGGATCTTCCATGGTCGCGGGCAGGTTGGTAGTGGCGGTTTTCGGAAGGGAGACGGCAACGCCCTGGTGGAGCATCGGAGCCGTCACCATGAAGATGATCAGGAGAACGAGCATGACGTCCACGAGCGGCGTGACGTTGATGTCTGCCAGATGGTCGAAAGGATCGCCGCTCTCGCGTTGGAAGGCCATGGGGTCAGGTCTTCACGAGCTGCGGCAGTCGCGAATTCGCCACTGTGCTCTTGCCACTTCGCGGCGCGAAGTGGCAAGTGGAAACCTGACCCCCGGGACCCCCGAAGTGGCAAGTGAAGACCTGACCCCGCGGCTTGGACCCATCAAGTGAAATTCCGCTCCGCCAGGTTGATGAACTCCAGAGCGAAGTCCTCCATTCCCGCGCGCTGCTGGCGGACCTTGCCCATGAAGTAGTTGTAGAAGATGAGCGCCGGGATCGCCGCAGCGAGACCAGCGGCGGTGTTGACCAGGGCCTCCGAGATCCCGGGCGCGACCGCCACGATCGAGGTCGAGCCCGTGGTGCCGATCGCACGGAACGACTGCATGATGCCCCAGACCGTCCCGAAGAGGCCGATGAAGGGGCATGCGGCCGCGGTCGTCGCGAGAAAAGTCATGTATTTCGTGAGCCGGGAAAGCTCGACTCCGATCGCGCGCTCGAGCGCCCGCTCGATCCCGGAGATGTTCCGGATCAGAAAACGCTGGCTCATCGTCACGCCGCTCGCCGTCGCGCCCGGGTCGTCCGGGCGATTCGCCTTGACCTGCGCGTCGAGCTCGGCGTAACCCGCCTTGAACAGGGTCGAGAGGGGTGTCTCGGTGAGCTGGTTGGCGACCGTGTTGACTTCCGAGAAGCGGCGCGACTTCCGGAAGAACTCGACGAACTTTTCCGACTGGCGCGACACGACGCGCAGCCGCACGAACTTGGCGAAGATGATGATCCACGAGACGAAAGAGAAGAAGAGAAGAATCCCGAGGACGACCTTCGCGATCGGCCCCGCTTCTTTGAAGAAGGAGAGGAGTCCCTGTCCTCCGCCGAGATTTTCGACCGAGACGGCCTGAAACCCGGCGAATATCATCGGGATCGAACGTAACATAGGGACTCGGGGACCGTCAAAGAAGGACGGTTCCGGTCGGGAGGAGCGCCCAAGGGAATGGAGCCGGGAAGCCGTCGCGTTTTGCGAAGTGTGAAGTTCTCGGTTCGCCCGCCCCTGGCCTGCGTTCTGCCGCTTGCTCTCGCCTCCGCGCTCGCGGCTTCTCCTCCTCCTCTTCCGGCCTCGGCATCGAGGTCCGCGGCTTCTGCCCCGGCTCTTCCCTCCGACCGTCCGACGGAGATCTTTCCGGTCGAGAAGCTCGTCGCTGGCATGAAGGGTTACGGCTTTTCGGATTTCGGGGGAGGGCGGGGCATCCAGCGTTTCGACGTCGAGATCTTAGGCGTGCTGAAGCGCTACGCGCCGAAACAGGACCTGATCCTCGCCCAGGTCGCGGGCGCGGGCCTCGAGCACTCCGGGATCATCGCGGGTATGAGCGGCAGCCCCATCTACGTCGACGGGAAGCTCGTCGGTGCTCTCGCCTACGGCTGGCCGTTCTCGAAGGACGCTCTGTGCGGCATCACGCCGATCCAGAGCATGCTCGACATCCGGCACGCGCCGCCCGCTCCGCCCGTGCCGATCGGCGGGCCCGCGGTCCGGGCGTCGACGCTCGTCTCGATGTTCGGGGAGCGTCGCTTTTCCGGAGCGCTCGACGCGCTGCTGGCTCCTTTCCGCCGACCCGAAGGGGCGGCCTCGATCGAGTCGCTTCCCCTCCCGGTCTCCTTCGCCGGCGGCCCCGGCGGTGCGCCCGGCTGGTTCTTCGGCAAGGTCGCCGAAGCCGCCGGCTGGGTCGCGGCTCCGGCCGGCTCGTCGGGAGAGCCCCGAGTCACCGCGGCTGGGGAGGCCGTGCGGCCCGGCTCCTCTCTTTCGACGGTGCTTCTCTCCGGAGACATGCTGCTCGCGGCGACCGGAACGGTCACGTGGGTCGACCGCGACTCCGTTCTCGCCTTCGGCCATCCGTTCCTCTCGATGGGGCCGATCGAGATGCCGATGGCGCAGGCGCAGGTCTTGACCGTGCTGCCGTCGGTGTACCGGTCTTTCAAGTTCGCGGATACGGGTCCCGTCTTCGGATCGGTCACACAGGACCGTTCGACCGGAATTCTCGGCACTTTCGGCACCCGCGCGAAGATGGTCCCGATCACGGTCCGCATCTCGTCGGACGAGCTGCCGCTGCAGACGTACCACTTCGAAGCGGTCCACAACTCGATGCTCACACCGGTCCTCGCGGCAATCGCGATCGACAACGTTCTGACGACCCTCGAGAAGCGGGCCGGCGAGCGCACGCTCGTCTGGAAGTCCTCGATCAAGACTCCCGACCGCAACGTTCGATGGGACACCGTGTTCTCCGGGCTACAGGCGCGGGAGGACGCGGTCACTTCGCTCGCGCTCCTGGCGAATTACCTGATGGCGAACGAATTCCGGGATCTCCCGATCCTCGGGGTGGACGTCGAGATCAAACATTCCGACCGGCTCCAGAACGGCCGTATCGTCAACGTCGAGCCTCGCAAGGAACGGTTTCGCGCGGGGGAACGCGTTCCCATCCGCATCGACGTCGTGGACTTCCGGGGCGGTTCGCGGCGCGTGACGCTCGATCTCGACGTTCCGAAAGACACACCTCCCGGGCCGCTGACGGTCTTCGTGGGAGACGGCAACGCGGCGACGGCGTTCGACCTCGGACTCTATCCGGCCGATCCGCAGTCCCTCGATCAGGTTCTCGACTTCCTCGGGAGGATGCGTCCGCCGAACAGCCTCAATCTGATCGCCTACCGTCGCGCCCCGGGAGCGGTCGTCGCGGGAGAGCCCCTCGCGGCGCTGCCTCCGTCGATAGCCGCTCTTCTGCGCGATCGGGGGCCGGGCGACGGAACGCCCGACCTCTCCTACGTCCGGCTCCAGAGTCAGTCGGTCGAGCAGCCGGTGCCCATCAGCGGATCGGTTCAGCTCAACCTGGAAGTGCTGCCGAACAACTGGTGAAAGTCTCGCTCTCCCTCCGTGTCACGGCGCTTTTCGCCGCGGCGCTCCTGTCGTCGTTCACCTCCGCCCGCGGCGCGACGGCGAAGATCTGGACGTCCGACTCGACCGGCGATTTCTCGGCGGGGGAGGCGCGCGGCGTCGCGGTCACGGTCAGGGGGGAGCTCGTCCTCTCGCGTCCTCTCGAACGCGTCGAAGGCGTCGGCGAAGCCGTGCTTTACGACGCGGTGACCGGGAAGGATGGCGGTGTGTTCGTCGCAACCGGAGAGGCGGGACGCATTCTCCGCGTGTCGCCCGCCGGCAAGGTCGAGACCTTCGCGACTCTGACCGAAAGGCAGGTCACCGCGCTCGCTCTCGGGCCGGACGGCGTTCTCTACGCCGCCGGATCGCCGGGGGGAAAGGTCTATCGAGTGGACGGCGGCAAGGCGTCGCTCTATTACGACACGAAGGCGCAATACGTCTGGTCGCTCGCGTTCTCCGGCCCCGCTCTCTTCGTCGCCACCGGTTTGCCCGGCGAGATTCATCGCGTCGACGGGACCGGGAAAGGAAAGCGGGTCCACGCTTCCTCGGATGCCCACGTTCGGACGTTGCACGCCCTGGGAAACGGCGAGGTCTGGGCGGGAACGTCCGGCTCCGGCCTCGTCCTCAAGATCGACGCCGCCGGAAGGGTCACGACGGTCTACGACTCCGGCAAGACGGAGGTGACGGCGATCGCGTCGAGCCCCGACGGGCGCGTCTGGGCGGGGGTCTCCTCTTCGGAGGGAGCGAGCGCAGGGGAACCGGTTTCCGCGCCTCTTCCACAGACGACGCGCCCGCCCCGTCCGAGCGCCCCTGCCGAGGGGGGAGACGACAAGGAGAAGAAGCCCGAGGTCACCGTGACCGTCGGCACGCCGCGCCTCGCCCCATCGCGGCCGGCCGGGCGCAGCGGATACTCGTCGGAAGTCGTCCTCTTCGAGAAAGGGGAGCCGCCGCGCACCGTCTGGTCGAGCTCGGACGAAATGGTCTTCGACCTGGGCGACGCCGAAGGCTCGTCGGTGCTGGCCGGCACCGGGCCGAAAGGACGTCTCTACCGGATCTCGCGAGACACCTGGTCGCTCGATCGAACCTTCGACGAGAAGCAGGTGTCGATCATCGCCGGGGAGTCGATCGCGACGAACGCGGCGAGCGCGTTCTACCGGATGCGGGAGGGAGAGCGAACCGGCGAGTACGTCTCCGCGGTCAAGGACACGGGCCGCACGAGCACCTTCGGGGCATTCCGGCTAGAGGGGGACGTCGGAGCGGGCTCGCGTCTGGAGGTCGCGTTCCGGACGGGGGAGGCCGCCGCCCCCGATACGACCTGGAGCGAGTGGTCCCCCTTCCACCCGGTCGCCGACTCGCCGAAAATTCTCGCCCCGCCCGGGCGCTTCCTCCAGTGGAAGGTCCGGATGACGTCTCATGGAAGCTCCTCGCCCGTCATCCGCCGGGTCGAGGCGGCCTACCGCAACCGCAACGCCGCTCCGGTCATCGAAGCCTTCCTCGCAATGGGGCCTTCGGAGGTGTTCGCGCGTTCGGCGGGAGGCGGGTCGAACGTTTTCGAGACGACCGCGCCCGACGAGAAGGGAATCTTCACGAGCCTCGAAGAGCCGAAGCCGGAAAGCGCTCCGCGCAAGCTCCTCCGCAAGGCCTACCGGACCTTGACCTGGAAGACGAGCGACCCGGACGGAGACCCGGTGGTCCACTCTCTGGAGTTCCGTCCGGTGTCTTCGAGCCGGTGGATCCCCTTGAAGTCCGACATCCGCGACAGCTTCTACTCGTTCGACACGAGCTCGCTTCCAGACGGCGAGTACGCGTTCCGGTTGACCGCCTCGGACGCCGAAGCGAATCCGGGGGAAGGCAAGACGGCCTCGCGCGAGACGGGCCCCGTCTTGATCGACAACACGCCGCCGGTCATCCGCTCGATCGGAAGCACCAAGGGAGTCCTGCGGTTCGAGGTCGAGGACGCGGCCTCGCCCCTGACGGACTTCGAGTACAGCGTCAACGCCCGCGAATGGGTTCGCGTCGAGCCGGAGGACGGGCTCTCTGACTCGCGCAAGGAAACGTACTCGATCGACTTGAAGCCGGCGGACCGGAGCGGTTACCTCCTGGTGCGGGCGACGGATGCGTCGCACAACGTCGCCGCGGCTTCCTTCCGCTCGCCCTGATCCGGGCCGCCGCATAATTGCGGCGGTGAAGCGGCTTCGTCTCGCAATTCTCCTCCTCTTCCTCGGCGCGTGCCGCGCGCGGGAGCCGTCCCCCGGCGCCCTTTCCGCGGCGCCGGCGCCGACCCAGGCTCCGCCGCCGGTCCTCGGTTTTTTGGACGAGACGCGACAGGGAACGCCCGTCGAGGGGGGGATTCTGCGGCGGCGGCTGGTGGGGGAGCCGGCGACCTTGAACGCGGTCCTCCAGTCGAGCCTGCCCGAGCAGCAGGTCCTTCAATACCTCTCGAGACAGCTGCTCGACTTCGACGCGCGGCTGGATCTCGTCCCGGGCCTCGCCGAGCGCTGGGAGGTGTCCGAAGACGGCCTCGAATACCGATTCTTCATCCGACCGCAGGCCGTCTGGGAAGACGGCAGCGCCGTGTCGTCCGCCGACGCCGTCTTCACGATCCGCCAGATCACCGATCCGAAAATCCCTTCTCCGGTCTTCAAGCCGCTCTTCGAGGACCTCGAGCTGGTCGAACCCATCAGCGCGAGCTCGTTTCGCGTGCGGTTCCGCAACCGGGACGCCCTTCACGCGTACGCCTTCGCGCTGCCGCTCCTGCCGGAACGGCGCTACTCCGGGCGGTCCTTCCTGAAGGCGCGCGAGAACCGCGCGCCGCTGTCGAACGGGCCCTATCGGCTCGCGAGCTGGAAAACGCAGGAGTCGATCGAGCTCGAACGCAATCCACGCTGGCCCGGGGCGCCCGCGCACTTCGAGCGGATCGTCTTTCGGATCGTTCCGGAGAACGCGGTCGCTTACCGCGCAGTCGTCGAGGGCAGTCTGGACGAGTCGTGGATCGATCAGTCGCTGAAGGAGCGGAGCGCGAACGATCGCCGGTTCGGGGCGTGCTGCCGCGCGGTCGAGTTCTACAACCTCGACTACAACTACATCGCTCTCAACAACCGATCGCCGCTCTTCTCCGACTCGCGCGTGCGCCGCGCGATGACGATGCTCCTCGACCGGCCGTCGATCGTCCGCAGCCTGTATCACGGCTCGGCGCGCATCATCTCCGGGCCTTGGGCGCCCGACTCGCCGGCGTACGACGCGGCCGTGACGCCGCTTCCGTTCGACCCGTCGTCGGCGGCGGAGCTGCTCGATCGAGCCGGGTGGCGGGACACGAACGGCAATGGCACGCGCGACCGGAGCGGACGCGAGTTCGAGTTGGATCTGCTCTCCTCGGCCGGGTCGACGATCGGAGATCAGATCGACGAGGTGTACGCGGACGAGCTCGCCCGCGTCGGCATCCGGGCCCGGGTGCGGCCTCTCGAGTGGTCCGCGTTCGTCGCGCGCGTCGATTCCGGCGACTACCAGGCCGCCTCGCTCGCGTGGGCGGCCTCCGATGCCAACCCGGATCCTTATCCGTACTGGCACTCGTCGCAGTTCCCTCCGCGCGGGGTGAACAACGTCTTCTACTCGAACGCGGCGGCCGACAGGCTGATGGAGGAAGCGCGGCGCGAGCTCGATCCCGGCAAGCGGCGAGAGATCTACCACCACCTCCACCGGATCTTCCGCGACGATCCGCCGGTCGTCTTCATCGCCAACGCTTCCCAGAAGTACGCGTTCCGGCGGCGCGTGCGCGGGCTCGTCACCTCGCCGCTCGGGCTGTACGGCTTCTGGCCGGGACCGCTGTCCTGGTGGGGAGTCCCGGACGACTCGGTCACCGGCGGTCGCGGGCAGTGACCCGGTACCTCGTCCGGCGCCTCCTCCTCGCGATTCCGACTCTTTTCGGGATCGTGGTCCTTGTCTTCCTCCTGCTCCATCTCGCTCCCGGCAGCCCCGGGGTGGCTGCGGGATCTCCCGAGGCCGGCCGCCGCGTCTCGGCGGCCGCTCGGGAAGAGATGCGCAAGCTCTACGGTCTCGACCGCCCGCTGCCGGAGCGGTTCGTGAAGTGGATCGGGCGCGTGGCCCGGTTCGACCTTGGGGAGTCGTTCGTGGACCGGCGGCCCGTTTCCGAAAGGATCCGCGAGGCTCTCCCTGCGACACTCGTGTTGAACGGCCTCGCTCTCTTCTTCACGCTCGCGATCGCCGTCCCGGTCGGAGTCGCCGCGGGAGGCCGGCCTGAAGGACCTTTCGATCGCGCGTCCGCCGTCGTTCTGTTCGCTCTCTACTCGATGCCCATCTTCTGGGCGGCGCTCCTCCTTCAGACGCTTCTCTCGGTCGAGCTCGGATGGCTTCCGCTCTACGGCGTCTCCTCCGACCCGGCCCCGACCGGGATCGCCGGTATAGCCGATCGGCTCGCGCACCTGGCGCTTCCCGTCACGTGTCTAACCTACGCTTCTCTGGCCTTCTTCGCGCGGCTGGTCCGCGCCGGCGTCGTCGAAGCGGGCTCACAGGACTTCGTGACGGCGGCGCTCGCGCGGGGGCTGTCGCGGCGCCAGGCGCTCTGGCGCCACGCTTTCCGCAACGCGCTGCTCCCGCTCGTGACGCTTCTCGGGCTTCTCCTGCCGGGGCTTCTCTCCGGCAGCGTCATCGTCGAGCGCATCTTCGCGTGGCCCGGACTCGGCCGTCTCTACTTCGACTCGATCCTGTCCCGCGACTATCCAGTCGTGCTCGGGCTGTCGCTCCTGGGCGGCGTCACGACGCTCGCCGCGACGCTCGCCGCCGACATCGCCGCCGCGATCGTGGATCCCCGCCTGCGGGAGTCGGCTTGATCCGCCGTCTGCCCGGGACCGGCCGGATCGCGCTCGCCGTGGTGGCGCTCCTGTGGGCCGTCGCCGCCATCTCGCCGCTCTTCGCACGGCGCGCTACCGAGATCCGGCTCGACGAACGTCTGCAGGCGCCGTCTCTCGCGCATCCGTTCGGGACGGACGACCTCGGTCGCGACGTCGCCGCGCGCGTCGTCGTCGCGACGCCGATTTCGCTCGCGATCGGGCTCGTCGCGGCGGCGGTCTCGCTCGTCGTCGGTTTCGGGATCGGCGCCGCGGCGGGCTACTTCGGGGGAACGACGGACCTCCTGCTCTCGCGATTGATCGAGGTCGTCCTCTGCTTTCCGGTCCTCTTCCTGCTGCTCGCGCTCGCCGCGTTTCTGCCCCCGTCCCCGGCGACGGTCGTGCTCGCGATCGGGCTGACCACCTGGCCTTCCGACGCGCGATACGCACGCGCGGAAATCCTGAAGGCGAAGAACCTCGATTACGCCCGCGCCGCCCGGGCGGCCGGTGCGGGTCCGGCGCGGATCCTCCTTCGCCACCTCCTCCCGAACGCTCTCCCGCCGCTCCTGGTCTCCGCCGCGTTCGGCGTCTCCTGGGCGATCCTCGCGGAGGCCGCTCTCTCTTTTCTCGGAGTCGGACTGCCGGCGCCGGCCTCGTCGTGGGGAGGGATCCTGTCCGCGGCGCCCGCCTACATCGAGGAGGCGTGGTGGCTCGCCCTCTTCCCGGGTCTGGCCCTCTTCGCGACGGTGTCTGCCTATAATCTGCTCGCGGAAAGCCTCCGACAGGCGACGACCGAAGCAGGGAGACCGTGATGCCGGAACGCGTTGCCCTCTACCCCGGCTCCTTCGATCCCTTGACCAACGGGCACTTAGACATCCTCTTCCGCGCGCGGCGGCTCGCAGACCGCGTCATCGTCGCAATCCTCGAGAACGACGAAAAGGAGCCGCTCTTCTCGATCGAGGAGCGCCTCGAGATGATCCGCGAGATCGTGGGAGACGACACGGCCGTCTCGGTCCGGTCGTTTTCCGGCCTCCTGGTGGACTTCGCCGCGCAGAGCGGCGCGACGCTCCTCGTCCGGGGCCTCCGCGCGATCTCCGATTACGAGTACGAGCTGCAGATGGCGCTCATGAACCGTCGCCTCGCGCCTTCGATCGAGACGGTTTTCCTGATGGCGAAGGAAGAGTACTCGTACGTCTCGAGCCGGCTCGTCAAGGAAGTGGCGCGGCTCGGCGCGGACGTCTCCGGCCTCGTTCCCGAACCGGTCCGGCATCGTCTGGAAGCCCGTCTTCCGCGCTCGTGAGTGGAGGCGCGCGCGTCGTCGAGACGGAGCTGCGCGTCCGGTATTCCGAGACGGACCGCATGGGAATCGTCTATCACGGCGCTTACGTCTCCTGGTTCGAGGTGGCTCGCACCGAGTACTGTCGCGCGGCAGGCTTTCCGTACCGCCGGATGGAGGATGACGGTCTCCTGATCCTCGTGACCCGCGTCGAGTGCGCGTACCGGCGTCCGGCGCGCTACGACGACCGCGTCTTCGTCCGTGCTCGCGTCACTGAGCTGGCTTCCCGCGGCCTCGCGTTCGCCTACGAGGTGGTGGACGAGCACGGAAAGCGGCTCGCGGACGGAGCGACCCGGCACGTGTTCGCCGACGTCGGAGGCAGGCCGGCGCGCGCGCCGGAAGGTGTCCTCGAGGTCCTGGAGAGGTTCCGCAACGCCTAACCGCGCCCGAACCCGTACCGCGCGATCGTCCACAGGATCTTCCTCGCCGCGGCGAGCGTTCCCGCGAGCGTCCCCGTGATCTTCGAGACCCCGACGCGGCGCCGGTAGGACACCGGCACTTCGACGACGCGCAGGCCTCTCTTCAACGCCTTCAACTGCATCTCGACCGTCCAGCCGAAATCACGGTCTTCCATTCCGAGCGACCGGAGTGCCTCCCAGCGGATCGCCCGAAAAGGGCCGAGGTCCGTGTACCGGTGCCCGGAGATCACGCGGATCAGAAAGCAGGCGAGCGCATTGCCGAACCGCGCCTGCGGGAGGAGAGCGCCGCGCTCGCGATCACCGAGCACGCGCGACCCGATCGCGAGATCCGCGCCCGCGGCAATGGCCCCCGTCAGCCTCGGCAGCTCTTCCGGGTGGTCAGAGTAGTCGCCGTCCAAGAAGACGAGGATTTCCGGAGGGGAAGCTTGGAGCGCGGAAATTCCGGCCAGGCACGCGCTGCCGTATCCGCGCCGTTCTTCCCGCACGAGGCGTACCGAGAGCCCGGAGGCAACGAGCCGAGTATCGTCGGTCGACCCGTTGTCCACGACCACGATCTCACCGACGACGTCCCGCGGGATGTCCGCGACCACCAGCGGAAGCGACTCGCGCTCGTTGAACACCGGGATCACGACCGCGATGCGCGGGGCGTCCGTCGGCGCGCTCGTCACGGGGCGGCCCGGGCCAGCAGCCTCGCCGGCCGGAGCGTCACCGCCAGGCCCGAGAAGATGAGCGCGGCGGCGAGCGCGGTCCGCCAGTTCGGCCGCTCGCCGAGGACGACGATCGCCAGGGCGGACGCAATCACGGGCTGGAGGAAGACGTACGCCGCGACGCGGGAAGCCTGCGTCCGGGCGAGCGCCCACGAGTTCAGGAGGTAAGGGACCACGGTGCAGAAAACGACGATGGCCGCGAGGCTCCACCAGGCGACGGGCGCAACGCTCCCGGGAGAAAACCGGAGGAGCGCCGGAACGGCGGCGAGAACGATCGCGATGGCGCCCCAACGAAACACGGCCGCGACGAAGCCGAGCGCCCGGTACCGCGCGAGCAGTGGGCGGGACAGCACGAGGAAGAGCGAGTAGGAGAAGCCGTTCGTGAGAATCAGGAGATCGCCGCGAAGGAAACGGCTGCTCCACTCGAACCGCTCCGCATTCAGGAGAACGAGCGCTCCGGCGCCCGCGAGCAGGATCCCTCCGATCGCGCGCGTCGTCGTCGCTTCGCGGCCGAGCAACACCGCGGCCGCCAGCGTGAACACCGGAATCGCGGAGATCAGGATCGAGGTGTTGATCGCGGTCGTCAGCGAGAGCCCGAGGATGAAGAGCACCTGGTTGAAGGAGACGCCCAGGAGCGCGAGCAGGACCAGGAGCCCGCGGTCGGAGGGGGCGATCATTTCGGGAGCGGAGAGCCGCCGCGCGACCTCCAGCATCGCCGCGGCAGCGGTGACGCGGATCGCCGCGAGGACGAGCGGAGGGATCGAGGGGAGCGCGAGCTTTCCGAAGATCGGAAAGAGCGCGAAGCCGGTTTGCGCGAATCCGAGCGCGACATGAACCGGCCACGGAGATCCGCCGTGGGAGAGGCGCGAGACGACGGCCGGCGCCTCCTTCACGCGGGAGCGAGATCCGAAACGATCGCGGTGTCCTCGGCGTGGAGCGTGGAGACGAGCCGATCACCGTCGAGGACGTCGCGAAACGCATAGCCGAGCCCGATCGCTCCGAACCGCGGCGACACGGCGGAGCTCGTCACCCGTCCGGCCTCGACCTTGCCCGGTTTCTCCTCGCCGGGGAGGCGCAGCACGGTTCCAGGATCGATCGGTCGCCGCCCGAACCGAAACCGGACGAGGCGGCGGTTGACGCGGCCGTACGTCCGGAGCCGGGCAACGACTTCCTGGCCGACGTAACATCCCTTGGTCGTCGAGATCGCGCGTGCGAGACCGACCTCGTCGGGCAGGTTCTTCGAATCCATGTCCGTCCCGAACCGCGGCCGGCCCGCCTCGACCCGGAGGATCTCCGCCGCCTCGCCGGAGACCTCTTCCGAGCCCGCCTGTACGAGAAGCCGCTCGACCTCGGCGGAGAGCGCGACCGGCGCCAGGAGCTCGGCCGAAAACTCTCCTTCGGCCGGCAGGAGCAGGACGTCCGCGGGAACGTGCAGTCGGGCGGCGCCGGGGCCGTACAGCCCGACGCGGAAGAGCTCGTCGGATCGATCTTCGATCGTGGCGCGGCTCCCGAGCACGTACTTGCGCAGGTGCTCGAAGACCGGAGTCCGAAGTACCGCGGGAAGAACAAGAAGGATCCGATCGGCCGAACCCACGGCTCGGGCGACGAAGAGGAGCTTGCCTTTCGGCGTCAGCCCCGCTGCGTCTCGCGTCTCACCCGGCGCGAGACCTCTCATCTCCTGCGTCAGCTGGCCCTGCAGAAAGGCCATCCGGTCGTCCCCGGCGACGTCAACGAACGCGGAGGGACGTCCCCTGTGCGCGAGGCGCTCGAGCGCCCTGTCATAGCCGGGAAGAGCCGCGACCGACACCGTCGTGGAGCCCATCAGAGGAATTCTAGGCTGCCGAGGTCGCTATTTCGGTGCGATCCTCGCGCGCAGGCGCACGTTCGGCGAGTCGGCGATGTCGAGCGTCTTCATGAGCGTCGAGACGCGAATGTGGTCATCCGTCTCCCCCCGGGAAACGGTCCCTCTTCGATCGCTCGACTTGACGACGGCTCCCCGGCGATCGAAGACCTCGACCGACAGAAAAATGCGGCACTCCCGCGCGCTCTTGTTGGCGACGTTGAACTCCCACCACACCCAGGACTTGTCGCCGGGGTCCTTCCGGCGGGCGTCCTCGATGTCTCCGCGGTCCGGGTAGTTGCGCAAAGTGACGCTTTTGACGGAGCAGCCCTGGTGGGTCCATCCGAGGCGCATGTCCCCTCGCCGCGGAACCGGAACGGTCGTCTCGAAGGACCCGTCCGCAGCGCCGAGCGCGGTCGCGCCCGCAAAGAGGAGGAGGAACGTCAGCCGCGGTCTCATGGGTGTTCGGGCCGAAGGGGGTCGACAAAACGCATCGTATCATCCGGTGGTGAGCACGCCGGAGGATCGGCCGGACCTGCACGTGATCGACGTGTTCATGATGTCGGTCAGGTGCGGCAACTGTGACGCGTACCAGACGATCGTCGGGTTTCGGAAGCTCCCGGAGAAGAACGTCTACACCTACGAGTGCGAGAACGAGATCTGCGACCCCAACGTGACGCGGACGATCGTCGAGGTTCCGCGGGAGTTCGACAACTCGACCAAGCGGGCCGAAGAGCTGCCGTATTACTCTTCTGAAGAAGAGCCGGAGGTTCAGGGGCAGTGACCGGCCGACCTTCCATTCTTCAAGTAGAATGAAGCGTTTATGAGTCGTCTCGCCGGCCTCGGGCCGGTTCCCGCGCTCGCTCCCGACCTCCTCGACCGGCTCCGGACGCGTCTAGCCTCCTCCCCCGCGCTCCGGTGGCTGCAACCGACCTTGGAAGAGCTGGAGCTCGACTCCTGCGTGCTCGGCCTGCGCTATCGGCCCGAGCTGACCAATGGGTCCGCGACGATCCACGGCGGCGTCCTCGCGACGCTTGCGGACACCGCGGTCGCCTTCGCTCTGTCGACGAACTTCGACGGGAAGATGGGCTTCGCGACCGCCGACATGACGATCCATTTCCTTCGCCGGGCGAAGAGCGACGTGTGGGCACGCGCCCGCATCGTGAAAAAGGGCAGGCGTATCAACGTGGGAGAAGTGGACGTCGTCGACGCGGAGGATCTCTCGGTCGCGCGCGTCCTGACGAGCTTCCTCCTGACGACGTCGTCCTTCGACTACCTTCCAGGAGAAGAGTGATGAGCGACGAGCCCGTTCCCTTCCCGGCCGCGGAGGCGGGGGAGGGAGAGAAAAAGCCGAGGCGGCGCCGGGGAGGCGTGCGGCGGCGAAAACCTCGCGGAAAGGTGGACGACTTGCGGCCAGCTCCCGATCCCGCACCGGTTCCCGTCACTCTCTCGGTGACCGCCGCGCCGGCCTCTCCCGCCCCATCCTCGACCCTGGTCGGCGGCGGGCCCGTTCTGCCGACGAGATCCGCCGTCGAGCAGCGTCTCTCGCTCTTCATCGACTTCGAGAACATCGCTCTCGGAGTCCGGGACGCGCAGTACAAGAAGTTCGACATCAATCTCGTCCTGCAGCGTCTGATCGAGAAGGGCCGGATCGTCTTCAAGAAAGCGTACGCGGACTGGACCCGCTTCCCCGAGTACAAACGGGAGTTCCACGAAGCCGCGATCGAGCTGGTCGACATCCCGCAGCGGGGTTACACCGGCAAGAACTCGGCCGACATCCGGATGGTCGTCGACGCGATGGACCTCGTGGCGTCGAAAGGCCACATCACGACCTTCGTGATCCTCTCGGGCGACTCCGACTTTTCCCCTCTCGTGTCGAAGCTGAAGGAAAACGATAAAAGCGTCATCGGGCTCGGAGTGAAGAACTCCACTTCCGACCTTCTCATCTCCAACTGCGACGAGTTCATCTTCTACGAAGATCTCGTGCGCGAGACCCGCGCCCTGCCGTCGATCGAAAACCTTCCGAAGAAGCAGCAGGACGTCTTCCGGTTGATGCTCGACTCGATCCAGGCGCTGCAGCGAGAGAACTACGACGTGATCTGGGGCTCGATGATCAAGCAGACCATGCAGCGAAAGCAGCCCTACTTCAACGAGACTTACTACGGATACAAGTCGTTCTCGGAGCTCCTGGAGGACGCGGAGAGGAAGGGTCTCCTCTCGATGAAGAAAGACGCGAAGAGCGGGGGGTACATCGTTTCGGCATAGCGGACCCTGAAGAGCTCTCGCGTCGCCGGCTCAGATCTCCCGGAAGAAGAAGCGATCGAGGACCGACAGCCGCTCCTGGCGATCGAACTCCGGATCGATGATCCAGAGCGCCGCGGCGATCGACGACGCGAGCGAGTTGCCGTCCTGCGGGGTGAAGCAGAAGCCGATCACCTCCCGATCGCCGTGCACCGTGACCGTGGGCTTCGCGACGACCGTCTGGGAGAAAATCCGGCCGTAGTAGCCGTGGTCCCGGCCGAAGGAGAAGATCTGGTTGGCGGAGCGCTTCTCGGTCATGGCGATTCGGGCGTTGCACTTCAATTTCTGAAGGGCCTTCTCGAGGGAAAAGGGTTTCGAGAGGTCCATGTCGAACCAGAGCGAATGCATGTACTGGGTGTTCAACTTCATCGCGGAGGAGAAGATCCGCGGTTTCCAGCCGATCGTGTCGAAGAGGTGGAAGGCGTCGCGGGCATGGTGCGTTCCGAATTCCGGGTCGTCGTGCTTCCCGGCGGTCGGGGCCGGGCAGAAGCTCGAATCCTGAGAGACGTCGTTCGCCCGCCGCATGCAGACGAAGCGTCCGGCGTCGAGCAGAAGCTCGCCGTCCTGCGATCCGAGCGTCTTGATGAGCGTCGCGATGTTGTGGGTGTTGCAGGAAACGATCTGGATGAAGCGGTCCTGCCCGGGGACGAGCGCCTCTTCGTTGATGCCGATCGCATAAGGTTTTCCGAAGCCGAACTCGCTTCCCTGGGCGAGGAAGCCCTTTGGGCCGGAGATCGTCTCGTAGACTTTCTTGTTCTCGTTCCCCGCGGGCGTGCAGTCGATGACGACGGTCGCCCGCTCGAGCGCCTCGACGGACTCGAAGGAAACCTTGTGGCCGAGGGCCTCGAAGTCGGCGGTCGTGTCCGAGTCGACGGCGAGCTGGGCGCCGCGCTTCAAGAGGTGGTTGACCTTGGCGCGTTCGGTCGTCATCGGAGTCCGTTTGTGGAACGTAATCTCGTCGATTCCGAGGTGCCGCTTGAAGTCGGCGAAGAAGCCGATCAGCGGCTCCCCGATCGTGCCGGTCCCGACGACGTGTACGATTTTGCTCATGTGGCCGTCTCCCATCCTCTCGGATCCGCCGGGCAGTGCGCTGCGCGCTCGCGTGGGTCGGCCCGAAGAATACGATGAGACGGGCCGTTCGCCAACGAGGGCGGAAGGCGTGAGCGGCCACCTGCGGGCTTATCTTTTTCACGGATCGGCCGGAAACCTCGAAGGATTGTGGAAAGAACCGGAAGGTCTCCGGGCCGGCTCCGCCGTCTTCGCGCATCCGCATCCGCTCCACGGCGGCACGCTTCACAGCAAAGTCGTCTTCCGGGCGGCCCGTTGCCTGGCCCGGGCCGGTTACGGCGTCTTGAGGTTCAACTTTCGCGGCGTCGGACTCTCCGACGGCCGATTCGATTCGGGCCGCGGCGAGAGCGACGATTTCCGCGCTGCGCTCGACGAGGCGGAGCGCCGCGGAGGAGTCCCGATCGTCGCGGGAGGGTTCTCCTTCGGGTCGGCCGCGGGGTTGCGCGCGATCCCGGGAGATCCGCGGGTCGCCGCCTTCATCGGCGTCGGCGTCCCCTTCGCCTCGGAGCCGCCGGAGTCTCTCCCGCTCCCGAAGGTCCCCGCTCTCTTCGTGGTCGGCTCGGAAGACGTCTACGGCCCTCCGGAAATGCTGCGCCAGTGGGTGGGCGCTTCCGCCCGGATCGTCGAGGTCCCCGGGGCGGACCACTTTCTCGAGGGCAAGCTCGAGGAGCTCGAGAGAGCGCTGACCGCATTCTTGAACGAGATCGGGAGAGGATCGAGTCCGTGACTGCCGGGGATGCTTCGCTTTCGGAGGAGACGCGGCGGCAGCTCCTCGCGCTCGCGCGCGGCACTCTGGAGGCCCACTTCCGCGGGGAGCCGCCGCCGCGTCTCCTCTCTGACCGCGCCGAGACGTTCGGCGACCCCCGCGCGCTCTTCGTCACGCTTCGAATCGGAGAACGGCTGCGGGGCTGCATCGGAACGCTGTCGCCGGAGGGCGACCTCTCGCGTACCGTCCCCCGTTTTGCCCTGCGCGCCGCCCTCGAGGATCCGCGGTTTCCCGGTTTGACTGCGGAGGAGCTGCCCGACTGTACGATCGAGCTCTCGGTCCTGACCCCGCCGCGTCCCCTGGAGGACCCCGGAGAAATCGTGATCGGACAGGATGGCCTGATCCTCGAGGTCGGTGGCCGCCGGGCGCTCCTTCTCCCGCAGGTCGCCACGGAGTGGGATTTCGACCGGACGACGTTTCTCGCCGAGCTCTCGCGCAAGGCCGGCCTTCCTCCCGAGGCGTGGCGGCAGCCGGGAGCGAAGCTCTGGTCCTTTCAGGCCGAGGTGTTCTCGGAGGGAGAGAGGGGGTCGCCGTGACCAGGCGCTCGACTGACAACCGTCAGAAGAAGATCGTCGCGCCCCGAGGTGCGCGGGGAGGCCGGCGGCCGGTTCGCGTGACGCCGCCACGCCCGTCTCCGCCACGGGGTCGGGAGAAGCCGGACGCACCTGGCGCGGGTGGTCAGCCGAAGAGAGGTACGGATTCCTGACTTCGCGAACCGTCGAATGCCCGACGAGAGGTTGTCCATACCCGCAGTCGGTAGAAGGGAAGGACAAATGCGCAGCGTCCTGATCATCGTTGGGGGTCTCTTTCTGTTGGGCTTTTTTGTTTTCACCGGGCGCCTCTTAGGAGGCGGCACTCCACAGTCCATGGTAACGGCCGCCAAGGTCTTCCTGCCTGTCTGGCTCGTCGTGGCGCTGGTCAATATGTGGATCGGCGTCTCCCGGGCCGGGTATTCGGTCGCGGAGGAGCTACCGATCTTCCTCGCGATATTCGCGATTCCCGCCATCGCCGCGGTGCTTATCTGGTGGAGACTGTCGTTGGGTCCGGCCGCGTGAAGGGCGTTTTGCGGATGAATTCGTCGTCCCGGAGAGAACCTAGTCGACCCGCGATGACTCCACGTCTCCGCCGTCCGGCTTCGCCATTCGCGCGGAGTAGAGCAGCAGCGCCGCCGCCACCGCCGCGTTCAGGGAATCGACCGGGGATTTCATCGGGATCGTGAGCCGCCGGTCGAGATAACGGTAGGCGCCCGCCGGGAGGCCGGTTCCTTCGGCTCCGATCACCAGGACCGACCGCTCCGGGATCGGCATTTCGAAGGGATTCTCGCCGCCTTCGGAGACCGCGCCGCAGATCGTTCGGCCCGCCTCCCGCGCGGACGCCGCGAACGGCTCGAACGAGACCTTCCCGGACACCGGGACGCGCAAAACGCTTCCCGCGCTGCCGCGAACCGCACGCGGGTGGAAGAAGTCAGCGGATCCTACGGCGCCTACGACGCCCGCCGCTCCGGCGGCTTCGGCGACGCGAACGATCGCGCCCAGGTTCCCCGGATCCTGGATTCCGAAGACGAAGACGACGGGGCCGGGCCGTCCCAGGATCTCCGCCGACGGGACGTCGCGGCGCCGCGCGACCGCGATCAGGTGCTGCGGCGTCCGGGACTCCGCGAGCCGTTCGATCACGGCGCGGGAGACCAGACGGGGACGCGTCGACGTCAGGAGCGCGAGCCGGCCCGGGCGCACGCTGTCGTCGTGCAGGACGTGATCGAGCGACGCGCCCGCGGCGACCGCGTCGAGAATCGCCTTCTCGCCCTCGAGAAGAAGATGCGTGCGCTCCTCGAGGGACCGACCGATCTGGCGGATCAACGGGTTCGAGGGAGACTCGATGGCCGCCACAATCGCATGCTATAACCGGGCGCGATGAGGTCGGTGCGCGAGCGGCTCGCCCTGCCGGCTGTCGTCGCGCACGGATCGACCGCAACCGCCGCATCGCCCGTCTCCGCCGCCTGGACTTTTCCGCTCATGATCTTCGCCGCCTTCGTGGTGGCGTGGGGCGCGGAAGCCGCGGAATTCCTGATGTCGCAGGGGCTGGCCCTCGCCGCCCTCGCGCTCATTCAGACGCTGCCGGAATTCGCCGTCGAGGCAGTCATCGCCTGGAAAGCGGGGAAGGACCCGGGGATGGTCCACCTCGCGATCGCGAACTTCACCGGAAGCCTGCGGCTCTTGACCGGGCTCGGCTGGCCCATGATCTACGCGGTCGCGGCGTTCTACTCCCGGCGGAAGCACGGCCGGACGCTCCAAGAGATCCAGCTGCACGACGAGCACGCGGTCGAGGTCGTCGGCCTCCTTCCGCCACTCGCCTACTTCGTCGTCGTCTGGGCGAAGAAGAGCCTGTCGCTCTGGGACGCGGCGTTCCTGACGCTGACGTACGGGATCTATCTCTGGATCCTGTTGAAGCTCCCGGCCCGCGAGGACACGGTCGAGGAGGACGAAGAGATCCCGAAGATCTCCCGCTGGGCTCTCGCGCAGCGCGGGTGGCGAAAGTGGGCGGCGGTCGGAGGACTCCTGCTAGCGGGCGGCGCGATCATCTTCTTCGTCGCCGAGCCCTTCCTCGCGTCGATGATGGCGCTCGCCGCGACGTTCGGGATCTCCCAGTTCGTCTTCATCCAGTGGGTCGCGCCGTTCCTCTCCGAGTTCCCGGAGAAGACCTCCGCGTTCGCGTGGGCGCGGCGGGTGACGCGCGCGCCGGTCGCGCTCATGAACATGGTGTCTTCGAACATAAACCAGTGGGGCGTGCTTTCGGCGCTCCTCGCCGTCATTTACAGTTGGAGCCGTGGAGAGCCGAGCGCGCTACCGTTCGACGAGTTCCAGCGGCTGGAAATCCTGCTGACGATCCTGCAGGCCTTCCTGGGCTGGATTTTCCTCGCCTCGATGAGCCTCCAGGCGTACGAGGCGGCCGGCCTCTTCGTGCTCTGGTTGGTGCAGTTCGCGGTGCCCTCGCTCCGAGGTGAGATGCTCTGGGTTTACGGAGCGTGGATCGTGGTCGAGCTCTTGCTGGTCGCTCTCGGCAAGAAGAGGATTCTCGCCTTCTCTTCCTTCTGGCGGGTCTGGGAGCGGCGAAAAGCCGGTCTCGAGAAGAGCGCTTGAAGCCTCCCCGTCTCTCTCGGCGGGCTGCGGCCCTCGCCCCGTCCTCGACGACCGCGGTGGCCCGCAAGGCGAGAGCTCTCGCCGCGACGGGCGTCGACGTCGTCGATCTCGGCCTGGGAGAGCCGGATTTCCCGACACCCGAGTTCGTCGCCGCGGCCGGAATCGCGGCGATCGAATCGGGCTGCACCCGATACACAGACGTCTCCGGCGAGCCCGCCCTGCGCGACGCGATCGCCGAAAAGTACCGGCGCGAGCACGGCGTCGCCCTGTCGCGCGAGAACGTCCTCGTCACCGCCGGCGCGAAGCAGGCCGTCTTCAACGCCTGCCAGGTGCTCTTCGAGGCGGAGGACGAGGTCGCGCTCTTCTGCCCGTACTGGGTCTCGTTCCCCGAGATCGTCCGCCTGTCCGGGGCCACGCCGCTCTACGTCCCGACGCAGCTCGAAACTCGCTGGAAGCCGATCGCCGCCGACCTTTCAGAAAGCGCGACGGACCGCACCCGGGGGGTGGTCCTGAACTCACCCAACAACCCGACGGGCGCGGTCGTCGAGTCGGACGAGCTCGAGAGCGTCGTCGAGTGGTGCGAGGCTCGCGACGCCTGTCTCATATTCGACGAGACCTACGATCGCTTTCTCTACGACGGCCGGCCGCACGTGACCGCGGCCTCGCTCTGGGAGGAGTATCCGGACCGGATCGTCCTGACCGGAGCGGCGTCGAAGACGTGGGCGATGACCGGATGGCGCCTGGGGTGGGCGATTGCGAGCCGAGAGCTCGTCGCCGCGATGGCCTCCTACCAGAGCCACTCGACGTCGAACGCGTCGTCCATCTCGCAGCGAGCCGCCCTCTCCGCGCTGTCCGATCCGGATCAGACAGACGAAGCCGTCGCCCGGATGCTCGCGGAGTACGGTCGCCGGCGTCTGGCGATGGTGTCTCACCTTGCGGCGATTCCCGGTGTCCGGTGTCTCCTACCCGAAGGCGCCTTTTACGCTTTCGCGGACGTGTCGGCGCTCTACGACGCCAAGCAGGTGGCGGGCTCGGCGGAGTTCTGCGACCGGCTCCTCTCCGAGACGGGCGTCGCCGCTGTGCCGGGGGATGCGTTCGGCGCAGACGACTGCGTCCGGTTCTCGTTCGCCGCACCGCTCGCGACGATCGAGGAAGGGATCGGCCGAGTCGCCGCCTGGGCCTCCGCGCCGGTCCGGTCCGCCTGACCTCGCCATGCCGGCGGCCTTCGTCACCGGCGGCACCGGCTTCGTCGGCTGGCACGTCGCGAAGGCCCTCCGGGCCTCCGGCTGGACCGTGCGCGCTCTCGCCCGCGGCGGCCCGGCCCGGCGCACCGGCTTGGACGAGCTGGAGGTCGAGATCGTCGCCGGCGACCTCTCGACTTCCACAATGGGCGACGTCGCCCGCGCGCTCCAGGGCTGTTCGGCGGTGGTCCACGCTGCGGGCCTCGTCAAAGCGCGGTCACTCGCCGACTATCGCGAGGTGAACGTCCTCGGGACGGAACGACTGCTCACCGCCGCGGAGAAGGCGTGTCCGGACGCCGTCTTCGTCTACGTCTCGAGCCAGGCAGCGGCGGGCCCCGCCCGCGACGGCCGTCCCGTGGCGGAGGGAGATCCGGCGCGGCCCGTCTCGGACTACGGGATCTCGAAGCTCGAAGGGGAGCAGGCGGTCGCCCGGCGATGGAAGAGCGTCGGGATCGTCCTACGGCCCGGCGTGCTGTACGGTCCGCGCGACCGCGGCCTGCTCGCCTACTTCCGCATAGCGCAGAAGGGTCTGGTGCCGGTGCCAGCTGGCCGCTCGCGCATCCAGATCGGATCGGTCGAGCCGGCGGCGCTCGGCATCGCGCGCGCGGCCGGCCGGCGCGATCTCGCCGGACGGATCGGCTTTCTCTGCGACCCCGAGCCGGTCACGGTCGCGGACCTCGCCCGGCTGGTCGCGCGCGCGGGAGACTGTCCGGTGCGGTTCGTCGACGTTCCCGACGCTGCCGTCCGGCTCGCCGGCGCCGTCGAAACCCTGCGCGAGATCTTCACGCGCGAGTCCCGCCCTTTCAATGCCGACAAGGCGCGCGAGCTCCTCGCGGGCGACTGGCTCTGCGACCCCGCGCCGATGCGGCGCGACCTCGACCTTCCCGACCCGACCCCACTCGAGGCCGGATTGCGAAAGACCTGGGCGTGGTACCGAAAAGAGGGCTGGGTCCCCTCCTGAGAGAGGGGTGGGCGGCCCCGCTTGCATTTTGTAAAATTTGCTAAGATTCGGGACCGGCATCGAGGCGGTTGGAGGAGAGGCATGAGCAAGATCGCTCCGGCAGCGAAGGAAGAGGTCCGTTCGACCCCTCTCTTCGAAAAGTGCCATCGGTATGAAGTCGCGGAGCGCGTGCGGCGGGCCGGGGTGTACTCCTTCTTCCGGGTGATCGAGTCCGCCCAGGATCCGGAGGTCGTCTCGAACGGCCGCCGGATGATCATGCTCGGCTCGAACAACTATCTGGGCCTGACCAGCGATCCGCGCGTCAAGGAAGCCGCCGTGGACGCCATCCGGAAATATGGATCGGGCTGCGCCGGATCGCGATTCCTGAACGGCACTCTGGACCTCCATGTCCGTCTCGAAGAGCGTCTGGCCGAGTTCATGCGCAAGGACGCGGCGGTGTCATTCGCAACCGGTTATCAGGTCAACCTCGGCACGATCTCCTGTCTCGTCGGCAAGGGAGACGTCGTCTATCTCGACAAACAGGATCACGCCTGCATCATCGACGGCGCGCGGCTCTCGTTCGGCGAGGTCCGGAAGTTCAAGCACAACGATCCCGCCGACCTCTCCCGCCAGATGAAGAACGACGCCACGGCCCGGGGGCGGTTGATCGTCGTCGACGGGGTTTTCTCGATGGAGGGAGACGTCGCGCCGCTGCCGCAGATCGTCGCGGCGGCCCGCGAGTTCGACGCGGGCGTCATGGTGGACGACGCGCACGGCATCGGGGTTCTCGGCCCGACCGGTCGCGGGACCGCCGAGCATTTCGGGCTCGAGGACGAGGTCGACCTCGTGATGGGGACGTTCTCGAAGTCGATGGCTTCCGTCGGAGGATTCATCGCCGGCGACGAAGGGGTCGTCGACTTCATCAAGCATTGCGCCCGGACTCTCATCTTTTCGGCGGCGCCACCGCCGGCGTCGGTCGCGGCGGCCCTCGCGACGATCGAGATCATGGAGCGCGAGCCGGATCGGCGCACGAGGCTCTGGGAAAACGCGCGGTTCTTCTCGGAAGGATTGAAGTCGCTCGGGCTCGATACGGCAGGCTCGCAGACGCCGGTCGTTCCGGTCGTCGTCGGCTCGGACGACTCTGCGCTCGCGATGGTGCAGCGGCTCGACGAGGAAGGCGTCTTCGTCAACTGCGTCCTTTCCCCGGCGACTCCCCGCGGGCGGGCGCTCATCCGGACTTCGCTCATGGCGACCCACACGCGCGAGCAGCTCACCCGGGCGCTCGAGGCGATCGAGAAGGTCGCGCGGGAGCTCCGGCTCCTGCGGCCCGACCGCGACTGACCGCTCGATCCCTGGCCTAGCGTCGTCTGTGGCGGACCCGGTCGTCGTCCAGCGAATCGGCCGCGGCAAGAAGGAGCTCGGCCGCTTCTTCGACGTCGCGGAGAGTCTCTACGAGAGCGATCCGAACTGGGTACCGCCGCTGCGGGGCGACCTCGCGAAAGTCCTCTCGAACGAAAACCCGTTCTTCCGCCATGCCGAGATGCAGCTCTTCATCGCCCGGCGCGGCGGCAGCGACGTCGGGCGCATCGCGGCGATCCTGGACCGCGGACACAACGCTTTCCACGACGAGAAGACCGCCTTCTTCGGATTCTTCGATTCCGAGAACGACCCGGAGATCGCCGGCCTCCTCTTCGACGCCGCCGCGCTGTGGGGCCGGGAGCGGAAGATGACCGTCCTGCGCGGCCCGGTCAACCCCTCATTGAACGACGAGGCAGGCCTGCTCGTGGAGGGATTCGGTTCCCCGCCCGTCTTCATGATGACGTACAACCCGTCGTTTTATCCGGCTCTCGTCGAAGGCGCGGGGTTCCACAAGGCGAAGGATCTTCTCGCCTCCTGGTTCGAAGTTGGCCCCGCGCCGCTCGAGCATTTCACCCGGATCAACGACCGCGTTCGGCGGCGCGAGAAGGACGTCCTCGTGCGCAAGATCTCCAAGCGCAGCCTGGCGGCGGACCTGCCGAAGATCCGGGAGGTCTACAACGAGGCCTGGGAGAAGAACTGGGGTTTCGTGCCGATGACCTCCGAAGAGATGGACTTCATGGCACAGAGGATGAAGCCCCTGCTCGACGAGGACTTCCTTTTCCTGGCCGAAGTCCAACGGGCCGACGGCTCGCTCGAACCGGTCGGCTTCATGCTCTCACTCCCCGACTACAACGCCGCGATCGCGCCGCTCAAAGGGCGACTTCTTCCATTCGGCTGGCTGAAGCTCCTGCTCGGAATGAAGAAAATCCGCACGATCCGCGTGATCACCCTCGGACTCAAGCGGGACTACCGCATGCGCGGCATCCAATCGGTCATGTTCGAGCAGGGACTGCGCGAGGCTCTGAAGCGCGGTTACACGGGCTGCGAGGTCTCCTGGATGCTCGAGGATAACGACCTCGTGCTTCGGTCCGTGAGGCTCTGGGGCGGGCGCCTCTACAAGACCTATCGGATCTACGAGCGG
>WNGE01001577.1_pt1 | contig 28737 bp, 38 predicted proteins | sample 5400651 | NCBI WGS metagenome assembly WNGE01 (sample SAMN13153370, study PRJNA577476) | soil metagenome | isolation source: 60 cm soil or saprolite under grassland replicate 2 | place: USA:California | collected 2016-06-15 | reverse complement strand
CGCACGCTCGGCCGCACCGTCACGTTCCTGCCCGACGCCGCGGAATCGCTCTCGCTCGGATCGGCGTCAGTGGACGCGGTGCTCGCGACTCTCGTCCTCTGCACCGTCGACGACATGACCCGCGCGCTCGCCCAGATCCGGCAGGTGCTGAAGCCGGGCGGACACCTGCTCTTCCTCGAGCACGTGAGGCTCGATCATCCCCTCTGGGGGCGCGTGCAAGACGCCGTGACGCCCGCGTGGAAGACGCTTCTCGCCGGCTGCCGTCCGAACCGCGACACGGTCAGGGCCATCCGGCGCGCTGGCTTCGCCATCGGCGAGCTCGAGCGATACGCGTTCGGGCCGCTCCCGGGGCCTCTCTTCGTCCGCGGCGTGGGCATCTCCCCCTAGCCTGGACGAGACACGAGCGCACGCCGCGAGCGGTGTACGAGCGGTTAGCACGCCGGCGGCATCAGCGGCGCCGGGAGCGCCAGATGACAACGAGCGCTACCAGCACCGCCACCATCCCGAGAGCGATCAGCCACTGGTCCCGCACGGCCTGCACCATGATCAGCTCCCTCTGAGGCGGACCTCTTGATCGAGCAGCCGTTCCGCAAGCCCGGCGCGCTCCTCGGCACGAAGACGCGCCTCCTCCCGAACACGCGCCACGGCGAGACCGAGCGCATGGAGCACCAGCTCCGCCTGTTCGGGCGACATCATCGCTGCGCGGCTCCCCTCCGCTCCAGGTTCGCCGATCACGAGGAAAACATCGCCTTCGCTCCGGCCGACATGGACCGCTGTCTCCGCGGTCCGTGTTTCGACCTTGATGGATCCTGAAGAGCAACCTGGGTGCCAGACTCCGGCTGCCACCGCACCTTCCAGAAATCAGGGTCTTAGCCGAATGTGCCAATACGAGGAGAATGCAGGGCGGGGCAACGGCGCCACACTGCGGGCCGCCGAGGCTACACTCCCAGCTCGGCACGCACGCGCATGTAGTGGAGGATGTGCTCGCGGTCGAGCATACCGAGCCAGTGTCCATCGTCCACGACGGGCAGCTGGGCAACTTTCGCATCGTCCATCTTCCCGAGGGCCTTGAGAAGATCCTCCTCCGGCCCCACGACGGAAAGGGCCTGAGCCGGTTGCATGACCTCTTCCACCTTGGCGCGGTCCCACCGCTCACGCGGGACACCCTTCACCTCGTGAAGCGTCAGCAGCCCATGCAGGCGTCCGTTCTCCGCCACGACAAAGCAGCGGCGGCCCGCCCCCAGCACCTCTTCCTGCACCAGCCGCTCGAGGGTCAGGTCGGGAGCGACGGACGTGCAATCGCGGGCCATGGCCTGGCGCACGGTCGCGCCACGGAGCAGCTCGCGAAGCGCAGCCTCCGCCCGGCCAGCGGCCACGGCGCTCTGCAGGAACCAGCCGATGAGCGCGAGCCAAATGCCCCCGGCGACGTCACCGCCAATGGCCCTCAGCACGCCGACCCCGATCAGGAAGAGAGCCAGCACCTCGCCCGCGGCCGCGGCGGCCCGATTGGCGCGATCGAAACTGCCCGTCCACGCCCACACCGCGGCGCGGAGCACGCGACCCCCGTCGAGCGGGGAGCCGGGGAGGAGGTTGAAGAGAGCCACGGCAAAGTTGATGCGGGCGAGCCAGAGTGCGGGTACCGACACGAGCACCAGGCTTCCCCCCACTACGCCAATGGCGGCGAAGAGCGCGGCGAGAGCGAGACTGGTGAGCGGGCCGGCTATGGCGATCCTGAACTCGGCGCGCGGCGAGTCGGGCTCGCGCCCGAGCTGGGCGACGCCTCCGAAAACGAAGAGCGTGATGCCCCGGATCGGGATGCCGTAGCCCAGGGCGACTCGAGAATGCCCCAGCTCATGCACCAGCACGGACGCGAAGAAGGCGAGGCTCGTAAGAGCTCCCAGCACCCACCGGGTCGCGGCCCCCCATCCGGGCTGATGCTCCGGGAAATACCCGGCGGCAAGCGAGCCGGCCACCAGCGCGAAGACGAGGAGCCAGCTCACGTGCACGGAAACGGGAATGCCCCAGATCCGCGCGATGGTGACGCGCCCCGCCGCTCCGGCCACGCCGGTCACTTGACGAGCAGGATGGGGCACCGGCACAGGAGACCTACCTTGTAGCTGGTGGTGCCCCAGCCCGCTCCACGACGCTTCGGATTGACCTTGTGCGAGCCCATCACGATCAGATCGGCTCGGCCGCGGGCCGCCGCCCGCACCACCTCACGCGCCGGCTCGCCGACGCATACCTCACAGTCGACGGGTATCCCTTTCGCAGCGAAAGACTTGGCGGCGCGGGCGAGCTTCTGTCGCGACGCCTTGAGCAGCCGCTCATAGAATGCCCGCATCTCTCCGGGCATCAGGCGGGGCACCTGCTGCACCACGTGAAAGAGCGTCACCCTCGCTCGCGTCTGCCGGGCGAGCGCCAGCGCCACCTTGAGCGGCCGCGCATTTCGATCGCTCAGGTCGATCGGCACGAGAATCCGCGCAAACACTTTCGCCTCCCTGTGTGATCGTCCCGACGTCTCAAAGCGAGGAGCGAGCAGAGCCGCCACGCCCCCGCCGCCCCTCCATCTCCTGATCGGCGGACCTAGGCCTCCTTCCGCCGCCGGGCGCGCTTGGGTTTTCCCGGCCGTTCGAGGACGCCGGTCAGGAGACGCTTGGCGACAAAATACTTCTTGGGACGCCGCTTGATGTCGCGGTCGCGCTCGCGATAGCGTTCCAGCCGCCGCTCGAGGGCGGCGAAGGCGCCGTCGAAGGCGAGCCGGCTCGTCTCCGCGACCTGCTCGACGCGGATGGCGGGACGGAAGGGCAGGCGCACGTCTACCGCGCAGCGCATGCCGAGCCCGCCCTTGGGGCCGTTGTCGTCGAAAAACGTGATCTTCGCCCGCACCGGAGTGAGCCTGATAGGCACGAGCGCCTCCGCAACCAGCTTCACCGCGCGGGCGCGCAGCGTCTTGTTCCTCTCCACTCCCTGGATGTCGATAGCCATGGCCCGTCCTCTCGGAGGCTTCGAGCCTCTCTCGCTGGGTCAGGAGCAACGGGGATGCCAGGTGTCACAGTCAAAAGATTCCGGCGGTTTGGTCGGGGCCCCGGGGGTTCAGCATCCCTTGGAGTGGGGCCGTCACGCCCCAATGATACCCGTGATTGGCCGGTCGGGGCAGGGTCGGGGCCTGGTCGACCACGCGCATCGATGGGGGCGCGCTGGGCTAGAATCATGCGCCGTGGGAGACACGCAGTATCCGGGCGACCTCGAGCGTGACATCATCCTCAACGACGGAGCGCGTCTTCGCCTTCGCCCCATCCGCCCCGAGGATGCATCGCGACTCATCGACTTCTATGACCGCCTCAGCCAGCACACTGCCTACCAGCGCTTCTTCACGATCATGAAACGTCTGCCACCGGACTGGGCACGACTCTTGGCCACCGTCGACTACCAGCGCAGACTGGCCATCGTGGCGGAAACCGGGCCTGCCACCGCGCCCGAACTGGTGGCGGTGGCTCGTTACGAGCCCACCGACGAGCCGGAAACGGCGGAGGTTGCCTTCGTCGTCCAGGACGGCTTCCAGGGGCGCGGGCTCGGCGTGCTTCTCCTGCACCACCTTCTCGACGCCGGGCACGCGCGGGGCATCCGCCGCTTTCGCGCCTACGTGCTCGCCGACAACGCACGCATGCTCGATCTCATCGCTCGCTTTACCAGCATCCGCGAGCGAAGCCTCGATGCCGGCGTGGCGAGCATTCTCTTCGAGCGCCGCGCCGGGGATGATTGACTTGGATCCGCCTCCGGCTTAGGGTGCGGCGTGGGAGGGAGCCCCATGCGATTTTCCATTCAGAACCTCTTGTCCCTGCGCGATGGCCAGAGCCACGCGCACGTGTACGCCAATACGCTGGACGAGTGCAGGTTCGCCGAGGAGCTGGGCTTTCACACAGTCTGGCTGGCCGAGCATCATTTCTCCGTCTACGGCATCGCGCCGTCGCTGCCTGTCCTCGCCGCGGCCGTGGCGCGGGAGACCCGGCGCGTGCGCATCGGGACGGCCGTGGTCATCGCCCCCTTTGCCCACCCCGTACGCATCGCCGAGGAATGGGCGATGGTGGACATCCTCTCCAACGGGCGGCTCGAGTTCGGCCTCGGGCGCGGCTATCAGCCCGCCGAGTTCCGCGGCCTCTCCATCTCGATGGAGAAGACGCGAGAGCGCTTCGACGAAAGCCTCGAGGTGATCCGCCGCGCGTGGACTCAGGAGCGCTGCTCCTTCGAGGGCGAGTTCTTCCAGGTGCGCGATCTCTGTGTGCTCCCCAAGCCGGTGCAGAAGCCCCACCCGCCGCTCTGGACCGCCGCGGTCTCCCCCGACACCTACACCCTCGCCGGGAAACGTGGGCTCAAGATCCTGACCTCGCCCGCTTTCACGCCCTTCGACATCCTGCGCAAGAATTACGACGCCTACCGCGAGGCGTGGCGCGAGTCGCAGGGTACGGATCAGGGCGCGGACATCTGCCTCAACAAGATCATCCACGTGGCGGAGTCGTCGAAGCAGGCGCGCGACGACCTGCGCGAGCCCATCCGGTGGTTCTTCCAGACGCAGGCCGGACTCATCGCGGACGAGAGCGGCATTCCCCCCGAGCAGTACAAGTTCTACCGGCGCGTCCGTGAGAACCTGCTCTCGCTCAGCGAGGACAAGGCGCTCGAACAGGCCGCCATCGCCGGGGACCCCGAGGAGGTTGCCGACAAGATCCGCCAGCACCAGGAGGCGCTCGGCATCGACTTCATGATGGGTGCCTTTTCGCGCGGCGGCCTCTCCCACGAGAAGGTGCGCCGGTCGTTGAAGCTTTTCGGCGAAAAGGTGATGCCCCGCTTCGCCTAGCCTCGGTCCGGCGCGGACCAGAAGCGCTCGAGCTCGGCCGCGACCTCGGCGGGGCGCTCGAGCGGCCACCAGTGCGAGCAGCCGGGGAACGAGACGAAGCGCGCGCGGGTCTTCTCAGCGAGCCGCGCGCCGAATTCGACGGACGCGAACGGATCCTTCTCGCCCCACAGGACGAGGCCCGGCGCCGACACGCGCCGCAGATCGTCCTCCCACTCCGACCCGGCGTGCACGGCCGATCGGTACAGAGCGAGGATGGACTGCTTCATGGGGGCGTCGAGCCTGGCCCCCGCCTTCGCCGCGTCCGCGGCCGGCACCCCCACCGCGACCAGCGCGGCCTGCATCGTCTCCGCGGTCGTACCCGCCATCACCTTCTCGCCCTTCCCGGGAGTCTGCCAGGCCTGCGCGGCCTGATGCCACACGTATTCCCGGTCGAGCGGCGCCGCTCCCGCCGCCCAGCTCCGTACCACACCCGGCCGCACCGACACGGCGCGCACCACGAGGAGACCGCCCCAGTCGTGCCCCACGAGATCGATGGGCCCCGCGAGGGCGGCCAGTTCGGCGAGGAGCCAGTCGATATAGGCTTCCTTGGTCGCGCGGAAGCCCGACGGGAGCGGGCAGCCGAAGCCCGGCAATGAGAGCGTGACCACGTCCGTGCGCTCGAGACGGGCGATGACCGCATCCCATACCTGCTGGGTATCCGGAACACCATGCACGAAAACTGCGGGCATGCCCTAGCTGCCCGAGCCGTACTTCTTCACGGCCTTGTCGATCGCGCCGCCGGCTCTGGCCAGGTCCTCGGATCGCATGACCGGATGGATCTCGATGGCGGCGTTGAAGGCGAGGAACCACGGCTCGGCGATGGCGGGAATCTCGGATGCGTCCTGCATCTCGAGGAAGATGTAGCCGGCGCGCTGGCCGTCATGGTCCGTGAAATACACCGCCTCGGGCTTCAAATCGGCCAGGATGGACTGAATCGTCGTGCCGAGCTTGCCCGCTCTCGATGCCGCATTTCCCGCCTCCACCGGAATCGTGACCTTCAGCAGAAATCGCACGTGTCACCTCCTATAAGGATCGTTCACGTTCGGCCCGAGGCCATAGCTGCTCGCCGACCATCAGCGATAGAACCCGGGGCGGTGCCGCGAGTATACTCTGACGTATCCAAGGGTGGACATTGACGGTGCCGGGCGACAATCGTCAACATCCCGGTGTGACACACGGAGCGTGGAGCACAGAACGATGCCAACACGAGCCGTCCTGACCTACAGCGACTATGCGGCCCTGCCGGACGACGGGCGGCGCTACGAGCTGCATCGGGGCGAGCTGTCGGTGACCCCGGCGCCGGGCACCCGGCACCAGGGCGTCATCGTCGTCCTCACCGCGCTCTTGCACGACCATGTGAGCTCACGGGATCTTGGCAAGATCTTTGTCGCGCCGACGGACTGCATCCTGAGTGACGTCACGGTCCTGCAGCCGGATCTCCTTTACATCGCCACCGACCGGCTGTCGATCATCAGCGAGCGCGGCATCGAGGGGACGCCGACCCTGGTGATCGAGGTGCTCTCGCCGTCCACCGCCCATCTCGATCGCGATCGGAAGATGACACTGTACGCGGAGCACGGCGTGCCCTACTACTGGATCGTAGATCCTGAGAGTCGCTCGATCGAGGCCTACACGCTTGCCGGAGCAGAATATGCGCGCGCCGGTCGGGTCACCAGCGAGCCAGTCGCGCTCCCACCGTTCAGCGGCCTGTCGATCGCCCCCGCGTCAATCTGGGCCTGACGCTTCTCTCGCCAGCGCGGCACGCTGTCTCACTGTCGCGCTACTCGATCGTGATCGGATCACCACGGCGGATGGTGCCGCCCCGGGCGACGGCGGCATACACACCGACGTTGACACGGTTGTGCTGGGCCGCCGTGCGCAGGATGCCCGGATCCCCCGGAAGATCCCCCTGCGCGAGGGTGGTCATCACGCACCGCCCGCAAAGACCAGTGATGCTCAGGCGCACTGCCGTCCCGACGGCGAGCGGGAAGGGTGATGCGGACCGGAGGGAGCTTCGCGCCCGCGCGCACCGGCTCGGTGAAGGCGGCTCGGAAATCGAAGAGACGCGGCCACTTTCGCGGGTTCTTGGCAGTGGCCGCCTTCCCGTCGGCGCTATCGACGAGGGCGTACGCACGATCCCCGAGTAGCCCGCGTTCCGTGACCTCGGCGGCGTTCAACTCCTCACCCAACATGGACTTGACAGGATACCGCCACACCGAAACCAGCGACCCAAGCCCGATCGCCCCTGCCTTCGACATGCGTCACCCTCCTTCACCGCGACCCATCGCCTATGCGCGCCGTTCCCTCCACAGCCAGATCCCCAAAGCCCCAAGAACGACGAAGGCCAAGACGCTGACCCACACGGGGATGTGTACGCCTCCTGCCTTCACCTCGATCCCCAAGAGGACACGGAGCAACTGGGCTAGGGCAATCAGCCAGAACACGATCGCACCTACCAGCGACGCCCGCATCTTCATTTCAGCGCTCTTCCTTGCCGATCCTCTCATCCCGATAACCCTCACGCTGAGCCGCGGCCGAGCCACGCGAAGATACCAAAGCCCGCAGCGATTTGGCCGGCGGAACTAGCGTGTGGTTAGGCTCGTGATGGACGACGTTGAAGCCTTCCTCCTCTGAGGGAGGCTGGAAATACTTGGTGATCGCTTCGAACTCTGCATCTGTTGTCCAGACGGTGCCCTGAGGAAAGTCCTTGCTTCGATCATTAAGTTGACGTCTGCCCAAGGCATCCGACCGTCAACGAAATGCAGTTCATGCTCGGCATTCGCGCCCTCGAACAACTGGCGAAACCAGGCGCGCTGCGCTTTTGTGTTGCCGGGAAAGTCGAGTACCACAGAGACACCTTCGACAATAGAGCACAAATGTGCGGCGCCAGAGCCTCGTTCAGTCGGGAGGAGAACTTGACGTATCCCGGTATGTCAGTGATCTCGCCAGGAAACAACCTATCGAGTAACTCGTCTTGCGCGAGAAGAATGGCATTTTCCTGCCGAGCTAACGTTCTTGCGAGAGTCGACTTGCCTGCGGCCATTTTGCCGCACAAGAAAATCAGTTTCGCTGGGGCACGCATTTTTGCTCGGTACGCTTAACGGTCACGTTGACCGGCCGCGCCGAGCGAAGGCGAGCCAGCGGTCCGGCCCGAACGTGTTGTTGGGCAGCCGCCGATCACTGAATCACCTGATCCGCCTGCAGGAGCACCGACTGCGGAATCTGGAGCCCGAGTGCCTTCGCGGTCTTCATGTTGATGACGAACTCGAACTTCGTCGGCTGCTCGACGGGCAGGTTCGCGGGCTTGGCGCCCTTGAGGATCTTGTCGATGTACACGGCGGCGCGCCGACGCAGGTCAGACAGGCTCGAGCCGTAGGACATGAGCCCCCCTGCCTCCACATTCTCCTTCAGTTGGTACATCGCGGGCTGCCGGCTCTTCGACGCAAAGGCGATGATCCGATCGATGTGACGCTGATGGACCGAGTCAGCTGTGATGAGCAGCGCAGAGGGGCGCTCCCTCACCATCGTGGCAAACGCGCGCTCCAACTCCTCGTCACTGCGCACTTCGAGGGCTCGGAGTGTCACGCTCAGGGATCGCGCTCCAGCCTGAACCTCGTTGAATTCGGATATCTGCGCGGGATTAGCCGGGTTCCAAAGGAAGGCTAGGCGAGACAGTTTCGGTACGGCCTCGTTGAGGAGCGCGACCCGTTTTGTCGCCAAACCCGCGCCAAGGTCCGTCAAGCCCGTGACGTTCCCGCCCGGCCGCCCGAGGCTTGAGACCAAGCCGCTGCTCAGCGGATCGCCAGTGAAGGCCATGACAATGGGGATCGTCGTTGTTGCCCGCTTGGCCGCGGACGTCGCAGGCGTGCCCTCGGTTACGATGATGTCCACTTTGAGCCGGACCAGCTCAGCCGCGAGATCGGACAATCGCTCGCTGCGTCCCTCGGACCGTCGATACTCGAGGACGATGTTCTTCCCTTCCACGTAACCGAGATCGCGAAGCCCTTGCCGCAATGGCTCCCAAAGCCCGGTGTTGCCCGTGGCGGCGAGGAGGCCGAGCCGGGGGATTGTCGCTGATGGCTGTGCGTCGATGACCAGGGGTGCGGCGAGCAGCAAAAGCGCCAAGGCGTTAGCCACAAGCTGCGCGACCATGAGCCTCACCACCGTTGCCTTGGATCGGGAGATCCCGCTTGATTCATGATTCTCGTGACAGGGCATGCCCGGGCTGCCCAACGCTCAGGATCACCCGCGGGCAAGCCCGTCGGGTGCATCTTGGAGTTAGGCCGCATCAGATGTTCCCACCGACCAACGTCGAGCCCGACCATTGGCACTCCGGCGTGCGCTGCCCATTCCACCTCCCGCTGCACCCATCTCGACGAGCGCGCGCGGCGCGAATCGATGAGAATAAAATGCGAGGCGGAATAGACTGCCCGGCGGAGTTGATCCTCAAGGGGTTGACTTAGATCGAGGCTGTCAAAATCGATCCAAACGTTGTGGCCAGATCCGCGAAGATTCTGGTGGACCGATCGCACCACGCTTGAATCGGACCAGGAGTAGCTGATGAAGATCATTTTGGCGCCCGACCAGATCACGTGTGGGCAGCCAGGTAGCGCCCGCCCGCGGCGCCATCCACCACCCGGACGCCAGGAACATATGTCACCGCTTCAGCAACGTTCCAGTCGCCCGTCGAAGTCATTACTTGTGTGGACACTTGGACTACACATCCGCCATCGGCCTCCAGCGCCTTCGTGCTCCTCACCCACGTCGGAGTCGCGGCCTTGAAAAGGAGCCTCATTCGGTCAGGCTCCCCGACCACCTGGATCGGCCCTTCGACATCCTTGGTTTCCCTGACGATTCGCCCGGGCTTTGTCTTCAACGCATCAACGTACCGTTGCACGTCGATTCGGCCATATTCGCTGGGCGGATAGAATACCCAGGGCCGCGCCCATAAACACGCAAAGAAGGCGCCGGCTATCAAAAGCGGGAAGACCATGACAAAGCCAATGAGAGCTACTTGAATGCCTCCTGCAGTCTTCGAGGCGGCCACACCGAGAACGACCTCAGTCAGGGACACGAAGATTGAAATGACCCAGAGCGGGGTCATCTTCCTTCCAGCCGTTCGCTCACTTGGCATTTGCAATCCTTCCTGTGGGTCTAACGACGGTTACGGACTGCATCGTGCCGAGGCGGGCTGGACACGTCACGCAGCTCCTGTAGTCACCTACTGAGTAGGTACCGCGGACGAGTGATGGTCTACGATCAACCAACGCCCGTCGCGATTCCGAAAGACAAAGCTGAACCGTGCTGGACGGGTAATCGACTTACCGTCGCGATCCTCGGAAAACGTGTAGGTCCCGGTGTTGATTGCCATGTCGCCGTAGATCCGAATCCGCTGCTCACCGAGGACAGCCCTGTACGACGATGGAACGGTCTGGAGAATCTTGAAGTAGTCACGAACGGTGGCAGGGGTGTCACGGAGCGTGGAAGACCGCGTTCCCCACAACACCGCCTCTGCGTCATAGAGGGCAACCACTCGTTCCGCATCGTGGCTATTCATGCCATCAATCACTCTCGATACGGGCTTATGGCTCGGCCTCGCTCGCGCGAATCCGTGCTATGCAGGTCTGCATAATCGAGCAGACGGGGAGAAGTCGGCATGGCGGAAGGAGAGCGTCGGTAGCCGACCATGCCGCGCTCCTACTTCTCGTTCGACAGCACCAAGGTCCCGGCTGCGGAGAGCATGCCACCCATACCGTTGACGAGCGAGACGTTGCACTTCGGCACCTGCCGCACGCCGCACTCGCCGCGAAGCTGTCGCGCCGCCTCGATGATGGGAAAGATGCCGTACATGCCCGAGTGCGTGTAGGACAGTCCCCCGCCGTTGGTGTTGATGGGCAGCGAGCCGCCCGGCGTGGACTTGCCGTTCTCGAAGAAACCCACACCCTCTCCCGATTTACAGAATCCCAGGGACTCCAGCATGATCGGCGGACCGGAGGTGAAGGCGTCGTAGAGCATGATGTGGTTGAAGTCCTTGTGGGTGACTCCCGCCATGCCGAAGGCCTTAGCGCCCGAGAGGCGCGTGGCCTCGCTGAAGGTCAGGTTCTTCATCTGCGTCAGGCTCACGTGTTCGGTGGCTTCCCCCGCCCCGCGCACGTAGACAGGCTTCTTCGCGCAGTCCTTGGCGCGGTCGGCCCGTGTGAGCACGACCGCCCCGCCCGCGTCGGTGACGAGACAGATATTCAGGAGATTGAAGGGGTAGCAGACCGGGCGCGAGTTGAGGACATCCGAGATCGTGATGGGCTCGCGGTTCTTCGCCTTGGGATTGAGGGCCGCCCACTGGCGGGTCGAGACGGCCACCTGCGCCCATTGCTCGAGGGTCGTCCCATGCTCGTGCATGTGGCGTGTCGTAACCATCCCGAACATGGTCGAGGCTCCCCCGAAGCCGAAGGGCGCCTCGTATTGGCCGGGGATGGCAGTGTCCCGCCGCGGCGTGACCCCCACCCCCGATCGGCCGGATTCGCCATGGCAGACCACCGCCACGTCGCAGAGTCCGTGGTGGAGGGCAACAAGGGCGTGACCCACCATGATGATGAAGGAGCAGCCGCCCACGGTGGTGCCGTCCACGTACCGCGGCACGATGCCGAGCGCCTCGCCGATGGTGGCGGGTGAATGCTGGCCCGCTGTAAAGATCCCGTCCACGTCGCTGATCTTGAGCCCGGCGTCCCGCACGGCATTCCTCACCGCTTCCACGTGCAGGGTCAGCTGGCTCTTGTGCGGCAGCGTGCCCAGCTCGTCGCTCTCGTCCACGCCCACGATGCAGACGGAGTTGCGGAGCTCTTTCATCGCGCACCTCCCGCGGGACGGAAGAGCGGCAGCGTGATCTCGTCGGTCTGCTTCTCGAAAACCACCTCGACGGGCATGTCGCAGCGGATCTTCTTGGGGTCGGGCTCAATGCCGATCAGATTGGACATCATGCGCGGGCCTTCCTCGAGCTCGACCATGGCGAGCACGAAGGGCGGCTTGACCTTGAAGGCCTTGTTGAAGCTCTGGTAGGCGATCTCGAAGGAATGGAGCTTGCCGCGGCCGCTCGCCTGAAACCACTCGATGTCGGAGGCATGGCAGTGCGGGCAGACGACGCGCGGATAGAAGAAGGCGCGGCGGCAGGCGCGGCAGCGGGGGAGCATGAGCTTCTGCTCGCGCAGGCCCTCCCAGTAGGGCTTGGCTTCGGGCGTGATGGGCTGGGGCAGCGGGCGCTCGAGTTCCATGGCTCTCCGTTCCGGTGCGAGGTTGGTGGCGGAACCTCTCGGAGAGTAGACAGGACGGCCCGTGAAATCAAGCGCCGCCTGAACCGGGTGGCTTAGCGGACCTGCCAGCCGATGGGTGGCTCGCTCGCGGAATGGAGTGACCAGTTCCCCGTGGCGGCGCTCGAGCCGCTCGGACAAGAAGGCTCACAGGTAGTCGCGAGGACTCTCGCCTTCGAGCACTCAAGTAGGGGCGACCAGATAGATTTTCAGCTGTCTCCTCCGCTCGCGTTCCAGCCCCTCGCCGACCGCCGAGAGCCGGGACAGTTGACGTAACGTCCGTCGGCGCACAGCGATGCCAGCTCGGCTTGGGTAGGCACCCGCACCCGTCCATTGGGCAGTCGGCAATAGACCGAAAGCGGGGCCGACGAGCCCCCGGCCCGTCGTGCAGATCGTGGCATCAGGTTCGGACAAGGCGTCTCGTCAAGGTCGATACAAAGTTTCATAGCGCGTCCTCCCTGGACCCACCTCGGGGTCCGTGAAAGTCACGATCGCTCCGACCGCGGCTCACGGCCGGTCCTCTGGTACCAGAACGGCCTCGTGCCCTCGACCCTCTCGTCCTCGTATTCGGCCCCCGCCACCTGCCAGTCGCCGCATCCGCGGCACACGTCCGGCAGGTCCGCCCAGCGGTGCTCGCGGTGGGGCTGCCGCACCGCCTGACTGAGGCGCCGCCACGCCTCACGGATCGTGAGCTCGCGGATATTGCCGACAGAAAAGCAGCCCTCGTAGTCGACGGCGCACGTGACGACGGCGCCGTCCTGGTGAATGGCCATGGTGTTGTTTCCCCATGGGCACCCAATTCGAAACGGCACCGTGTGATCGATGGTCTCCGTTCTCACCGTGCCAGCGGCGGTCCACTCGAGCATGGGCCGCACCTTCACCTCGGCGCCCCGCGCTTTCCAGTAGCAGCGAAACGCCTCGATCTCGTGAGCGTTCTCTTTCATGACGGAGAACTGCGCGATGATCACGGGATATTGCTGCCCGCTCTCTGCGCGCCGGCGACAGAGCTCCTCGACGGCCGGATACACGACGTCCCACGTGGCCTTCGCCCGCACTCGCTCAAAGGTTTCCCGCGTCAGACCGTCGAGGCTCAGGATGAACCGCCGCAGGGAGGAGCTCAGCACCTTGTCGATATTGCCCTTCCGGCCGAGCAGGGTGCCGTTGGAATTCAGGACCAGGTTCCCGCATCCGCACCCCGCCGCATGGTCGAGCCGGTCCCACAGCTCGTCGCCAAGGACCAGCGCCTCGCCGTAAAACGTCGGCCAGAGCTCACAGTCCGGGGCGTCCCGCCCGACTTCTTCGACGACCTTGTCCCAGAGCTCGCGGGTCATGTGCCGCTGTCCGCGGATCATCTCGCGGTGCGAGCAATGAATGCACTCGAGGTTGCAGTAGGACGTATTTTCGACGACGAGCTGGGGCGGGAAGGCATGCTCAACAAGCGCGTCCTCGATTGCCCGAAGCTCGCGGACACGCTCCGGGTCCTGGAGGTGGCTGGTGAGTCGCGTGACCGGCGCCAAGCCTGGCCCTCCGTGTTTCAGTCGCCCCATGCCGCGCGCGGTCGCTCGAGCGCCGCCTCGGCATGCGGGATGGAAGCCTCCCGGCCCTGATCGTCCGGGATGGCCGCGAACCTCCAGCCGAACGATTGTTCGGTTGGCGGTCAGGCTAGGCGCTTCGGTCGGGCTTGGGAATCCGGCGGGCGCCTCATTTATCTAGTGCGAACGACCTACCGGACGGCCGCGGAGGCTCAGTAGGGCCGGCTCTCGCGGCCCATCAGCTCGCGCGCGATGATGGTCTTCATCACTTCCGCCGTGCCGTCGCCGATCTCGAGCCCGATGACGTCGCGCATGCGCTGCTCGAATGGCAGCTCGTCGGTGTAGCCGTAGTGGCCGTGGAAGAGCAGGCACTGGTGGATGGTCTCCACGGCCAGCTTCGGCCCCCACCACTTGGTCATCGCCGCCTCCTTGCTGTGGCGCTGGCCTCCGTCGGCGAGCCAGAGGGCGCGATAGCAGAGCCAGCGGCAGGCGTCGATATGCGTCGCCGCTTCGGCGAGCCTGAACGACACGCCCTCGAAGGTCGCGAGCGGCTTGCCGAAGGCGCGACGCTCCTTGACGTAGTTGATGGTCTCTTCCAGGGAGATCTGCGCGACGCCCAAGCAGGCCAGCGCGATGCCGACCCGGTTGTAGTCGAAGCCCTTCATGACCTGGTAGAAGCCGTGCCCCTCGTCGCCCAACCGATGGGAGAGAGGGATGCGCACGTGATCGAAGGAGAGCACGGCGCGCCCGACGGAGTGCGAGCCCATGTCCCGGAGGGGGCTCCGCGAGACGCCGGGGAGCCCGAGCGGCACGAGGAAGGCCGTCACGCCCTTGGCTCCGCCCGTGCCGGTACGGGCGAAGAGCACGGCGGATTGGGCGACCATGGCCAGGCTGATGCCCGACTTCTCGCCGGTGATCAGGTAGCTGTCGCCGTCACGCTCGGCGCGGCAGGCGAGGTGGGCGGCGTCCGAGCCCACGCCGGGCTCGGTCAGCGCGAGCGCGATGATCTCCTCGCCCCGGGCGGTGGGCGGCAGCCACCGGGTCTTGACCTCCTCGGTGCCGCTCGCCCCCACGATCTCGCCGGCCAGCCCCGCGAGCTGTATCCCATACGTGCACCCGAAGTCCCCGCGCGCGACCTCCTCCATCGCGAGCCCGAAGGTCATGAAGTCGGACTCCTGGCCCCCGTAGGCGGCCGGGATACGAAGCCCGAGCAATCCCAGCTCGCCCATCTGGCGCCAGGCCGGCCACGGAAAGTCGCCGGTTCTGTCCCACTCGCGCGATCGCGGGGCGAGCTCCTTGCGCGCGAAAGCGCGAAGCGTCTTGACCAGCTCGTCCTGCTCGGCACTGAGTGCGAAATCCATGGGCTCCTCGATCCCTACGGCGCGTTGAAGACGGGCTTGCGCTTCTCGGCAAAGGCACGAAGCCCCTCCGCCGCCTCGCTCGAGCGCATGTGGGCGGCGACCAGCGACAGCTCGAGCTCGAGCCCACTCACGAGATCGGCGTCGAAGGCCCGATTCACCAGCGCCTTGACGGTGCGCGCGGCCGAGCCGCTGCCCGCGGCGAGGGCGAGGGCCACTTCCTCCACGACGGCGCCAAGGGTGCCGGCGGGCGCGACGCGATTGACCAGGCCCCACTCGAGGGCCTGCGCCGCGCTGAGCCAGCCGCCGAGCAGCATCATCTCCTTGGCCCGCCGGGCCCCGATGAGGCGCGGCAGGCGCTGGCTGCCTCCCCCTCCCGCCACCAGGCCGAAATTTGCGTGCTGGTCACCGAGCCTCGCCGCCTCGTCGGCCACGACCAGGTCGGCCACCAGCGTCAGCTCGAGCCCTCCCGCCAGCGCCAATCCCTGTACGCCCGCCACCACCGGCACGGGCAGCGCCTCGACGCGATTGAAGACGCGGTGCCAGAGCCGCATGAAACGCGACCACTTCTCGGGATCAGGCGAGAGCTCGCGCACGGCCTTGAGGTCGGCCCCCGCGCAGAAGGCGCGGCCGTTAGCGGTCAGGGTGACCGCGCGCACGGACGCGTCGCTCTCCACCGCGGCGCAGACCCTGTCCAGATCCTCGAGCAGACCGGGGCTAATGGCGTTCAGCTGATCGGGCCGATTGAGGACGACGCGCGCGATGCCGTCCGTGGCCGCGTAGGCGACAGTGCCAAGATCCATGGACTCTCCTCTAGGCCGGGGTAACGGCCCGGCGCCGGGTCACATCATGGTATACCCGCCGCTCACGGACAGGGTCTGGCCCGTGATGAATCCCGCGGCGTCCGAGGCCAGGAAGAGGACGGCGCCCGTCACGTCTTCGGGCTTGCCGATCCGCCGCAGCGGATAGGCCTTGGCGATGCGCGCCTGCATCTCGGGCGTCCCCCACGCGCGATTCACCTCCGCCGCCCACATGCTCAGATCGCCGAACTCTTCCTCGGAGGCGGGCATGGTCATGCCGGGACAGACTACATTGAGACGGATGCCGTGGCGGCCCACCTCGCGCGCGAGGCTCTTGGTCAGCGCGATCACGCCCGCCTTGCACGCGCCATAGACGGCTTCCCGGAACTCGCCCATACGCCCGGCGTCGGAGCCCATGCTCACGATGGCCCCGCCCTTGCGGGCGATCATGCCGTCGAGCACCGCGCGGGTGCAGTTGATCATGCCCCACAGATTGAGCTGGACCTCCTTCTCCCACTCCGTGCGCTCCTTCTCGACGAAAAGGCGGTCGAGCGTCCAGCCCACGTTGTTGACGAGCACGTCCACGCGGCCGGTGCGTGCCTCGACATCGCGGACGGTGGCGAGCACGGAATCCCACTTGGTCACGTCGGTGGGGACGACCACCGCCGAGGCCGCCCCGGCCTTTCGCGCTTCCCCCGCCGCCTTCTCGCCCTGCCCCGGGTCGATCTCGGCGATGGTGACGTGGGCGCCCTCGCGGGCAAAGGCCAGCGAGATCGCTCGTCCGATATTCGATCCGCCGCCCGTCACCATGACGCTCTTGCCCTTGAGGTTCAGCTCCATGCGTTCGGTCCTCGCTCTGGTAAATGTGTGCGTCGAGCCCGTCTACCACGCGGTCGTCTGGCCACCGTCAAGATACACGGTCTGCCCGGTCATGAAGTCGGAGGCGGGGGAGGCCATGTAGACGGCGAGGGCGGCCGCTTCCGCGGGCTCCCCGATGCGCCGCGCGGGAATCTTCGAGAGAAACCGCTCGCGCGTCTTCGCATCCGCCATGGCCGCACGCGGGATGTCGGTGTTCATGTAGCCGGGGGCGAGGCAGTTGACCTGTATGCCGTGCCGCGCCCACTCGGCGGCCAGGCTGCGCGTGAGGCCCCCCACCGCGGCCTTGCTCGCGCAATAGACGGCATAGCGCGGCACCCCGAGGGCGCCGTACATGGAGCCGAGATTGATGATCTTGCCCCGCCCCCGCGCGATCATGCCGGGCGCCACCGCCCGCGCGCAGCGAAACATCGAGGTGAGATTGGTGCCGAGGACCGTGTCCCATTCCTCGTCGGTGACCTCGAGCGACGGCTTGTCGAGAGTGACCCCCGCGTTGTTGACGAGGATGTCGATCGGGCCAAGAGTCGTCTCGGCGCTCCTCACCGCCGCGATGATCTGCTCCCTGCTGGTGACGTCGAGCCGGATGGCGCGCCCGCGACCGCCCGCGGCCTCGATCTCCGCGGCCGCCTCGGCGACCTGATCGAGCGCGCGGGCGGCGCAGGCCACGGCGGCCCCCGCTCCCGCCAGCGCCAGCGCGATGGCGCGGCCGATGCCGCGGCTGGCGCCCGTGATGAAGGCGGTGCGGCCCTCGAGCGAGAAGAGCCGATCCATCGCCTACTCGCGCTGCATCTTGGAAGGCCCCCTCACGATTCCCTCTCCCCTTCGGGGGCGAGGGAATCGGAGGCAGACCCGCCCGCGAGCCGCTCGGCGACGAGCTGGCGTAGCCGGTATTTCTGGATCTTGCCGCTCGGGGTCATGGGGAACTCGGACACGACCTCGAGGCGCTCCGGGAACTTGTGGCGGGCGAGCTGATGACCTTCCAGATACGCGGTGATCTCGGGCAGGGTGACGGTTTGGCCCTCGCGGGGAATCACCACGGCGCAGCAGCGCTCGACGAGTCGGGGATCCGCCATGGCCACGATTGACACGCCGGCGATCTTGGGGTGGGCGTAGAGGAGGTTCTCGACCTCGACCACGGGAATGTTCTCGCCGCCGCGGATGATGATGTCCTTCGACCGCCCCGTGATCGACACATAGCCGTCGCCGTCGAGAGTGGCGCGGTCGCCGGTCTTGAACCAGCCGTCCCCGGTATGGCCCTCCGCCGTGAACTGGGGCCGCTTGAAATAGCCGACGAACTGAAAGGGGCCGCGGGCGAGCAGCTCGCCTTCCACACCCTGAGCGACTGGCGCTCCGCCCTCGTCTACTACGCGGAGCTCCATGCCACGCAGGGGCGAGCCGTCGGTACTGACCACCTTGTCCTCCGGGTCGTCGATGCCGTTGCAGCTCACGAGGCCGTTCTCCGTCATGCCCCAGCCGGCCGAGATGACACACTTGAGCCGCGCGCGAGCGTCCTTCACGAGCGGGCGCGGGATGGGCGCGCCCGCGGAGATGAACACGCGAAGCGAGCTCAGGTCCCGCGGCGTCTGCGCATAGGTCAGGTCGCGCAAGAAGGGCGTGGCGCCCATGGTGAAGGTGACGCGCTCGGCCTCGATCACCCGCGCCGCCTCCTCGGCATTCCAGATGTCCATCCACACCACGGTGGCCCCGAGGAGCAGGTTGAGACAGTGGCTGTAGAGGTACCCCGTCTGGTGACCGAGGGTGGAGGCCATGAGGAGCACGTCGCGCTCGGTAAAAGCCAGTCGCTCGATCAGGGGATAGAGGGTGGCCAACGCCGTGTTCGGCGTGTGCATCACGCCCTTGGGCTCGCCCGTGGTGCCGGAGGTGAAGATCACCTCGTTGACGGTGTTCGCCCCGCCGCCCGGTAGTGGCCGGCGTCCCGGCTTCGCCTCCCACGCGATGTCCGTGAGCGTCGAGAACGGCTCCATGCCCGGCCGGGCTTGCCCACGCGCCACGAAGACACGCTCGAGCCGCGGCAGGCCTTCCCTGAGCTCGCCCGCCATCACCCGGTAGTCGAAGCCCCGGAAGCTCGCGGGAATCACGAGCACCTGCGTTTCGAGGAGACCCAGCATGAAGCGCAGCTCGCGCGCGCGATAGGTGGGGGGGATCGGGTTGACCACGGCGCCCACGCGGGTGGCGGCGAGGAGCACGAGGGCGTATTCGCTCCAGTTCGGCAGATGACACGAAATCACGCCGCCCCGCTCGACGCCGTGGGCGCGGAGCCCATGGGCCACGCGCTCGACGGCGCGGGCGAGCGCCGCCCACGAATAACGCCCCTGCCCGTCCACGACCGCGGCCTTGTCGGGACGCTTCGTCGCCCAGCGATCGAGATAGGTGTCGAGGCCTTCGTTCCGCCAGAGACCCGCCGCCGTGCAGTCGCGGATGCGCGCTTCCGTCAGGCTCGTGTCCATGCGCCGCTCGACCCGGCGGGACTTACCGCCCACGCACGGTCAGCACGGGACAGTGGGCGGCGGCCACGACGCGAGAGGCGACGCTGCCCAGGAAGAGCTTGGCGAGGCCGGTACGACCGTGGGTGCCGATGACGATGAGGTCGGCCTTCTTGGATCTCGATGCGCGAACGATCTGCTCGTGCGCCACACCCTCGAGCACGAGGATGGTCGCCCTCACGCCCGCGGCGCGCGCTTTGGCCTGGAGCGCGGCCAGCTTCTTCTCGGCGTACTTGCGCGCTGAAGCCTCGAGGTCTTCGTACAGATTGGGCGGCATGTATCCCTCGCCCGCGATGGGCATGGGCGGAGCGAGCACGTGCACGATGAACAATTGCGCTTTGTCGGCCTTGGCCAAGGCAATGGCACGCTTGAACGCCGCCCCGGAGGCGCCGGAGAAGTCGGTGGGATGGAGGATGCGGCGATGCCTGCTCATGGATGCCCTCCTTGGGCGCGTGGTCGATGGGTCGTTGGGCACCCAGAGGATAGCGCGCCCGCGCCCCGCATCCAAGACGGTCGCCCGCCAAGGTGGTCAGTGACCGCGGGGCGACGCGCCGGCGCCGTACGTAAAGCGGTAACGCGTCTGCCGGGCCGCGTCGAGGGAGGGTGTGGAGAGCGACAACGTCGCGGTGTCGCCCGGGCCGAGAGCGGAGGGCACGGGCACCGCGGTGCGCACCCACAGGAGCTTGCCGAAGAAATCGTAGAACTCGACCGTGACGCGAAGTCCGCGCACGGGAGCGGCGGACACGTTCTTGAGGAGCACCACGTGCTGGGCGGCCCGTCGTTGCTTGCTGACGACCGGCGTGCGCGTCTCCTGCACGACCACGATCGCGTCCCCCGCCTCGACGGGCGCGGCGAGAGCGGTCGAGAGGAGCCAGAGGGCCACCATGAGCGGCTTCATGCCCCGCACGCTAGGGCGCGAGCGTCACCCCGTCAATGTCCAGACTTCGATACGGCCCCCCAGCGGACGATGCGGCCGTTCAGTCGAGCTCCACGTCGGGCGTACGCGTGAGCCCCTCGAACACGGGCTGGCCCGCTTTGCGTCGCTCCTCCGCGCGCGCCTTGAGCCCCTCGACGTAGCAGGTGACGAATGCGCGGTACTCCGTACGGGAGTCGGCATCGGCATGGACCTTGAGGTTGCCTTCGGGGTCGATCTGGTCCACGTGAATGGTGTGGTAGCGGCTCTCGCAACTCCCGGCAACCTCGACGAATATTTCGTGGGCCATCTTCTGCCCCGGTGTCATGTTCGCCGCGCATCCCCCGCCCAGCAAGGCGCCGGCCAGCAGCATCGGTCGCCAGTCGATCATCCTCACCTCCCGTATAGTGCGCATGCCCCAGCCTAGCCGGGCGGAGCGTGATCGTATTTCAGCACGCGGACCTTTTCCATCGTGACGAGCCCGCCCGACATCATCCGGTCGACGTCCGCCAGCACCGAATCGAGGTGCTCCTGGGAATCGACCACCTCGATGACGAGGGGCAGACCCGCGGACAGTCTCAGGGTGCTCGCGGTATGCACGACCGAGTTGGGGCCGAAGCCGGCCACGCCGCGAAGGATCGTCGCTCCCGCGAGCCCGCGCGAGCGAAACAGCTCGAGGAGCGCCGCGTGAAGGGGCCGGAGCTCCCAGCGGTCGCTCTCCCCGATGAAGATGCGCATCAGAACCAGCTCGCCCTCCAGCTTTCGCATGCCTAGAAGCCGCCCATCACGCCGATGGTGAGGACGAGCCGCGCGGTCTCCGGAATGGCCAGCGTCGACAAGCCCACCTGCTGGATGAGCCCGATGAGAAACGTCCCGTCACATTGACGATCAAAGGGCCGGAAGGGAGCTGCGCCCCCCACCACCGGACGGCGAGGCCACCCACGCCGTAGCGCGCCGCCGTTCCCACGCGCCGCCGAGGCAGATCAAGAGGAACCGCATCGGGGCGGGATCAACCGATGGCGGGACGCCGCTCTGCCCACGGCTGGGTCGCCTCGAACGCCGCCGAAGCCGCGAGCACGGTGCGGTCGGCGAAGCGGCGGCCCACGATCTGTAGGCCCACGGGCAGCCCGCTCGAGGTCATCCCCACAGGAACGGTCGCCGCGGGCTGGCCGGTCAGGTTGAACGGGAATGTGAACGGCATCCAGCCGAGCGGCGACACCTGCTGTCCGTCGATCGCCTTGACCCCCGGCCGTCCCACCTCGAATGGCGGCACGGCCACCGTCGGCATGAGCAGGAGATCGAAGCGGGCGAGGAAACGCTGCACGTCGGTCCAGAACTCGTGGCGACGGCGCGCCGCCGCCAGGTAGCGCTCGGCGGTGATGGTCTGGCCGTGGCGGAGCAGCGCCACCAATGAGCGGTCGAGCTGATCCGCGCTGTCCTCGAGCCGCGCCCCCCAGGCGCCGTAGGTCTCCGCGGGTGCCAGCGTGCGGAAGATCTCCTCCGGATTGTCCCAGCCCGGCGTGACGACCTCGACATGGCAGCCGAGTCCTTCGAAGAGCTCGGCGGCGGCGCCGCACAGATCCGCGACCTCGGGGTCCACCCGCGCATAGGCGAGGTCGGCGGTCCATCCGATACTGAGCCCCGCCAGTCCCGCATCGCAGGCCTCGAGAAAAGGTGAACCGGCGTCGTGAGGCAGCGAGAGGCGGTCGCGATCATCGGGCCCCGCCATGACGTCCAGCATGGCCGCCGCATCACGCACGGTGCGCGTCATCGGGCCGGTGACGGAGAGAGTCTCCCAACCGGGAAATCCCGGCGCCTGCGGTACGCGGCCGAAGGACGGCTTGAACCCATAGATCCCGCAGAAGGAGGCGGGGATCCGGATAGAGCCGCCGCCGTCCGTGCCCACGGCGAGCGGACCGAGACCTGCCGCCACCGCCGCGCCCGCGCCTCCGCTCGAGCCACCCGGGGTCAGCGAGGGATTCCACGGATTACGGGTGATGCCGAAGAGCGGGCTGTCGGTGACCCCCTTGTGCCCGAACTCTGGCGTCGACGTCTTGCCGATGAGGACGGCCCCGGCGCCCTTGAGTCGCTCCACACACACCGCGTCTTCCTCGGGCACGTGGTCGGCGAAGAGCCGCGAGCCGCCGGTGGTCAGCACGCGGCGCGTGAACACGAGGTCCTTCACCGACACGGGCACGCCGTGGAGCGAGCCCAGCTCCTCGCCCGTCATCACGGAGACTTCCGCGGCCTGCGCCGCGTCCCGTGCCTCCTCGGCCGTGACCGTGCAGAAGGCGTTAAGCGCCGGGTTGAGGCGCTCGATGCGCGCCAGCACGGCGTCGGTCACCTCGACCGGAGAGACCTTCTTGGCGCGAATGAGCGCGGCCAGCTCGTGTGCGGGAAGCCAGCAGAGATCGTCGGAGGCCATCAGCGCGGAGAGTTGAGGCGGGCCACCGTGATGTCCACCTGCTGCATGCCGGAGCCTTCGGTCACGGTGACGCGGCAGTAGTCGTGGCCCTTGGCGAACTCCGCCCAGACTCCGGCGAACTTGTCCCCGTTGACGAAGCGCTCGCTCTTGGTCTCGGTCCAGCCCGCTCCGCTCAGGAGCCCGCGCGCCTGGCTCAGGGTGGCGTCCACCGGCGTTTCGGCAAAGTAGACGATCTTGCCCGCGGTGACCTTGGGCGACTGGATGAGGACGGATTCGCGGGTCTGGACACGCCAGTCCGACGGCACGGGAATGTCGACAAAGGGCTGGTTGGATGGCGCGCCCCCGGCCGCGCAGGCGCCGCACAGCAGGCTCGCGGCGATCAGGAAAACGCGCACGCGCGGATTGTATCATCATCGAGTCCATGGACCCGAGCACCCTGCCCCGGCTCCGCGCCTGGCTCGAGCGGCCCGAGATCGTCGCCCTCGACGCGCCGCGCATCGAAGCGCTTGTCCTCGCGTTGGACGAGGCGGATCCGCCCGTCCGAGTGGAGCGCTGGGGCACCGTGGTCGGCTACGAAGCTGGGCCGCCGCGTCGGCGCCTCGTCCAGTTCGACCGTCACGGTCACCTGATTGCCGCCTGCCACTGGAAGGCCGATGGATCGCTGCGTTGGGCGCGCTGCCGCTCGGCCGACGGCCGATGGGTCGGCGTCGAGCCCGCGGCCGATGAGCATCCCGCCTGGGGATCGTCGGACCGCGTGTGGCTTCTCGACGGGGAGGAACCGTGGCGTCCCCTAGAGCGATTGAGCGTCTTCCGCGCGCTCGACTGGACCCAGCTCGATCACATTCCCCCGCTGGCCGAGCCGCGGCGCCTCCCGCCCGGCGCGGGCAGCGCGGTGCTGAACCTCATTGCCTCTCTCATGAAGGATCAGGGAATCGCGCGCGTGCGCTATCGCGGGCCCTTTCCCTCCGAGCAACTCTTCACGTCGCTGCTCGAGGCGTTCCGCCACGATCCGACCCAGGCGCTGCCCCTCGAGCGCTTCCTCGCCGACGGGGGGCTCGACTGGCTGCCCGCGCCTTTCGAAAGCCATCACGTGGCGCCGTGGGTCACCGTCCAGCTCCGCCAGGACATCGACAAGGTGGTTGCCGACGGCGTCATCTTCTACCGTCCTGAATGGCAGGGCATCAAGCGACGAGAGCCGCGCGTGATCCGCGACGAGGGCGAGCGTGTGATCTGCTCGCTATGGGCGCTGGGCGGGCCCCTGGAGGATCGGCTCGTCCTCGATCGCTCAGGCGAGATCCTCGAGGCGCCGCCCTCCCGTGCCCCCGAAGTTCCCCCCGCACCCCTCCCCCCGGTCTGGAACTCCGCCCTGGGTGATCTGATCTCCCGGGAAAGCGCTCCCGCCCTCGGCCCGGCGATCGTAGAGGTCCTCCGCGACACGGAGCTCGAATGGGGAGCGGTCCCGGGCGACCTCGTGCGGGCGTGGGAAAAGCGGATCCGGTTGAGCGCGCGACTTCGAGAGGCGGCGTCGGCATCGCTCGGAAGCGCGGCGCCGGGGCGCGAGCGGGCGGAGCAGGCCCTGCGCTTCGTGCTGGAAGTGGCCCGGCTCCTCGGCCCCGAGGTGCGCGGGCGGGCTCAGTCGGTGCTGGAATCGCTGCCGGAGGCGGAGCAGGCGCGACGGCTCGAGGCCGCGGTCGAGGAGTCCGAAGCGCTCGACGAGTCGGTGGGGCGCCTCATCGCCCTTCTCGTCCGCTGAGGGCTAGGCGTGCTTGGCGGAGAGAATGAGCCAGGCGTTCAGGCCCACGAACGCCGCCACGGAGAGCAGCGACATCATGAAGTACGAGACATAGACGACTTCCTGCCCGCTGAGGCCCCGCCCCGTGGCCAGCCGCGTCCAGAGCGGGCCGCGCACGAATTGCGAGGATTCCTGGGCGAGCCGCGGCATACCCACCGCGTCCTCGAGCACGTGGTAGCCGTCCATCTCGAGGAACGAGAACGGGTAGATGCAGATCAGGAACGACTGGAGCTGCAGGACGGCGGAGGCGGCCACGCATGCCTGCAGCAGTCCCGGAGACAGCAGGCTGGCCCAGATCACGCCGAGGAAACCCAGGACGAGATGTACGGTTGGCCCCGCGAGGGCATTGACCACGCGGGCGCGGCGCGAGGCCATGAAGAGATCGGTGACGTCGGCATAGAAAGTCGGCACCACGAGGTGATGGATGATGAACCCCACCTCTTTGACCCGGCGACCATAGTGGACGCACGCGAGGGCGTGCACGAGCTGGTGGAGCGCCACCGTCAGGAAGAAGGCCAGCTTGAGGGCGATGATGGCCACGATGGCGTGGTGACCCAGGGCCGAGCTGATCGCGCCGAGGTCGTCCCAGAGATTGAGGAGCGCACGGACGCCGAAGATGGAGAGCACGCCCAAGCCGAGGACGGCCATGGGGGTGAAGAGGAGCCACCCGCCGAAGCGGTGAATGCGCTCGAAGAGCTCGTTCCACCGCCGGCTCGAGACATTGAGACGCTCGATGGCGTGAAGGGTGGCGGCCATCGCGCGCGCCGCGGGATTGCGCCGGTTGCGCTCCAGGATCTCCCGCAGCCGTGACATGGGACGAAGAGTCAGGAGATCCGCGAGCAGGAGCTTGTTCATGAGCTGCGGGATCTTGTCGAAGTCGAACGATCCGTAACGCATGACATAGGCCACGGCGATGTCCTGCATGTTCGCGCGCCCGTCCATCTGGTGCCAGAGAAAGCGTTCCTCCTCATCGAGGAGCAGATAGTTCTCCGTCTTGCGGCTCTTGAGGACGTAGCTCTTGGTACCCGGGACACCCGAGGGAAGCTGGGCCAGCTCCCACTGCGCGTCGGGGAGGCGCTGCGGGCGAAGCTGGAGGTAGGCGCCCGGGCTCGAGATCTCCCGCGTCTCGAAGCTCTCCCCATCCTCGGAGCGGATGAGGAGATTGAGCATGGCGGGCGGGCGGCGCTGGGGGGCTCCCGGCGCGCCGGCCCGCGTGGTAGGAACGGGCTCGCTCATTGTGGCGGCCCTCCCGCCTTGCGCTCGGCGTCGAGCCCGGTCGCCTCGAGGCCCCAGCGCGTCACTTCTCGCACGAGATCGCTCGACTGCACGAGCCGGCGGATGAGCACCCGCGCCATCTCCTGGAAGAAGCGCGCAGCATCCCGCGGGTTGGCGTCGATGAACTGATTGATGCTCACGCGGTCCAAGGCGAGGAGCGACGTTTCCACGTCGGCCTGGATAGTGGCGGTGCGCTTGGCCTCGTCGCCGAATACGCTCATCTCCCCGACGATAGCCCCTGACTCGAGCCGACTCAAGATTTGTTCGACTCGCCCGCTAACTTTTTTGGACACGAGAACGGCGCCCGACCGTACGAAGAACATCTCCTCGCCGGGATCGCCCTCGCGAAACAGCACCTCACCCTTGCGGAGCCGACGCTCGCGCAGACGCGGCCAGAGGGCAGCCAACTGCTCTTCGTCCAGGTCACGGAGCAGATCCACCTGTCGCAGGAAGACAATGTCGTCCGGCTTGGCCACGGGGGTCGTGTCCCCGCTACATGGCCCAGCGCTTCATCATGACGGTCTTGACGGCCCGAAGGCGCTCGGCCGTCGGCGCCTGACCCTCCCGACCCACCGCCTGGAGCACGGTGTTGCGCTCGTCGGCGGACAGCGTGTACTCGGCCAATACCGCCGCGGGGTCGCGCACGAGCTCGGCGAGGAAATCCGGGTCGGTCATGATTCGCCCGACCAGATCGCGGAAGCCCAGAGACTCCATACGCCCCCTTGGATCAGTGGTGACCCCGGCGGGATTCGAACCCGCGGTCTCGACCTTGAAAGGGTCGCGTCCTGGGCCAGGCTAGACGACGGGGTCTAAACCTCTATCACTGCGCGAGAAACCGACAATTGAGATTAGCAGAGCCGGTCGGGGATAACAAGGAGGGCGTCCCCCCGGGCAGATTCGGGGTCGGACAACGGTGGATGTTCAGGTCAGCGGGACGTAGTCGTACTCGCCAATACCCTGTAAAACGAGGAAAGTAGCCGAGCTTTCGCCCCCATTGGTCACCAAATGGGGACGGCCGGGCCGAACCGCATAGCTCTGGCCAGGCTCGAGCCGTATCTCCTCCTTTGGGTCCCGTACGAAGATCCGGAGCTGGCCCTCGAGGACATAGAAGGTGTCCTGGATATTATTGTGATAGTGCCAGGGCACCTGCTGCTTGGGCCCGATCTGAAGCTCCGAGATCCTGAAGCCTGGGCGCTCGGCATGACGGGCACGCCGCTCGACCTCGTAGAGCCCACTGGAATCCTTGACGGCTTTGCTTGCGCTCACGACGTCACGAGACCCGCGACTTCCCGGAGATCACCCACCAGAGCGCGCCGGCGATGAGAAGCCCAATCCCCACGAGCAACGGGTTCCAGTAGGACGGAATACCCATCTCGTGCCTGATCACGATGAAGAGCCCGATCAGGGTGACGATCAACCCGGCCAGCATCAGCTTGTTCGGTCTCATGGTTACCCCTCCGTCGCACGAGGTTCCCACCGTGGACGCGGCGAAGTCAAGCCCGGGAAGCATGGATGCCAAGGTCGAGCCCGACGGCAGGTACACGATTAGGGGAGCGACCAATTCCGTCCCGGGTCCCTACTTCATGAAGGGGCAGTTCAAGGTCCAGCCTTATTCCGAGTGGGCCAAGACCCAGAAGAAGTAGCATCGGCCGCCCGGCAGCGCCCAAGGTGTCGACCGCGGAATGATCCCGGGTCGGTCGAGGCGAACCGCTCATCGCTGGGTGCTGGAGCCTCCGCGCCGGCCAGGCTTTGTGAGGGGGCCGAGCAGGGTAGATCCTACTCCTGCGGGCCAAAGTTCCCGGTTCGGACATACCGGCAATACGATCGTCCAGCCGCAATCCGGGCCTGATGAAGTGGACACCGAGCTGTCGGCTTGTGGCATCTCCTTTGCTCGTGACAAAGGCATCATTCAGGCATATTGCCGCACAGCGATTCCAGGATGTAGGAGAAACGCGAATGAAGATCGTTCCACTTCGGCCCGCCGGCTCTCACGACGCCGGACCTGCAGAGCTGGACTTTCCGCTTCCTGTGGCAGACCGTTCCGTGCGGCCAATGCATCGCGAATGCGTGCTGAAAGGATGTTCGTACCGGAGTCGTTTCCTGTTTGCGGCGGGGTGGGTTCTTGCAGCCCTTTTCCTGGTGACAGCCCTTGCCATTGGTCTCAATGGCACACGTTCGCAGGAAGCCTTGTTGAAGGAGAATGCGTACCTGTACCAGCAGATCGCGACCCAACGCGAGCAGAAGGTGACGGGACCTCCTGCTCCTGATCCTGCCGAAAAGGAACCAGCACAGGCGTCCGCTCCGTCTCCTCCGGCCAAAGCGGCGGCTCCCACGCTCAGGAAAAGCGTGCCGCCGAAAACCTCCACGGAGCTGCCCGTGGTTCCAGAATCTGAAAAATGGTGGAATCGTCCCTGAGTCGATAGCCCGCCGCGCTCAGCCTCCTTAAAGGGCGCTGATACCCGCCCGCTACCCCCAGTTCGAGGTCCCCGCTCGGGAGACACAAGAGGCGCGGGCGGGCTATTCGCGCTTCGCCACACACGATCACCGGCTCGACGAGCTACGGTCCAGCATTCCTCGGACATGAGCGTTGATACAGGAATCGCTTTCCTTTCGCTCCGATGGGCACGAGCGATGACGGTTCTGCTAGACTTGCCCCCGTCTCCCAGGAGGGCTCAGAGGATGGACCGATCCGATGGCCGCGCGCCCCGTATTCTCTCGCGCCCGGCGCGCAGACCGTCTGCGGGAAGGCTCGGTGATTGAGCGGCGCACGTTCCTCGTTGGCGGTGGGACGATGCTCCTTGTCATGCCACTCACGGCCGAGGCCCAGCAGCAGACCGGGAAGCCCCCGCGAATCGGCTGGCTAACGAGAAGTGTTGTCCATCCAAGAAACGTCGATGCGTTCCGGGAAGGGATGCGTGCTCTCGGCTATCGCGACGTCAGCATGGAGTTCCGAACGGCGGCGGGGCAAATGGATCGGCTGCCGGCCCTCGCCGCTGAGCTCCTGGCGCTCAATGTCGAGGTTATCGTGACCGACGGCGGCCCGGCGGCCGTGGCCGCCAAGCGGGCTACA
>WNGE01002848.1_pt1 | contig 28738 bp, 22 predicted proteins | sample 5400651 | NCBI WGS metagenome assembly WNGE01 (sample SAMN13153370, study PRJNA577476) | soil metagenome | isolation source: 60 cm soil or saprolite under grassland replicate 2 | place: USA:California | collected 2016-06-15 | reverse complement strand
AGCGGTCCTGTAAATACCTTAAACGCTATCTGACCGACAACAGTCGGATTGCTTGCTGGATTGGCTTCTATACCAAAGGATGTCGCAAGTAGAGTAATACCGATGAAAAGCGTTCCAAGAATTACGGCCATCCAGGTTAGCGTGGTACGCGCATTGTGTGCTTCTGGTTTCTTAAAAGCAGGTACACCGTTAGATATGGCTTCTATGCCAGTCATAGCCGCACAGCCAGCAGCAAAAGATCTGAGGATCAGAAAGAGAGTAAGTGATTCAGTTGCTTGTACGGGTGGGAATGTGCCGATGATAGGGTCATGTTGAATAAAAAAGGATTTGACGCTTCCCACTATGATCAGCAGAAGTGCGCTTCCAACGAAAACGTAAGTAGGGATGGCAAAGATCGAACCAGACTCGCGCACACCTCGCAGGTTAACGACGGTGATAAAAATTACTAGAGCAACATCAATGGGAACGACGTAGGGTGCGAGCAAGGGAAAGAGTGTAACAAGAGCCAGGACACCCGCGGAAACACTCACCGCGACGGTGAGCACATAATCAATCATCAGCGAAGCCGCAGCTACAAGACCCGGCATCGTCCCCAGATTGTCTTTTGCCACAATATACGATCCACCACCATTTGGATAAGCTGGAATGGTCTGTCTATAAGAGATGGCAACAATAGCAAGCAAGCCAACAATAGCAAAGCTGATGGGCAAGGTGAGACCCAGATGAACTGATCCAGCAGCCACCAGGCTGAAAAGAATCGCTTCGGTCGCGTATGCAACCGAAGAAATGGCATCGGATGAAAGTACAGCCAGGGCTTTGAATTTCGTCAGGCGTTCGTGTTCAGCCTGGGCAGTAGCAATAGGCGCTCCGATGAAGACTCGCTTGACATTGGAAACGACTCTCCCCACTCCTTTTCGTGGAGCTTGCGTTACCTCCGTGGCTTCTAACATGCCGGTGCCTATGCGCCGAAATGCCCGCTGGCTTGGTAGCACTACTCGGACACGCTCATTTCCTGGAAAACTACCTTTGCGTACTTCGGTGCGAACCAGCCGGGTAGGATCATCCTCATCGATCAGATTTGGAGTATCCCTCGAAGCATTCTCATTATTATCGCTTCTTAAGGTCTGACTATCTTGATCATCCATCGAAATCACCTCCTATGCTTGTCCTACGAAGGTGTACACCCGACCTATTCAGGCCTGCTCATCTCGAGACAAGTAGAACGCACCTCTTTCATTTTTCACAAGGATAGAACTTTTACAATGTGCAAAAAGTTAACGACGTTGTTTACAGTATAGTAACGCTGATGGATGAGTAACAAGTGAAAAAGGTCTCTAAGACTCCTTTGGTAACAATTCTTGAGTGCTTCTTGACAACTTCATCAGATTTCCTGAGCGTTTTTTGAGCGCTGTAAACGCGCTATTAGTATATCATTGATGTCACAATTGCTATAGCAGTATCATTATCTACTCTTTGGAGGAAACTAAATGGCAAGCAGAGTAACGCCGGAAGCGGCTGGAGCGGATGGCGTAGCTGCCAATGTACCTAAAGAAAGTCATGAGCTACGACGCGCTGTTGGCGTCTGGGGATCATATACCTGGGGGTATGCTGATGTTGGAGCCGATGTGTATGTCGCACTCGGCATTGTTATGGCGGCAGCTCAAGGAGCTACAAACGTCGCCTTTCTTTTTGCAGGTCTCGTCTATGTAATGGTTGGCCTTGCCTATACGGAGCTGGCCGCCGCTTATCCTATGGCCGGAGGTGGTCAGTTCTATGTCCTGCGTGGCCTGGGAGATCTCCTGGGCTTCGTAGCCGGGTGGGCTGTCTTGCTGGACTTTACCATCGACATTGCGCTGTTTGCGTTAGCATCAGCAGGCTATATCAACTTCTTTTTCCCCTCGCTCAGTCAACATGTGGACGTCAATCTGCTCGGACTTCACCTTTCTGGCGTCCAACCGATCTTGATCCTGGAAACCACAATCCTCGTGGTCTTTCTGACGACCCTCAACATCCTGGGGGTGCGTGAATCAACGAGATTCAATGAGATTTTAGGCGCACTGGATATCATCAGTGAATCGGCAATTCTGTTCTTTGGATTCCTGTTTGCTTTCAACCCCACCTTTCTCATCCACCAGATGACGACGGCGTGGCCTAGCCCATTCAACCTGGCGTACGGTGCATCGCTTGCAATCATCTCTTTTGTAGGTTTGGAATCGATCAGCCAGGCCAGCCAGGAGACGATCCGCCCCGCCAAGGTCGTGCCACGCACCTCGATCGCGCTTATTCTGACGGTGCTGATCTTCGCGCTTGCCTTTTCAAACCTTGGTCTGGCCATGTTGCCGTGGCAGAGTTTCGTTGCTCACAATAGCGACCCCGTCGCCTGGCTGGCCAGTCACATTCCCATCCTGGGTCTGTTCGCCGGGCCATACGTCGCCATGCTTGGTGCAACGCTCCTCCTGATTTCAGCCAACTCTGGCGTCTTTGGCGCCTCGCGCATCACATACTCGATGGCCAGGTTCAATTTGCTGCCACACTGGTTTGCAAAGGTCCACCCAAAATTTCGCACCCCGGTCCGCACACTTTTGGTCTTCTCCGGTATCGCCCTGGTCGAACTCTGGCTCGCCGGTCTCTCATCCAATGTCTATGACGTCTTAGCCAATATGTATGCCTTTGGTGCTGCAACGGCTTATATGTTGGTGTTCGTTTCGCTGCTCGTGCTGCGCTTCAAAGACCCCTGGACTCCCCGCCCTTTCAAGGTGCCTCTCAACATTCGACTTCGAGGCAAAGACGGCGAGACGCGCTTGCTGCCCATAGCTGGTGTGCTCGGGTTCCTGGGCATCAGCAGCATTCTCTTTCTCGTCGTGCTCACCCATAGTATTGGACGGATTGCCGGGCCTGGCTGGATTGTGCTGGGGCTTCTCATTTACTTTTGGCACCGCCGTCGCAATAAGCTTCCGTTCAGGAAAACACTCAAAAGGGACTGGACAAAGGAACAACTGCTCGTCTACGAGGATGCAGGCGAATACGACATAGCTGATGAGTATCGCGAGAATCTCGAACGCAAACGTCGTCTTCTCCATGCAACCGAAAATGAGAGCGTACTACCAATCGGCACGAAGGTAATCGATGTACCAATCCATTCCAATTCAGATAATGAACATCGCAGAAAGCGCAATGGAGGAGTAAAATGAAAGAACAGCCACAGCAACTATCAATGCGTGAACACTATCGCGCCCTGGTAAGCTTGCTCATTATCCCTCTCGGCGTGATTATTATTGTACGCGCATCAATGGCCGGGCTACAGGCCTGGACTCTTATCGTACTTGGTTTAGCCTTTGTTGCGTTAGGGATTTTCCGTCTACGCACCTATATACAGTATAAGCGTGCCCAAGGTTTGACCCCGGACAAAGGAAAGAGAGCGTAATACATGCAAACCTTTGCAGCGGTGACCACCAACCCTTTAGAGGTTACTTTTATTAGCGTTATGACTGCCATACTATTCCTTGCCTCAATCGTGGGTGTACTTAGCTGGATGTTTCGTCTACCGAAAGAAACGGAACGTACACGAACAGTCGCAAAGGCCACGCGCTCTGTTAGTAAACTGACACGCATTCTTGTTCCTCTCTTGAGCAAGAGCGAGGCGACAGATCGTATCGTCGCATTAGCCGCGCAAATGGTACGTTCGCGTAATGGTAATGTCGAGCTACTGGCTGTGCTAGAGGTACCTTTCACTCTCCCTCTTGATGCAAGGGTAGAGGAAGATGAAAAGCTCGCGATTGAAACTCTCGATCGTGCTGAGTCAGTAGCTAAAGAAAAAGTGACTGCAGTGAACAAACGTATAGTGAAGGCGCGCAATGCCGGGCCAGCTATAGTACGTGAAGCAGAAATGCGATGCGTGGATCTGATATTGATGGCAAATACATCTGTTCGCGTGCGTGGTAATGTCCAGCAGATTCACCCAGCAGTTGATTATGTTATGAAAAAAGCCCCTTGCGAGGTACTCGTGCTCAGCCACGGTTATGTAGATACTACTCTTAATGGAGGAGCTGAAGCAGGGAATACTGAGAGAAAAGCAGAGAAAACGGGAACGACCGTATAACTCAGCGCCATTCAACTCTTCTTCCCACCCCTCTCAAAGTATGATAAGATCTTCTTGGAAAATCTCAAAAGGAGTGCCGGGAAGTCTGGTCGGCGATCGGTCTCTCTATGTGTTCTCTGATAGTGTCTGTTCCTTTGAGGACAGTCATTGTGCAGCGGGAAAAGGGGAAGCTCTGTCGATGCCGAACACGATTACCCTGGTCTTCAGTCTTCTGGTGGCAATTGTCATCCTCGCCACGGTGTCCACGCGATTCCGTCTTCCCTACGCCATTGTGCTCGTGCTTGCCGGCTTACTGCTTGGCTTCATCCCTGGTCTGCCAACCATCAACCTTGATCCAGCACTGCTCTTGTTTTTCTTCCTGCCACCTCTCATTTACTCTTCGGCGTGGCTCACCTCCTGGCGCGAATTTCGTGCCAATCTCCGTCCGATATTGTTGCTTTCGGTTGGCCTGGTGCTGGTCACCACAGTGGTCGTGGCTGTGGTCGCACATTTGATCGGACTCCCATGGACTGTCTCCTTCGTGTTGGGAGCCGTGGTCTCACCAACGGATGCGGTGGCCGCGAGCGCGACCGCACAGAGCTTTGGACTCCCCCGGCGCCTTCTGACGGTGATCGAGGGGGAAAGTATGGTCAACGATGCAACCGGTCTGGTGGTCTATCGTTTTGCTGTTGCCGCGGTGGTCACTGGCAGCTTCTCGCTGGTGCAGGCGAGCCTCCAGTTTGTACTCGTCAGTGCCGGCGGACTGCTCGTCGGACTGGTGATCGGCTGGCCACTTGCGTGGTTGCATCGTCACCTGGACGATGCCCCGATCGAAATTGCCATCACCTTACTCACCCCCTTTGCAGCCTATCTGCTTGCGGATGCCATCGGGGTGTCCGGGGTGTTAGCCGTTATGGCCGCTGGCTTGTACCTGAGCCGCCAGTCGTCGCGCTTTTTCTCCTCCAACACTCGCCTGCAGGCGAATGCTGTCTGGACCGTGCTTGTGTTTCTGCTCAATGGCCTCGTGTTCCTGCTCATCGGTCTACAGTTGCACAGCATCCTGGATGCGTTGGCGAGTCGCGCTCCGCTTTCCCTGCTCTGGGATGCGCTGCTGGTCTGCTTCACAGTTGTGGTCGTCCGCATCGCCTGGGTCATTCCCGCCGCCTTCCCCTCTCGCTTGTTCACGAAGTTCTTACGTCCTCGTGAACGGCCGCCCTCCTGGCGCAACGTGCTGATCGTCGCCTGGACGGGCATGCGCGGTGGGGTATCGCTGGCGGCTGCGCTGGCCTTGCCGCTCATGATCGTCGGTGGAGGGCCATTCCCGGATCGTGACCTGGTCATCTTTTTGACCTTTTGCGTCATATTGGCAACGTTGGTGGGGCAGGGGATGAGCCTGGGTCCCTTGATCCGCCTGCTCCACCTGCAAGAGGATGAGTCACGCGAGCGTGAACATGCCCAGGCTCATCTGGCAGCCGCTCACGCCGCCCTGGCACGTCTTGACGAACTGGCCACAGAGGAGTGGGTTCCAGAGGAGGAACTGACTCACCTGCGTTCCGTCTGCGAGGAGAAGATCAAGGACTTCACGGTACGTCTAGACGGAGTTGGAGCTGCAGACGAACGGGACGGGGATCGCCCAGCGGCTGGGCGCCGTCTTCGCCAGGAGATGCTCCATGCCGAGCGGGCTGCCGTCATCCGACTCCGCGACCAGGGGCGTATCGATGATGAGGTGCTGCGTCAGGTCGAGCGGGAACTCGACCTGGAAGAGCAAAGACTGTTGGCAGACTTATAAGCGTCACACGGATGCAGGGTCATGACTCTGCATCCGTGTGACGCCATAACCCATCCTCGCTCGGAATCATCCTCCCTACTCGTCCCCGCTACGAGGCACGAGATGAATATCGATATCGGTACTCAGCCGCAATAAGCGATTGATGATGGAGCCACGCAGTAGCTCTTCCCAATGGCTGCGCGCCGGTTGACCCAGCACCAGTTGGGTCACCTGGTGCTCGTGGGCTATCTCTATGAGCGTTTTGGCGATATCGCGACTGCTCGTGCGGATCACCTCGGCACCTAGATCCTCGGCTAAGAGCGCATGTTCTTCCAGGCGTTGGAGTGCTGCTTCACGATACTTAGGAGCATCCCTACCATATTTGAGAATGCCGATGAGTTTGCTCATGAAGGCAAGATAGCCCTCCGGCCGGATCGTGACGGCAATCAGATTAGCGTGCAATCCATGGGCCAGACGCCAGGCATCACGGATGACCTCGCGGGTATGTGGTCTGGAATCGAAGCCCACCAGCACACGCTCAGTGGCAGATCGCATTTCAGTGATCCCATGCTCGGTCATGTACTCCTGCAACTGAGATTCGGTCTTCTCGGCTGTGCGCCGTAGCGCCAATTCACGTAGTGCCGTCAGATTGCCCTCACGAAAGAAGTTGTTGAGGGCAGCGTCAATCCGTTCTGGCGGGTAGATATTGCCGTGCTTCATGCGCTGCCTCAGGGCATAGGGAGAGATATCAAGCAGCTCCACTTCCTCGGCCTGATCCAGAATCCAGTCTGGCAGCGTTTCGCGCACACGTACTCCGGTAATGCTCGCAACCAGATCATTGAGGCTCTCCAGATGCTGGATATTGAGCGTGGTGATTACATTAATACCGGCATCCATGATCTCTTCGACATCCTGGTAGCGTTTCACATGCTTTGAGCCTGGCACGTTGGTATGGGCCAGTTCATCGATCAGGGCTACTTTTGGATGACGAGCAATGATAGCCTCTGTATCCATCTCCTCAAGCGTCACGCCGCGATAGGTGACCTTCTTGCGCGGGATGATCTCTAAGTCTCCCAGTTGCGCCTGCGTCTGGGGACGCCCATGCGTCTCGAGGTAACCAACCACCACATCGGTGCCTCGGCTCTCACGGCGATGCCCTTCATTGAGCATGGCATAGGTCTTCCCCGAGCCAGCCGCTGAGCCGAGGTAGACACGCAACCGGCCGCGCCTGTGCGGGTACCCCCCGGTTTGCATGGAGGTCTGCTCTCCGGCCCGGGGTGTCAAGTGTACAGGCGAGGGAGGAACTTCCAGGTCGCTATCTCGCAGGCTATAGCGCCGCAGAAGTTCCTCCGGATCGGGTCGCCCCTCCTCACGTTGATGCTGTTGTTTGTCAGGTGGCGGCTCTTTCATGCTGTGCCTACTTCAGCGCATCCAGCGCGAGATTCAAGTCGAGCACGTTGACGAATGGCTCGCCGAAGATGCCCAGGAAGCGCCCTGTCTCATTCTGCACTACCAGTTGCGTGACCCTGGCCTGGCTCAAGCCGCGCTCTGCCGCTACTCGCGGCACCTGGTAGAGCGCGCCAGCAATCGTAATATCCGGGTCGAGCCCCGAACCCGAGGACGTGACGAGATCAACCGGCACAGGGCCGGGCGGCGCGTTTGGGTTCTCCTTCTTCAGAGCTGCGACACGCTGCTGTACGTTCTGGATCAGGACGCTGTTCGTTGGCCCCAGGTTCGAGGCAGTCGAGTTATCGGCGGCGTATGGTTCGGGTGTTCCAGTATTCGGATTGACGGTCACCGAGGGTCGGCCGTGGAAGTACCTGGGCGACGTCCAGTACTGTCCAATCAGGTCGGAGCCGACGAGCTTGCCGTTGACGTAGCGCAGGCTGCCATTCGCCTGATACGGGAAAACCAGTTGCGCCAGCCCTGTGATGACTCCCGGATAGATAAAGCCCGTGAGGATCGTCAGGAGCAGCGTCAGTACCACCGCCGGTCGGATGTATTTGCTCAGGATGCTTCGCCAGAATGACTGCTTCGGTGCCTGTTCAGGCGCCTGCTCAGGTGCGGCCAGCATAGTTTTACTCATAGCACAATTCCTTCTTCTCGCGAGGTGGACCAGGCTGCTGCATACCTGTGGTATCTTATAGCGTCAAGTGGAGCACCGTCAACACCAGGTCGATGGCTTTAATGAAGATGAACGGGATGATAATGCCACCGATGCCATAGATCAGCAAATTCCGGCGCAGCAGCGGCCCTGCTCCGATAGGGCGGTACTTGACCCCGCGTAGCGCCACCGGGATCAACGCGACGATGATCAGCGCGTTGAAGATCACGGCAGAGAGCACGGCGCTATGCGGGGTCGCCAGGTGCATGACATTCAGGGCTTCGAGCTGCGGATAGGTGACAGCGAATGCGGCCGGGATAATGGCAAAGTACTTGGCTACATCGTTAGCGATGCTGAAAGTGGTCAGCGCCCCGCGCGTGATCAACAGTTGCTTGCCCACCTCCACCACCTCGATCAGCTTGGTCGGGTTGGAGTCGAGATCGACCATGTTGGCTGCTTCCTTAGCCGCCTGCGTGCCGGTGTTCATCGCCACGCCCACATCCGCCTGGGCGAGCGCGGGCGCATCGTTGGTACCATCGCCCGTCATCGCCACCAGACGCCCACCTGCCTGCTGCTCTCGGATGAGCTTCATCTTGGCCTCCGGCGTCGCCTGGGCCAGGAAGTCATCCACGCCAGCTTCTTTCGCGATGGTTGCAGCGGTGAGCGGATTGTCGCCGGTAATCATGATTGTGCGGATGCCCATACGCCGCAGTTCATCAAAGCGCATGCGCATGCCGCCCTTGACGATGTCTTTGAGTTCGATTACTCCCAGCACGCGCGCCTTCTCCTCCGCGCCATTGGAGACTGTCTCAGTCTCGGCGACGACTAAGGGTGTACTGCCTGCACGCGCAACGCTATCAACGATTCCCTTCAATTCCTCGTGATTCGACTGATCACCACCGTGTTCGGCCACGTAGTCAGCAACGGCATCCGAAGCCCCTTTGCGTATGGTATGGATGTGCTCAGCACCACCAGCGCTCGGTACACCATTCAGGTCCACTCCGCTCATGCGCGTCATGGCGGAGAACGGAATGAAGGCTGTCGAAGGTTCCACCTCATCCGAGAAGCCATACCGCTCCTTCGCCAGGTCCACAATGGAACGGCCCTCGGGGGTCTCATCCGAGAGGCTCGAGAGCATCGCTGCATGCGCCACCTCCCGCTCCTCTACTCCTGTGAGCGGCACAAAGCGTGTTGCCTGGCGATTGCCCAGTGTAATCGTGCCAGTCTTGTCCAGCAGCAGCACGTCGACATCACCCGCCGCCTCAACCGCGCGCCCGCTCATGGCCAGCACGTTGCGCTGCACCATGCGGTCCATGCCCGCGATGCCGATGGCCGAGAGTAGCCCACCAATGGTGGTCGGGATCAAGCACACGAGGAGCGCGATCAGGGTCGTGACCGACACCGGTTGGCCCGAGTAAATGGCGAATGGTTCGAGAGAAACCACTACCAATACGAAGATGATGGTCAGGCTGGCGATCAGCACATTCAGCGCGATCTCGTTGGGGGTCTTCTGGCGCCTGGCACCCTCCACCAGGGCGATCATGCGATCGAGGAACGTCTCGCCCGGATTGGCACTGATCTGCACCACAATCCAGTCAGAGAGCACACGCGTGCCCCCCGTCACCGCGCTGCGGTCGCCGCCGCTCTCGCGGATAACCGGGGCCGACTCGCCCGTGATGGCCGACTCGTCGACCGAGGCCACGCCCTCCACCACGTCGCCATCGCCGGGAATCACTTCTCCAGCCTCGACCAGTACCAGGTCGCCTTTGCGTAGTTCCGGGGCTGCCACCTCTTGTATCTGACTATAGCGGTCAGCGCTTGCCAGGCGCCTGGCCAAGGTGGTGGTGCGCGCACGGCGCAGCGTCTCGGCCTGTGCTTTACCGCGTCCCTCGGCCATGGCTTCTGCGAAGTTGGCGAAGACCACGGTGAACCACAGCCAGATGGCCACCGCCAGAACGAAGAGTCTCTCGGCAGTTAACTGGTCACTGGTGAAGGTCGCCGTTGGCGCCGTAAAGAGAAAGCGTACGAACTCGATGGTGGTGACCACGCTACCGACGACAGGACTTAGTTGTAACTTCGGAACGGGAACTTAGGGAAATCATTTTTGCTATACGTAAGCTTATCAAAGCGGAACGATTGAATAAGCTTACAGCATGAGCGTAAGGGAGAGTAGCCGTTAGCTAACCCTTTATAGAGTATAGCATTGACTGAAAGGAACGAACAATGCAACACGTGCAAAACCTCTTACAAGAGCTAGACCAATTATATCACTCAGACACCTTAGCTGAATATGAAACAAAATGGCAGATTGCAACAAAGCTTGTAGAGCAGGAGTTACCAGGACTTACCATTGCATACGCAGAAATATGCAATTCAGGTATTGCCCGATTGCCGGACGGGAAAATGCGCCATGTGCTAGTGCCGCAAATATAGTACAATAGAACACCTGTTTTACATGGCACTATCTATGAAACCGGAACACCGAGCAGAGGTCGTACACTTCTATCAGGCATATGCTCAAGAACTGCAAGAGTCTTTTCAAAGCGGGTTTCTTCATGAGCTCACGCGCTACCCTCATTTTGTGGTCTGGAAAACCCAGGACATTGATGGGAAGCCGCATAAACCGCCATACAGCCCGATCTATCACAGACTTGCCGACACAGCCAATCCCGCCAGTTGGGGAACGGTAGATCAAGCAGTAAAAGCTCTGAGAACAGGCTCCTACAACGGTATTGGTTTTGTGTTTTCCAAGAATGACCCCTACGCAGGAATGGACTTCGATCATTGCGTGGGCACTAATCGGAGCATCAATAAGCGGGAGCGGGATATCATTGAGTTTCTTTCGACCCACACCCACTACTCACCGCGAGACGGAGTACATACCGTTTTTGAGATTGATAAGAGACGTTTTCCAGGACAAAACCGCAAGAGTGGGAATGTTGAGTTTTTCAAGAGCAACCATTATCTTACCATCACTCCCCGGCTCGTAGCAAACACACCCAAGAGCATTGAGAAACGGCATATTGAAGCCTCTTACGTCTACCTTTCTCTTTTTCCACCTGAACCAGGGCAAGACAGGAGTATAAGGGGGGATGATGCGCCTATGCAATTGTGGACACCAGCCGCCTCTGATCTCGTACCAGTATCAGAACACACAGAACACGGGGGGGCTGCGGAAAGCTCCAATCTTCGTAAACTGCCACCCGAAGCTTTAAACGATCCGGTGTTACAAGAACTGTTAAGGGGAGATATGAGCAGGTACGACAACGATCACCATCGGGCAGACTGGCATTTCCTCATGAAGCTCTTACACTGGACAGGAGATGATGTTTCCTTGAGTAAACAGATATTTTTAAACTCGCCGTTAGGAAGACGGGCGAAAGCCCAGGAACCGGAAAGGGAGGGAAGAAGAGGAACTACGAATTATGTTGATAGAACCATCGAACGAATTATAGCTAAACGCAGAAACCCGCCGATGAAGAGGTAGTGCTTGTTTGACAATCCCTGTTGTTTTTTCTAAGCTCAACAATATGAAGCAGGAACAAGGCAAAAAGAGCAGTAGAAACGTGGCCGGCCAGCCTGGTTTATGGGAGACCGGATCAGCGCAAAAGGATACATCCATGCAGGCAATACACCAGACACCCCGACCAGGTACATTCATACAAGCAGCTCTTTTTGCAGAGGCAGGCAATCCGCGCCGATATCTCAACGGGGAAATCCCAACCATCGAACACTATCCGGGGAGGTTTCCCTGGTTAAGTCAGGAACAGCAGCGAGGGCAAAAGTTACTCGACCAAGCAGGTGACATTCTTCAGGAAGCAATTGATACCAACGACCCCTCACACGCTTTTCTTCTGTTCAGCGGAGGCTATGACAGCTTTGTATCAACAAGCGTAGCAGTTGAGTATTTGAAACGGCAACGAGCCATTCCTTTTACTGTCGTTCATGTGAATACCGGCATAGGAGTAGAGCGCACCCGCGAATTTGTGCGCGAGATGGCGAGTTACTACGACTGGCCCTTTTTGGAGTACAAAACACCCGAAGACTACGACAAGATTGTTTCTGAACACGGTTTTCCAGGAGCGGCTGCGCACCGGTTTATGTACACACTCTTAAAGGAACGACCCCTGCGACAGGTCATGAGAGATTTTACACCTGAAACCCGTCCGCCGGGAAGAAATGAGCGATCCAAAGAAATAAGACGGGAAGTAAAAGCCTTGTTTCCCGATAGGGAAATGGTACACCAGTATCTTGGAGAACCTTCACGCATCAAGGAAAAATGGCCTCCCCGAATGCTTTTTATCACCGGCGTGAGACGGGAGGAAAGCAGACGCAGAATGGGACACGTTGAGCCGATCCAGAGAGAAGACAGGTGTATTTGGGTAGCCCCTCTCACTGAATGGACAAAAGAAGACGTGCTGCATTATCTGAGTGTCCGGCACATGCCGCAAAACCCCGTGCCTCCAATCCTCCACTATAGCGGCGAGTGTTTATGCGGCGCAATGGCAGAACGGGGAGAAAAAGCGATCCTTGATGTGTTTTTTCCCGACGAGGCCGTGCGAATTGACAAGCTGACTGACATTGCCAAAGAGAACGGTTTCACCTGGGAATGGGATCAAGAACCTCCGGCCTCATTTCTTGAGTCAAGAAAAGGACAGTTAGCCCTGGAAGGGTTTGAAGGGCAAGCGCATTTGTGTACCTCTTGTGATGCTCGAATGTCAGCGAACAGACGGACGGATCATACGAAAGCATAGACACCCGCCAATGAGGAGGTAATGCTCGGTTGCTTACCACTGTTGTTTTTACTACACTAAATCTTCCAATGACTGAACGCATTCGTAAAACCACGTCAAACGCGGCAAGAACCGGAATACGTGAAGCGATATCTTCACAACAGGTGTCGTATCCTGAATTGCGTGTTGGAGCGGAGCGATATCAGCAGGATATGACCCGTTTCCCCATTCTCTCATCCGAACAAACAATGATTGCGGTGTTTGCTTTTCAGTCCGGTCAAAGCGTTCACGATCTCAAGTTACATCCATTGTTTGCATCACGCCTCCAGGCAGAGGAGAGCAGGTATTCTCACGATACCTACGACCGTTTTCGTCAGCCGACAGCCTCCTATCAAGAGTTATTTGCCCAGAGTCCAGGCATAGATATGCTTGTCGCCTTTGGCAGATTTGACCTGGTGAAAAAGCTGGGGGATAAGTATAGACGCATGTATGCGGGCTTCTCATTGCCACTTGAAACATACTATACCAACGCGCTGGTACACGTTATTCCTGCTCTGGTGAGAGATTATAAGCCGGTTGAAGGTGCGACGTTTGACGGGTATGTCTGGGTTGGTTTGATGCGGGAGCTTGAAAAATTGGTAGAAAGTGAGATGCGTTGTGTCCGGCCATTACCGCCTGGTGAGATGAGAGGTGTTGGGAGAGCGGCAAAACGGGATACCCGGAGAAGATCGTTATTCAGCCTTGATGAGCCATTAGATACGAGTGGTAAAGAGACCGGAAGTGAGCATGTTCACACAATTGGCGAGCTGCTCCCTGATCCAGAGGCACATGAGCATGTAGACTCACGCGAAACCTATGCGGCCATTGAATATCTCTACGCTCTGGCTGGCATACCGAGAGTTGAATGGGAAACCATGACTGCGCTTCTTCTGAACGAAGAGAGACAAAAAGCCGTCGCGCAACGCTTGAACGTCACTGACCGGACGCTTCGTAATCGGCGCGATGACGCATTGCCGAAATTACAGGCTTTGGGTGAAGAGACAGTACAACGCATTTTACGCGGAGAAGAGAGTGTTGTGAATGTATCGGGTCGTGGGTAAAAACCAACACCCTAGATGATATTTGCAAAACCCTACACACTTCACGAACAACGCTCTATAGATGCATTCAAGCGAAACGAACTCTGGCTAATTATGGGACGCGGCAAAAATCCGCAGCTCGAGTTTTTCTGCAGGAAAAAATGAGGCTAAAAAATGCAGAAATTTGTTCGTCCGAAGAAACGCAATGGAACTATGAGCTTATGAACTGTTACCAGAAAATCTTATAAGCAGTCTGGTAGCGGAGAAGTAAGCAGTAGAAAAACTTCAGAAAAAAGATGCAGTTGCAGGCAGACAGTGACGTGCTATAATTGTTCAGCTATGACAGATAATGACCAGTTACTCCATAAAATAGGAAACCTGATAGATCAAAAGCTAGAGCCAATCAAAAAGGACATGGCAACAAAGAGCGATCTTGAGTCAGTCAAAAAAGACATGGCTACTAAAAGCGATTTACAAGAGGTGAAGCAATCCCAAGGAGTGCATACAACAATTTTAGGACAGCATAAAACAATGTTAGAAGCTGTTTTAGCCGGACAAAAAGATATACACGATACCATGGCAACGAAAGCAGATATTCACCGGTTAGAGCAGAAAATAGACAAAGTAGATAAACATGTCAAAAGCCATGAGAGCAGGATTGACAACTTAGAAGATGAAGCTGGTCTTCCCAACCCTCACAAAAACTAACCGAGAAAGACGCGGTTGCAAGCAGACAGTGAAATGATATAATATCTCTACCATGAAATACATCACCTCTGATCCTGCCATTTTAAGCGGGATGCCGGTCATTAAGGGGACTCGCGTACCGGTTGCGAGAATACTCTCTTTGTTAAAAGAAGGCTATCTGCTTGAGGAAATTCACCACCAGTTTGACCATATTAGTATTGCAACACTGCAAGGAGCTTTAGAAGAAACGGCAACCATTATCAATACTTCTCATGGTTCACACGTTCTTTAAACATAAACTCCTGTTAGATGAAGGTTTCCCGCCTCGAATGTACTTTCCTCGCTTAAATGAACGTTTTGACGTGAAACATATGAAAGACGACTTCAGAAAAATAGGACTGCCCGATACAGAAGTCTATGCGTTTGCAAGGGAGTCAAAACGACTGATTGTTACCTATAATGCAAAAGATTTTAGACGGTTAGCCCACAATAGCAAAGAAACCGGCGTGATCGGTGTACCGGCACTTATGCCCTACTATCAGATAGACAATAAACTTACTTCTTTGCTGACAAACAGCAGCTCAAACGCTTTACAGGGTACATATACGGCTCTGAGTGGTTTAAGTAACGTAGCCTAAAATACCCATACATAAGAACTCCCTTTACAATCTTCTCAACTGCCTACGAAGAACCCACGTAACGACACCCCACACTTCAAAATCATCCCGTGAGGTCACTTCAATCGCTGTATATTTCGGGTTTTCCGGTTTGAGAAATATTTTCCTGTGTTGCATGATCTGAAGCCGTTTGAGGGTAAATTCCTCGCCAATTCTGGCGACCACAATTCTGTTGTGTGCTGCGGTGACTGCGCGGTCAATCACAATAATGTCATCGCTATAAATACAGGCTCCGGTCATCGAGTCGCCACTGACCCGCATAAAATAACTGCTTGTTGGATGAGGCACAACCAAATCATTAATATCAAGATTTCTCTCTTCGTAATCACTTGCCGGAGACGGAAAACCGGCGTGGATAGTACCAGGCAAAAAGCGCACGTTGCGAATGACAGGATCGTTCATACTAGCCCCCTTGAAACTATAATACGTCCTGAATGGTAGAACGGAAGTTCAATAGTGGATTAGGGTAGATGAGCTTTTTTCCTGTAAAGTCGGTTTTACCGCGTTGCAAAATGAGCATGATATAATCACCTGGCCTATCAAGGAATGTGAAACGCGGAAGGAGGTGAAACGACATGACGAAAAAATGTAAATCATGCCAAACGGATATTGACGTAAAAGCGAAGAAATGTCCGAACTGTCAAGCAGATCAAAGAAATTGGATTGCCCGCCACCCCATTCTTACAGGTCTCTTCGTTCTTATTCTCATTGGAATTATTGGCGGTGCTGTAGGGAGCAGTAGCCCAAAGAAAGTTGGTACAACGGATCAGACAATCAATCAAGGAACAACCCCAACGCAAGCGTCTGACAATGCACCGAAAACACAAACTTTCAAAATGGGCGATAAGGTTGACTTGAATGGAAAGACGGTCACTGTCAATTCAGTTGCGCCATATACCAGCAACAACCAATTTATGCAACCGAAGAACGGGAACAAGTTTGTAACCGTTGATATTTCATTAACAAACACTTCCAAAGATGAATTCGATTATAATGTCTTGGATTTCAGGTTGCAGGATAACCAGAGTTACACGTACACGAATGCGGCAACTGACCATGAGCCGTATCTGACAACCGGAGCTTTGCAGCCAGGTCAAACAACCAGAGGTTTTATTGATTATGAAATTCCGGGAAACAATACACCAACTCAGGTGGTATTTACGCCAGGGTTTCTTTCAACATCACAGATTATCATAACCTTAACAAAATAAGTGAATGACATCTGAAGAATAAACACAGGTGAAATACCCTGTGTTTATCTTTTTTCATTGGATCGTCTCAGCTCAATGATGTGATAAACGTGTTAGGTTACCCTTGATGTGCTTCTATACAGTCATGTTATACTGGCTATTGAAAACTACAGGACACGGAGGGAAGCATGTCACCACGTCCTATCAAAGAGAACACCTTGTTTTACGGCGATAACCTCATTATTTTGCGCGAGCACATCCCAAGTGAAAGTGTTGATCTTATTTACCTTGATCCGCCGTTTAATTCAAGCCGGAATTATAATGTCCTGTTTAGAGACGAGAGGGGGAAGGACAGCGAAGCACAAATTGAAGCCTTTGAGGATACCTGGCACTGGAACCACATAGCAGAACAAACATACAATGAATTAGTAACCCAAGCTCCTGACCAAATATCCAAGTTGATAGCCGCTTTCCGAGAATTTATTGGCACTAATGAGATGATGGCTTACTTAGTGATGATGGCTATTCGGTTAGTAGAACTGCATCGAGTCTTGAAGCTTACAGGTAATCTATTTCTACACTGCGATCCTACAGCAAGCCATTATCTTAAAGTGCTGATGGATACCATATTTGTCCCCTCAAATTTTCGTAATGAAATTGTTTGGAAACGTACATCTTCAAAAAGTCTTACGAGTCGTCGATTATCTAGAAATCATGACATAATTTTATGTTACCAGAAATCAGAAAGTAGTAAGTGGAAAAATGATGCTGCTTTCATGGCATATAATCAAAATGCCCTTGACGAGAAAACTTCCGAGAAATATAGTTTGCATGATGCCGACGGAAGACTGTATCAGCTTAGTGATCTCACAAACCCTAATCCTGATAGACCAAACCTGACATACGAATTTATGGGTGTAACCAAAGTTTGGCGTTGGACAAGAGATCGTATGCAGGCAGCATATGAAGCAGGACTTATCGTCCAACCAAGGCCAGGGGCAGTCCCACGTTATAAACGATACCTTGATGAACAACGTGGTAAACCTTTATCTGATGTTTGGAATGATATTGACCCACTTAATTCACAAGCAAAAGAACGCCTGGGTTACCCTACTCAGAAACCGGAAGCACTTTTAGAACGTATCATCCGGTTAGCAACTGACCCAAGCGATATTGTGCTTGACCCTTTTTGTGGTTGTGGAACAGCTATTGCCGCAGCACAAAAGTTAGATCGCAAATGGATAGGTATTGATATCACTCACTTAGCAATTGCTCTGGAAAAATATCGTCTCGAAGCTATGTTTCCAGGCATTAAATTCAAAGTAAAAGGTGAACCAACCGACATTGGCTCTGCTCGTCAACTTGCTCAAGATGACCGCTATCAATTCCAATGGTGGGCATTATCACTCATTCGCGCAAAACCTCTTGGCGGCCAGGAAGGAAGTAGAGAAGGCAAAAAAGGAAGCGATAAAGGCATTGATGGAATAATAGCGTTTATTGACGACAACACAGGAAAGGCCAAACGGGTACTTGTGCAAGTGAAGTCAGGTCATGTCAAATCGGGTGACATACGCGACCTCAAAGGGACGCTGCAACGGGAGCAAGCAACAATTGGAGTTTTTATCACCCTAGAACCGCAGAGCAAAGATATGACGACAGAGGCAGTCAGCGCAGGTTTTTACCATTCCCCAGGATGGAACCAGAACTACCCGCGTATTCAGATACTTACCATTGAAGAATTGCTCCACAACGCAGAAGTAAAAATGCCTCCACAGTTTGGTACATTCAAACAAGCACAGCGAGTCCAGCAGTCCGATGCAGCGCAGCCAGAATTGGGCTTATCGACAGGGTAATCAAATATGTTAATACGAGGTGATGTAGTTTGACTTCTTTTCTTGAACGTTTCTTGAAGAAGACCCGCCCCGATGAAATAACTTATCAAGATTTTGTGTCATTCTTCAGACAAGGCGTAGAGGAGCATCAGAATTTAGAGTACAAACCAAGAGGACTACTTGTAAAACGAGATGACACAATAATAAAACAGCAATATCCTCAAGAGATTTCTGGTTTTGTAGCATTAGCCAAATCTGTGTCAGGTTTTGCTAACGCTGAGGGTGGCTTGCTCATTCTTGGAGTGAATGAAAGGTCAGAAAAATATAAAGGAACTACTGTTAAAATTCGACCAGGAGCGATTAGTGCGTTACCTATTAGTATCACGCGGGAGATGATTGAAAACCAACTTCTGACTAAAATCAACCCTGCAATTGAAGGCGTGAAAATAGTTCCGTTACGTTCCTCGTCACGCAGTAAGAAGGTAATTTTTCTGATAGACGTACCTTCCAGTATTCGAGCGCCGCATCGCGTAAACGAATTATATTATTTTCAACGCATTAATTTCTCAACAATCGAAATGAAGCATTTTCAAATTGCTGATCTGTTTGGGAAAAGACTTGCCCCCGATCTTGACCTGATATTTCAAGAGGAAGAAAGCGGAGAAAACTTATTGAAATTTCGTATATTCTTACAAAATCAAGGTAGGGCTGTAGCAAAATACGTCACCTGCGTTTGTCAAATGATTGATGGTTCATATGAATTGGTAAACAGTGATTGGCAAAAAGTCGGGGAGGATCAATGGCGATTTTCTACAGGTATATATGCTGTTGTTTACCCTGATGTTCTATATGATACTCTTACTTTCACTTTTAAGCTTTTAGAAAACTCAACAGGAAAATATCTGAACTTACGGTTTGCTCTCCATGCAGAAGGTATGACAAGTAAAAACTTCTCCATTGCCGTAGTTCCTAATCTCTTCCCCTAGCCTCAAAACTACGCATCATGCCGTAAAAACTTTCTTGTGCGAACTCTCAAAATTTGACAGCAAGCAGACAGTATAGGATAAAATTAAACAAACAGGGCGAAACTCTCATAGAGCATAATTTATACCCAACTTGTAGGTTCATGGCACTTCCTTGCAGCAGTGCTGATACTACCCCAAATAGAGGAAAAAATAATGTCATACAAAGATTATCGTTATCAGGATTATCAAGCCACAACAGTTGCGGAAGACTCGACAAGTCCGAATACAGGGATAACGATTAGGCAGGTTGGGGCAGTGATCGCAGCCGGGGAAACTCAGTATGATGAGGAACACGTCCTCTCTTTTCCTTTACCCAATGTTACTGCAATGTGCTTAGACGTGGCATATACAACCTGGGTGGAGAGCCAACATTTTCTTCAAGATGAAAAATTTTTACGATTTTTCAAGCCCGTTACGCCAGAGGGTACCGTAATACTTACAGAGGACAGCGTCTTTTTTGATCTTCTCCAAAGGAGAATGATGGCAATCGTTTTTGCCTATACTGCTTTGGAGTCATTTGCAAATGAAAGTATCCCCGACCATTTTATTTTTCGAGGGAAAAGTCGGGATAAAAAAAGTGCAGCAGAGTATACGGACTACTCAAAAGTACAAGCAGAAAGGCTGAGCTTAGAAATAAAGATATATGAGGTGCTACCGTTAATTTTTAAACTACCTACTCCCAAAGGACGCATCACCGGAGAGAGATATAAATCTCTAGAAAAATTGCGAGATAGGGTTATTCATATGAAATCCAAAGACAGGAGATCATCAATTGCGGGAGAGGAAAATATTTGGAAAGAGTTGCTAGATCAGTTCTCTCCGAATGTCGCAATTGAAGCAAAAGAAATCATTGGATATTATCTCAACAGTTTGGATGAAAAAGATAGACCTCGATGGTATAGGGAGTTTCCCTGGAAAAAATAGCGAGCCTAAATCCCATAACTAAACTCACCCCTTACCCCGCCATAGTTAGAGTACCACCGAGATTTGTCCGTAGAGTACTCATAAGCGCATTGTCGAGTCTCATAAAGTCGTACCTATCCGTTTTCCTTGAAGTCTCATAAAGTCGTACCGGTCAAACCGTTAGCATACTCAAGTTGCCTCCATGCCTCTTGCGAAAAGGGGAGTGCTAATTGATAGGTAGGCAAGGATTGCATTAGCGCCAACTCTCCCATCAGGTCCGCTTTGGTTAACCCTTGAGCTGCCACCTCAACGATCTCCTCACTTCCTTCAAGTTGGCAAAGAAACGCAAGAGATTCAGAAGCAAAGCGAATAGCCACACCTAGATGGGCAACAGGCTTGCCAAGGTAGTAGGAATAGCCTCCCAAGCAAAAGAAGCCATTGCTGCGAATACGACGGAACCAGCGGCACGCTTGAAGGTAGGTCCACACGCGCTCCAGATACAGCAAGTCTTCTTCCCATTCCGGTCGATACATGCGTCCCGAATGCCTGGCGTCAGGGTAGGCCTCCAAAGGAGCTTGGTGAGAAAGTGTTCGGCTCGGTATGTGATGATTGAGGGCTGCTCGACGCTCATCCAGCCCGGCCCACAAGTTAGCATGAGACGCGTAGGTTTGCCCCAGCAGTGCTTGGGCGGTCATCGTCTGGTGGGTCCGCTCAATAATGGCATGATCGGTTGGGCAGCGCTTGTGCGTAAAGTGCACTTGCACGCCAAGGGCAAGTAACCAGAGGTGTAAGCGGGTGGGATAGGGGGAAGGAGTGGTATTGTCGTAGAAGACGGTGCCATGGTCGAGGGTGAGCACCTGCGGGAATCCATACGTGAGGAACGCTCGGCGTAAGGTTAATTGGTAGTCTGCCAATGCCGGATTGGTCGTTTCCAGGCTGGGATAACTTTCGGTCTTCAATCGACTGACCACATCCACAATCGAGATCAAACTGACCTTGCCCACTCCCTCGACCTGCATGATTCCTTGCGCATCCAACTGCCATTCTTGATGGGGAGTGTTCGGTGACGTACGAGGTGGTTGGTGCAGGTCGTGATGGGGTTGATAGCGACGTGTCAGAGCAGCTTGTTTGAGGAGTCTCGAAATGCATGCTCGACTTGGCAGTGGCCCATCGCAAAAGTCACCATCACTCTTGAGTGCAGCTAACAAGGTGTTGGGTCCCCAGCCGGGATGATTCTTACGTAGATGAAGGATGGTCTCCTGTAATTTCTTGGGAAAGGTACTCAGTGGACCGGTGGTCGGACGGCCTATATGCGATTTGAAGCCGACAGGGCCCAGGTGTATGGATCGTCGTCGCCATTTGCGTACCGTCCAGATTGAGCAACCAACTCTCGCTGCAATTCGGGTGTCGTTGAGACCAGCAGCGGCATACTCGCTGATCTCTAGGCGTGTTTGAAACGTGGTCGTTTGTCCTCGTAGATGCATAAGGCTTCTCTCCCGGATTTCATAATCTTCTTCAGAAGAAGATCATAGCGCGTGAGGGAAGCAGACGAGGTACGACTTTATGAGACTCAACACACTGTCATTGGCATTGTAGGGTAAGTGATCGACGAATTGATCTATAGTAACTCAGGTATGAACATACAATAGTGACATCAAGTGGAGACAGCACTTCTTCTTCTTTTAAAAAACCTGCCAAACCGACACTGTAAAGTCAAAATTGCCCGATGCAATGCGCTTTCCATTTGGCGACCAGGTCATCGATGACACACCGCCAGAAGGTAACCAGTATAGGCGAACCATGTTTCCACTTGCAGCATCCCATACCTGCACAGTCTGATCTTCGCTTCCAGACGCGATAAACTTGCTATCCGGTGACCACGCTATATCTTGTATACTACCACCGTGCTTGTGATAGGCAGAGACAAAACGCCCATTCGCTGCATTTAACACCCGCACCGTCACATCTTGATAGCTTATCAAGGCGATATGCTTGCCATCGGGTGACCAGACCATCTTCCCGGAGCCGTAAATTTGTGTTTGATAGGTGGCGATAAGAATCCCTTTCCCGGCATCCCACACCTTCATTACTCCATTGTCATTCAACGACGCGATGTGCTTTCTATCTGAAGACCACGCCAGGGTTGATATAGTCTCCTCCTGTGTGCGTAGATGAATGATGGAGAGAGATGTCCCACTTGAATCATCCCAAATCTGCACCGTCCCATCGTGATTCGTCAACATGATCTGTTTGCCGTCGACTGACCAGGCTACATCGATTATGCCTGTATCCGGTGTTTGAACTGTGACTGAATTCGGTATTTGAGGGTTTGATACCACTTGAGGAGCTTCATGTTTATGGTAGGTCACAACATGCTTTCCATCCGTTGCATCCCAGGCCAATATCGCTCCATCGTTGCCTACCGAAGCAATGCGTTTGCTATCTGGTGACCATATGACCGTATTCACACCTTGTATATACTTGCTTGTAGTATGTTGCTGATAGGTATAAATGGGTTGTCCATCTGATGCTGCCCATACCTGGACTGTATCATCATAGCCCCCCGAAGCAATGTACTTCCCATCGGGTGACCAGGCTACGGTGTTCACCCCGTTAGCATTCCTGCGATATGCATAAAGAGGATGCGGCAAGGAGATCCATAAGGCACCCCCACCAACTGCGATGAGTCCCGTCAGACTTGCCAAGCCAAGAAGAGCAGTACGACGAGAAATACGCAGGAGGGGGAAACGAGCTACATGTGATATAGAACGTAATGGAGAGAGATTAGGCATCACTCTTGTCTCAAAAGGATCAGAAGTCTGTGCAGTTTGTACTGGCACCCCAGCAGAGGAAACGCCGGTATCCTTGGGAGCGAAATACTCCAGCAGCAGGCGGTGAACAAAGATGTACCCTCCCCCCACTTTGCGGAGCAGGATGCGCTCGGCAGTGTAGTCAAGAAAACGTGAATAGTTCAAGAGAATGGACCTGGTACGCCAGAGGAGTAACCGCAGAAGTAGATGCTGAAGACACGCAATGCCACCACTCTGTAATCCAATCACCAGGCCAACCACGAGACCTAAACCGAGCATACTGAGCAAAGCTGCGAGAAAACTTGACCACGAAGGCTGAGGCGTACTCGTGCGGAGAAGGACAATCAACAAGCAGTCACCAATTAGCATCACAACTAACCCAACTACGCTACCAACCAGGAGGCCATTGCGTACTGAACGCCGAATGCCTTGATTCGGCTTGACAAGGTTCTGCTCATCAAGCGTACTACTCGATAAGCCACCGGTCAATCCACCAAGTAACTCAAACAACACGACGAAAGCAATCAGAGCAGGCACGAGAGTACCAGATATAGAGTGTAAAAAACTCAACAGGACACCGAGCAATTCGAATCGATACGTGAACCAATCCCGCAACGCAAAGAATAATCCCAGCAGCAGCATAGACACTACAGCCACCAGCACGCCGATGAAGAGAAATTTCAACAGATTCCAGCCCATCTTTGCCCAGGACCAGGCAACCACCTCGGCTGGCTTTATTATATTCGTCCTCACCTGTTTTCCTAAAAAAACATCGATTACACCAAATACCAGGCTGCTGACCAGGGCAGTAGGTAAATTACTGAGCAAAAAATCGCTGGGCGAATTATAGTTCCAGTAACTCCCCAGTAATATATATGAGGCGCCTTCAAAAACCAATGTAAAAAGCAGTCCATTGAGCACAGCTCTGAGCACTGTTCGCCCAACGCCTCCTAATGTCTCGCTAGTAGGGTTGTTAGGCTTATTTTCGCTATCTAACCTACTCAACAACCCGTTGAGCAGTCCAAAGAGCAGCCCCCCAGCCAGTCCTACACCTAATCCTATACCCAGTTGGTTAAGTATTCCTGGAGATGAGCCGTTGGGAAATGAGGTGGACATTGTCCCGAAAATCAACCAGAAGCCTACCATGGAGATCAGCCCATAGAGCAAGCCCGTAACAAGTTGGGGATAGAGGTTGCGCACACGACCCTCTGGGAGCCAGTCTGGTTGCATGCGTTCAAGGTAGAAGACGGTCTGGTTGTGACGCACTAACTGTCCGGCAAGCCAGGTGAGCCAAGAGATGGTCTGCTGGGGAGTATAACGTGTGCTGTTACCTCGCCGTTCAAGCATGCGTTCGACGTAGGTGGAGAAGACCTCCTGGCGTTGGGCAGCGGGAGAAGGGGCTGCGAGGAGATCGTCGATGGATTTGCCGTGATACGTCAAGGTCAAGATACTGAGCATCAACGGACTGCTCGTCAGCTCACGCAGCGCAGCATCCTGCTGTAAGGCCACCCGCAGCGCTCCTAGCGGTTCGCCTCCCCTTGCCAGGTAGTCATCGACCTGTTGCGGGGTGAGTGGCTGCACTGTCACAGCACTGCCGAGCTGCACACGCGCGGTTTGTGCCAGATAGTCTGCACTCCGACTACACACGACCAACGGCAACAAGCCATGCTCCCCTCGATAGGTGTTGATGGCCTGGATACAGGTCGTGCGCTTTCCGGGCGCCACCTCATCCAGCCCATCGAGCAGTGGAAGAATCTGGTCTGCATTTATCCAGGTCTGACCCAACTTGCGTGGCACCTGGTAGGTGTTGGAGAGTTCTTCTACTAGCCAGTCTGCCAGGAGCTGCTGCTTGCTGGCCCAGGATGACAGGTTGAACACGACGGGCAGTGGGTGTTGTTCCTCGCGCTCGGCACGAGAGAGCAAATCACGGGCCAACTCCAACAGGAGGGTCGACTTGCCGGAGCCGGGGGCACCCAGGATCAGTAGTTCCCCCTCAGCACCATCGTAGACCTGGGTAATGCGAATACCTGTGGGTAGCGGACGTGGCGCAGTAGCAGGATGCTGGAGCACTAACTGCCAGGGGCGGGCCACTGCATCGGACTGCTCCTGTAATCCCAACGCGAGGAGAGCGGCCCCGTGCAGCGAGTGCTTTAACACCCCTGCAATCCAGAAAGCACGCACCTTGCGCAAGAGCCGCTGCCTGTTCGTCCTCGAGATTGGAACCACCACATCCTTAGACGAGGCATAAGTCTGAGCAACCGGTGGCAGCACTTGCAATGCCACCTGCCCTTCTGTGTCTTCTGAATGCTTGCGAGGCAGTGCGAGAGGTTGAGTGACCGTAGAGAAGTCCTCCTGTTCCAGTGACGAAGGAGGATAGATGGGGCGAGGCAGTGTTTCAGATGGAGCGAGTTGCTCTGGTGACGGGCGTTCAGACGGCACATGCACTGACAGTGTCTGGGTGGCCTCACCCACCTTTTGGAGGACCTCGGCAAAGTCTTGCACACTGTCAAAGCGCTCTCGTGGCTCTTTGGCTAGGGCACCAAAAACGGCATCTTCGACGGCTTGGGGCAGGTCAGGAAGTCGTGCACATAAGCTCGGGGGAGGTTGATATAGATGCTGGCTCAAGACCTCAAACAGAGAGCCACGAAAGGGCGGTTCACCGCAGAGCCATTCGTAGACCAGCACGCCCAGGGCATATTGATCGCTGGCAGCACACGGTTTGCGCTGAATCTGTTCTGGAGCCATGTAGATGGGGGTGCCTGCTTGACTCTGCGTCGAGAGCGAGTCCAGACTCTGCTGGACGACTGCGATGCCAAAATCACTGAGCACGACTTCATCGTTAGCGGAGAGCAGCATATTCTCCGGTTTGACATCGCGGTGGATCACGCGCTGCTGATGGGCATAGTCTAAAGCCGGGGCGATCTGTTTGAGGTAGAGGATAATCTGCTCCAGCGTTAGGCGTGTCCCTTTGGGATGCCGGGTACGCAGCGTGCCATTGGGGCTATACTCCATCACCAGATAGGGGATCTGGTCCTGGAAGCCAAAGTCATGCACCCGGATGATATGGCGATGCTGCAAGTGCGCGATCGTGCGCGCCTCGCGCCGGAATTGCTCATGGGTGTCTGGCTCCATGCGCACATGCAGGACCTTAATGGCAGCAAGGATCTCTAAGTAGCGATGTTCGGCCAGGTAGACCTCGGCAAAGGCGCCTCGGCCCAGCAAGTGCAACAGCTGGTAATTGCCAAGGAATTGTCCCACACGCTCAGCCATACAGCGGTTCTCTCCAACAGGAAGGATGCCAACACACGCAGAATCAAGGGACGCATTCTGATCACAAGATCCTGTATATCATAGCACATCCCTGGTCTTGTCGGATAAACGTACCCAGGAGCAGGTTTTCGCAGAGGTGTCCTGCAAGCCTTGCTGATGGATCAATTGGCTCTTGCCTCCTCGTTGGCGGGAGCTTGAGTACGCTCAGAACTTGACCGGCATGACTTGGTGAGACTTCCCGAAAAATGGATAGGTACGACTTTATGAGACTCGACACGCATGTTATGAGTACCTTTAGTTAAAGCAAAAAAGAGTATTAATTGCAGCAGCTTCTTCATAAATCATGCTGGCAAGTGGAATGCGTACATATTGCCATCCTGTGAGGCAAAGTAGACAATCCCATTGACCACTACTGGAGAAGAGTAATTCCTATTATTGAAGCTATGTGCCCAGAGGATTGCACCATTGGCGGCATTCAGTGCAAATAAATCACCATCGCTCACATAGACGACACCATTCGCTACTGTTGGAGCGACATAGATCGGATTGCCAATATCTCCAATTGTGGAAGTCCATACTATCTTACCAGTGATAGCATTTAGAGCGCTGACAGTGCCGTCATCTGAGCCAACGTACACTGTATTGTTCGTAACTGCTGTAGTTGCATCACAGCCACTTGTAGAGGTTTTCCATAGTAGCTTACCTGATGTAGCATTCAGAGCATACACATTTCCCTCCGCACACTCTCCGTTGCCGAAATCCAGACCGGAACCAATATAAACAATGCCATTGACAATTGTTGCTGTCGGATAGACATAATAATACACCTGCTGTAGTGGAAAGCTCCACAGCTTTCCGCCACTTGTGGCATTTAGAGCATACAAAGTGAGGTTACAGTAGCTATCAGATGCGCTGATATAAACAACGCCGTTGTTGAATGTGGTAGAAGATATACCGCAAGAAGCATCTCCGATACTGGAATTCCACAACTTTGTACCAGTAATGGCTTTCAAGGTGTACACTTTGCCATTCTGCGATCCAATATAGATGATGTTATTGGCGACAGTGGGAGAGTTTAGAAGACTACTTCCAAGAGAAGCAGACCATAATATGGCACCACTGGTAGCATTCAACGCATCGAATGTCCCATTGTCCGTACCAACATAGACCACATTATTAATGACTGCTGGTGAAGAGGCGCTATCAGATCCAATTTTCTGACTCCATAGTATTGAGCCAGTCGTAGCATTCAAGGCGTAGGCATTGCCATCCGATGAACCAACGTAGACAATATTATTCACAATGGCGGCAGAGGTATACAGAGTCACGGCAGAAGTATTCCAGTCCTGTGTCAATTTCGATACGTTTGCTGGATTGAGCACATTCTCAAAGACATTAAAGTAAGTATGTTGCCGATTGAAACCAAATTGAACCCAATCAGTTCGCACCTGAAAAATCGTTTGAGCAGAACGTCCACTGATATTACCCTTAGCCCGCACAACGTGATTGCCTGGCACTGCGCCACCGGGAACTATAATAGTTGTTGAAAATGTGCCAGTACTGCTGGCAGTTTTTTTGCCAACCTGGGTAGTATCAAACGTCAGTGTGATCGTCTCACCGCTCTTAAACCCTTTTCCGTTTACTCTAACACTTGAGGTAGGAGGGCCAGAGGTAACAGAGAGTGTGATACTTGCACCAGCAGCATGTGTTGCCAATCTGTTTGAACCAAAGAGCGCAAAACCCACAATGATGATAAGCAGCAGGGAAATATTTGTGGTCAGCTTCAATCGGGAAGAAGTACGCAAGAGGACACCTCACTTTCAACCAATGTAATCTATGCTAATACAAAAAAATCCTGAACTGATCCGATCAATTATCGCAATCATACAAAGATGAGGACAGGGAGAAAGGGTAAAGAATTGGTTAAGATATGGTTGTGATTGTATCAATACATGATGACTTAAACATACAGGCAGTAATTTTAGTAGTAGTTAATAAGGTATCAACATCGCAGAAAAAAATTTTCAGGTTTAATTCTTAATAACGTCACATTACAAATACCCTGCTGAGAGCCGATGATGTTTTTTATGATGCCATATCGATTATTGTGTAGCCATGCGGTGTAGAAAAAGGCCATCTCACAGCAGTATATGTACCCAATCTAGATTCCGTCCTCAGAGTGTCAGCAATTTAGTAAAAAACGTTCGTTATTGCATATGGTGTTCTTCTATGGTAGTCACTGTTATTTTTAGCAGAAAAGATATAAAATAAATCTGTACTTCACCGTTTCACGTCTTTGATCCTCAGCACCTGGCTTTTTCCCAATGTATGATCAAGCTTGTTTTTTAGGACTAAACACGTGTGCCAAAAGATCCTCGGCAGCAAGGTCATTTTTGTGACTAGAAGCATCATTTGGCGCTTCTGGGAAGCAATTTCTGTCGTGCATAACGGGATTTTCACCCTTTTAAGTGCCTTACTATGCAGAGAAAAGTGACACAAAGAAAGCAAAATATGGCGGAAAGTTGTCGAAGAAGCATAATTTGCCAACGAGTCGTGCCATGCAAGATGCTCTGCAATAGGTA
>WNGE01001575.1_pt1 | contig 28745 bp, 27 predicted proteins | sample 5400651 | NCBI WGS metagenome assembly WNGE01 (sample SAMN13153370, study PRJNA577476) | soil metagenome | isolation source: 60 cm soil or saprolite under grassland replicate 2 | place: USA:California | collected 2016-06-15 | reverse complement strand
GTCGGAGCGACGGCGACCCCCGCCAGCAGCCGACCAAACAGCGCTGCCAGCCAGGGCTCGTCGCGGAGCAGGGCGACCCTGGCCGCGCGTCCCAGCACCTGGGTCTCGTCCCTGGTGAACGCCTGGTCCGCCTGGTAGGCAAGCTCACCGGAGTGGATCGCGGCAAGCCGTGCGGCGGCGGCCTCCAGCGCCCAGCGCGCGAACGCGGCGTAGTCGCTGGCCGCCAGCCGCTCCCACGCGTCCGGCAGTCGAGGCGGTGCCCGGAACGAGTGATAGCCGACGACCTCGGCCATGAGCGCCTGACCGGGTAGGTCCCACGTCAGGATCACGTCCAGTTCCTCGCGGGCGATCGGGCCTTGCTCCTGCCTGAGCTGCTCGACGACCTCGCGCCGCAACGGCTCTCCCGCCAGCCCCGCCACCGCGAGCAGGGCGTACGGCTGGTCGAGCCGGTCGTGGCGGAGCAGGAACCTGACCAGCTCACCTGCGGGCTCGGCCAGCCCCGCTGGCCACGGCCCCGTGCAGCGCAGCAGCGAACCGACCCCCAGCGTGAGATCGGCCCACTGCCGCGTGCCCAGCCCGGCCACCAGCGCGGCGAACATCCCCACGCACGACTCGGGTGCGAATCGTGGCTGCCGCTCCCGCACGGCGTGCCAGATATCCTCCTCGACCATGCTGACCAGCCGCGCGGCGTCGCCGTCCGCGGACCGGACCTGGTAGGCGGCGGGGATGAGGACGCCGAGCTCCTCGTCGGTGAGCCGGGAGAGGTCGCGCCGCTTCCCGGAAAAGGCGTCGTCGTCCGGCGATGGATCCGTCAGCACGCGCAGCAGGCGCTCGGCCGACGGGGAATGCTCACCGGGCATCGACATCACCTCCTGATCCGGCGGCACGCCCGAGCTGACCGGCTTGCCTGGCAGCACCAAGCAGGCGAGCATCGGCGGCTCACCTGCCAAGGAGTCACCGCCGATGCCCATGCCGAGCCTACCGCGCTCACTCGCCGACCTGCTCATCGTCTTCCGCCCCTGCTTCACCGCCTCCACGTTTGCGACCTTCCGCGCCATGGTCACCGGGTTCTTGGCTCAGCCGGGCCTGCGCACCGTCACCGGCATGCTGGTCGGCTGACCAGCTCGGCCTGGTCCTGCTGGAGCTCATCACCCAGACGTTGGTCCCTGCCGGCGCCCGATCGTGCTGGCCGTCGATGACACCCTGTGGCACCGCACCGGCCGCAAGATCCATGGCACCGCCTGGCACCACGACGGCAACGGCCCCGGCCGTCACCGGCCCGCCTGGGGCCACCGCTGGGTAGTGGTCGGCGTCGCGCCGCCAGCCGCCCGTTGGCCTCGGTCAGCTTCCGCTCTAGGCCCGGCAGCACGCCGTAGCGCAGCTCGGCGGCGCGGTTGAGGTCGCCGTCGCGCTCCGCCCGCTCGGCCAGCCCCCGCGTCTCCTCGATGCTCGCCTTGGTGCTCCGGATCGAGGAGATGGCTTCCTTCTCAGCCTCCCAGTGCGCCTTCTTGGCGCCGCGCTCCTCCTGGAGCCCCGCCAGCTCCTCCTCGATCTTGGCGAGGCGCTCACGGGAGACCTGGTCGGTCTCCTTGCGAAGCGCCGCGCGCTCGATCTCGAGCTGCTTGGCGCGGCGCTCCAGAACGTCGACCTCGGTCGGCATGGAGTCGATCTCGATCCGCAGCCTGGAGGCGGCCTCGTCGACCAGGTCGATCGCCTTGTCGGGCAGGAAGCGGCCGGTGACGTAGCGGTCCGACAGCATGGCCGCGGCAACCAGGGCCGAGTCCTGGATGCGCACGCCGTGGTGCACCTCGTAGCGCTCCTTGAGCCCGCGCAGGATGGCGATGGTGTCATCCACGCTCGGCTCGCCGACCAGCACCGGCTGGAAGCGCCGCTCCAGGGCCGCGTCCTTCTCGATGTGCCTGCGGTACTCGTCCAGCGTGGTCGCGCCGATCATGTGCAGCTCGCCGCGGGCCAGCATCGGCTTGAGCATGTTGCCGGCGTCCATGGCGCCCTCGGCGGCACCGGCGCCCACCACGGTGTGCAGCTCGTCGATGAAGGTGACGATCTGGCCCTCGGACTGGACGATCTCGTCCAGCACCGCCTTGAGCCGCTCCTCGAACTCGCCGCGGTACTTCGACCCGGCGATCATCGAGCCCAGGTCAAGCGCCACGATGCGCTTGTCGCGCAGGGACTCTGGCACGTCGCCGGCGACGATGCGACCGGCCAGGCCCTCGACGATGGCGGTCTTGCCGACGCCGGGGTCGCCGATCAGCACCGGGTTGTTCTTGGTGCGCCGCGACAGCACCTGCACCACCCTGCGGATCTCGTCGTCGCGGCCGATGACCGGGTCGAGCTTGCCGGAACGGGCCAGCGCCGTCAGGTCGCGACCGAAGCGCTCCAGCGCCTGGTACTTGGACTCGGGATCCTGGTCGGTCACGCGCTTGGCGCCGCGGACCTGCTGGAGCGCGCCCAGGATCGCCTCGCGGGTGACCCCGGACTCGGTCAGCAGCTTGGCCGCCTGGTCGGAGCCCTCAGCCAGGGCCAGCAGCAGGTGCTCGGTCGAGACGTACTGGTCGCCAAGGGCGGACGCCTCGCGCCGGGCGCGCTCGATCAGCCGCGCCGTCTGCGCCGACAGGGCGACCTCCTGCCCTGGTCCGTAGACCTTGGGGATGCGGCTCAGCATCTCGCCGGCGCGCGACTTCAGCGCGCCCGGATCGGCGCCGGATCGGCGCACCACCGGGAAGACCAGCCCATCCGGGTCGGAGAGCAGCGCCACCAGCAGGTGCTCGGGCTCGACACGCTGGTGGTCGTTGCCGAGCGCGAGGCGCTGCGCTCCGGCAAGCGCCTCCTGTGCCTTGTGAGTGAACGCGTTGACATCCATCGCTTCGATCAGACCTTCGTTTCAGACTTCGTTTCGGGCTTTCGGTTGATTCTGGTCGACTCAGGGTTGGTTGCTCATCTCAGGTCCGCCGCGGCCGCGAGCCCGGTTGGGGCTCGTACAGCACGATGGCCGAGGAGTAGGGCACCAGGTCGCGCCGGTTGGCGCGGAGGGCGGCGTCCAGCTCCTGGCGGTGGCGCCGGGCCTGGGCACGGAGCGCGGCCTCCAGCCCGGCGACGCGCTGACCGAGCAGCTCGAGCTGCTCGGTCAGCTCCATCACCCGGCGCACGCCGGCGAGGTTCACGCCCTTGCCGGTCAGCTCCTGGATCTCGCGCAGGCGCTCGATGTCACGCGCGGAGTAGCGGCGCGAGTTGGAGGAGGCGCTGCGCTTGGGCCGCACCAACCCCTTGCGCTCGTAGATGCGCAGGGTCTGCGGGTGGACGCCGACCAGCTCCGCGGCCACCGAGATCACGAACACCGCGCGGTCGTCCGGCGGGCCCGGCGACTGCTGCCTCGCCATCGCTCACCGCCTCATCGATCCATGCCAAGGTGCGACCTGGGCGAGACGTCGGACAGCGAGGCGAACTCGCGCAGCAGGTCGCGCTCTTTGCGCGAGAGCTTCTCGGGCACGGCGACCTGCACGGTGAGCAGCAGGTCGCCGGTCGGCTTGCTGCGACCGTTGCCGGGCACCCCGCGGCCCTTGACCCGGAAAGTGCGGCCGTTCTGCGTGCCGGGCGGGATCTTGAAGGTGACCTGCCCGTCAAGGGTCGGCACGGTCACCTCGGTGCCGAGCGCGGCCTCGGCGAAGGTCACCGGCACGGTCAGGGTGAGGTCCTGAATGCGGCGCCCGAACAGTTGGTGCGGGGTGACGCGCACCTTCACGATCAGGTCCCCGGCCGGCGCGCCGGCATTGCCGGGCTCGCCCTGGCCCTTGAGCTTGATGGTGGCGCCGTCGCTGACGCCCGCCGGGACGCGCACGCGCAGCTCCCTGGTGCGCACCTCGGTGCCGCTTCCCTTGCAGGTGGGGCAGGGGTTGTCGATCACGGTGCCGCGTCCCTGGCAGGTCGGGCACGGGCTCGACAGGCCGAACAGGCCCTGGTCGCGGGTGACGGTACCGCGGCCGTTGCAGGTCGGGCAGTGCCGCGGCAGGGTGCCAGGCTTGGCGCCGGTGCCGTTGCAGGTGTGGCAGGCGGCGGGGCCGCGGAGCTGCAGCGGGATGGTCGCACCCCTGACCGCCTCCTCGAAGCCGAGCGTGACCTCGCTCTCGATGTCACGCCCGCGGCGGGCGCCGCGCTGCTGGTTGCGGCCGCCACCGAAGAGGTTGCCGAACAGCCCACCCAGACCACCGAGGTCTCCGAGGTCCTCGACCCGCACCCGCGAGTTGCCGTAGCCACCGCTCGGAAAGCCGCCGAAGCCACCGCCGAAGCCACCGGCGCGCACCAGCCGCCGGGCCTCGTCGTACTCGGCCCGCTTCTTGGGATCGGACAGCACGCCATAGGCCCGCCCGACCTCCTTGAAGCGCTCCTCGGCGCTCTTGTCGCCGTGGTTGGCATCCGGGTGGAGCTTCTGGGCGAGCTTCCGGTAGGCCTTCTTGACGTCCTGGGCCGAGGCGTCCTCGGGCACCCCCAGGGTCGCGTAGAAGTCCTTCTCCAGGTACTCCGGGTTGTTCACTTCTACCTTGCTACCTTCACCATGGCGGGGCGCAGGACCCTGCCGTTGAACTCGTATCCCTTGCGGATCACGTCCACGACCGTGCCCGGCTCGGCGCCTTCCTGCTCGACGGCCACGACGGCCTCGTGACGGCCGGGGTCGAAGGGCTTGCCCTCGGACTCGATCGACGCCAGCCCCTCGTTCGAGAGCACCTCGCGCAGCTCGCCGAAGACCATCTCGACGCCCTTGAGCATGCGATCGAAGTCGCGCGACTGCTCGGCGTGCGAGACCGCCAGCTCGAAGTTGTCGAGCACCGGGAGGAGCTTGGCGACCAGCGTCTGCGAGGCCGAGGCGATCCGGGCGGTCTGTTCGCGCATGGTTCGCTTGCGATAGTTGTCGAATTCTGCCTGTAGGCGGCGCAGGTCGTCGAGGTAGCTCTCGGCCTCGGCGCGCGCCGTGACCAGCTCTGCCACAATCGCCTCCTGCGGGTCCTCGGCCGCCTGCTCGGCGGCCTCCTGCTCCAACTGCTCGGCCGGCTCGTCGCCCTCGCCGGCGTCGTCGGCGACGGCGACGGCGGCGATGGTGGCGACGGCCTCGGCGGTGTCGCTCCCGGGAGCGGCCTCAGCCTCGGGGACCGTGACCTCCTCGGCGGCCTCGGCGGCCTCGGCGGCCTCGGCGGCGGCTCGCTCGTCGGCCGGGCCAGCCTCGACGCCGGCGCCGTCCCTGGACGGCTCGGCGCCCTCGGGCACGTCAGGCGCGGCGTCCGCTGGGGCCTCCGTGGCTGGCTGCCCGTTCGAGGCAGCCTCGGTCCCGTTCGCCTCAGGCTCCGCCTCGGCCTGGGCTCCGGTCAGGTTGTCCGGCTCAGGAGCACGGCTGGCGTCGTTGTTCACTTGATCGTCGTCCACCTGTCGCTTAGCCTTCCGCTTCCGCACCTTCCTGGTCCCCCTTCGAAGACCGGTGAGAGCGCTCCCGAACGCTCGAGCCGCGCTCTCACCGCTCCCCTCTGAGACCGGGGGGAGGGAGACGTTCACCGCCTCCCCCCGCTCGTCGCTGTCGGTCCTTTGTCCTGCGTGTCCAGGCAGCCGGTCAGCTCGGCTCGACCGCCGGGCGAGTCGGCTGCACGTTGATCTTCTTCGGCTTGGCCGATTCGGCCTTGGGCACGACCACCTGCAGCACCCCGTCCGAGTAGCCGGCCTCGATCGCGTCCGCCTGCACCTGGCTCGGCAGCGTGATCGAGCGGCGGAAGGCGCCGTAGCGGCGCTCCACCCGGTGGTAGTGCCGGTCGGAGGTCTCCTCCTCCATGCGCCGCTCGCCCTTGATGGTGAGCAGGCCCTCCTCGAGCGTCACCTCGAGCTCCTCGGGCTTGACGCCCGGCACCTCGGCGGTGACCACGTAGGCGTCCTTGCGCTCCGAGATGTCGATGGCCGGCGCCCAGCTCGTGGTGGCCTCGCCGCCCTCGCGCCCGCCGGCGCGCCGCCCGAAGACACGGTCGAACATCTGGTTGATATCGTCCTGGATCGAAGTCAGGTCCCGGAACGGGTCCCACCTCGTGACTGACATGGTTCCCCTCCTCCGCTTGGTCGCTGTGTCGACTTCCTGCTTCCCGTCAGCGAGCTGCCGGCCGCGGGTCACGCTCCCTTCTGCTCGCCCCGTTCGCCCCGTTCGCCCTCGTCGACGATCTCGGCGTCGACCACGTCGCCATCGGCTGAGCTCTGGGTGGTCTCGGTCCCGGGCTGCGGGCCGGTGCCGGCCTGCGCCTGACCCGCCTGGGACGCCTGGGCGTAGACCGCCTCGGCCAGCTTGTAGCTGGCCTGCTGCAGCGTCTCGGTGGCCGAGCGGATCGCGACCGTGTCATCGCCGGTGAGCTTCTCCTTCAGGCTGGAGAGCGCCTCCTCGACGCCGGCGCGGTCGGAGTCCGAGATCTTGTCGCCGTAGTCCTTCAGGCTCTTCTCGGTCTGGTACACGAGCTGCTCGGCGCGGTTCTTGGCCTCCACCGCCTCGCGGCGGCGGCGGTCCTCCTCCGCGTACTGCTCGGCGTCGTGGACCATGCGGTCGATGTCGTCCTTGGGCAGCGCGGTGCCGCCCGTGATGGTCATCGACTGCTCCTTGCTGGTGGCCCGGTCACGCGCGGACACGTTGACGATGCCGTTGGCGTCGATGTCGAAGGTGACCTCGATCTGCGGCACGCCGCGCGGCGCCGGCGGGATGCCCACCAGCTGGAAGTTGCCGAGCAGCTTGTTGCCGTAGGTCATCTCGCGCTCGCCCTGGAAGACCTTGACGTCAACCTCGGTCTGGCCGTCCTCGGCGGTGGTGAAGACCTCCGAGCGGCGCGTCGGGATCGTCGTGTTGCGCTCGATCAGCTTGGTCATCACGCCGCCCTTGGTCTCGATCCCGAGGGACAGCGGCGTGACGTCGAGCAGCAGGATGTCCTTGACCTCACCCTTGAGCACACCCGCCTGCAGGCAGGCGCCGACCGCTACGACCTCGTCAGGGTTGACGCCCTTGTGCGGCTCCTTGCCGCCGGTGAGCTTCTTGACGAACTCGACGACCATCGGCATGCGGGTCGAGCCACCCACCAGCACCACGTGATGGATGTCGCTCATGCTCTTGCCGGTCTTGTTCTTCCAGTCGGTGATCGCCCGGTCGAACGGGCCACGGCAGCGCTCCACCAGGTCGGCGGTCATGCGCTCGAACTCGCCGCGGGTCAGGCGCTGCTCCAGGTGCAGCGGGCCGTCCGGGGTGGCGGTGATGAAGGGCAGGTTGATCGTGGTCTCCAGGGTCGAGGAGAGCTCGATCTTGGCCTTCTCCGCCGCCTCCTTGAGGCGCTGCATGGCCATCTTGTCGTTGGACAGGTCGATGCCGTGGTTGTTCTTGAAGTCCTTCAGCAACCAGTCGACGACGCGCTGGTCCCAGTCGTCGCCTCCCAGGTGCATGTCGCCGGAGGTGGCCTGGACCTCGATCACGCCCTCGCCGATGTCCAGCAGGCTGACGTCGAAGGTGCCGCCGCCCAGGTCGAAGACGAGGATGGTCTGGTCGTTGTCCTTGTCGAGCGAGTAGGCCAGCGAGGCCGCCGTCGGCTCGTTGATGATGCGCAGGACCTCGAGCCCGGCGATCTGGCCGGCCTCCTTGGTGGCCTGGCGCTGCGCGTCGTCGAAATAGGCGGGCACGGTGATGACCGCCTGGACCACCTGGTCGCCCAGGTAGGCTTCGGCGTCGCGCTTCAGCTTCTGCAGGATGAAGGCGCTGATCTGCTGCGGGGAGAACTCCTTGCCGTCGGCGCGGAAGTGCCAGGAGCTTTCGCCCATGTGGCGCTTGACCGACCTGATCGTGCGCTCCGGGTTGGTCACCGCCTGCCGCTTGGCCACCTCCCCGACCAGCACCTCGCCGGTCTTGGAGAAGGCGACCACCGACGGGGTCGTCCGCGATCCCTCGGCGTTGGGGATGACCGTCGGCTCACCGCCCTCCAGCGTGGCGACAACCGAGTTCGTGGTCCCCAGGTCGATCCCTACCGCCTTGGCCATCTGATCACCTCAAGCTCAACGTTCGGACTTCTTGACTTCGGGCGCCACGGCCAGCCCCGGCGCTTCCCGCTCGGAGGTCCCTCCGGAGGGTCCTGGCGGGTCCCTGGGCGACCGTCTGGCGCCAAGGTAGAGACTTGAGTCTCCCGTTGTCAAGTTCCTGGTCGAATCCGATTTATGTTGCCTCTGAGCTGCGGCTTTACAAGCTCGCAGGAGGCTATGAGGCTCGCGGCAGGCTCGGCGGGTCCCTGGGGACCACCCTGTCGCCCGCTTTGATCCCGGCGGCGGTGAAGGCGCCGGACGACAGCTCGACAGCGTAGCGGTAGGCGCTGGCGGGCGTGTAGATGGAGCAGGGGTCGGCGCGGCAGGGGGTCATCTCGAAGAGGCTGACCACGCGGCCGTCGGCGGCGACGAAGGCGATCTGGAGCGGCACCAGGGTGTCCTTCATCCAGAAGGGAGCGGTGGTGTCGGCGGGGAACAGGAAGACCATGCCGGTGCCGGCGGGCACCTCGGTGCGGCGCGACAGCCCGCGGTCCCGGGCGGGCTCGTCGGCGGCCACCTCGAGCGACACGCGCGCGGGCGGGCGGGCGGCCGGGCGCAGCAGGTATTCGTAGCGCCGCGAGGCGCCGGGGGCGGCGTTCCCGCTCGCGCTGGGCGTGACGCTCTGGTGCGGGCGCGAGGCGATGGCGATCCAGCCGGCCGCCAGCGCGGCGGCCACCAGCGCGACCACCAGCAGCAGCGGACCCCGCAGGGCGGGCTGGCGGCGCCACGACCCGGAGCGATCAGGGGAGCTGGGGGGTCTCGGCGAGCGTTTCACCGTGCAAGCCTATCTCGTAGCCGCACGAAAGTATCCCAGATGGGGCAAGTGGGGGTGCCATTGTCATTGGCCGGGCCGCAGAGTGTGCGCCGTCTCTCCGCGACCCGGCCGCCGTTCGGGCTGGCACGATCATCCTGGACCCTCGCTTGCGCGCGGCGCAGTGTCAGGCGTCACACTTCCTCAGTGCCATGCGACACACCATGGCCGCGGGCGCACCGTGACATGTTACCCAGCGGTAAGATGACGCAGCGCCGCCGCGTCGCTCACGTCTCGTGTTCGGGAGGCAACCTTTGAAGCTTGCCATCGGGCTCGTCATCACCTTCCTCGCCGTCGCGCTGTCGGGCCGTCGGGCGGAGCAGCTCGTGCGGCTGATCGGCGTCGGCCAACCGGCGCCCGAGCGCTTCGAGGGCGCCGGGGCGCGGCTGCGGGCCGAGCTCGTCGAGGTCTTCGGCCAGCGCAAGCTCCTGAAACGACCATTGCCGGGCATCGCCCACTTCCTTACCTTCTGGGGCTTCGTGCTGCTGCTCACCACCATCCTCGAGACCTGGGGCGAGCTGTTCAGCGACAGCTTCGCCATTCCGCTCGTCGGGCACTGGTCAGCGCTGGGCTTCGTCCAGGACCTGGTCGCGGTGGCGGTCTTCGTGAGCCTGGTGCTGTTCGCGGCGATCCGGCTGCGCGAGTCGCCCGCCCGCCGCGAGCGCGGCTCGCGCTTCTACCGATCCCACACCGGCCAGGCGTGGCTGATCCTCGGCATGATCGCCGCGGTCGTCGTCACCCTGCTGCTCTACCGGGGGGCACGCGCGGCCAGGGGGACCCTGCCCTACGGTGACTGGGCGTTCGCCTCCCACGCCGTCGGCAGGCTCCTGGACGGCCTCTCGCCTACCACCCTTGAGGCGCTCGACACGGCGTTCCTGCTCACCCACATCGTCGTGATCACGGGCTTCCTGGTGCTGGTGATGTACTCCAAGCACCTCCACATCTTCACCGCACCCCTCAATGTGGCCTTCTCGCGCCGGCCCGATGCGCTGGGCCCGCTCGCCACGATCAAGATCGACCCGGAGGAGATGAGCGAGGAGGACGTCTTCGGCGCGGGCAAAGTCGAGGACCTCAAATGGAAGCAGTTGCTGGACCTCGTCACCTGCACCGAGTGTGGGCGCTGCCAGGACCAGTGCCCCGCCTGGAACACGGGCAAGCCCCTGTCGCCCAAGCTGGTCATCACCGACCTGCGGGACCACATGATGGCCAAGGCCCCGCTCCTGCTCGGCGACGGCCCGGCCGAGGCGCCCGACGGGCATGCGCCGGACGTGCTCTCCAAGGACCTGGTCCAGGACGTGGTCGGCTACGACGTGGTGTGGTCCTGCACCACCTGCGGCGCCTGCGTCGAGCAGTGCCCGGTCGACATCGAGCACGTCGACACCATCGTCGACATGCGCCGATACCAGGTGCTGATGGAATCCCGCTTCCCCAGCGAGGCGGGCACCATGCTGCGCAACGTCGAGAACTCCGGCGATCCCTGGGGACTCGGCGCCGGACAGCGCCTGGCCTGGACCGAGGGGCTCGACTTCGAGATCCCGGTGGTGACCGACAAGATCCCCGACGACGTGGAGTACCTGTACTGGGTGGGCTGCGCCGGCGCGCTCGAGGACCGCGCCCGCAAGACGGTCCAGGCGACCGCGCGCCTGCTGCACCGGGCGGGGGTCACCTTCGCGGTGCTCGGCCCGCGCGAGTCGTGCAGCGGCGACCCGGCACGCCGGCTCGGCAACGAGTACCTCTACCAGATGCAGGCGCGGCAGAACATCGAGACGCTCGAGCTCGCCCATGTGCGCAAGGTGATCGCCTCCTGCCCGCACTGCTTCAACACACTTGCCCGCGAGTACCCCGACCTCGGCGGCAGCTACGAGGTCATCCACCACTCCGAGCTGCTGCAACGGCTGGTCGACGAGGGTCGCCTGGCGCCCTCGACGCCGCTGGAGCTGACCGTGACCTATCACGACCCTTGCTACCTCGGCCGCCACAACAAGATCTACGACGCGCCCCGTAAGGTGCTCGACGCGGTGCCGGGCGTGCGGGCGGTGGAGATGCACCGCTGCCGCGAGCGCGGCTTCTGCTGCGGCGCGGGCGGCGCGCGCATGTGGATGGAGGAGCGCATCGGCAAGCGTGTCAACGTCGAGCGCACCGACGAGGCGCTGTCCACCGGCGCGGACGTGATCGGCACCGCCTGCCCGTACTGCACGGTCATGCTCGACGACGCCGTCAAGCAGCGCCAGTCGGAGGGCCAGGCCGAGGGCGTCCGCGTCCTCGACGTGGCGCAGGTCCTCGAGGAGTCCATGAACGGCTCGGCCCCCATCGGGGCGCGGCCTCAGGGCGTCCCCGACACCTCCCGCCCGTAGCCGGGCGCGGCGAGCTCACCCGTCGATCAGGGTTCCGCGCCCCGGCCGGGCGGGTCGCGGAAGTTCTCCCAGTATCGTGAGGGGGTGGGGCCTCGCTGATCCTGGTACTTCGACCGCACCTCCCCTGATCCGTATGGTCGCTCGGCCGGCGTGGTGAGCTGGAAGATCGCGATCTGACCGATCCGCATGCCCGGGTAGAGCGTGATCGGCAGGTTGGCGACGTTCGACAGCTCCAGCGTGACGTGCCCACGAAACCCCGGGTCCAGGAACCCGGCGGTGGAGTGCGTTAGAAGCCCCAGACGACCCAGGCTACTCTTGCCCTCCAGCCTCGCGGCCAGATCCGAGGGGATGCCGACCCGCTCGAGGGTCGAGCCGAGCACGAACTCGCCCGGGTGCAGGATGAAGGCGTCGTCCGGCTTGACCTCGACCAGCTCGGTGAGGTCGTCCATCGGCTCCTTCACGTCGATGTACGGGTAGCGGGCGTTGTGGAACACGCGGAAGCGGCTGTCCAGCCGGAGGTCGATGCTGGACGGTTGGATGGCCGCGTCGTCGAGCGGGTCGACGATCAGGCGCCCGGCCTCGATCGCCAGACGGAGGCTGCGGTCAGAGAGGATCACCCGGCGCTCCAGGACACGACGCTGTTCAGGTCCGCGCATTGTGGCATGCCATCCGGCGCGATGGCGCACGATCCTGCCATGCCCGCCATTGCCGCGCAACGGCCGGGATCGCTAGAATCGCGCCCGCTCGCGGGTGTAGTTCAATGGCAGAACACGAGCTTCCCAAGCTCGCAGTGGGGGTTCGATTCCCCTCACCCGCTCCACTCCGGGAACCCTCCTGTGTCGGGTTTGGTTTCCTTCAAAGAGGGCAAACCGTCGGCTCATAGGATCAGGAGGCCGATCATGCGACGAACTTTCCTCGTCCTCATCCTGGTGGTGGTCGTGCTCGCGCTGGCCGCCGGCGGGTGCCGGAAGTCGAAGTCGGGCGGCGGTGGCTACCTGGGCACACCGCACCAGAGCAGCACGGTCGCCGCGCTGCGCTGACCCAGAACCGCCGGTGGCGGGGATCAGCCGCGGCTGACCAGGGCCGCCAGGGATGCCACCGTGACCGCCAGGCCGGCGATGACGTTGGCCAGCACCCGGGTCCTGGACGGCAGCGTTGCGGCTCTGGCGGCCGTGGACTTGGCGTCGGCGGCCGTGGACTTGGCGTCCCCTGCCTTCGCGGCAACTGCCTTGGTGCCCGGGGCCTCGGCCCCGGTGCGGTCGGAAGCCCTGTCGGCATGCGATTGCCTGGCCCGCTTCGCCTCCCGCCAGGCCGGGCGCAGCCGCACGTAGGCCGCCAGGTTGCCGAGCAGGAAGGCGCCGCCGAGGGCCAGAAGAAGCTCGGGAACGAGCTGGCTCAGCGGGAACACGGCAGCCTCCGGAAACAACCGATGGACATGGCCTCAAGGCTACTACGACGCCGGCGGGGCGGTCGGGCCGGGGCCCGCGGGCCGCAGGCGCAGCTTGCGCGCGCCGCGCAGTGCCGGCCGCAGGAGCAGCGCCAGCACGCCGATCGGCAGTACCCAGACCAGCGCCACCAGCGCGGCCGCCGCCATCGTGGCGAGCCCGTCGACCGCGGTCGTCCAGGCGCGTGCGAAGCGGCTGCTCGGCTCGGCCCGTGCGGCCGCGCCCGGCTCAGTCAGGTCCAGCTGGATGGTGGAGTACGCGGACTGGTCCCGCAGGAAGTCCACCTGACCCTGGAGCCGGTTGATGTTGGACTGCACCGGCTCGAGCTGGTTCTGCACCGAGATGACCTCAGCGATCGACTTGGCCCGCTCCAGCAGTCGCAGATAGACGCGCTCCTGCGCGCGCCACGCCGCAAGCTGCGCGTTCAGGTCGACGTACTGGCTGGTGACGTCCTCGCTGCTGGACTGCTCGCCCCGGTAGGCGCCGAGGCCCTTCAGCTCGCGCAGGGCCGTCTCGAAGGCCTCGACCGGGACCCGGAAGGTCACCTGACCGCTGGCCGGCCCGTTGGCGGGCACCGAGGTCGAGGCGCTGACGTAGATGCCGCGGTGACGTGTGATCACGTCGGTGGCGTGGGAGATGGTGTCGTTGAGGTTCCCCTTGCCCACCTGGAGGCTGACGGTGGCCTTGCGCACCACGCGGTTGCCCAGGTCGACGAGCTTGATGGTGCTGGCCTGGCTGCCGCTCGAGCCGGCGCTCTTGGACGCCTCCCCGCCCGGTGAGGTGGGCGCCGCCGACCCGGCCGCGCTCTGCCGCGCGTTGCCGTCGCTGGTCCCGCCTCCGCCCGAGGTCGATCCGCTCCCTCCCTGACCGCACCCGCCGATCACCAACGCGACCACCGCGGCCAGAGTGAGCAGGGCGAGCGCCCTGGTAGCCGTACCCGTCATCGTGATCCTCCCTCTCCGCGAGCCCGAACCGAGTCCGCATCCCACCCGCATCCCAACCCGGGGCGGGCGTTTCGCCCGCCCTCTCCCGGGATCCCTCGAGGCTCGTCCCATCGGACGGTCGCGGCGGCCCGGCAGTTCCCGCCTGGGGGTGTGGACAGCCGTTTGCCCGACGATGGTGGTTTCTGGAAGCCTTCCGACCGGCACTCCCCCGTCGAGCGCATCGAGGAGCATCCCGTGGCCGTTGCGGTCTCCGCCGCCCGGACGTCGACCCAGACAGGCCCCGCCCGCCGAGGCCTGATCCTCGCCCTGTTCATCGGCTCGGGCGCGGCCGGTCTCGTCTACCAGGTGGTCTGGTCGCGCGAGCTGGTGCTGGTGTTCGGCAACACCACCCAGGCCGTGTCCACCATCGTGACGGCCTTCATGGCGGGCCTGGGCTTCGGCAGCCTGGCCGGCGGCCGCTGGGCGGACCGCAGCGCCAGCCCGCTGCGCCTGTACGGCTCGCTGGAGCTCGGCGTGGCGGCCTTCGCGGTGCTGCTGCCGTTCGTCTTCGACGACCTGGCCGAGCTCTACCGCGGCGTGTACCCGGGCCTGGTCGGGCACACGGCCACGCTGACCGCGGTGCGCTTCGCCCTAGCCCTGGCCGCGGTCGCGCCGGCCACGTTCCTCATGGGCGCGACCTTGCCCCTGCTGGTCCGCCATCTGGTCCGCACCGTGGACGAGGCCGGCGCCCGCCTCGGCGAGCTGTACGCCGCCAACACGGCCGGCGCGGTCACCGGCACGGTGGTGGCCGGCTTCGTGCTGATCGAGTTCCTGGGCCTGCGGCTCACGAGCTACGTCGCGGTGGCCCTGAACCTGCTCGCCGGCCTGGGTGCCCGCGCCCTGGCAAGCCGGGACGCCGCCGCGGGGGCCAGCCCCGCCACGGCCGCCAGCCCTATCAGGGCCGCCGGCGCCCCGGTGGCGGTGGCGGGCCAGCACGGCGACCTCCCGCCGCGCTGGGTGATCCTGCTGGCCACCTTCGTCTCCGGCTTCGTCGCCCTCGCCCTCGAGGTGCTCTGGACCAGGATGCTGGCCGAGGGAACCGGCTCCAGCATCTACATCTTCACCGCCATCCTGGCGATCTTCCTTGCCGGCATCGCGATCGGCAGTGCCCTCTACCGGCGCCGCTCCGGCCGGCACCGGGATCGTGTCGCGACCCTCGGGCTCTGCCTGGCCGGGATCGGCGTGCTCGCCCAGGCCACCGTGGTCCTCGGCAGCGGAGTGGTCGGCACCGTGCCGTTCCTGGTCCGCACAGTGGTCGTGCTGCTGCCGGCGACGTTCCTCATGGGCTATGCGTTCCCCCTGGCCGGGAGCCTGGTGACGCCCTCGGCGCGGGCGGCCGGCAGCAGCGTGGGCCTGCTCTACGCCACCAACACCGCCGGCTCGATACTGGGCTCCTTCAGCGCCGCGTTCCTTCTCGCGGGCACGCTGGGAACCAACGGCTCCGTGCTGCTGCTCGGTGGGCTGAACCTGCTGCTCGGCGCCGCCCTGATCGCCGCCGGCCCGGTCTGGCGGGGAGCAGCCTCCGCCGGCCGGCAGCGGAGCCGTGCGCCGGCACGGCTGACCGCGAGCGTCCTGGCCGCGCTGGCCGTGCTCGGCCTGGTCGGCTCGTCCCTCGACCTGCCGTTCACCCGCACGGCGACCCAGAACCGGCTGCAGGCGACCGGGCTGCCGGTCACTCACGCCGAGGACGAGCTGGCGACCGTCGACACCATGGGCGGACCGGCCGCCGGGCGGCGACTGCTCATCGGCGGCGTCGGCGTCACCTCCCTCACGGTGGACACCAAGCTGATGGGCTACCTGTCGCGGGCGTTGCGGCCGCGGGCAACGGACTTCCTGGTGATCGCCTTCGGCATGGGCAGCACCTACCGCTCCGGGCTCCAGATCGGCCTGCGCACCGACGCGGTCGAGCTCTCGCCGACCGTGCCGAGCCGCATGCCGGTGTTCTTCCCCGATGGCGACCGCTTCCTCGAGCATCCGAACGGCCACGTGATCACCAGCGACGGTCGCAATTACATGCGGCTCGCGCGCAAGCAGTACGACCTTGTCGCGGTCGACCCGGCGCCTCCAATCGAGAGCGCGGGCTCGGTGGTCCTCTACACCCACGAGTTCCTCAGCGAGGGCAGGGCACGCCTGCGGTCCGGCGGGGTCTTCCTGCTGTGGATGCCCTACGCGCTGCCGATGGAGGACCTGAAGGCGCACGTCCGGACCTTCCGCAACGTGTTCCCGCACGTGCGCCTGCTGCTCTCGCCCGGTGGGCACGGCATGTTCATGTTCGGCTCCGATGCGCCGCTGCAGTTCAGCGACCAGGCGATCCTGCAGGCTCTCGGCAACCCTCAGGCGCTGCACGACCTCGCCGACTCGCCAGACTTCCCGCCAACCGACGGGCCCGGCTGGATCCGCGCGGTCCGCCGCGCCGAGTGGCTGGCCGACGACCGGGTCAGCGCCTTCACCGGGCCCGGACCGGAGATCACCGACGACCGCCCGCGGTCCGAGTACTTCCTCTGGCGCCGGGCGTTCATGCCCGACAAGACCTACGTCAACGAGGCGATGCTGCGGGCCGCGACACCCTGAGCACCCCGGCATCGCCCGACCTCCTCTCGCCCCGCGGCGACCACGGGCACCCCCGCAGGCCACGCGCTCTGCATAGCAAGAGCCAGATGACGGGACAAGGCGTTCTGGGCAGCTCTAAGCCGTTCCTCATCAGATCCCTAACGGCTTCTCAGCTCAGAGGCGGAGGGGCTGTTCCTCGCGCTGCGGACCTCAGGCGGAGAAGTTGGTGACCTTCTCCGGGATCACGCGGACGATCAGGCGGATCACGTCGGGCTCGGGCGGCGGATCCTCACCGAGGTACTTGTGTGAGAGCTCCTTCGGCAGTGTCTTGCCCTCGTCCTCGATCAGTTCGGCGGTACCGCGGATCTCCGCGGAGTTATACGGGTTCTCGGTCTCGAAGATCGAGACACTGACCCGCGGATCCCTGGCGAGGTTGCGTGCCTTCTGGCGACTCGCCCTGGTGGAGAACAGCACCATGTCACCCGAGCGCGTGACCCAGACCACCGAGGAGTGAGGGCTGCCGTCCGGGTTCAGGGTCGCGACGGTGGCGAAGTTCCTGCCATCCAGTAGCCTGCGGGTCGCCTCGTTGAACGTGACTGCCACGGCCTCGGCCCTTTCTCTCGGAGCATCCATCATCCACGGCTACCCAAAACGGATCTGAGCGCTCAGATGTTCCCGATTGGCCGTGTGCTGGAATAGCTCATCCATCGGTCGCGACCCCCTCGGCCTCAGCCGCACCCATACCCGCATCCACGCCGGCGCCCGTGTCCATATCGGTGTCCGTGTCCATATCGGTGTCCGCGACCGCAAGACGACGGGCGAGCGCCGCCCGGCCGCGCGCCAGGCGTGACTTCACCGTCCCCACCGGCAGCCCAAGCTGCCAGGCGACGTCCTCACCGGCATGCCGGCCAGGTAGTGCAACACCACCACCTGACGCTGCCCAAGCGGCAACGCCGCCAGCGCACGGGCCAGGTCCAGCTCGGCGTCCTCCACCAAGGGGACCATCGGCGGGCCAAGCCGGAGCAGCGCCCTGGCCTGTCGACGCGGCCGGCGGGCGGCCTGTGCGGCAAGGTTGAGCGCGACCCGCCGCACCCACGCCTCCGGCGCCTCGTACGCATATAGCTGCTGCCAGCGCACCGACGTACGGTCACGCGGCGGCAGGTCGAGGACTACGACATGCCGGGCTTGAAGACCCAAGACGGCATCGCCGACCTCGGGTTCGCCTGGAGCGCCGGACCATACGTGCAGCTCCGAGGCTTGCGCGCCGGCCCTCAGTAGCCACGCGATCCCCTCGAAACGGGATACTTGACCGACGCTTTGGGCAGCATGGATCGTCGACCCAGGCAAGAACGCGCCAGGCATCTCTAAATCATCAAGGAGTGAGACGGCCACCGCTGCGCTCCGTCGAGGCCCCCGACAACCTTGCCGGGCAGCTTGCCATATCTGCGTGGGGACCTTACGTGCAGAACCTCTGGGCAGCCGCTGAGGCGACCTCGACGCCCGCATTGTTCAGGCGATGTTCAACAAGAACCGCCAATGTTCAAGTTGATCTGGACCCTACACTGTCACAGGCTCCTGGCGGCCATGGGGGTGAAGCGTGAGTACTGGCCCTGGAACGTGACGGTCACGCTGTCGGTGGGGCCGTTGCGGTGCTTGGAGATGATCAGGTCGGCCTCGCCCTTGCGCGACGACTCCGGGTCGTAGAGATCCTCGCGATAGATGAAGAGCACAAGGTCCGCGTCCTGCTCGAGCGCGCCGGACTCGCGGAGGTCGGAGAGCATCGGCTTCTTGTCCGACCGCGCCTCCGTCTGCCGCGAGAGCTGGGAGATCGCGATCACCGGGACCGCGAGCTCCTTGGCGAGCAGCTTCAGCGAACGGGAGATCTCACTGACCTCTTGCTGGCGGCTCTCGACTCGTCTGGTCGACTGCATGAGCTGCAGGTAGTCCACGATGACCAGACCCAGGCCATGACGCTGCTTCAGGCGCCGGCATTTGGCGCGCAGCTCCATCATCGTCAGCGCGGCGGAGTCGTCGATGAACAGCGGCGCCTCGGCCAGCTTGCCGAGCGAGCGGGTGAGTCGGGTCCAGTCCGAGTCCTCCATGCGCCCGGTGCGCAGGCGCTGCATGTCGACCGAGCACTCCGCGCACATCAGCCGCTGTACCAGCTCGGTCTTGCTCATCTCCAGGGAGAACACCACCGTCGGCACCGCTGCCCGCACGGAGGCGTGCCGAGCGATGTCGAGCCCGAGCGCGGACTTCCCGACTGCTGGCCTGGCCGCGACGATGACCAGGTTGGAATTCTGGAAGCCGGAGGTGAGGCGGTCGAGCTCCGGGAAGCCGGAGGGCACGCCGGTCAGCTCGCGGCGGTCCTCGTGCAGGCGCTCGATCGACTCGAGCGTGCTGGTGAGCACCTCGCGCAGGCTCTGGTAGTCCTCGGTCACCCGACCCTGGGCGACCCGGTAGACGAGCGACTCGGCCTCGTCGACCGCCCGCTCGGTGTCCTGCGGGGTCTCGTAGCCGAGCTGAACGATCCGCGTACCGACGTCGATCAGCCGGCGCAGGATGCCGGCCTCCTTGACGATGCGCGCGTAATGGCCCGCGTTGGCCGCGGTGGGGACGCTGGACACCAGCGTGTGCACGAACGGCGCACCGCCGACGTCGGCAAGCTGCCCGCTGCGCCGCAGCTCCTCGGCGACGGTCACCGGGTCGACCGCCTGCCCGTGCGAGTACAGCTCCAGGGCCGAACGGAACACCGTGCGGTGCGACGGCCGGTAGTAGTCCTCCTCGTGAAGCAACTCGAGGACCTCGGCGATCGCGTCCTTGGACAGGAGCATCGAGCCGAGGACGCACTCCTCGGCCTCGATGTTGTGCGGAGGGACGCGATCGTAGGTTGGGGAAGTGCCGGCCCGTGGGCCTCCGTCAGAGACGGGGCGTATGGCCATAGCCGTCGAGCCTCCTTGACTTCCCTATGTGGGCACGACCTCCACGTTGACGGTGGCCTCGACCTCTGGGTGCAGCCGGACGGTGATGCGATGCGTGCCGATGTTCTTGATCGCGCCATCGAGATGGATGCGGCGGCGGTCGATCCGGGTCCCGCCGGTGCGCGCGACCGCGTCGACGATCTGCGGTGTGGTGATGGAGCCGAACAGACGGCCCTCCTTGCCGGCTTTGGCCGGGATCACCACGCGCAGCGACTCGAGATGGGCGGCCACAGTCCGCGCCTGCTCGAGGTCGGCGATCTCGCGGGCGGCCCGCCGGGAGCGGATGCCCTCCGCCTGGCGTACCGCGCCCGCCGTGGCGAGCCGCGCCAGGTTACGGGGCAGCAGGTAGTTGCGCCCGTAGCCGTCGGTGACCTCCACGATGTCTCCGGGAGCGCCGACCCCCCGGACTTCCTGGTTGAGGATGACCTTCACGTCGTCTACCTCGGATCAGCGAATCGTGTAGGGGAGCAGGGCCATCTCGCGCGCGTTCTTGATCGCGGTGGCCACGTCGCGCTGGTGCTGGGCGCAGTTGCCCGTCACCCGCCGGGCGCGGATCTTGCCGCGGTCACTCATGAACTTGCGCAGCAGGTTCACGTCCTTGTAGTCGACGTAGTCCTGCTTGTCGGCGCAGAACTGGCAGAACTTCCGCTTGGGTTTGCGCTGGAATGTGGTCTTCGGCATATGCCAGTACCTCCTGACCGGGCCGCGGTGCCCCATGGCCCTGGCCGGTCGTTCACCTCTCGTGTCCTCACATCAAGCTCTCCATGTGCGCGGGTCACCGGCAACCGGTGAGCGCCAGGCCCACCGGTGGCCGCCGATGGGTCTCCGCTAGAACGGCGGCTCGTCGTTGAACTGACCGCCATCCTTGGACGCCGCCGCGGAGCTGCCGGCGTAGTCGCCGCTGCTGCTGCCGCCGCTGCTGCTGCCGCCGCCGCCCCCGCCGCCGCGCGAGGCGCGCTCGACCTTGGCGGTGGCGAACTTCAGGCTCGGCCCGACCTCGTCGGCCTCGATCTCGGTCACCGAGCGCTTCTCGCCCTCCTGCGTCTCCCACGAGCGCATCCGCAGCCGGCCAACCACGATGCAGCGGGCGCCCTTCTGCAGGGTCTCGGCCACGTTCTCGGCCGTCTGGCGCCAGACGTTGACCCGGAAGAAGGAGGTCTCGCCGTCCTTCCAGGAGTCGCCCTCGCGCACCCGCGGCGTGACCGCGAGGCGGAAGTTCGCCACGGCGGCGCCGTTGGGGGTGAAGCGCAGCTCAGGGTCGTCGGTCAGGTTGCCGACCAGTGTCACTTGATTATCGGTTGCCACTCGAACACCTCACTCACATCCCGCGCCGGCTCAGCGGCCGACACGACCGGTAGTACGGGCCTGAACGCTCCGGGACTCGACCTCCGGAGGAGGCCGGTAGCCCCCGAGCCGGGGGCCAGCGGGGAAGGAGACGTTGCCGGCCGGCTGATCAGGCGGCCTCGGGGCGGACCACCTTGTGCCGGATCACCTCGTCCGTGAGGCCGAGCACGCGTGAGAGCTCGTCGACCATCGCGGGCTCAGCTTCGAGCTCGACCACGGCGTAGTACCCCTCATTGATGTGTCGGATCTCGTAGGCGAAGCGGCGCTTGCCCCAGTGGTCGATCTTGACCACCTTGCCACCTCGGCTGGTCACCGTGGTCAGATGCCTGTCGACCGCCGCCTTGACGTCCTTGTCCTCCAGGCTGGGGTCGAAAATGACCATGACTTCGTAATGGCGCATGTCACCTCCTCTGGACTGTGACGGCCCCCGGGCCCCTTCGGGCCATAGGAGCAGGAGCGTGAAGCCGGCCGAGGGTAGCAGCAGGCCGCCCCGATGAGCAACGAGGACGGCCGGCTCCCGGCAGGCGCCGCCCCAGCGTGACACCCGTGGATGGTCCGTGATGTTCGCCCAGCCATGGTCGAAGTTTCCCACCTGCCCCCGACAGCCGCTGCGGGTTGTCCCCACCCTCTGCCGCTGCCTCAAGGCGCTTTCCGTCCGGCGGCGGGCGGGACGCCGGCGCCGGCGACGAAGGTCCGCACCACCAGCGCGCATGCCAGGACCAGCAGCAGGTTGCGACAGGTGAGCACGCCGACGTCGATCCAGTCGAGGTGGCGAAGCTGGGAGTAGCGGAAGGGGAACTCGAGCTGGCTCAGCACCGCCGCGACGACCAGGACCCACAGGGCGCCGCGGCCCAGCCGGCGGCCGGCCAGCCCGGCGACCGGTGCGACCAGCCACACCATGTACTGCGGCGAGAGCACGCGGGTGGGAAGGACGAAGGCGAACACGCCGATCGCGAAGACCGCCGCCCAGTCGCCCGGCCCGAGCCCGCCCGACCGCGACGAATGCCAGTACACCAGCCAGGCGGCGCCTGCCAGCGCTGCCATGGTCGCCACCGTCGACACGAGCTTCATCGTCCCGGAGACGCTCGAGTCCAGGTCGAAGGCGCCGAAACCGTGGACGGAGCGGGCCTGCAGGCCGAGGACGAGGTGCGCCAGGTCGATCAGGTTGGCGGGCAGGCTCTCGATCTGCACGCCGCGCCGCACGTGGTAGAGGAGTGAGTCGAGCGTGCCCGTGGCCGAGACGACCAGTGCGGGCACGACGGTGAGACCGAAGCCGAGCAGGAACGGCGGCACGGTGCGCCTGAGCGAGCGGAGCCAGCCCAGGGTGGGCACCAGCCCGAGCACCAGCAGCGGCGCGAGCACAGCGGGGAACAGCTTGGCCGCCGCGCCATACCCCAGCGCCGCCGCCGACGGCCCGGCTCGGCCCTCCGCGGCCAGCGCGACCGCCAGCAGCACGCACACCGCCGGCACCAGGTCGAAGCGCAGCAACAGCAGCGGGCCGACGGCCAGCATGCCGAGGGTGTAGGCCAGCGGGATACGCCGCCGGCCGCGGTCGCCCGCCCGGGCGAGCCGCCATGCCGCGTACAGCCCGAGCGCGTCGACGAGGATCATCTCGACCACGAAGGCGAGCCGGTAGCTGGCCCCGGTCCCCACCACCAGGCCGGGTACCAGGGTGAAGGGCACGCTACCGGGTGGGTACTCGATGGCGACGTCGCGGTAGGGCAGCTCACCCTGGAAGATGCGCTCGGCCTTGGCACCGTAGGCGCGGACGTCGCCGTACAGATCGGTGGAGTACAGCCGCGGGTTGAGGGAGACCACCAGTAGGAGCACCCGAGTGGCGATCCAGAGCCAGACGAACGCCGGCACGGCTCGACGGACCGATCGGAGCGGCTCCGGCCGGTCGTGGGCCGGCAGCTCTGCGGTGGCGGTCGTGGCGGCCATCGCTACCCGGAATCGTTCGGGTCGATGGTGCGGGCCGGAGCCGGCTGGATGGTGGAGGACACGCCTCCCGGAGCGAGTCCCGGCTGCGGTGCCGTGGTGCTGGTCGGCTGGAACAGGGTCGTGGACGGCGTCGACCGCGAGGTCCGCGGGAAGGAGTGCCGCGGCTTGGTCACCGGCGGCAGCGTCGTGGTGGCGGCGGGGGCCATCGTCGTCGTGGTGGAGTTCAGCACGATGCCGGTGAGCTGCGGCTCGGGGAACGGCTGGCAAGGCGAGCCTTCGGTCGCCCGCCGCATGAAGTCGTGCCATATGAGAGCCGGCAGCGTCCCACCGGAGACCTCACCGAAGCCGTGGATGCCCTCCAGCACCTTGGGGGGCTTTCGCGGGTCCTTGTTCTCGTAGCCCATCCAGACCGAGCTGACCAGGTCGCTGGTGTAGCCCACGAAACGAGCGTCAACCGAGTTATTAGTTGTGCCCGTCTTGCCCGCCACCTGGCAGTCGGGCAGCCGTGCGCGGGTCCCGGTGCCGCCCTCGACCACGCCTCGCAGCGCGAGCGTGATGGTGTTGGCCACGTTGGGGTCCAGCACCCGCACGCCGCCATCCTGATGCTTCTCGATCAGGTGCCCGCTGGAGTCGGTGATCCGCTCGACCAGGTACGTCTTGTGATGGACACCCTGGTTGGCCCAGGTGCCGAAGGCCGAGGCGAGCTGCAGCGTCGAGGCCTCACCGGACCCGAGCGCGAGTCCGGTCTCCACCGGGAGCCAGGGCGCGTGCTCGGCGGGCTCCGGCTGCCCGGGCTTGCGCACGTCGATGACGTCCTCCAGCCCGGTCCTCTCGGCAAGCTGGGCGACCCGGCTCGCTCCGACCTTCTCGATGAGCTGTACGTAGACCGTGTTGACCGAGTGCTTGGTGGCGTCGAGCAAGGTGATGTCGCCGAACTTCTCGTCGCCGAAATTGTGGTAGGTCTTGCCGTCGATCTCGAGCTGGTTGGGTCCGCGAAATACCGACTGCGCCGAGTAACCGTCGACCAGGGCCTGCTCGAGCACAAACGGCTTCATCGTGGAGCCGGCCTGACGCCGCGAATCGGTGGCGAGGTTGAGCTGATTCTTGGCGAAGTTGCGCCCGCCGTACATCGCCCGCACGGCGCCCGTCTTGGGATCGATCGCCACCAGCGAAGCCACCGGGTCGCCCGGGTCGGGGAGGACGTCCTTGACCGCCTGCTGGGCCTCGCGCTGCATGCCCATGTCGATGGTGGTGGTGACGCGGAAGCCGCTCTGCGCCAGACGGCCGGTGTCGTAGTGGTCGAGCAGGTACTGCCGCACCTTCTCCAGGAAGTACGGGGCCTTGGAGGTGGGGATGCCCAACGGCCGCACCGTCCACCTCTCCTTCACCGGCTTCGCGATCGCGGCGAGCGCCTGCTTGTGCTTGATCCAGCCCTTCTGCTCCATGACCCGCAGCACGAAGTCGCGCCTGCCCTTGGTGACCCCCATGTTCTCTCGCTTGGAGTAGAACTCGGGCACACGGATGGTGGCGGCCAGCAGGGCGGACTCCTCGAGCGTCAGCTTCTTCGCCGGATGACCGAAGAAGGTGCGCGCGGCCGCGTCCACCCCGTAGGCGCCCTTCCCGAAGTACACCGTGTTGAGATAGAACCCGAGGATCTCGTCCTTGCTGTATTTCTTCTCCAGCTTGACCGCGACCACGCCCTCTTTGAGCTTCCGCAGAAGGTTCCGCTCGCGGCCGATCTTCGGATAGGCGTTCTTGACGTACTGCTGGGTGATGGTCGAGCCGCCCTGACTGACCTGGCGCCGGGTGAGGTTGGCCAGGCCGGCACGCACCATGCCCCTGTAGGAGAGCGCGCCGTGCTGGTAGAAGTCGCGGTCCTCGGCCGCCAGCACGGCGTCCCGCATCGCCTTCGGTATGTCGGAGAATGGCACGATGCGGCGGTTCTCGGTGGCGGTGGAGATCGTGCCGATCTCGGCGCCCGTGCGGTCCAGCAGCACCGTGGTCTGGGCGGCGGGCACCTGGTCGACCAGCGGGACCTTTGCGAGGGCGAACACCAGGCCGATCATCGAGCCGGCGAGGACCGCGAGCAGCGGGACGGCGGCCAGCAGCACCCACCGCAGGATGCGCCGCATGCGGCTTCTGGGTGACGGCGGTGGCGCGTGCCGCGCCGCCCGCGAGGGGCGCGGGGCAGGGCCGTACCGCCGCGGGCCGGGAGGCCGCGGGCCGTAGGGGGGCGGTGAGCCCGAGGGCGGTGAGCCGATGGGAGGGCGGGCAGCCATAGCGATCGACTCTACCGTAGGGCGGGAGAAAGGCTGAAACCGCGAGGCGCCGTGCGACCGGCTCAGCCCGCGTGGCGGCGGCCGAGCAGGTAACGCTGGGTGAGATGGTTCCAGTAGCAGGTCGTGCAGACCTCGACCACGTAGCACGCGAACTCGTCCAGCGAGCGGTGCAGAGCTGCCAGGCCGGCGCTGGGCCAGACGCGGCCCGACTCGTGCCGCAGGGCGTCACCGAACACGTAGGTCACCTTCACCAGCGGGGACTCGGCGCAGACCGGGCACGGCGTGCGGGTCGTCTCGCCCACGTTGCGAGCGGCCCGCAGCAGCTCCGGATGAGCGTCGCAGACCTCGTCCCGTGACAGCCGCCCGCGCCGCAGCTCTCGCAGCGTCGCTCGCTTCACGAGCGTGTAGTCGACCAGGCGCATATGACTCACGTCTCCGATGGGAGTCGGCCGAGGGCCCCGCCCGACCGCGGCTCCAGTGTACCGATGGGCTCCGCCAGACAGAACAGGGTTTCGGACCGTAACGGCTTGGCCACGGAGGCAGTCGCCGTTTGACAGGACCGAGCCGCCATACCTATCGTGGCGATACATCGGATCGATACATCAGGCCAGACAACTGGCCTCCGAGGGGGAACGCGCTCGTGCTCGAGCTTGCTGTGCTTGGACTCATGAAGGAGGCACCGATGTCCGGCTATGAGCTGAAGAAGCAGCTCACGGTCAAGCTCGGCGCCTTCTGGCGGGTCAGCTTCGGATCTCTGTACCCATGCCTCAAGCGCCTGCTCGCCGACGGCGCGCTCGAGGTCGAGTCCCAGTTCACCTCCCGCAAGAAGCGCGTCTACCGGCTGACCGAGCGTGGCGAGCGGTTGTTCTTCGAGCTGCTCGAGTCGGCCGACGTCCACGACCTGGAGCAGGACCGCTTCTCGATGCGGCTGGCCTTCTTCCGCTATCTACGGCCAGAGACCCGCCTCGACCAGCTCGAGCGGCGCCGCGGCTACCTGCAGGAACGGCTCGCCGACCTGCGCGCCTCGCTGCGCGCGGTTCGCGACCGGTTGGACGCCTACACCCTCGAGCTGATGGACCATGGGCTGGACGAGCACGAGCGCGAGATCGCCTGGCTCGACCGGCTCATCGCAAGGGAGCGCGGCTCTGCCCTGGACGAGCCGCGCGCGGTCGCGAAGTCCCGCTCCTCTCCGCACTTCCAGGCCGACGGCGGCCCGGAGACGACTGGGCGAGCGGCCCAGAACCCAACCACCCCGCGCGACCCTCGCCTGCCGGCGCAAGCTGGCTAGGCCGCGCCAAGTCCAAGAGGAGTAGCGATCAGGAATGGCAAAGGTACGCGTCGCGATCGTCGGCGTGGGCAACTGCGCGTCGTCCCTGGTGCAAGGCGTCCACTACTACCGGGACGCACAGTCCGGCGAAGACGTCCCCGGTCTCATGCACATCGAGCTCGGGGGCTACCACGTCGGTGACCTCGAGTTCGTCGCCGCCTTCGACGTCGACGCCAAGAAGGTCGGGCACGACCTCTCAGAGGCGATCTCCGCCAGCGAGAACAACACCATCCGATTCGCCGACGTGCCACCCCTCGGGGTGGAGGTCCAGCGTGGCCCGACGCTCGACGGGCTCGGCCGCTACTACGTCGAGACGATCCGGGAGGCCGAGAGCGCCCCGGTCGACGTCGCCGCCGTGCTCAAGGCCACCCACGCCGACGTGCTCGTCTCCTACCTGCCGGTGGGCTCCGAGGAGGCGGCTCGCTTCTACGCCACCGAGGCCCTCAGGGCCAAGGTGGCGTTCGTCAACTGCCTGCCGGTGTTCATCGCCGGCACTCCGGAGTGGGCGGAGCGCTTCACCCAGGCCCGCGTACCGATCATCGGTGACGACATCAAGTCCCAGGTCGGCGCCACGATCGTCCACCGTGTGCTTGCCCGCCTCATGGAGGACCGCGGCATCACCATCGACCGCACCTACCAGCTCAACTTCGGCGGGAACATGGACTTCAAGAACATGCTGGAACGCGACCGGCTGGAGTCCAAGAAGATCTCCAAGACCCAGGCGGTGAGCTCACAGCTCGAGCACGACCTCGGCAAGCGCAACATCCACGTCGGCCCCAGCGACTACGTGCCCTGGCTGGACGACCGCAAGTGGTGCTACATCCGCGTCGAGGGCCGGGCATTCGGGGACGTCCCGCTGAACCTCGAGCTCAAGCTGGAGGTCTGGGACTCACCGAACTCGGCCGGCGTGGTGATCGACGCGGTGCGCTGCGCCAAGCTCGCCCTGGACCGCGGCGTCGGTGGGCCGCTGATCGGTCCCTCGGCCTACTTCATGAAGTCGCCGCCGTCGCAGTACACCGACGACGTGGCTCGCCAAATGGTCGAGGAGTTCATCGCCGGATAGACGAGCGAGCCGGCCGCCCCCGGCCGGCTCGACGATCGCCAGGGACGGCGCCGCCTGTGGACACCAGGGCGGCGCCGTCCCTGCGTCTTGCTACCTTGAGACGGCTGGTCCCAAGGGATGGCGAGCGTCAGGTGCCAGGGACCATGGCACCGCGCGGTTGGGACCGCGGGTGGAGATGACCGGAGGTCAGCGTGGATCTGCAGCACAGGGACCGGGAATGGTGGCGGGACGGGGTGATCTATCAGATCTATCCGCGCAGCTTTGCCGACTCGAACGGTGACGGGATCGGCGACCTGGCGGGCATCACCGCGCGACTCGACCACCTGAACGACGGCACCCCCGCATCGCTCGGGATCGATGCCGTCTGGCTGTCGCCGTTCTACCCGTCTCCCATGGCCGACTTCGGCTACGACGTCGCCGACTACACCGACGTGCACCCCATCTTCGGCACCCTGGCCGACTTCGACCGCCTGCTCACGGCGGCGCACAGCCGCGGCATCCGGGTGATCATCGACCTGGTGCCGAATCACACCTCGGACCGGCACCCCTGGTTCGTCGAGTCACGCTTCTCCCGCGACATCCCCAAGCGCGACTGGTACGTGTGGGCCGACTCCAAGCCCGACGGCGGCCCGCCCAACAACTGGATGAGCGCGTTCCCGCCGGCGGGGCGGGCGTGGACCTTCGACCAGGGGACAGGACAGTGGTACCTGCACTCGTTCCTGCCGGAGCAGCCCGACCTCAACTGGTGGAATCCCGAGGTCCGGCGGGCGATGGACGAGGTCATGCGCTTCTGGCTGGACCGCGGCGTCGACGGCTTCCGCATCGACGTCGCCCACCGCATGGCCAAGGACCCCGAGCTGCGCGACAACCCGCTGGTCGAGCTGGGCGGCGACGACGACGCAGCGGGGGAGGCCCGCGCGATCCGGCTGGCGCGACTCGGCCTCGACCAGCTCTACGACGAGGACTGGCCCGAGGTCCACCAGATCCTGCGCCGTTTCCGCCACACCCTGGACGCCTACCAGCAGCGCATGGCCGTTGGCGAGGTGTACCTCCTCGATCTGCGCAAGCTGGCGCGCTACTACGGCAGCGGCCGGGACGAGCTGCATCTGGCCCACAACTTCGTCTTCCTGCACCAGCCGTGGAAGCCGGAGGCGTTTCGTTCGGTGGTCGACGAGTACGAGTCGCTGCTGCCGGCGGATGCCTGGCCCGCCTACTTCCTCGGCAACCACGACCATCCCCGCGTGCCCAGCCGCTACGACGAGGCCGGCAACGGCATGGCGCGGGCCCGGGTGGCCGCGATGATGGTGCTGACGCTGCGCTGCACGCCGTTCCTCTACTACGGCGAGGAGATCGGCATGAGCGACGGTGGCGTCCCGTCCGAGCGGGTGGTCGACGTGGACGGACGCGACCCAGAGCGCACCCCCATGCAGTGGGACTCCTCGCCGGGCGCCGGCTTCACCAGCGGCGAGCCGTGGCTGCCGGTCGCCCCCGGTGCCGAGCGGGTCAACGTGGCCGCGCAGCGCGACGACCCGGCCTCGATGCTGAGCCTGTACCGGCGGCTCATCTGGTACCGCAAGGG